>Ga0068713_1001927_pt1 | contig 23839 bp, 17 predicted proteins | sample MTBAKSrepl2MetaG_FD_62223 | JGI IMG/M metagenome (GOLD analysis project Ga0068713, IMG submission 62223) | Enrichment culture microbial communities om Arthur Kill intertidal strait, New Jersey, USA, that are MTBE-degrading - MTBE-AKS2 (Arthur... | ecosystem: Environmental > Aquatic > Marine >...
GGTAATCTTACCATTCGCGGAAACGCAACTATAATTGACCACGGTCACGGCGTCTACAGTGGAATCTGGCACCAAGAAGAGCTTTATGTCAGCGTAAATGACGAGGTCGAGATGGGGCAAAAAATTGGGATGATTGGGAATACTGGTCGTTCAACTGGACCTCATTTGCATTGGGAAATGTGGGTAAATGGCGCTCAGGTAAATCCTCTTGATTGGCTGGAAACAAATTTCCCATGACACTTTTCAGAAAAGGTACGGTATAATATTTAATTGTTTGACTAGTTTATTATTTACCATCGTCGAAAGGAGTAAAACTTTCTTCGTTTGGGTGATTAAAAGGTAATATAAATGGTTGCGCCAATTTCTCTTCGTGAACATTATTGGGATAATTTTGAATTTGAAGATTCAGATGTGGATTTTCTCTATAACTTTTTGTTGGAATCGGAAAACCCTTCATCAGCAGACGAATTATTAGCAGCAGTGTTGGATGCTCGCATCTCTCAAGAAATTGAGAATCTTAAAAACCGTCAGGATTCTAAAGAACTCTTCTATCTCCCCAAAAACGAATATTCTGTTGGAGAAACCGTCGTTTTTCCGGCGTTAAATTATCAAAAAGGTGAAGTTCTCAACATAAGGGATGGTTTCAATCCGGAAATGACGCCTTTTAAAGTTATGTCTGTGAAATTAAATTCGGGGCAGGAAAAAGAATTTGCCGTTGGGTTACCAGGTCATTCTCTTAATGAAATCGTTGCGGTTAACCTGGACGACCCAATGTTAAAACTTGATGATGTTATTAGAACGTATGGAAAAATTTTTAAAAAACAACTGACGGCTGCTTTGGAAAGTAAATCAGACCTGGTCCAAATTGCTGGCCGTTGGTTTCCAAAAGCCTTATTGGTTGATGTCAACATCGGGTACTTAAATCTTGCCGAAGCATTACTGGACATGGAAAATGGCGGTCCGCTTACGACCGAAGCGATATTGGAACAAATTGATTTACCGACCGATACCAATCGCAAGCTCACTGAATTTTCTTTGAACTTTGCTTTACAAGAAGATAATCGTTTCGATGAAGTTGGCCCAGCGGGAAAAATTCTCTGGTTCTTACACCGGCTGGAACCAGAGAAGGTAAAAAGCCTGCCCATGCATTTAGAATATCAGGCTTTAGAATATGACTGTGACGATGTTCAAGAAATGTTGGACATGCTTGAAAACGAGATACTGGACGAACTCGAACCGGAATTGGGCAAAAGTGATCTCTCTGAAGAAGTTGTGATCAGCCTGATATACCCACATTTGCGCGCGGGGACTCTCCCATTATCAGAAAGGCTCCATCATCTTTTCCCCACCGCTTACGAATCACCTCGCGTTCGTTTTGATTTTATCGATGGTACCACCGGGAACAAATTTCCGGGATGGGTTGTCCGGAAGAATCGTTATGTATGTGGGCTCGAAGAATGGTATAAATCAAACAATCTGATGCCGGGCAGTATTCTGCATATAACAAAAGGTGAAAACCCTGGAGAAGTTGTCATAAATCCCGAAAAACAACGCCCAACCAGAGAGTGGGTTCGCACTGCCATGGTCAGTTCGGATGGGAAGATTATTTTCGCAATGCTCAAACAATTGGTTAGCGCCGGGTTCGATGATCGTATGCTAATAGCCGTGCCAGACACAGAAGCCCTTGATGGGGTATGGCAAAATGCAAAAGGCGGACAACACAGTCTCGAAAAAATTATTTTGCACATGTTGCGGGAACTGGCAAAACTGTCCCCCCAGGGCCATGTTCACGCCGAGGAATTATACGCCGCTGTCAACCTCCAACGCCGATGCCCACCCAGCCAGCTTCTCAGCATCCTGAACAATCGCGAACTATTTACACATCTTGGTGATTTATACTTCCGTCTAAGTGAATTTTCAGGGGAGGATTGATTTAATGAGTGAGGGCAAACGCTACAGTTTAATAAAGCCAACCCTGCAAACACCCTTTCATATTGATTTTAACTGGTGGCAGCAGCATGACAGCAACTGGCGAGTTTACCTTCAAAGTTATCTTTGTGAGGAGTGTAGCGAATCCTACAAAGAAATTGATGAAAAAACACTAATAGATTGGGTAGATCCGGATACGGGTGAGGTGCAAAGAGTTGATGGTTTGTTACATGCATTGATAACCCATTGTGCCAATCAACCGGGTTTCATTACCGACCATACCACAATGGTTGATTCTGTATTTAGATACTTTTTAGCCAACGGCAATACTCCCTTAACACCGGTAGAACTTGCGGAAGGAATCGGAAAACCCGCAAATACCATCTTGAAAACTTTTACCGGATCCAAGGTATTCAAAGGTATTCGCCCGGTTAGCTAATAATCAACAGCTTGCCCCTGTAGCTCAATGGACAGAGCGCCGGACTTCTAATCCGTAGGTTGTGGGTTCGACTCCCGCCAGGGGCGCTATTTATAAAAAAACAACCTGCTAACTCGCGATAATCGTGTTGGCAGGTTGTTTTTGAGCAACATTACTACAATGATAATTTAAAGCAAATTCAGATAAATAAATATCGCTCAACGTAATTTATGCAAGACCCATTTATGCCGGCTTTTATTAAACATCAATCCCATAAAATTACATCAATAACAGGATCAGGAATGAAAAAAAACAATCCGGACTGGATAGTTGAAAAAGAACAGAACATCAACAAAAAAAACAACGAGGTTGAAAATCTCACAGAACTCAAAACAAATTCAGAGAGTTCAACCGAGCATGCTGCTCCACAAGAACTTCCAATTCTCCCATTAAGGGGATTGGTTGCATACCCTCAAACTGCTTTACCTCTGACGATTGGCCAACCCCGATCCATAAGATTGGTAGACCAGGCCGCTTCTGAAGATACATTGATCGGTTTGGTTGCTGCCAAAGACCCTGATTTAGAAACACCAGGTCCCGACGATTTATATTCTGTTGGCACCACCGCAAAAATTCAACGCTTATTTAGAGCACCGGATGGAACAATTAGGATTTTAGTTCAGGCATTAGATCGTTTCCGCATCGACAAGTTTACCGAGGTAAAGCCATTCCTGAAAGCCGAAATAACTGAAATTCCAGAAGTCATTGAAAGCGGGGTTGAAATAGAGGCACTGGCACGCAATGCCCGAGAACAATTCTCACGCATAGCAGAAATGATTCCTTCTATCCCGCGCGAGATCGTCTCATCGATCAGCACTATCGAAGATCCATTGCAATCCGCGTACCTGATTGCCAATTTTCAACGCATGGAGTCAAGAGAATCGCAATCCATTCTGGAAATGGACTCCACCATTGAAAAACTTACCAAGCTCTCTCAGTTTCTTACTCGTGAAATTGAGGTGTTGGAAATTGGACAAAGAATCCAGAATGAAGCACGCTCTGAAATAGACCGGGTTCAAAAAGAGTATTTCCTCAGGGAGCAGCTGAAAGCCATTCAACGCGAACTGGGCGAAAGCGACGATAAGACTGCGGAAATTGAAGAATTCCATAAAAATATTGAGGAAGCCGGATTACCTCAAGAGGCTGAAAAACAAGCAAAATATGAACTGGAAAGACTGTCCAGGCTACCCCTGGCTTCCCCTGAGTTTGGCATCATCCGAACCTACCTTCATTGGCTAACCGCACTCCCATGGTCTAAAACAACACAGGACAATCTAGACATCGCCCATGCCAGAAAAATATTAGACAAAGACCACTACGGCCTTGAAGATGTTAAAGACCGCATACTCGAATTTCTCGCCGTCAGAAAACTAAGGCTCGATCGCAAAGAGGAATTTGAAAATTATCCCTCTGAAGACGAGCTCAGGAGAGAGCGGGAAGGCGTCATATTATGTTTTATCGGGCCCCCGGGTGTGGGAAAAACTTCTCTGGGACAATCCATCGCTCGCGCTATGGAACGTAAATTTATCAGAATTTCTTTGGGTGGCGTAAGAGATGAAGCAGAAATACGTGGCCATCGGCGCACTTACATTGGCGCGATGCCAGGTCGAATTATCCATGCTCTTCGCAGGGTTGAATCCCGCAACCCGGTCTTCATGCTGGATGAGATTGATAAACTTGGGGCTGATTTTCGTGGTGATCCCTCAGCGGCATTGCTTGAAGCGTTGGACCCTGAACAAAACAATGAGTTTCGTGATAACTATTTGGAAGTGGGATTCGATCTTTCCCAAGTCATGTTTATCACTACTGCCAATCAACTGGAAACCATTCCCTCTCCCCTCCTTGACCGAATGGAGATTATCAAGATAGCCGGGTATACAGAAAAAGAAAAGATCAACATCGCCAGGTATTACCTTATTCCAAGACAAATTCGTGAAAATGGTCTGAGAATTCAGGAGATTGATTTCTCCGACGAGGGTATAAAACATATCATCAGGATGTACACCAGAGAAGCCGGAGTACGAAATCTTGAGCGTGAACTTGGCACAATCTGTCGAAAAATTGCCACAAAAATCACCGAAGGCGTTTCGGTTCAGAGTAATTTGATTTCCCCTGAAGTGGTTACCGAATTACTGGGGCGCGCCAAGTTCATAAAAAATGCGGAGATCGCAGCCCGTACAGCTCTTCCCGGTGTAGCAACCGGTTTGGCCTGGACTCCAGTAGGCGGTGAGATCCTGTTTATCGAAGCCTCTCGTATGGAAGGCAGTAAGGGATTTCAAATCACCGGCTCCATTGGGAAAGTAATGCAGGAATCGGCGCAAGCCGCCCTGTCTTATATTCGATCGCACGCCAATGCACTTAACCTTGATCCAGATTTTTATGAAAGCACCGATCTGCACTTACATATACCTTCTGGCGCGCAGCCAAAAGATGGCCCTTCAGCAGGAGTCACAATTATCTCGGCGCTGGTCTCCTTGCTAACAAACAAAACAATTCGCCCGAACATTGGTATGACGGGAGAAATTTCCCTAAGCGGTCAGGTATTGCCTGTGGGTGGCATTAAAGAAAAAGTTTTGGCAGCTCATCAGGCTGGGCTTGATACAATTGTCCTGCCCAGTGAAAACAAGGTCGATCTGGATGAGATTTCGGAAGAGGTACGAAATGCCATTAAATTTGTTTTCGTTGATACCGTAGATTCAGTCCTTGAGACTACTCTTGGCATATCCGAAATTAGCAAAGGCAAGGAGGAACATGTTGCAGAAAATACTGCTGGTTGAAGATGACGCGACCATGAGAAATCTCCTCAGTACACTGCTGAAACTTGAGGGGTATAATCCTATTCTCTATCAAGAAAGCCGCGATCACAGCATTCTGGACACCCTGCATAATGAACTCCCGGATGCAGTCATTTTGGATGTCCATTTAAAATACGCAAACGGATTAGAAATTCTTCGCCAGGTCAGACAGATAAACACGTTTGATACCGTGATAATTATCTTAACATCTGGTTTGGATTATCGCGCGCAATGCCGTGAGATGGGCGGAAATGGTTTCCTTCAAAAACCATATATGCCCGATGAGCTTCTCAACTTTTTGAAAGAAAATTTGCCCTGACAAGTTGAAGCGGATTTTCAGAGGAAGAAGACAACCCAGTTGTTTTAATACCTTACCAGCCCATCTTCCAGCGCTTTCTCTAAATCGTCACCGTTAGATACAATCGCAACAGGTATCTTCCTGCGATGCATTTCAGGCAAAAGTCGGTCTGCGCTCAACTCCCCACCGAACGTGAGCGGATCAATGATGATCACAATTGGCTGCATGCCTCTTCGTTGCAAATGCTCTACCGAAAGAACTACACTGCTATCCACAGCGCCAGTGATCAAAATAACCGTACTTCCACGTGAAATGTTGCGGACTTCACTTTGCAACAGCCCAATTAATGGCAAATTCCCTTCTGGTTCTGCGTAAGCAAGCATTTCCAAAATTTTATTAAACTGCCGCTCACCACGATCTGGTGAAATAACAGCATATTTCTGTGCGGCAATACCAAACCCTACCGCGGTATCTTTATGGATAAAATACCGGCAAATTGAAGCCGCGATACTGACGGAGTATTCGAAGGTATCTGGAGGCAATGTGAATTTTTTGCGCTTGTCCCAAAACCAAAACCGATCCGTCCTGCTCTCAGGATCATCCTTTTCTTCCGACAACGCCAGATGGACTTTGCGATACGCGTCCACGAAAATCCAGAAATCAGCCTGAGGATCTTTTTCAAACTCCTTTACCATCAAGCGATCTCGTCGGGCGGTTGTCGGCCAATGGATTCGATTTAGCGAATCACCGGGATAATATTCCCGCACACCAGAAGCATAAGGCGTTACCTCTAAAGTGCGCTGCCTTTGAGCTTTTCCGCCGGGAAGTAATCCGGGAGGGAAAGGGAACCAGCGTAAATCAAACATATAGGGCAATACCAAAAGGGTTCGTTTACTAGGAAAAACACGTTTGTACACAAACAACCCGAATGGATCGCCAGAATAAAGACTTGTTGGTCCAAGAACGATCTGACCGCGCTTTATTAGAGCTGTGTACGCTGAATAATTGCGCGACTCATATTTGCCAACCCAAGAAACAACGCGAGAGCCGCCAGGCCCTGGCAACCTTGATTCATCCACAACTTCTAACCAGGGGCGCAATAATGTTTTCTGGTTTATTATCTCAAAACGTTCTTCAAAAACCCTGCCCAACTCCTGTCTGAGTTCCCTTGAACTTCTTCGAACAACAACCCCCATTGTTGAGACCATCGTCCACAACCAACTAACCAATATCAACAAAGCGCTGACATAAAACAACTGCACAAACACCTTCGTTTGCGTCCAGAAATAGCCTGTTATCGCTATTAGAAAAATCGCTGCTGCGACCCAAAAAGAACGACGTGTTTCAATCATTCAAACATTAACGCTTTCTTGCGGATAATTCTCCACCAGGAACTGGTAATGCCCGCATTATTTCTTCCACAATGATATTAGCTGTGATATTCCGTAACCGTGCGGCTGGATCAATTACCATTCGATGCGTAAGAATAGATGTGGCCAACGCTTTGACGTCATCCGGAAGAACAAAATCCCTACCGTGTATTGCTGCAAGAGCCTGGCTGGCTCGAAATAGCGCAAGGCTTCCACGTGGACTGGCGCCAAGATAAACATCTCCACTTTCTCGGGTTGAACGAATAAGCTCTACAATATATCGCTTAATGACCTTTGCGACATGAACTTCCTTTATGGCTTTTTGCATCTCTAGCACTTCTCCGGAATCTGTAACCGGAGAGAGGCTTTGTATTGGATGTTCTAGTTGTTGCAACTCCAGGATACTCATTTCGTCTTCAATCCCTGGATACCCCAAACTCACGCGCATTAAAAACCGGTCCAATTGCGCTTCAGGAAGAGGAAAGGTTCCTTCGTATTCAATTGGATTCTGGGTGGCCAGCACCATAAATGGTTGGGGCAAGATATGCGTGATCCCATCAATGGTTACCTGTCGCTCTTCCATGCCTTCTAATAAAGCAGCTTGCGTTTTTGGTGTGGCTCGATTTATCTCATCCGCAAGAACAATTTGAGAGATTAATGGTCCTGGCCTGAATTCAAACTCTCTGGAAATCTGGTTAAAAATCGAAACACCAGTAACATCGCTGGGGAGCATATCTGGCGTGAATTGAATCCTGCGAAAAGTGCAGCCCATTGATTTCGCCAGACTGCGCGCCAACATGGTCTTGCCAACACCAGGTACATCTTCGATCAACAAATGTCCCTGGCACAGCAATCCTACAACAACCTGCTCAACAGTTTGACGCTTGCCAACAATGACTTTTTCAAGATTTTCAACAATCTTGTTTGAGAATTCCTGAATTTTGGTGATATCCAATGCCATCGATCCTCTCCCGGAAAAATTAGCTCAATCAAAAATATTCCACCACTTTTTTTTTGCCCAAATTATCAAAAAAAGCAAAGAAAATCCGCTAAGGCCCAATCCAAAATAAAATGACTGCGGTTGATACACAAATTCTACTCTATGTGCGCCTGCTGGCACAGCGACAGCCTGAAACAAATAATCGGCTGGATAAATATCAATACTTGCTTCATCCAATCTGGCCTTCCAACCCGGATACCCTGTTTCCGCAAAGAGTAGATAGCCATTTGCTTCCGCAAGTATATCCACTTTGTACCTTCCCGGCCCTGTTTGCATCCAGTTCAGCATGGTAATACTGTTAATTACACTGGAACATTCCGCGTCATGTAGCAACTCACTATTCTCAAGAACAACTTGATCACTTACCTCCACACCTTCCACATCCAGACGTCTCTTCAGTAAATTAAAGGCTTCCAGCGGCTTTTCCGCGGGCTGAGCGCAATTTATCCACCTGAATCGACCCTCAGCCTCAATATGCTTAAAATCTACCCCCAGAGGCTCATTTTTATCAATTCTCTCCCATTGGCCCACGTTCATCCATCTAAGCCAGTTTTCTTTGCTTCTGTCTGGCAGAGTGTCCACATAATTAATGACTGTGGCAAATCGGTCGGGAACAAAAGGATCAAAATTATTGACCGTGGAAATTCCGTCAAGCAAATTCAAATTCGGAAGAACCACACGACGCATATTGAACAAATCTTCAATGGGATTAAAATCATAAAAGCGGAGAAAACGATCATACCGAATCTCATACTCTTCTTGCGCGCCCAGATAAAGACGTTGATCTTCCTTTATCAATTCTTCCATTGAGGAAGAAGTAATTCCATTGGTTCTAAAATAAGAACGATCTACAGCAGGGGTAATCTGCCAGGAAGCATATAGAAGATCAGCCCCAACCAATAAAATAACCAAAACCAGCCAGCGTGTTCTGGTTGGTTTGAATGGTTTGTCGTCTGGCATAAACAAAGTTAACAAACCCGCGCCCAATCCCCAAAGTCCAGCGATGGCAGTCGAGCGTATAAATGTAGGACTGACATCTCCCATAAGCTTCCATGCGAGAAAAGCGCCAATAGTGACAGCTGCGGCACCAGCTGTTGCCAGGCGAACCCAGTACAACAACTTTCCATCCGGACGCTGCCAAAACATTTCTGCCGCCACACCTGCCAATAACGTCAAACCGAATTCCATCCAAATCATATAACGGGTTGGCGCGTTAAACATATCGAATGTAGGAATATTTGCGTATAAAAATGGGAATATTGGCGTATTTTTGCCCATACCAAACACAATCGCCAGAAATATAACTGCCCAACAAAATATCAGTAAAGGCTTATAGATGTGAAATTCATTCTTCTTTTTCTGAAATAATCCTGTCAGCGAAATCAATGCCAACAACAAAGGCAAAATTCCAATATACACTGCGTCTTCCCAGAAATTTCCATACCCCCAATAATCACCCACGCCTGGATTACCAAAGAAATCAGGAGCAAACAAAGTTAAAAATCGCCATGGCCAGAAAGAATAAGACATGGCTGTTTCAAAATCGACAGCCGAGGCGCGCTGCGAATGCAATAAGTATTCGGCAGTTGGTATCAATTGAATCGCTGCCAGAGCTGCTCCAAAAAACACTGCTCCCGTCCATTGGCTAACCCCAGGCAGAAGAGTTCGAAATCCACCATTCAACCATGCTCCAACCAATACCCAGGCTGTTGCCAGCGTAAGAATATACCAGCTCAATTGTGCGTGACCAGAAAGCAATAACATCCCAATATAAATTATAAGTTCTAAAGGGAAACGGCTCTGGCCAGTTAAATTTTTTTTCCAAATCGGCACTGCAATCTTACTGGCAGATTCCATAATCCATGGAAGCCAGGCACCAGCCCATACCATACTGAAAAAGCTCGCACGTGCCACAAGATAACCACACAAGGAAAAGGATAGTCCACTGATAACTTTACCGCGTTGCCCAAAACCAAGTCGCTTCATCAACCTGACCATACCCAGACCAGCCCAAATCAAATGCGCTATGGTCAGCAGGGTGTGTGCCCATGCCATCCAGGGCGTGCCTCCGATTGCCTGAAACAGGTACAATATCCACCCGGGTGGGTAAAATAATGCCAGCTGATAATTTGCGATAAGCGGCGCCCCCATGCCATTTAGTGAATTCCAAAAAGGCAGACTTCCTGCAGATAACGATTTCCATGCCTCAAACCTCCAGGGAATAAACTGCAACGCAGGAATTCCCCAGTAAAGCGATTTGCCGGTGCATAAAATCGGAGAAAACAGTATAATCGGTCCCAGCACGATCGGTAGATAAACCAGCATATCTCTTTTTAGTGCCGTGTTTTTTACAATCATCTCTCTTATTTATCTCCGGTGTTTACTGAAAAAACCCAATAATCATCCACCTGATAGATTGCCTTAAAAAGAGGATCTTGGGTGAAATTATACCCTCCAATGTTTTTCTCCCGGGGACCCCAAACCACATATCTGATATCAAACTCTTCAATCAATTTCCTGCGGTACTCCTCATCTGTTTCTTCCCGGTAGAATTGCTCAACCTTCCCCTGAACTTCCTTCAAGTTTACACTTTCTGGCCCATGGCCAATTAACGTTTTCACAGAAGCCCAGGCTGGTAGGGCATTTGAAGTGTCATAGGCAGCCAGCACTATGTCGCCATCCTCAACTTTTTCTGCCAAAAATTTAAACACCCCTGCTTCGTTTTCATGACGGTATAGCGGACATGATGGATTCCAAACAGCAAGTATCGCGCCCCAGAATACCAGCAATGTTGTCAGAAAAGACAGGTAAAGCGCGCGTTTAAGCCATTTTTGGACATTCTTATTTTGTAAGGTTTCCAAAAAAACAAACGCCAGCACTACAAACGCCACCCAAACACCTTCCGGAAGACGTCGTTGAAGATTGTAAGGCATATAAGCCAACAAAGGAAAGATGAAAACCCAGCCAATTACCAGTAATGCTTTGGAGGCCCTATTCAGGAATATTGTTCTTATCCCCATAATGGTCAGTGGAAGGATCAAACCAAACGCTAGCAAATAATCCCAAATTGGAGGAGAGAGTATCAGGTTTTGATCTGTCCATTGTTTTAGAAATGGATCTAAAGAAAAAGCGAAAAAGGTGTAAACCGGGATAGGAGACGAGATGCCCACCATGATCGCGGCCTGCTTTATACCCAAACACCTGGCGCAGCAATCAAACTCCTTTTTATTGAAAATAAGTTCATCCAAAATAAGCGCTGTCTGGTAAACACCCAGTATCACCCACCCAACTACAACGGTTAACGGTTGAAAAAAACCCAACGCCAACCAGAAAAAACCACCCTTAATGGCTGGAATCCATGGCTTATCTTCAGATTCCGATTGGAGAATCGCGCACAACCCCCAAAGCAGCAATGCTCTGGCCATCGCCAAATGCGGCAGGCCGAACAAAGCCAGGAAACCGAAAGTTTCTGGAGAGTAAAACTCAAGAGGCAATCCATTTTGCCACAGCTTCAGTAAGCCAAAAACCGAGAGCCATCCCAAGCCCCCGCCCAGGGTGGCAACCGCCAAACCCAGCCTGCGCAGTTTTATGTCCAGTATGTAAATTGAGATAAATTCATAAGTAGCCAAAATCATCAAAAATCCGGCCAACAAGCGAAACAGATGAAACAGCACAACCAGCTGAGTGTGCATACCTGGGAGTGAGGCAACTTTACCCAACAAAAGATATGGAAAAAAAGCAAACGCGCCATTTTGGGGATAAGCGGTGAAGGGAGTTTGAAACAGCCAATGGCCATATGCCCCACTTAACATTTTGGCAATATATGAGTTCCCATCCTCCACGCCAAAAACAAAACCGGTAAAAACCCAATCCAAACCCTGTCGCGAAAACCCGAGCCAATAAGGAAGCAGCGTAATCAGGACCGCCACAATCGCAAAGTAAATGACCCATCTTTTCTCATTAAGCGAATTAAACTGCATTCCGATCTCTCCTGGCAAAGGTAAAAACCCCCAGCGCTGTCAATATTTTTATTATCACTCCCAGATACACAATCAGAGGCTTAAATTCAAACACCACTTTATGTTCTCCCGAATCCAGGGTTACAGCTCTCAACAGCCCCAAATGTGTTTCTAAATCTCGATTTTCTCCATCTACACGCACTTTCCATCCGGGGTAATCAATTTCCGATAAAACCAATCGCCCTGGGCCCATGGCTTTGATCGAGATTCGATTTGGTGTCATCTCCACTATCTCAACCGGTTGAACATTTTGCGCTACTTGCCCGTTATTCGCTTCCTGAATCCAGGCCCGCGGGAAAGCTTCTGGATTTTCATAAAGCCAGGTTTCTCCAAACCTCTCCAGCAGCATTAAATCATCCTCTATAATTGGGTATCCAGCCGCAATATACTTCACATTCAAAAGTCCCAATTTCTTAATATCAGGTTTGTAAAATTGATTATCCTCTTCTGGTGTTCCGGTTGAAAAAGGCGGAAGTGTGACACTATACGACTTCATCGGAACACCAGTAGCGTCTTCCATGAAATTAACATAAGCTGACAATTGAAGCGGATCTATCCCATCCGCCAATTCCAATCCATTCAGCGCAGCCGTTTGCTGCGGCACACTGTATGAGGGCGAATAGATTCTGTATGGTCCAGTTTCTTGGGGTAAAGCTTTGATTAATTGGGTTTTTTCGCTACTAATTTCCGATTTGGAGCGAAACGTCATCTGGGAGATATTTACTCCACCCATATCAAGGCAAAGAACAACCACAAATCCACATACCGCCATCCAATCTGTGATTTTTTTCTTCTCATACAACATGACGAGAAGAACAGAAGACAGAATGGCAAAGGCTCCCCAAACAAACTCTACAGGTATTTCGTCTGACAAAATCCAGATCCCGGCAGCCAGTACAATCATAAAACCAGCCAATCCAACCAAGAAAACATTCGCCGGTGGTTCATTGTCAACATGGTTTTTTCTTTGTTGCATCAACAGATGTACCACATTCGCCAAAATGTTGGATAAGGAGAAGCCAGCCAAAAACAAAGCCCTTGAAGGAACACGCAACAAACGCATACCTGGCAGACTGGCTAAAAACGGCATAAAAGGAATATTCTCCCCCAAAGAATAGAGTACCGACAATAAAAACATTGTGATCCAAAACCAATTAACAGTTCGCGCCTTTTGATGCATCAAAGTCCAGATCAAAGCAACCAATAACACTGAACCAGGGTAGATCATATACTCCGCGTATCCCGCCATGTCTGGGATAGCCAGACCAAATAAACGAAAAAAATCAAGGGATAAAGTCAGATTGTCTTCTGGGTTCATTAAAACTCTGGTGGATAACTTAGAAAATTGATATAAAGGGAACAATAAAGGAGATGCTATCCATAACGCAACCACAGCTTGTAACCCGATTCCCAGGAACCATGGCATTACTTGATTTGGCACACTCACGGATTTAGAATATTTCCCAAATATCCGGGCCTTAGCTTCGCCTTCAAAACGTTGTTTTATTGCAAATAGAAACCATAAGCCCCCTGCATAGATGGTCCAACGTGGGTCCGCCAGAAATATTTCCCCTAAAACAATGCCTGGCATGACGGATTTCAGCCAGCTCTTCCCAACGCATCTGTTACTTTCCGCAAAAAGCAGCCAGGGTGTCCAGCATACCGCAAAAACCAATGTGATATGTCCAGCCGCGTAATGGCTGAATAGTTTTGGCATTAACGCAAACGAAAGTCCCCCAAGTGCAGCCGCCCAAAACTCCAATCCTTGATTCTTTAGAAAAAGATATATCCCCACGCCGCCAAAGATCAGATGGAGAAACACCAGTAAATTAATGCCAAGGGGTAATGAGGTAATAACCGCAAACCATGTGGGCAGATACCAGATACCAGCTAAAGGATTGGCCGCAAACGGGTAACCCGATAGAATTGTATCCGACCAAAGTGGTATTTGATGATAGTCCCGAATAGATGTTTTTACAAATTCCAGATTCGGATAATGAGAAATGAGCAAATCTGAAAATCTGGAGCCAAAAGGATAGACAAATTCTCCCATATGCGGCAACAAAAAACCCAAAGCCACAAATATCAGAAGAAACACCAGAAAAATATCTCTCTTTATCAATAGTCCCCCACAGCGAATAGCACAACTTCGCCCCGACTGAAAGCAACCGTCAGATTTTGTAATACCCTGGGGTAACCAAGTGCTGTTTCCCGGGGGCCGTAGAAAATAAAATCAATACCTCTCTCTTTTAATACATCGCCTAAAAACACATTTGATGCTTCCGAATAAAAAGATTCAACAAGATCTTTTTCCTGATCCGCGTCTACCGTCTCAAAAGGATGCCCATACAACACCCTTCTGCCGGTTTGCGCCGGGATAAATAACCCCATCTCTGGAGAAGAAAGAATCAACGCGTCTTTAGAAGTGTTTTCGCCAATCCATTCTAAAACGGCTTTCTCGTCCCGGGTCAAATAGAGTTTTAGATCTTGCGTTTGGATTCCATACAGGCCGGACAGTAGAAGAATAATATTCGTCGGAACCGATAAAATCAATAATGCATTCCACATACCTTCCCTTTGTTTCTTATTAAATGCTGATGACATCAACCCCTGAACAGCCAGGCCGGACACCGGTACAAACAATGCAAACATAAATCGTCTCTGAAGAGAAAAAGGGAAATAAATTAAACCTAAGCTGATCAGCATCCAGATAATAAGAAGCCGTGTTGCTTCATTTTTGAATAACTGTCGATAATCTCTCATCCCCCAGAACACCAGCAAAAGCGCAGGCAAGAAACCAATGACCAGTTCCCAAATCTCTGGCGCGGTGGTTACATTCTGCGTATTCCAGCCAGCAAGAATTGGATCTGTAACCGTTGCCCAGTATTGATACAAAAGCAAAGGCCCACCTAATGCCAAAGCAGAAAAAACGGGCTGCCAAAAAATCTTATGAGACTCAATCAATTTCCAAATCAACTGTATTCCCAACACCATTCCAGCAGTCACCACACCAAACGGCATGATCACCGCAAGGAAAGCACCTGAGATCGCCAACACCACATATTGCCGCCAGCTCATTTCGCGAAGGGAAACTGTAAAAATTGCCAGCAACAACGCCATTCCTAACGGAAAGTGTGGTGTTGCATAAGCTGAAAAAAATGGGTAAGCTTCAGGTATCCAAAGGTCTGAGGACAGTACACCTGCAAAAGAAGCCAACCAACCCAATCCTGCCCCAATACTTGCCAGGTAAAAGGATTTGTTAGCCGATTCAGGCGATTCTTTCCCAAAAATTTCTTGAAAAAAAACATCCAGCACGTAAAAAAGAACAACCCCTGATAACAACCGCGCTAAATGATAGATCGTGATCGGCGCCAATCCTGTCCATCTGCATAAATGCCCTAAAAATATATAAAAAAGGAAAAGATAAGCCCCTTCTCCAGATTCAGCGGTATAAGGTAATTTAAACCTCCAATCTCCTCCCAGACCAAGTTGCATTTTTGCCAGATATGAATTGCCATCAGTAGGATTTACTAAAAACCCAACAAAGACACGATCTTCAGCAATCGACCAAAGTCCTATAAGATAGGGCACCAACATAATACCGGTAATAACAATGATAAAAACAATCTTTCGAAGTTTCATGGCTCAATTTTACCTATTGGAAAGTATACAGGAGTTTATTTAATTCAACAAAGAGAATTTGTTATTCTTACCCGCGGACTTGATTTATCTTAGATACCTATCTATAATCGCTATTATGAATCAAACTGCTCATCTTTTCCGTGTCCAAAAACTTGATCTTGAACTTGATCATAATCTCAAACGCATTCAAGAAATCGATAGGTTCATCAATTCCGATAAAACGATTCAAACTGCCGAGCGTCAGGTTCAAACTGCTGAATCTAATTTACAAAAAACGCGTCAGAAACTTTGCGAAGTTGAAGAAACCGCTCGATCAATACGAACAAAAATTGAAATCAGCGAAAGCAAACTTTATGGTGGAAAAATCATTAATCCCAAAGAGCTTCAAGATATTCAGAATGAAATTGCCTCTTTAAAACGTCATTTGACCCACGTGGAAGATGATCAGCTAGAAGCCATGATAGACTCAGAGAAATCCGAGCTTAGTCTGACCGAAGCCAAAACTAATCTATCAACTGCACAGGCAGATTTCGCCGAAAGATCTGCTGGTCTTTTGGGCGAAAAAGGACAACTTCAAAAAGAAAACGAGCGCCTTTCAAAGGAACGTGCTGCCACGCTGAGCTTTATATCTGAAGACGCTCTGAAACTTTACCAAAATCTTCGCGCGCAAAAAAATGGACGTGCGATGGCTGGTATTGAGGACCAGTGCTGCGCTGCTTGTGGCACCTCACTCAGGCCAGCCGAACTACAATCTGCGCGATCCAGTGGAATTACTTTTTGTCCATCGTGCGGAAGAATTTTATACGCTGGTTGATTTATGCGATTCATTCCTCACTTTAATTTTGATCAAATCTCTTTTTGGCTGGGGTTTGTTGCCGCATCCCTTTTCTGGTGGTTGTTCTCAAGATTTAAATTTATATTTCCCGCAACAAAATCCTTTATCAGGGAACAAAAAACAGCCTTTGAAAAACGTCGCACATACGGCACAGAACTTTATCTTCGTCGTGAAACTCTCAAAAAAGCACAAAAGCTGCATCTGGCAAATGAATTATGCTCCCTGGATGAAGTTCTAATCCAGCCATATCTGATTGCACCACCTGGTTCACTTACGCCAGATAATCCTGTTCGGACAGACACATTAATTCATCAGACAATTCCGTATTTTCCTGATCTTCCAGAATTATCCTCTCAATTCAATGTAACTCGATTGACCCCAGTCGAAGCGTTGCAAGGTGGCGCCAACATCTTGATAATTGGGCAACCAGGAAGCGGAAAAACTGTTGCCCTGGCCGATCTGGCTTCCAAACTTTCTCGCAAAGACGAACAAGCCGGCATACTTAAGGAAAAACTTCCTGTATTCCTCCATATCATGGATTTGGCATTAGCTCAGTCCGCAATAGAGCCTGAACTAATCTTGATTCAGGCAGTAAGCGAACAAGCAACAGCATTAATCTCAAAAAGATTATCGGCTTTACTCGTGCGCAATCTCAAACAAGGCAACTGCTTGCTAATCTTAGACGGCCTGGACGAACTCCCTCCTGCCAATTTACAGGTTGCCGCAAAATTTTTACAAACCTTGTTTCATAAATTTCCGGGAAACCAATTCATCGCTGCGATTTCGCACGATTATTTGGATGGCTTACCGGATTTAAAAACCTTCCCATTGGCACTGGCTTTATGGAAGCAGGAAGAAAAGATAGCCTTTTACCAAAAATGGGAAACTTTCTGGAGAGAAAACTATACTACACAACATAAAAATACCGATTCGAATGTTCCACCAAACCCAACGATCCTTGCTAATTGGTTCTATCATGATCATAGTCAACGAACTCCACTGGAATGGACGCTTCGAATTTGGGCAGTTCTTGCCGCGGACGTTAAAGGCTCCACATTTTTTGATATGGTCAGGTCTTATCTCGAACGCATCTCAAAAAATACTGTACCGGCAGAAGCCCTTTCTGCTGGCGCGATGGAGATAATCCAGTCCCGGCAATGCAGTATTACTTACAAAACATTGAGCAAGATTTTCAGCAAACTCCGGCCTCAGGATTTTCCTGAAAAAGAAGAACCCGCCCTACAAGCAGAAATTGATTTGCTGGTACCCAAAAACACGATAGGAAAAAGATTCTCAAAACGAAAGAGGACGAAAAGAATATCATCCGCCGATCGCGCAATTACAACTCTTCTGGATGCCGGTATATTAATTGAACACAGAAATGATCAACTTCGATTTGCTTCTCCTTTGTTAACTGGATGTTTCGCTGCTTTAACGATGGAAGAAATTAATTTCGATGCTGTCGAGAAAGAAAAGTGGGCAGTAGAATTATGTACCCTGCAATTCATGGCTGCTCGCGACAAAGCCACGCTTTGGGTTCAGGAAGCCTTGGTTCAATCTGCCCCACCTTTTTTCCAGTCTTCACTCTCCGTGTGCCGAGCAATACAATACACTTCAACATCCCATTGGCGTTCAGATGTCATGCGCTACTTGCTCGATAAGCTATACAACCAAAACCTTTCCCTGATGGAACGCACGCGGATACTTGCTTTGATTGCTCTCACAAACGATTCTTCGCTCTCAATTTTATTCCGCAAACTATTGAGAGATGGAGCCCCAGAAATCCGTTTTCTGGCAGCTCTCGGCTGCGGCCTTATTCAGGACTCGGAATCAATAACCCAGCTGCAACAAACGCTGCGTGACCCTACAATTGAAGTACAACTGGCTGCGTGTCTTGGCCTGAGCGCAATGATGTCCCCCCATACTACCCAAATCATCGTCGATGCCCTCTTACAAGGGGAAGAAGATGTACAGCAAATCGCAGCTGAAACATTGGCTTTCCGTGGTGGTGATGGTCATGAGGCCCTTAAAGAAGCACTTAATCTGGATAATCTGATGATTCGGCGAGCTGCAGTGTTGGGGCTCTCACAAATCCGGGAGAAATGGGCTGTAGAATTGCTTCAAAAAGTTTCTATCGAAGATGGTCAGTGGGTGGTTCGAAATGCCGCCGGACAGGCACACGATACCCAACAGGCACCCAACCAGCAAATCCCCAAACCGCTCACTCAGCCTTCAGAAACACCATGGTTGATTACATTTGCCAGCGAGAAAGGTCAGGGAATCATTCCTGACGAGGACGCGACAGAAATTTTATTATCCGCTTTAAAAACCGGATCAACTGCCGAGCGTATTGCCGCCCTGGATTACCTTCGCCTGACACCAGATCGTGAAGTAATTGATACAATTACGTCTGTGTGTGAAACAGCTCAAAATGATCTACATGCGGCCTGCTTGCTGGCACTCTGGCAATTAAATATTTCTGAAACAAGCGCCTGAGGCAAGTTAGATTTACGGCGCAATATATCCTTCGCAATGTAAACTACATCAGAATATAAAACCACCTTCTATGATGATCATGGGAGGTGGCTTTATCATTAATTAAATATAGCAAGCTAAACCATTGCCGCCATTATCCGTCTGTTTACTTCCTCTGAGTCAATATTGGTGATTGTTATTAACTTATTTCGCCCTGTTTCCCCGGCAATAATTTCAATATCCTTTTTTGCGCATCCCAACACCTTAGAAAGATACTCAATTAATGTCTGATTTGCCTTCCCATCAACAGGAGGAGCGGTTAAACGGATTTTAACTGTCCCATCTTCTAAAACACCGGTTATCTCATTCTTGCTGGCGCGTGGAGTAACACGAACCGCAATCGCTGAACCAGACTTGCCATCATGAAGGTGGAATTTACGTGATTCTGTCATCTTTTATCCTAATCCGGAAATCAAACCCACCAACAAAACTTCAATCACTTGAATCAGTATGATTAGAATTAAAGGACTGAAATCAAGTGAACCAACCGGCTTAACCAATCGTCGGATCGGAGCCAACATCGGCTCTAAAATTCTGGAAAGCGTGGCTCGCACTGGATGATAAGGCGATAAAAAATAAGATGTTATTACTTCGGTTACCACCACCAGGAACAATACCTGAGACACAATACGAATAAAGAGAATTAAAAAAGAGATCATTAGTTATTCACCTATTAATAAAATTATACCTCTAAGAGCTGTCGAATGCAGATCAATTCCTGAATATCTATCTTCATTCCTTAGAAATTTATGCTTTGGAATATAAATAATTCGAACTTCCCGATTCACTTAATTTAATAAAGAGAAGTACATTTCCACCAATTTTTGCATTTCGTCTTCAGCGCGAATCACCGGCTGAATTCCATCCCGCAGTCTAGGTTGAAAATTTGGGTCATCTAAAAATCGCTGCAATTGTCGAGTAAGCATGGCCACATTCCCGGGTTCAAATAAAAGCCCGTTTCTTTCATCTTCAACAAGTTCTACAATTCCACCAATCCTGGATGCGACAACCGGTGTTTTCATTGCTAAGGCTTCGACAATAATAGTTGGGCGGTTTTCAAACCAGATGGATGGAACCACAATCAAATCAACCCCATCAAGCACCTCACCCACCCTCGTGTTATCGTATTGTCCAGCATAAACAATATCTTCTCGTTCATGAATTGATTTTAATAATCTTTTTCCATACACGTCATTGTCAGACAGCTTCCCATACAGGATGAGCTTGCACTTCCTTTTTGATTGATCAAGGCTCTTGAATGCTTCCACCAGGATATGCACTCCCTTGTGGTTGGCGTACTGCCCCATATAACCAATTCGAAGAGTCTCAGAGGATGAACGGTTTGGTACTGGATTGAGATTGGTTATATCCAATCCAAAAGGTAAATAAAGGATCTCTTTTTCATTGAAGCCAAATTCATGAAATTTTTGGATCAGAAATTTCGAGGGTGATAACACAACATCTACTTTTTTAAGCACGCTTTTTAAATATTTTCTTCGCTCTTCAATTACTTCCATGATTGGTTGAAGCCCTGTCAATCTTACCGCTTTTCCTGATTGTGATAATTCTACAACCAGATCACCCAATTTGCCGCCAGTGAATTGATCGGATAGGCGGTATCTTCTTTTTCCGGAAAGATAACACCATGCGCAGCGCGCCGGTTCGCAAAGCGTTTCGCAGATTTTACCATCAGGACGAATCAAGGTGTGGGTAGGGCATAAAAACCAGTATTCGTGAAGTGTCAAAACAGAGGGTATACCAACTTCATGCGCTGCTTCAATTACCGCTCCACCAATCAAATAGCCGCTGTTGAAATGAACAATGTCAGGATTTGATCGATCAAGGTATTCCTTCACCCATTGACCCAGATAAGGGTTGCAAAACAATATCTCCAGGGGGTTTGGAGCAAGCTCGAGATTGAAAAATAGCCGGTGAACAGGTATGTCATGATATTCTTCCATTTCACAGACCGGATCAAGAGTTCCACTATTAATCGCTTCAACAGAAACTACCTCAACCTGATGTCCCATCTTAAGCAGCATTTTAGCTACCCGGTATGCATATTGTTCTGCTCCCGCATTGTACTTGGGAGGAAAATGATGGGTGATGATGGCTACTTTCATTACAAACCGCCTCTCAAGAAATCTTTTAATTGGTTTTGTGGTAGGCTATTCTTTACTTTTAGGAAAATAACGTTTGATCAGGTCCTCCCCGCGTATCCCCTGGGCATGTTCGGCATCTGTCATCCACCGGGTCGCAATCAAACCTTCCACTTTTCCAATGATGTTTTTGCTTTCGATCATGAGGCAAAGTCTGGGCTCCAACAACTGATACTGATCGGCCCGCCCCAAAACATATCTCATTCTTCTGAGGATCATAGACGTAAAATATCGCGGCAGCGCCACCAATTGATCAAGCATTCGAGATACTTGAAAAGTGCCTGCTCGAGGATATTCAGGATATTTATTATAAATCGCGTCAAGCAGTATCTCACCAAACCCATATTGTCGGTATTGGCGGGCCAGTCCTTTCAATGTTGCGCGATGATGGTGATGAATAATCGCTTTATCACAGTAAGCCAGACGTGCTGTTGTGTTGAGTTGTATCCGCCATGAGAGGTCAACATCTTCTGCTGTCATCAGCCTAGGATTAAATCCCCCCACCTGGTTTAGCAATTCCCTCAGAAAAGATGCGTTGGCGGTATAAAGATGTGGTAAAAATTCACCTTCTCCGCTGAGGTAATTGATCAGTGGGGAATGTTCACTGGAGAACCGCTCAATGAGTGTTAAATCTGGGTGGTTGTAAGCTTCAATTTTTCCACCCACGCCACCAATATCTGGATTGGCGTAACCCTTTATTAATTCGGAAAGCCAATTGGGGGCTGCAATACAATCCGCGTCCGTAAAAGCAATGACATCCGCCTGGCTACGCGCAATTCCGTAGTTCCTGGCTGGTCCAGGTCCACGTTGAGGAGAGTGCAACAAACGCACCGAAGAAAATTGGCTGACCACTTCTGAAGTATTATCGGTTGAGCCATTTTCCACTACAATGATTTCATAATGATCGGCGGGATAATCCTGTTGCAACAAACTTTTCAGGCAGGCTGTTATCGTCCCGGCGCCATTATACACCGGGACTATGATACTCACTGTTGGGATGGGCGTTAATCGATCCACAATAACCCTTTACAAGATAGTAAATTAAAAACCTTCATCGTACACCCGGATATAATCAATCTCAAAGCTGCTTGGAAATTCAGTGTCATCATTTGGCGGACCAGGCCAGTTTCCTCCAACTGCCAGGTTCGCAATCAGATACATTGGAACAGTGGGCACACCGTGGTCAGAACGGAAACGTTCTATTCCATCAACATACCAGATAAGAATATCTGGAGCCCACCTCAGCCCAAAAACATGAAAATCTGCAGAAAAATTCGGGCCAATAAAATCGCCAGCGTAATGCAAAGGATTGAACTCAGTCCCATCCCAATTTCCCATATACAATTTAGTCGGCTCATTGCCCAGTATTTCCAAGATATCAATTTCCGGAGGCCAATCAATTGTATTTGGTGCTTCCACTTCGGGCAACATCCAAAAAGCAGGCCACAATCCTGGGCCAGCCGGCACTTTCGCACGGATTTCCACAAACCCATACTCAAAAGAAAAATGTCCATGCGATGCAATCATCCCCGACCTGTAAGGAAGGTTTTTTGTTTGGCCATCCATTCCAATACAGGTAACATTCTTTTCAATTGCCGTTAATTTAAGGACGCCGTCGTTTAAGCTGACTGAATTTGGCAAGTAACATTCAAGTTCTGCGTTATTCTCTAATGTTCCACCCCAAGGGTATTGTGTATCCCATTTTGTCAGATCCAACGAAGTCCCTTTGAACTCGTCCGAAAACAATAACACAGGTTGCTTTGGCGTGGAAGTTGGAGTGGGAACGCCCTGGTGGATTATCAGAGGCAGATACTGAGTTTCCTCTTCGGCCGGATCTCCAGCTGGAATGTCAAGTTCCTCTGAAAATGCAAACATCTGATTGGTGGGTTCAGAGGTAAAAGCAAAAGTTGTTGATTCTTGGGGTGCGGGCGTAGAAGTCGACCTCGGGTATGGGGTCGATGTTTGCTCAACGATGCCCTCAACCGTTTCCACCTGACGAGAAGTTGTCATTGGCAAAAGTACTGAACTTGGCGTTGGTTCGATGACATCAGCAGGCGTGTTTGTTTGAGACGTCTGCTGTGCCCCATCCGAATCCGTCAAAGGAACTTGTGCACTTATCTTTGGTTCCGCGCTACTCGGGGCAGTTCTCTGTTGCAATAAAGCTGTACCACTATCTGCCCCACAGCCCGAAAGAAAAACACAGGCCAAGATCAGCAAAGCTAAATATACTTTACCACCTCTACTTATAAACATCTTGCTTGGGTTGTTAAATTCTCTCATGCTGCACCTGATACATACGTATATTAATTAGGGGACGAAAAAAGCGCCTGGAAGGCTAACCGAAGAAATCCTTTATTTAAAAACAGCGCAGGATCCCCAAACAGCGCCGGAAAAACATGAGGGCGCGCAGCAATATAGTTTCGATTGTAATATTCACTAAAAGCAGATGCGGCGTGATATCGCGCAATCGCTTTATTGTGATATTTTTCCAGTACCGTAATTTCCGGAGGCAGGTTGTTAAAAACCGTATCAATTAGTTTGGCTGGCTTATCAACCCTGGGATCCATAGCAGCACCCGCCAGCCATTCAAGCAACCATTCTTTATCCTCAACCAAATCAGGGCATAGCTGGACCGCTTCCCTCATCGTCTCTTGCGCAGCTTGAATTTCAGCGGTCTGGTAGTATCTTGCGGCTGCCTCAAATTTTACAATAGCGTACGCTCTGGGTTTCAACGAAAGGATGTCTTCTTCAAGGTTTGGTTGAGCAAAAAATTTATCCA
>Ga0068713_1001929_pt1 | contig 23816 bp, 19 predicted proteins | sample MTBAKSrepl2MetaG_FD_62223 | JGI IMG/M metagenome (GOLD analysis project Ga0068713, IMG submission 62223) | Enrichment culture microbial communities om Arthur Kill intertidal strait, New Jersey, USA, that are MTBE-degrading - MTBE-AKS2 (Arthur... | ecosystem: Environmental > Aquatic > Marine >...
CCTGTACACATGGTCTCATTACTCAAACCACATTTACAGGAAATCCGCTCCGCAGGGGGGGCAATTTTCGGTTATCACTAACCCCTTTACAGGGTCAATTTTAGATTATCACAACCAGGCTCCAATGGCAACGGTATCGGCCCTTCTGGGTCTCGAATGTAACCTCGGCATAGCATTCGCCTGCCTGGCGCGACATGATCTCGTTACTGCTTTTCGTAACCTTGTCCAGGCGGGGTGTCCTGCCGTAAAGTCCAAGGCAGATGGCATCCAGAATGGTCGTTTTCCCCGAGCCGGTAGGACCCGTGATCGCGAATATGCCGTCAGAAGAATAGTCGGGGTGGGTAAAATCGACATGCCATTCACCCGTGAGTGAATTCAGGTTCCTGAACCGTACACCGAGTATCCTCATGCCCTGTTCTCCTATTCAGCCATCGGGTCTGCTTCATTCAGGGATGCTATGATTTCCCGATACGCGCTCAACAGCGCCGGGCGCTGATCTTCCGGGATTTCATGCGATTCAAGGCAGCGGTTAAATACGTCCGTTACATCCAGGTCGTCGAGCGTTTCCTCCGTATCCTTTCCGCTCAGGGCGCGTTCCAGAACCCGGTTGTTCTTGACGCGGAGGATCTCCATGCCGGTCCCTTCGATGGCCTCATTCAATCGCTCCTGAAGGCTTGCGGCTATCTCATCTCCTTCATAGACGATTTCCAGCCAGGCATTGCTCCTTCTTGACTGTAGCTCATCGATGCCTCGGGCTATGCTTTGCCAATCCCCTCGCAGGGTCTTCAACTCCTGGAATCGGGGTATGGGGATATTTGTAACTTTGGGTTCTTTACCCGAAAATTCTACAAGAGTAACGCTTTTCCCCTGCTCAGCTTCTCCGAAACCGATTGGCAGAGGAGAACCCGAATAGCGTATGAAATCAGAACCGCCGACCCGCTGAGGGATATGAAGATGGCCGAGCGCCAAGTAGTCAATACCTTCCGGGAAGACATCCTTTCCGACCTGTGCAAGAGAGCCGATGTACAACTCGCGCACGCCGTCGCCGTCAATGGTCTGACCGCCCGCAGTGAAAAGGTGTCCCATAGCGACAATCGGAACGGGCTTTTCCAGCACGGCACGCTTCTGTTCCGCCGCTTCACATACCAGCCGATAATGAGCTCTGATTCCTTCAATAATCTTTCTCTCTTTATCTTCAGTGCTCTCGCCAGCCTCGGCGGTGCGGATATCTCGGTCTCTGAGATAGGGGATGGCGCAGACGATCAGCCTGGGCTCATGATCCGGTCCGGCCATCACGATCAGTTCGTCCTCGGCTTTCTCAGATGCATACCCAACGATATGGATGTTCAGAAATTTCAGGAGTTCCTTAGGGGCGTTCAAAAAAGACGGCGAATCATGATTCCCCGCAATGACTATCACATGGCGGTTTGAAGAGGCTGCCACGCGGCACAGGAAACGGTAATACAATTCTTGCGCGCGGTTGCTTGGAGTACTATTATCAAATACGTCTCCTGCCACAAGGAGTGCGTCAATCTTCTCGTCCTCAATTAGTCCGGCCAGCCAGTTCAGGAATGCCTCGAACTCGTCGTATCTTTTGCGGCCATAAAGGGCACGGCCAATGTGCCAGTCGGAGGTGTGGAGAAGTTTCATCGTTTTTGTTTCCGCATAGTGTTTCCTGTCAATCCTGCCCTTATTATGGTGGCATTGCACACATCACTGAATGTAAAAAGAACAGAAATCGGCATTGTGTCGTCTTAATAAATCTCGGATCAATTCATCTTGAAAGCTACTGATCAACGTCGTCAAAAATCGATCGTGAGTCATCGCGCTCTCTGTCCGAAGAGCTTCGTCCAGAATAATCGTCCAAGTCTGGCTCTTCGGGCAGCTCTGAACGCAATTCTTCAATGACTTCTTCGATGTGCCTTAAAGCAGCGGTGATGTATGTCGCTGCGTCTTCAGAGTTCGCAAATTCATCCCGGAAATTTTCCAGAGCCCACTTCAGTTCAGCGAAATACTCATCGGGGTCATCCTCGCCGTCATAATTCGAGCGCCAATTGCTAATCTGTTCGTCAAGATTGGGCAGCAGAATAGAACGAACATGCTCAAGTGTGTCATTAAACTCGTCTTCTGTGAAAATGTCGCGAATCCCTCTCTGAAGAAACCCCGAATCTGGTGTATCAACGGCGAGTTTCCGAATCGCACCGATAACATCAAGTCGCTTCTGCTCTGGCAGAAGATCAAATTCATGGAGGCGGACGATAACATCGACATCTGATACCGCATAAAGATAAGAGCCTACGCGCAAGTTCGGTATAAACTTCGGATTACGCCTAATGTAGCGTGTGAGAAACTCTCTGTCACAACGATGGGAAAGGAACCAATCTAAGGTCCTTTTGCTCTCTTGTTTCTTGCTGCTTAATGCATCCATGCGGTTCATTAGGGCTTCGAAACGGTCGGAAGGGACGATGACTTTCACCCCTTCAATGCCGACATTGCCGCATGATACCTCTCCAAATAGCTTCTCAGCAGGCGTCCCTGTGAGATAAATGTCCATTAATTCAGTATCTTCGGCAACGAGTGAGGCAAAAGCATCGCGGATGGTCGGATGCTTGTATCGCCACATATAACGATCGCTCTGAAAAGACTGAACAAGCAAACTACCATTCAGCGCGTTGAGTGCGGCCCTAACACCCCCGGTGGAAGCACTCAAAAGTGTTATTGCTCGCCGCTCCTCTATGGTCATCTCGACAGGACTTGGCAACGTCCCCGCGCGCATAAATACGAGCGCGAGCGCTGCGCGACTGTCAGGATCAATCGTCCGAATAATCTCGCAAAGCAGTTCTAGTGGATGTGCTACAAAATCATCCAGACCCCCTTTCGACACGATGAGTTGCTTCGTGAACATCGGATTACCCAACCGCCGTGCAATTTCGGGGCTAAAGCGCTGGTGTGCGGCAACTTCCGGCAAGAATGGCTTGATATCGCTCTTAAACTCCATTGGCTGAGACCCAAGTTTGATATGATTGTAAAGAATCTGTTCACGTTCTTCCTTGCTCAGATTCTCAACGTGAATTACAACTTGTGACTCTTTCATCAACGGGAAAGCAGACTCCTTAAGATGTTGGCGTGCCGAACGGTAGATGTAGTCACGTGATGTGAATAGCACACGCGCACCCCGGCGGATTGCGGCGTTAATGTGTGGAAAGATCCGATTCCAAGCAGCTACACTGGCCCAGTCGAATTGTGTGGGACCGAAAGCGTCATCTACCCAAAAGAATTGTTTTGGTTCGTGCGGATTCGAATGCTCAACAAAGTCGTCAGCATCGCGGACTTTTATGGTCGAGCAATTCCATTCATCCAAGGCACCGACAGCCAATGATGCAGCAATGGTCGATTTTCCACAGGCAGGTTCACCAAGCAGAAGAACGAACCCATGCTCCACCAATGCCTTGGCACTTTTTTTGTAAGCATCTGTGATGACGAACTTCGCCAAGTCATCACCCAATGCACTGAGTATCTCTTTTGCTTGCGTATAAGCGCGTTCGTCGAGGATCTGGCTTAAGTCGCCGAGTCCATAGACACGTGGAATCAGCATTCGGAGCCGAGGTGATTCACGGATTATTTGAGAAATTCGGTCACGACCATACGCTGCAAAATGCTTGATACCAGGAATGGACTCAAAAACCTTACGAATCTCCTCATCGGTTGTGCCAGTCAGGCGGGCGTTAGTGAAAAGGATGTAGTTGTCCGCCAAGCCACGCAAGGATAGGCGACGTGCCTTGGCAAGTTCATCCTTCAGGTCGGAAAATTGAAGGGTCTTATCAGACTTTGCCGTAAATTTACACTGCACGGTGAACGAGCCTTGAAATGATTCACCTTCTTTTGGCTTCCACGAACCGTGGAACGCCCCATCTCGCCCCCCGTCATGTGAATCGAAGAAGCTCTGAACAACTTGGCCCCATATGTCTGCGGTTATAGTAACACATAGATTCTGGAAGGCTTTCCACCCAAGCGAATGGAGTTCATAAATCACCTCACCAGATTGAACTTTAGACGGTTTCCGTTCAGGCATAACCTTTTCCAATTAATTTACATTCGAGATTAGATTCCATTGACTTATGTCTCGATCAGTTGTTTCATTTGTTGAAACCACCCAAGAACATGAGAATCAGGGTCAACTTGTTCCAGACGTTCTTTTGTCATCAACGGAACTGCGCAGTGGTTCAAATTTTTCTTCACCTTGGAAATTTTCTTGGATCGAGTATCATCCTCCAAATTTGCCCACGTTTTTGGACTAGCAGAGGCATTGTGGATTATCTCCGCTATTTTCGCTGGTACATCATCAAAATCTCCGAAATTGGTTGTGAGACCAAGAGTGATGTCAAATTGTTTATACGCCTCATTAATAGCTTCGAAATAAATATAATTCTCAATCTCCTTTTTCCCTGTTATGATTGCCTTACAGTTACTTCGCTGATTGATGGCGTCAGCTTCAGCTTGATATTTGGCTTGTAGTGGAGGCTGGTTATCGCGATCAAAGAGATGGAATTCAGGACGTGATAACGGCTCAAGGCGAGAGACCCACAGCGCCAGAGACGAACCACCGAGAAGAAAGAATATAAGCTCACCGTCTAACTCCATCTTTTCAAGGTCCATCACATCAACACCGGATTGCCGCAATACCTTTGAAATATTTTTAAGAAAGGTAATATCATGAGTTCCTTCCACACCAATGAAAATTTTTACTGAATTGTCTGGAAGAACGCCCAATGATCTGGCAAGTAACTTATTGGTTTCGCCTCCACCGCGAAGCACTTCTCGTGATTTGTCCGCCTTTTCGTGAATATAACGTAGATATCTATCAGGCAGTGTCCTTGCAAGCATCGGTGTGTGAGTAGTAATGATGACTTGACTGTCGATAGCCAAATCCATTAACGCGCTCACTAGTAACCTCTGATTATGAGGGTGTTGGCTAGTCTCCGGCTCTTCAATTGCGTAAATGACCGGAACATTACTTCGGTCTTTAGCCTGCTGTTCGGCCTTGGCACGGAAGAAATTCAGAAGAACAAGTCGTTTAACTCCGCTACCTCGCTTGTTAATGGGAATGTCTTCATCCCCTGTGATACTGACGTTGAAAAGCGTGTCCCACTTTTTGACGCTTATTTGCGGATTCAATTGCTGAGCCAAGCTGGGATCCATATCCCTGATTTTTTCTAATGTCTTCTCTGCAATCCGTTTAACCTCGGCTTCTACGTGAGCAGAAAGTGCACTGAGTTCGGCCTCCTTTTGTTTGATAGCCTCCTTAACAGCCGTCTTTAATGGATCTTGAGCTTCTGGATCCTGATCTGTGCTAGCGCGGTCAGACTTGAAGAGCGCCAACACCGGTATGTAAGCCTTGATTCCATCCCAAGTCTTTCTAGCATTTTCATCGTTGAGCGGCACAAAAACAGGTTGCAACTTCAAGTCGCTAACTGAATTCCTAATGATATTACGCAACTGAGCGTTTATCTTCGTGTCAACGGAACTCAAATCAAGCTTTAACTCCTTCGCTCGCTTTTTTAACTCAGAATTTTTCAACTGGATCAAATCGTTCACTCCATCCGCTGTTGGGTGAACGGCATAGGCAGCAATACTAGTACACCTGGGTGTTGCAGTATGGCCACTGTAAGTTTTGTGAATTTCTAATAAACCCTGGGCATTCAACAAATGCTCAATCTTAAAGTTGGTTGGGACATTGTCGTCTATTATGGCTTCATCGGGAATATCCTTAAATTCACAGATAATGGTAAGATCCTTACTGTCCCCTTTCTTAGCTGCATCATGTTTATCGGGCGTACCTTCATTCAAGAAAATATCCAAAGCATCCATCACCGAAGATTTTCCGACATCGTTTTTTCCGATAAACGCTGTCATTTCTTTGAAATCAAATGCGATTTCATCTTTGTAGCATCTGAAGTTCCGAATGCGGAGCCGAATAAGTTTCATGCCTTCTCCTTTTTCGTTGATTTCGAAAATAGTTCGGCTTTTCTCTTCAACATAAGTATAAGTGAAAAAATGCCAATTGATTATGCTATTAAAACAAATTTACTTCCTCCGATAGTAATCAATCAGCTCGACTGTTTCGAAGAAAATGTCACAAGAATTATCCAAGTTCAGAAACTTCTTGCCTCGCTTCCGTTTCGTTCCGCCAAAATATTTTCCCAGCCTGGTAAATAGGCGTTCATCAGACTCTTGAAAAGCTTGCCGTGATTGGGCACTTGGAGGTGGAGGAGTTCGTGGACGATGACGAATTCTTGAAAAGCTCTCGGTTCCCGAAGAAGATCGGTGCTGAAGCAGACTCGCCCTTTGCTTGAGCATGAGGCCCACTTTGTGGTCATCCGTTGAACACGAATTTGCGCCGGTTTTACATTCATGACGATGGCCCGGCGGCCGATTTCGGATTTCAACTGCTCCTTCGTAGAAAAGCGTTTTCCCATATTTGCCGTTCTACTCATTTGCGGTCCATCTTCAAGAGTTTATCAACGATGCCAACCATCATATCCTTGCCGACAACAGGCAGCACCACCTTGTAAAGCTCCGCTTTGAGCTGCCTCAGTTCCGCAATGTTGTATTCGGCATTTGGAAAACGAAGGAATGCGTTATTAATAATCGGAGCAAGACCTTCAGGCCACTTCACGTTCTCTTGTTTGAGCAGCCAGTAGATTGTGAACGTGTTTATATCGAACCCCATCTTTTCCTTCTGTCTTCGGGCCTCTATCACTTCCTTAATCAATGCCTCAACCTTTTTGACCGCCTCACGAGAATCAATCTGACGATCATCAAAAGCTTCCCGAACCTCTTCCGCCCTTTCTCCAATCGGTTTCAGGTATGGACTTTCGTCACCTTCATCCGTCACTGTCTTGTTGATGCTGTTAATGAGGTTGATGACCTTTGTATTGGTCGATGCCTTGCTGTCTTTCAGCGCCTTCAAAGTTGTTTCATCAATCTTGACCGCCGGCGTCGTGGTCTCAAGGCCAAAGGCAGCGGCCTTTTCTTTGACCAGGAGTTCCGTCTTTTTGGCGACGTCGCCTAAGAATCCCGTTTTTTTTCTGAAGGCATTGCGGACGATCTGATAAAGAATGGAAAGGAGACCGAAGTCTTCAACGTAATCCCGAAGGGCGGGCGATGGAGACAGGATCTCGTAAAGTGTTTCCAGTTCTTTGCAAAATTTATAAAATTCTTCTCTCTTACCCTGATCGACAAAGGCGTCTATTGCCTTCTCGACCATCCTGTCATCGACCTTTCCGTGGGTCAGTTCAATGTATGGTCGAGCCTGTCCCTTCATCAACTCAATAAAACGAGCCAGCAGGATGTCAATGTTGTTGATTACACCGCTCACGACATCGGAATCGAAGGCCAGGGCCTTTTCCAATTTCTCAAAGATACCTACGAAATCAACCACCATCCCGCAGGGCTTCTTGATGTCTCCTTCTTCCTCATAGGGTCGGTTGACACGCGCGATGGCCTGAAGGAGGACATGGTCGCGCATCGGCTTGTCCAGATACATGCAGTAAAGGATTGGTGCATCAAAGCCGGTGAGCAGTTTGTCTGTTACGATAAAAATCTTCGGCAGGGCATCCGGCTTCGGAAAGAGTTTTCGGGTCTTTTTTTCCTCTTCCGCTGTCGGTTGATATTTGTGGACGAGAGGGTATTTTTCACTGTCATGCTGAGCTGCGGTATAAATCGCCCGCGAATATTCCGGCGGCAGGATTTTATCAAGAGCTTCCTTGTAAAGGGCGCAGGCCTCGCGATCGACCCCCACTACAAAAGCTTTATAGCCAAGGGGTTCCACATTCTCACGAAAGTGTTTGGCTATGAATGCAGCTACCTTGGGCACACGATCCGAGGATTTAAGAAAGGTCTTGAGCTTTACCGCCCTGTCGAGGATCTTATTCAGGTCATCGACATCGCTGACGCCTTCCGCCTCCACAAGGTCGAGAAATTCCTTCTCCAACTCTTCCCTGGGTACACGTATCTCATTGGGGGCGAGCATATAATTAAGGGGAAGCGTCGTTCCGTCTTCGACGGATTCGGCAACGGAATATTTATCCAGGTAGCCTTTGTCGTCTTCTTTTCCGAAGATTTTGAAGGTTCCCTTGCCGTAAGCTGTCTTGTCGATAGGTGTGCCCGTAAACCCGATCAGCGTCGCCTGCGGAAGAGCTGCAACCAGGTAGTTGCCTAGGTCCCCTCCAACCGAACGGTGAGCCTCATCAAGCATGACGATAACGTTGGGTCGAGTACAGATGTTCTTGGAAATCCTGTCAAACTTGTGGATCATCGAAATAATCAACCCTCTGAAGTCCGCCTTCAGGAGTTCCCTCAAACGAGCCTTACTGTAAGCTTGCTCGATGCTGATATCGTGGGATTGCATCTCGCCGAGGATTCGATCCACCCAGCCCGAAAGCTGACCTTCCAGTTCGTTGCGGTCGATCATCAGGATGACCGTCGCTTTCCCGAAGACATCCTTGTTTTCCAGAATCTGTTCCGCAGCCGTGATCATAGTGAAAGTCTTGCCCGAACCCTGTGTGTGCCAGATCAAGCCTGTCTTTTTGACCTCATCGGCACATCGCTGCACGATTTTTTCGATAGCTCTGGCCTGATGTTGGCGCAGGATCGTTTTTTGGAGCTCGTCATCCTTGACATAAAACAGAATCCATTCCCTCAGCATCTTGAGAAAATGATCCCGGTCAAAAAAACGTTTTACCTTCTTCTCAAAATTTCCTTTTTCCTCGTCTTTCCAGTTGAAGATATTTTTCCGGCTCAGATTCCAGGTCGGACCGTAGAAAAAATCAATCAGATGGGTCATATCGAAGACCTGCGGCGCTGTCAGCATCTCCGGGGTCTCCCGGTGATATCTCCGGATTTGAACAAGAGCCTCTTCTATCCCGTTGGCTTTTTTCGCGCTCTTGGTTTCCACAATGGCGACGGGAATCCCGTTGATGAGAAACATGATATCCGCACGGCTTGTCTCCCGGCCGTTCGTATACTGCCACTCGTCAGTCACCTGAAACAGGTTCCGTTCGGGGCGCTCAAAATCAACGACCGTCATGTTGCGGCGCCGCTTTTCTTTCTCATCGTAAATGGCCTGCTCCCCGCGCAGCCAGGACAGGATTTCAGCATTCCCTTCGATATTATTCCGAACCGCTTCCATGCGGTGAATGATTTCGTCCACGTTCTCTCGATTCACCAACCTTTTATTCAGCTCCAGCAGCTTTTCTTCGAGGATTCGATAAAACAAGGTTCCGCTTTCCCCTCTTCTAAGGGAAAGGGCCTCCTCCTGGGGGACAACGCTCCAGCCGATTTCTCCCGCATACTTAACAATCGGGTCCTGCACGGTCGGTTTTTCTGTGCCTAACGTCGGCGGCATGATTTCGCCTTTCTACATATTGTCCCTGTTAATCAGGTTTACTATGATCTTGATGATAATATCTTTATCCTCGGGTCTGCTTTCTGCAATCATAAGGGTCAGAGCCACGAGGGTATTGTCGCCTATCCGCTTGCTGCCGTCGCCGGCATAAAGAATTCCATTGGCATCCAGGAACCAGATAAACAGGAAAGCTCCAATGCGCTTGTTGCCATCAATAAAAGAGTGGTTCTTGACTACGAAATAGAGCAGGTGTGCGGCCTTCTCTTCAATGCTTGGATAGACTTCTTTTCCGTCAAAGGTCTGGTAGATCGCGCCAAGGGAACCCTTGAACGATTGATCCTTTTCTCTTCCGAACAAACCGGATGACCGTCCTTTTTTGTGCGACTGTTCCCGTAGTTGATCGATGGCTCTGCGAGCTCCCTCGTAATTCAGGAGAAAAGGGGTCTTTTCTGTGGTGTGTCGGATTCTCAACTGCTGATGATCATACTGGTCCAGGAGCGATAAGGCATAGGAGTAATCCGTGATTACTTGAAGAAGCCCCGTGGCCTCATCGCGAGCCAGTTCACGGCCTTCCATTACCCGCTGGAGGAGGCCGACAGTTTTCTGCAATTCAAGCAGGCGGGCATTCTGCTCCCGAAGGCGCTTCTCATTGATGGAATAACCCTTCAGGATATGATCCTTGAGAACCTGAGTGGCCCAGATACGGAATTGGGTCCCGCGTTTTGAATTTACACGATAACCCAGGGAAATGATGACATCCAGATTATAGTAAGCGACAGGCTTATCAGAACCAGCAATGTGCATTTTTTGCACATTGCTTTTTTCCTTTAATTCCCCGCTCTTAAATATATTACGCAGATGCTTTGTAACGACTGACCTGTCCCGGTCAAACAGAATAGACATCTGGCCTTGATTCAACCAGACAGTTTCCTCTCGCAGATTCACGTCGAGGATCGCCTTGCCGTCCTTAGTTCGATAGATGACGATCTCGCCTCTGGATTCTTCTTTCACGTGCTTACCTCGGATACATCGATATCCAGATCCTTCACCCGAATCTCGCCGGTCATCAGCTTATTCAGCATTGTTTTGAAAAGGTCCTGCAGGGTGGATTTTGGGGTTGTGTGAAGCTCTATCTTCTGGTCAATAGCGCGGAGAATTTTTATGATTTCAAGCTGCTCATCCATTGACGGAACTAGCACTTGAAATGTTTTTAGCTTGCTTGCGCTTATGTTCGACTGGCTAACTCCCCTTGATGCCAACGATTTTAATTTTTTCTGAGTGGCTTCCATGTTGAAGAAATAATTAAGAAAGTCCGGGTTGATTTCTTTTTCATAAAGCTTAAGCCGTATCAGATACGATGCAAATACAGCAGCTTCCTCTGAGTGATAGATTGCTGTGCGGCCCACGAGTTCCCAACTGTTTGTTCGATTAAAGAGAATATCTCCGTCATCCAGCTTGAATTTTCCAAAAGTCTCGCGATCCAAATTAACGTACTGCAAATCATTGAAATGGACTGTTCCATCAATCTGGCAGTTCATCCTCAGTATTGGATACTGGCCTTTTGACGACCCTCTGACAGATAGTCCGTACTGTGCAAGTTTCAAAACAGATTCAAGTTCTCGCAAATTCCAACTTTTTGGTATTTGCCCGATCTCCGTTTCTTTCAACTTTTCTCCACGAAGGCCGTGTGTAAAGATATAGTATAGGGTAGATTTTTTCAGTTCCCGTGTTTTTCCAATGATGGATTCCTGAATCTCAATCGCTTTTTGAATTTTATAGAGAACGGCGGCGATCTTTTGCTGCTCAATTTTCTTCGGAACCGGAATGATAAATTCTCTCAGGCGCGAGCTTGAAAGGTTCGGTATTGTGGTCTTGTTGCCAAAACCTTCATAAACCCCCAGTTGCGTCAAAGCGACCTGCATCCAGTACATCACAAACAAAGGATCAATTTTCTCATCTTTAACTCTCAGGCGATGGAGGTGATTCTGGTAATAGCATTCTGATTTTTCGTTCCTCCAAATTGCAGTCCTTCCAATGTCACCGCCTTCGCAAACCAGAAGGTCTCCATATTCTAAAGTTAGTGCTTTGCGCTCATCGTCCGAAAAATCCATTTCATCCAGATTAGAAAGGTTGAGCCGTCCCCAAAAAACGTTGGATGTGCGGAGGAACGGTTTCAGGTATGCCCCTGTCTGCTTGCGCGATGAAAGGGATTTACCCTGCTTGATATCAAAAGCAGTGCCTATCTTGGCAACATTCCAATCTTCCGGTAAAGAATCAAAAAAAGCATCAACGTTATTCATAGGTATTTTCTCGAAAAACTAAGTAGTCAATTTGCTGAAAATTGTTTCCAGGTCAGCATTTGCGACCTTGGCTTTCTCCTCCAAAACGCCAAGCTCTGCTAATATTTCGGGTATCGCCCGGTAGATCTCCCCTTCGTTCACATCGACATACCTCGACGGCGACAGATTGAAGTCGCTCTCCGCCGCCTGTGCCGTCGAGATGACTTTGACGAACTTTTCGACATCCTCCCCTCTGATGAGGGCATCGGCGATCTTGCGGATATTTTCATCGGGGATATAATTTTTTGGTCTTCCTTTTTTGAATTCCTGACTGGCGTTGACCAGAATGATCCTCCCTTGCCGCGCCTTCGGTTTCGCCTTGTTGAAGACGATGATGATTCCGGCAGCGGTGGTATTGTAGAAAAGATTGTCGGGAAGGAGGATCACGCCTTCAATCCAGTCACGCTCAACAAACCATTGGCGGATTTTCTTCTCTTTGTCCTCACTTTTGCTACCGCTTCCGCGCGTGACGGCGCCCGTATCCAGGACAATGGCGGCCCTACCATGCGTATTTAGCGACACGGCCGTATGCTGCAGCCACGCCCAGTCCGCCTTGCCTGTGGTGACGCCGCCCTGCGATTCGAAACGGTCGAAGGGGTCATTTTCGTAAACAGTCGGATCAAAGGGCTGGTTCCACATGGGATTGGCCACGACGATGTCGAATTTTTTCAGGCTGGAATCGGAGTCTTTGAATTTCGGATTCGTCATGGAGTTGCCACGGACGATCTCGCCCTCCATGTCGTGGACAACCATGTTCATCCGGGCAATGGCGTAACTGGAACCGGTCAGTTCTTGTCCATAAAGCTTCAGTGGTCTCTGCACCTTGATCTCTCGCTCTTGCAAGGCGAGTTCACACTTGATCAACAATCCGGCTGAGCCGCAGGCATAATCATAAACTTCTTCCCCCTGGCGAGGGCGCAGGATGTAGGCCATCAGCCATCCCACCTCCGTAGGAGTGAAGAATTCACCGGCACTCTGGCCCTGGCCTTCGGCAAATTTGCGCAGGAGATATTCATAGGCGCGGCCAAGAAAGTCCGGCTCGACATCATACAAACCTAGTCGGTAGCGGGGATCTGAAAGGGTTTCGATCACGCCGGACAGTGCCGCGTCGCTGATTTCCCGTTCCCCGCTACGGGTCTCATTGTAGTCCACAATGTCAATGACGCCCGTTAACGATGTATTAGCTTTAGCGATGGCGCGGATAGTCATTGTGAGCTGTTCGCCAAGCGTTTTTGGTTTGCGCCCTTCAGGCCAGTTGAACATTTCACGTCCGCTGACTACCGCCCACCGGGCTTCAACGGGAATATAAAATCGCACTAGTTGGTGGTCAGCTTCGATGATTGTCAACGCCGTTTCCCTGTCACCATAGGTTTCGGCGAGGCGTTCAATTTCATCTTCGAATACATCCGAGAGGCGTTTAATAAAGACAAGAGGAAGGATATAGTCCTTAAATTTCGGCGCGTCTTTTTCGCCGCGGATGGAACAGGCAGCGCTCCAGAGCATCTGCTCCATGGATTTTGTGCTGAGGACGTCTTCTTTGGAAAGTTTCCGTCGACGCTTTTTGTGGTTGACGCCGGCTTCTCCGGCATTTTCCAAAATATCCTGGTCGAGACCCGATTCTTCAATTAATTTTAATATGGCCTCTTTTGCTTTGCCTCGAGGTGTTATCTTATCGTTTTCCCAGCGGTTTACCGTTGCAAAGGAAACATCAAGCCTGGCGGCGAGTTCTTCCTGGCTGAGATTTAATCTACTCCTGAGCTCTTTGATAATTTTGCTTATGTCCTTGCTCTCCAGCATAACTACCTCCAAATTTTGAAGTTATGCTATAGCATTTATAACATTTAGTCAAGGAATTTTTATTGATACTGAAATGAGTTGTTCTTCGTCATTGCGATGGTGGCGGTTAAAACGTTTCGGGCGTTCAGGAGCGGGGAAGCGCCCGAGCAAGATCCTCAGGTGTACCAACTCGGAATTGGTATTAGGTATTGCCTCCGCTCCATTTTTCATCTTCTCTTGCCTGTCTTCTTGACCTGTTCCCGATAGATCCGGTTGGCCTCGATGATGAAACAGAAGCCGATTGTCAGTTTCCAGCGGCACTGGAGTTTGAATCTGTCTCTATTATATGGATGTGGCTGCGCATCCTGAACCCCCAGCATAGAAAGCATGAAGAGTGCTTGAAGGACTCCGCCGATATCCAGATATTTGTAATCACATACCCGCCGAAAATCAGACCGGCTAATAATAATAACCTCCTCGTCCTTTCTTGGTTTCAGGATTCCAAAGTCAAAATTATTTTTGCCGTACTTAAACCACTGCGGCCAAAGGACATTGTCAGCAGCTGGAAGTTTATACATCTTAATTTGCCCCTTCTGTTCAAGAGCCGCGACCCCTCGCCGAAACTCGAAAAGGATTTTGAATATCGCTGCCGGTAAGTCTTTTCTGTATTTAACATACTTTCCCATTGAGGATCTCCTTCAACAGTTTTTTTATTGTGACTTCACCTGCCCTGACCAGTCGCGCTGTCTCTCTGATCCTGCGCAATTTCTTTTGCAGGTGCTCGAGCTGCTGGCGCTGCTCCAGGCCTTTCTGCTTGAAGGCCTTCTCCCGCCTGTACGATTCTTCCTTTATCTCGTCGCATCGCATCTCCGTTAGATATGCATTGATTTCCAGATCCACGATCCTTCGTTCCAGATAGTCGATACGCTTCTTCCCGAAGAGATCCATTCACGACCCCAATTGATAGGGAGAGAAGAAGTGCCTGTAGACCTTCTCCTCCACGTGGCGGCTGTCCCAGAAGAAATTGGAGTGGTTCACCCAGAAGATATCCGACTCCTCCGATCTTATCTTCCAGTTATCTCGTAACAGGTCGGGGATTGCGGCAGCCTTCTTGTATGAGGGACTGACGAGGGGCTTCAACTTCTGTCGCAGCCAGAAGGCAAGGTCGTTGATTTGATGGTAGGCCGATTTGGCGAAGCGGACGTCTTCCACAAATTGGCCTATGAGCCTTTCAATCTCCCTTACCCGGTCTATCGGGTCGCCCTTTCGACCGATAATCCGGGAAACGGTCGATTTAACGACCGCTACTCTCTCCTGGGCAATGATTATGTCGATCCGACCGACCGTTTCACCCCTGAGCACCTTGGTCATATAGTGAAGATTGAGGCCTCCGATCGCGGCCCCTTCACGAATATCCTGTGACCCCTCGAAAGACTCCTTCTCCGCCCGGTAGACGAGGTTTCCGATCCGGACCGAGTGGCCTTCCATGGGGATATTCAGGAACATGACCGTATCGAAGATCCGGTTCGCCAGGTTTCCCTTCCGGCCCGGAGCCGTATAATACTTCTTGAAGAGTTCGATGACCTCCCGGTTGAAAGGATCATCCCGGAAACCGGCGAGACGGAGATTAGCCTTGAAGAGTTCCGGCTCATGTTCCCTTCTGAGTTTCTTCTCCTCAAGATGCCACCGGCAGGCGTTCCGGTTGGCGGTCCTTCTGATCCAGGTAAGGACATGCCCCTGGTGCCAGTCGAGCCTCGCCTTTAATTGCTGAAGCTTCGGGGCCATGACGAGGAAGGCACGGAATAGCCTTACGAGATCCTCCCGGATTACGAGTCCATCGGTTGCCGGGAAGAAGATCTCGGTCAGGTGCTCTCCGTAACGCTTCAGGGTACTCGATTCATAGAGAAGGATGAGATCGCCGGGAAAGTAGGCGTGGTAGCTCACGAGCGTTGCCTGAAGCCTTCTCAGGTTCGCATAGTCAAGTTCGAGATTCGCCCCCTTAGGCGGAAGGTAATTCGGCATCTTTCGCCCTCCCTTTGGTTTCCTCGCGGCGGCGTTTCTCCTCTTCCTCGAGATATTGATCGGCTTTCCGGATGACGGAGCGGAGCCACTGGGTAAAATCCCCGCTCACGTCGATCCGGATCTTGAGGGTTCTCGCCCTTTGCTTCACCCTCTCCCACTGCGCGAGATCCTCCCGATCCACCGTGATCTGCATCTTTCCCGTCTCCTGGGTCTGAAACCTCGGCATTGCCGTTTCCTCCTTCAATAGAATTTGCCTCTCACTTTATAATGTCTTCCATGCAGGGAGTTTATGGGGAGAGAATAAATTTTTTTCCGCAGGCATTTCTATGCGGTCTTCTGAACCAATGTGGGCGAGACACATCCACGGAGACCTTCGTGAAACCCACGGTCAAAGAATTAATCCCTTTCATTCTGCCCGCTTCTTGATGAAATAAAGAAGTGGCCCGTTACTGTTGTGCAGAACATTGTCCTGTGCTTTACTTGCGGCCAGGCTTAATCGGTTTTTGTATGGTAAAAAGTTGACGCGCGGTCACAGGTGTTTGTTTCTTGAGCTTCGGGCTCACTGGTTTATCGATGAGGCGCTATCGAAGGAAGCTGGTTCTTTCAAAATCCAGACACGACTCAACGGTAAAAATGAGCCTTTAACCCTTCCACTCGCTTTTTCAAGGCGGGATCTGTTTTTTCCTCCCTTCCCGCTGCAACGGCGGGTGCTCATCTAAGAGCTCTTTTTTTTACCAATCACCATTATCTCCGAAGGAACCCGAAGCAGGGATCTCGAAGGCCGCTTCGCCAGCGGCCGGGATGGGAACCGCCAAGTCCCACTCCGCATGATCCGTGATAAGGGGGCTCCGGAGAGCCGGATGCGATCGAAAGACGCCTGTCCGGTTCGGGAACCAGGTACGGGGAGCAAAATCAGCATTTAGCTGTGAGTGACCATGTGCTTGAGTTCCTGCTCTTTATCGAAATGGTGCGGTTGGATACTCTGGTGTTCCGTTTGGTGACGGGATCCATGCCTAAAGCTTGAAAAGCCATGGCGGGATAACGTCCAAGAGGTCCGGCGGCCCCGGGAGGATAAACTGGGTGGTCCCCAGCAAATCTTCCGGGGTTGGAGCAGCCGGAAAAGGGGGAAACCCCAACTCGACGACATACGGTGACGCACAGGAACCAGGTCATGGCATGGTGCGGTAGGTGTGAGTAAGGCGATCTCGGCCACTTCGTAGCCCGAAAGCTTCTTTAAAACCGGAGATACTTAAGACTCCGTACCGAAACATCATGAACGCCTGGCACCTAAGTGTCGGTATCGGAACGGTGCGGTAAGAGCGCACGGGGGCGTACTGCCTGTAAGGCAAGTGCCGTCCCAGGGGAATCGACGATCTAACCTGGTGGTCATTGACCACTTGGGGACAGAGGCCTGGTAGTAACCTCTCGGAAACGAGTCACCCATCGGGAATCCGTGTGACAAGCACGGAGCAGCCAAGCGTGTTGGCGCACGCATCGGCATAAGCGAACCGGTGGGGATGATCAGAAATGATCAGGGCGAAGCAGGACAGGAGCAAATCCTTGGCGAGATACTGGTGATTGGTATCAAAAACGACGGGAGTCGTGCGTCCGGTTGCCGCTTCCCGAGGCTTCCGGATCGTCTCTAACCGGGGCGGTCTACAAGGGGGCAGCAAGGCGATGTTCAGGCGGTTTAACTATGCCTGACACGCCGGGGCGTGGGCCCCGGAGTGATGATTCTTCTCTTTCATCCTCCGGGCTCATGCCCTTTTTTTTCGTTTTGTTTTATGTGTTCATCACAAAAAGCACCATGCCGGCACTGTGCCAGCACCAGTTTAGCACCAGACAAGCACTGTACTAGCACGGTGAAAGAATCCCTGATTCCTGATTCCTGATTCTCTGATTCCGGATTCCCTTAATAGCTTATCTTACGATAAGCAGCCCTTCGGCTCCTTTTTTCATTTTTCTCTCTCAAAATCCCTGCATCGAAAACATTATATATCAGGAAGATCATTCAAAGGCGGATAGGGTCATTCCCGAAGAGCCGGAATCCCGACCGGCCTTCCGCCTCCCAATTGATTCGGGAAATTCGCATTTCTGCATCCCCTGCCGCGAAAATTCATCGGAGGTTCGAACCATGGAAGAGTATCTTACTACGACGGAGCTGAGCGAACGCATCAAAATGAAACCCGGAACGATCAGGGACCTTGTTTGGAAAGGCGACTTGAAAATCAATACCCATTACTTCAAACCGACACCCAGAAAACTTTTGTTTGTCTGGAGCGCAATCGAGAGGTGGATGCACGGCGGATCGGAAGCGGCGCCGGGCGATGCCTCGACGCAAAGTGAGAGTTTGATCGATATATAAAATTTTCCCGTTTGCACTCTTCCCGCCCGTTTGGTTATAGTGCGGGCAGTGACATTCTGAACAGATGGGAGGTGATGCAAAAGAGAAAGGATTAGAACCGTGGAAGAGTATCTCACTACAACAGAACTGAGCAAGCGTATCAAAATGAAACCCGGAACGATCAGGAACCTTGTGTGGAAAGGCGACCTGAAAATCAACACGCATTATTTCAAGCCGACTCCAAGGAAATTGTTGTTCATGTGGAGCGCTGTCGAGAAGTGGCTGCATGGCGGATCGGAATCGATGTCAAGCGAAGCGACGATTCGGAGCAAGAGCTTGATCGAAATCTGATAAATTCCTGTTTGCACTCTTCCCTCCCGTTCGGTTATAGTCACGGGTAGTGACATTCTGAACAGATGGGAGGTGATGCAAGAGAGAAAGGAGTGAAATCCACATGCAGCAAGCGAAGATCATAAAGTTCCCTCAGTACCATGAAGAAAAGAAAACGAGGGAACGCAATCCGACCAATGAAAGGAAAAAAGGAAGAGTCTACAGCCGCGGCGGAAAGTTATGGGTGGATTTCCGTTACCATGATTACAGGGTCCGCGAACCATCGGGTCTCAAGGATACCGCGGCCAACCGGGACATTGTCCGCAAGCAGTTGGATCTCGTTCTGGCAGAGATCGAAGTCGGGTGTCTTGTATTCGCCAAGCGGTTCCCCCATAGCAGCAGGCGAGAATTCTTTGCCTCGCTCGAAGGCAGGACCGTCAAGGTAAACCCTAAGGAAATCCAGTTCGGTGCTTACTTCAAGAAATGGTGGAAAGAAATGGAGCCGGGCATGAGTGCGAGTCAGATCAGGGATTATACCTGTACGCTCAACAGCCAGCTGCTCCCCTATTTTCGGCATATCCCCTTTTCGGATTTCAATCAGGTGCTGATGAAGAAATTCCTTGCCCACCTGAAAAGCAGGAGATTCGGGGAGGGAAAGGCCCTTTCCGCCAAGAGGATCCAGAACATCTTCATCCCCCTGCGGGTGATCACGAAAGATGCTTTTCTGGAATACGGCTGGACCGAGCTGGCCTATCCTTTCGCCGGGGTCAAGCTGCCCAAGGGCAGCAGGATGAGGATATCTCCCTTCAGCTTCCATGAATGGAAAATCCTCATGGCCCATCTTCCCGAATGGTACAGGCCCTATTTCGATTTTGCCGTACAGACGGGCCTTCGCCCCTCGGAACAGGTCGCCATCAAGTGGACCTCCATCGATTCGCGCTTCGTCTACATTGAATCGAGCCGGGTGCGTAACCTCGAGAAAGCCTGTCTCAAGACGGAAGAGAGCCGCCGCTGCCTCCCTATCCGGCCGGCCATTGCGGAGATCCTGGAGGCGCAGAAGAAGCTTACGGCCGATTTTCAGAGCCCGTACGTCTTTATCAATACGTACGGCCGCCCGATCCTCCAGGATAAACTTCGGGAGCTCTGGGAGAGGGTCATGACGAAGAGCGGGCTGCCTTACCGGAGGATGTACGAAACCCGTCACACCTTCGCCTCATGGGCGCTGGCTGCCGGGGAATCCCCCGAGTGGGTGGCGCGGACCCTGGGGCACGTCAACACGTCCATGGTTTTTAAGACCTACGGCAGGTACATCCCGAACCTGACTCGACAGGACGGAACGGCCTTTGAAAGGCAATTTAACCAAGAGATTTTGCGGAGTTGAGAAAAAATAGGCACAATTTTGGGCACAATCGCCACTTTCGGCCCAGGTCGTCTCGCCAAGTACTTGATATTATGATGAAATTAATGGTGGAGGGAACGCCGACTTACCGCAAAACAGTCTCAAAGCCCGCGCTCCTCGCAACTCCTTGATAATAAACGCCGAAGTCATCTCACACAACCATTTCCCACCAACCCGACCAGAGAAACGAATTTCTCCCCTGATTTCCCGGCACCGGACGAGGGTGACGGGTTTGCAGTAAAACCGGATACCTGGCGTCGAACCGCAACAACTTCGAATCCGGTTTTCGGACGCCGGTTCGGTTCCCAAATCAGAAATCAAACAGTTCGCCAAGCAGAGTCTTTCGCTTGTGGTGCTTGTGTTTGTACTCGTGATGGCGGTCCCCCTGGGGATAACGCTGCTGGTCGCGCCCCAGATCCTGATAAGGTTCTTTCCGGACCGGTGCCGCCTCCTGCGTCGACCGTTCGATGATCTTGTCCAGCTCGCCACGATCCAGCCATACCCCGCGACATTCAGGGCAATAGTCGATTTCAATGGACTGTCTTTCCGTCATGACCAGATTGGTGTCTTTGCATACCGGGCATTTCATGGAACATCTCCTTTCTGGTAAATAAAACATGAGCATAAACTCGTATCATTTTTTTGCCAAACTCGTCTATTCCAAACCTGCTTGCCATTGACGCCGCATGGCCGGACAACTCGTGTCGCAACGTGTCATTTTCCAGCAGGAGCTGAACTTTTTCTGTCCATGCGGAAATATTCTGCATCGTTTTAAATCCGGTCATGCCTTCAATAACAAAATCATCGATGCCGCTGGCCCTGATCGCCACAACGGGCATTGCGCTTGCCATCGCTTCAAGGATAACCATCCCCTGTGTTTCCGAGGTGGAGGCGAAAACAAAGATATCGCCCAGGCTGTAGTAGGCTGGCATGGTTTCGGGAGGAACCGCGCCTGGAAAGAGCACGGTATCCTGCAAACCTAAAGTCTCGACCATTTGATATAGACGTTCCCGCTCAGGGCCTTCACCAATAAGAACAAGTTTGAATTTTCGCGAACAGTGCTTTGTCAGGAGGGAAACCGCTTCGAGCATGAAGCTTATATTTTTCTCGGTGCTCAATCTGGAAACACTCAACAGCACCAGTTCATCGTTTGCTATGCCAAGCTCAGTGCGCAATCGGGCTCCTTCCAGTTCAGACAGTTCGGCGAACTTGTCGGTTTCGATACCTGTAGGCACGACGAACACGGGAGTCTTCACGCCAATCATGCGAAGATAATGCTCAGAAGCTTCCGTGGGAACGACGATGGCGTTGCATCGGTTGCCGAGCCGCCGTACCAGCGCGTGGGAAAGAAAATTACGAAACAGGGCTTTGGGCAAAGGGACCGCGTAAGAATAATGTTCCAGCCGTGTATGGTAGGTGTAGACCGCTGGTATCTTTAATCGCCTTGCCATCCAGAGCCCTGCCGTGCCCATCCAGAAGGGATGATGGATATGAATCACGTCAGGAGCAAATTCGCGCACTTTTCTGATTGCCGCCAGGGAGAAAATGTTTGGCACCACGATCCCCTTGGCGGCCGTTTGCCTGAAAAGACAAGGAAGCCTGAAGACATCACGTTCCTCCGGCGGCTCTGCGCTTTGTTCGTATTGTGGTGCCAAAATCAGGACGTTATGCCCCAGCTCTTTGAGAGCTGTAGAGAGTCGATGGATCGAAATCGGAACCCCGCCGATAAAGGGGAGATAGTTATTGGTGAACATGGCGACCTTGATCTCTCGATCAAGAGTCGGTTCGGATGGATGATTGAAATCAGGATAATAATCCCGTTCTCTCAGCAGGAGTGAATACAGCCAGTAGGCGCTGACCATGAGAAAGCAGACAATAAGCAGGTAATTGAGATAACCGACATAGAACAGCGAATGAATAAAGAACCAGATACTTTCAACGGTACGAAAGACCTTGTGTTGTCCGACATTCAGCCGGACAGGTTCGATATCCACCTGGCTCCGGCTGACCTGGACCTTCACGTAATGATAAAAACTGCGCTCATTGTTGAGAACAAACCCCCCTGCGCCACCCGTCACCACAAAAGGAGTGCCGTTGTATTCCTGGGCTGAAAAGAGCGGCAGATTCGACGAGAAGACCGCTTTTATCCGCGAATCACGGAACATGGGCATGAGCAGGCTGCGAAACTCTTCGTCTGCCAGATCATCATCACCGAAGTCAAAAGCGCCCGTTTTATCCACCGGCAATAGCGGATGCCCGACGAAAAGGAACACATTCTGATTCGGCGCGACGTCAAGCTCTTCCTCCAGCCAGCGGGCCTGCCACTTAAAGGAGGTTTTTCCGGAACTGTCGAGAAAGATAAACCTGCTGTTCCCCGCTGAAAATGCGAAAACATATGGCCCGTAGTGGTCATAGTAGCGGAAACCGCCAAACGCGCCGTGCTCGTTATCGCCAAACGTCAGGAGATAGGGTTTTTCAAGATGCCCCAAGGTCCGGTGCAGGGCGCGGTATTTATCTTCGCCCGCACCGCTGACCGCGTTTCCAGCGGAGACGACGAAGGCCACATCGCTCCGGTTGAGTTCGGGGATGATTTTCCGCTCAAAAATACCAACTGAGTTATTGATGTTGCCGACAACGGCAAAACTGAACGTGTCTTCTCCATGCAGAATCGATTCAATGCGCTCTACCTGTTCAGCATGGACGGCACCGTAATCCTGTTCAAAGAAATTGAGATAGATCTTATAGAAAATGACCAGGAACAGAATGACCAGGTTCAGATAGAAGAGCGCCCGCCACCACGACAATCTAGCCATTGCCCATCCTCCGGCGGGCCAGTTCATGCAGGGTCACGGGGACACCGATGAGCATGCCGAGATAAATCGTCAAAAACCGCCAGACCAGTATGATGCCGACCAGTTCGGACGCATGAACGAGCGAAGCGAAAAACAATCCGAAAACGCCCTCGGCAAATCCAGCTCCTCCTGGCGACGGAGCGAAATACATGATACAGGTCGACACCACCAGCAGGCCGGTGGTCGTAAAGTAATTCGTCTGATAGCCCGCGCCCCAGAACAGTACAGAGGGGAACGAAAACAGAGAAAGGAGGAAGATAAAGGTAAAGAAAACGGAGAGGAAGACGTCTTTTCTGTCCCCCTGAACGTAAATCTTCAAGCATCGCGAGAATCGTACCGCTTCCCTGAGAAATTTCGCTTTGATTCGCCGCGTTCTTTCAGGGCTGGTGAGACGCAGCCAGGCCAGGCCTCTGGCAGTCAGGTCGAACAGCCGCAGCAGCCAGCGCAGACGGAACAGCAACACCAGGAAACAGGCGAGATAGCCGATGGCGACGCTGGCCAAAATCCAGCCTATACTGGACATCATTCCACCATCCCGGAAATACGGCAGTCCCGCGATAAGGAACGGTACGGGGAGAAAAATCAGGAACATTGCGATAAACGTTCGGATGGTCGTCGCCGCCGTGGCCGTGCCAATCGAAACGCCGCGCCGATAAAGAAACCAGACCTGGGCAAAACCTCCGCCAGTCGCCATGGGGGTGATATTGGAAAACAGGATATTGATGAACGTCAACTTGCCGAGGTTTCCAGCGGCGAGATTGTGCCCCGACGCCTTGAGAATGAAGTGCAGGCGCAGTGCATCACTGACAAAATAAATCGTCAGAAGCATGGCAAGTGCAGAAAGAACCGGCCAGGACCACAGATGCTCATTAATGGAAAACGACTGTGCGCCAACCTGCCGATAGATAAACAAAGGCACGCCACAGCTCAACGCAAGAAACAGGAAAGCGTAAGCCGTCCAGCGGACCGAAATCGCCCTTTTGGTAGACTGCTGCGAGGGGTCCAGCCCTTTTACGCTCACCGACCTGCCCTTCATGCCAGAATCGTTGTGATCAGGTAGGCCGTATAGCCCACGTAACAGGCCAGCAGCACCGCGCCTTCAAGGCGGTTGATACGTCCCGGTCCCCTGAATCCATAGCCGATCACGAATAGCGACAGGGTCAGCGCGGCCATCACCAGCATGTCGCGGCTGAAGACTTCCGGCCCCACTGCCAGCGGGTGGATCGTACCGGCGATCCCCACCACCGCCAGGGTGTTGAACAGATTGGAGCCGAGGATATTACCGAGAGCGATATCGTGTTCGCCCTTCCTGGCTGCAATGATTGATGAGGCCAGTTCCGGCAACGAG
>Ga0068713_1001942_pt1 | contig 23700 bp, 19 predicted proteins | sample MTBAKSrepl2MetaG_FD_62223 | JGI IMG/M metagenome (GOLD analysis project Ga0068713, IMG submission 62223) | Enrichment culture microbial communities om Arthur Kill intertidal strait, New Jersey, USA, that are MTBE-degrading - MTBE-AKS2 (Arthur... | ecosystem: Environmental > Aquatic > Marine >...
TGGCAGCATGCCAGATTCGCCAACAGCTACCGGGCCATGTAATCCAAACAACATGGGAATGCTCGGCCCCGTGATATCCGCATCCAGGATTCCCACCTGGTACCCATTTCTGGCCAGTCCGCTTGCGAGAAGCCCAGTGACAAAGGATTTACCCACGCCACCTTTTCCACTCATCACTGCGATCACAGATCTAATTCGATTACTTTCTGTCTTTTGTTCAACCAGACTTTCGGTGCCTGACTTTTGATCTTTGTCTGTTACCACGTTCATTCCTGCCTTCCTTAACAGTCTTTCTATTCACGGATTAATTGCGCGCCACATTTTGGGCACTTCAAATCGACACAGCGTTCACCAACCTGGTGCGTAACCTTATGACCACATTCAGGACAGACGCAGTTTCCCGCCGGGCCTGAACCGGGCTTATTCCCTCCACCCCTTCCACGCCCCTGTCCCCGGGCACCCCCACCCCCCTTTCCACCGCCAAATATACGATTGAACATTTTTCCTCCTGCTGGTTCCTTTCAAAATTAATGGATCTGATCTTCAAGACTATGAGTTATCCCATAGGAATGGGCGCGTGGTGCTATCGTGGCAGCGCAACCAGGTAGTTGCCAGCCGGGCATCCCTTTAATGTAATACCTGTTCCGCCATCCCCATCCAGCGCATTGATAGCCATTACCAATACCTCGCCCTGGCAGCATGGGATTAGCAAATCCCTGCGCGCCAAATCCTGCGCAATAACCAGCGCGCCGGCCAGTCTTTGAGCCGGCACCCAGGCGCCCTGTTTGATCTCCTCCGGGTATAATCCTCACCTCCTTCCGCTATGATATCCTGACATCCTCCATCCACGACGACGTCTGCCTCTACCGCCAGGACGATTATCAACAATAGAACGATTTGACGTCAAGGTGTGTTCCTGCCTGGGTGAGACCAGCCGTTGTTCAACAAACACTGTCAGAACGTCTACCAAACGAGGTAAGACATACATTCCAAGAAGGGAGAGTATGCCGCCGCTCTTGCTGGATTGCCGTGGAATCATTTCAGTAGTTGCCTGAGGACGCAAAATTTCTATTGATCGAGGTTTCTCTGAAATTGCCGGAGAAACCATTTCTGATGATTGCAATGCGCTGGTGGGGCATATCTCAGCGCATAACTCACAAGAAGAACATTTTGCTTGATCGATAACAGCTTTGCCGCCGCTTAAACTGATCGCGCCATTCGGGCATGCATCCACGCATATCCCGCAGCCTTTACACAATTCTTGATTAACCAACATGGTCATTAGAGATCAGCTCCTCTCCAACTTCACTATCTTTACATCTTTCAATTCCCGGGATCACCTTTCCACCCGGATTTCAAAATTAAACTTTCAGCATATCGCTCATTAAGTGCTGTCCCACAGAACGGTCGCCATGATCTGATGGACAAATCACCAGGATCGAGAGAGACAGAGAGTCGCCTCTATTTTCCCAGCGGTGCGGGATGTGAGCCTGAAATATCAAACTGTCGCCCGGTTCAAGAGGGTATTCATCCTGTCCGACCCAATACACCATACTGCCTTCCAGACAATAAACAAATTCCTGTCCGGTATGTACAATCGCATCAAGCCCGCTGTTTGTGTGGGGTTCCGCAGTCATTAACAGCGGCGTTGCTTCTCCCAAAGCCAATCCGCCACCTAAATCTTCAAGTTTTCCATCAGGGAAAGCGGTTCGTGGTCGATGTCCAGATTTTTGAAAAACAACATCTTTATAAATAGATGATGTCTCAAAAAAAGAAGTTATCGGAAGCTGCAGTGCCGTAGCAAGTTGTTGAAGCGTATTAACGTTTGGGGATGTTTTTTCGTTCTCAATCAGACTGAGCGTATTGAAATTCAAGCCGCTCATCTCAGCCAGAGCGCGAATCGATAGCCCCTGCGCCGTCCGCAATTCCTGCAACCGGCGCCCAACGTTGATCTCTTTGGAAACCGGATTCTCTATTGAGGGCTGCATAACCACCCTCAGACTTTCACGCCAGCGACTGTGACGTCGGGCTGTTCGGATACGGGGTTGTTCCTGGTTTTTGTTTGGCATTCCATATTTCCTTCAGTTGTTGTACTATTATTATATTACATATAAATAGTTTTTCAACTATTTTGTTATTCGTGTAACATTTTTTATTACACAAAACGTCTAATTTAACACTTCAAAAGGGATTAAAGCGTCAGGGGGCAAGAGCACTTATGAGAGACAAGCCAGTTCATTTAAAACATAGAAAGGCAACATTCAGCGCAGGAAGAAGCCGCTATCCGGAATAGATAAAAACTCCACAGGTTTACCTCTGTGGAGTTTAATGAAAAAAAGAGTTTTATACTGTCCCTTTTATCGGATCAATCTATACTCGTCATGGCCGGGTTCACCACCCGTTAAACGCTGCTCAAACCTGTTTACAATGCAGAGTCTCTATCCCCCTCTGACCCCGGTCATCCTATGACACCACTCCTGGTTCCAGCTGCCAACCACCCTGTTGATGAACATCAGGCTTCCACCCGGTAATTCCGCATCATGCCCATATCTTCATGTTCCAGGTTGTGGCAGTGGTACAGGTACAACCCGGTAAAGTCCTCAAATTTGAGCAAAATCTTCACGCTTTCGCCAGGCATTACCAGCACGGTATCATGCCAGCCTTCATCCACAAAACCATCGCTGAGAGTCTCCCATGCCGCCCGCCCCGCCTGGTTGACCTGTCTTTCAAGTACCTGAAATTGCAGACCGTGGATGTGCATCGGGTGCGGCAATTCCATCCCCCCGCCCATCATCCCCATCCCGCCGCCGGTCTGGTTGGTGAACTGCCAGACTTCCAGGTCGCCCAACCGGACCACCTCATCTCTGGCGGTTTCCATCATTTCAAACGTGCGCCCATTGATCGTCCAGCGCATCATCCGGCCCATTTCCAACGAGAAGCTGCGCGGGGAGCTGCGGTTGGCGGCCTCCCCTTCCACATACCCGCGGATGGTGGACAACCGTTCGGGTAAAGTTGGCGCGCTGCCCTCCAGACGGTCCACCTTCACGCTTAGCACAGGGAAAAGCACGTCCCCACCCGGCGCGGCAGAGGGTAAGTTGACCAGCCGCGCAGCCTCGCCAACCGGCCTGTCGCTAAAATTGACCCACAAATCCACCCGCTGGGCGGGAGCCAGAGTGATGTACTCCTTCAGCAGGGGCTTTTCCAGCAGGCCGCCATCGGTGCCAATCACCGTAAGCGGGGTGCCGTCTTCCCAGCCCAGTTTGTATATCCGAGAATTGGAGCCGTTCAGCAAACGCAAACGATAAGCCCGGCTGGCGGCGGGTAAGGTAAAATCCGGTTTCCCATTCACCAGCACGCGGTTGCCCAGAAAACCCAACATCTGGTCCATCATACCCTGACTTCCGTACACCAGCTGGTTATCACTGTCAAAGGTGCGGTCCTGGATCACCAACGGCACATCGTACTCGCCGGAAGGCAGCCCTAGGCCGCGCTCCTCGTCATCATGAATCACAAACAGACCCGCCAACCCGGCATAGACCTGCGGTCCGGTGCGCCCGTGGGGGTGCGGGTGGAACCAGTACGTCCCGGCGCGGTCCGCCACCGTAAAATCGTAGACATAAGTTTCCCCTGGTTGGATTGCCAGGCGGGGATGCCCATCGGCTTCAGGCGGGACGTGCAGGCCGTGCCAGTGAACAATCGATTCTTCGGGCAGTTCATTGTTGAAATGGACGCGGACGCGCTGCCCGCGCTGGAGGGTGAACACCGGGCCAAGGTAGCTGTCTGGGAGGGCGCGTGCCGCCTCAGCCGGGCCTTTGATGACCTCGGCCTGGTATCGCCGCACTCGTGTTGCTTTGCCTGGGAGAATTTGCTCCTCGCCGACAACGGCCCGCAGCGCGATCTCCACATCCGGCGTAAACGCGGCCGGGGCTGCCGAGGGTGTGAACCTGAGCGCGGCCAGGCGGGCGGGGAGGCAGCCATTCAGCAGCGCCGCCCCGCCGCCAATGCCCATCAGCTTCAAAAATTCACGGCGCGAAATGTCTTTAGGGCTCATCTTTGCTCCTCTACCGGTAATATGGATCGGTGATTCTATTATAAGGAGCAAGCCCGTAAAAACACAGGGCGCTGCCGCGTAAAGGTGTACAGGCTGGTTGGCATGTTTAACCCGCAGCCATATACTTTCGTAACCAGACAGCTCAAATATATAAATGTACTTCGGTGCTTGTTCTTTTCATTTACCCTGATGCTGATAAGATGAGTATCGCCAGGTTTTCGCGCTAAAATATAACTCCATTTATCGGTATTGAAGGTATGATTCATTTGTCTAATCTTCGCCTTGATTGCGCGTAAGCTTTAGAGCATAATTGTGATGAAAGGTAAAAGCGAATGACAGAAACCCCAAAGTACTCTGTACTAAAGAAGGAAAAAGAAATTGAAATCCGGCAATATTCCGGTTACATCCAGGCTGAAGTGGATGTCGTCGACAAGGACTATAAATCAGCTGCTGAAAAAGGGTTCAGTGTTTTGGCAAGCTTCATTTTTGGCAACAATCTCTCAAAACAAAAAATTGAGATGACTGCGCCTGTTCAGGCGTATCAATCCGAAAAAATTGCTATGACAACACCTGTTACTGTGACCGGCGAGGGCAGTTTTACAGTGGCTTTCATTATGCCCTCCGCATACTCACTGGAAACGCTGCCTCAACCCAAAGATGACCGGATTCGCTTTAAGCCTATTCCAACCCAACAAATGGCGGCAATCCGGTTTTCCGGTTATTTCAACCCGGATAAAATCCGTAAAAACAAGGAGCTCCTCAGCCTCTGGTTGCAGGAACAAGGATTGGAAACCGAAGGCGATTATATTGTCGCCGGTTACAACCCACCCTGGATTCCCGGGTTCATCGCCCGAAATGAAATCCTGATCAAGATCAAAGCACAGATGGAATAATATTTTTAAGGATGATTGGGTTGCCTGCGGAATCGCAATGGATCCAATTTGATCTCAGGAAAATCAATGATGTCCCTGCAAGGCACACTCACACCCGGTACATACCACGGATTACATAAAAAACCGCCGTTCTTTGAAGGTTGGTACTATAAATTGGTCAGCGCCGACGAAAGCCATAAAATCGCCATCATCCCCGGGGTGATTCTGGGTCGGGACGCGCACGCTTTCGTGCAGATATTGGATGGTGTGGAGGGGAGCACAGCCTACCATACCTTCTCATTCGGGGATTTCCAGGCTGACTATCCGCGTTTTGCGCTCAAGGTTGGTGACAACGGCTTTGATGACAGCCGCCTGTCGTTGGATATTGCGCGCCCCGAAGGTCAAATATTGGGTGAAGTTCAATTTGGGCCGCTGAACCCCTGGCCGGTGACGCCGCTTTCACCCGGTATCATGGGCTGGTATGCCTGGGTGCCGCGGATGGAATGCTATCATGCCGTGCTCAGTTTTGACCATTCCCTGCGGGGCGTCCTGACTCTCAATGGAAGAATGATGGATTTCAGCGGCGGGCGCGGTTACATCGAGAAGGATTGGGGGCAAGCCTTCCCGGAAGCCTGGGTTTGGTTTCAGAGTAATCATTTCCCGGGATCATCGGCTTGTATCACCGCTTCGGTGGCGATCATCCCCTGGGGTGGGCGCGCTTTCCGGGGCTTCATCGTCGGTTTTTGGCTGGAGGGTAAACTCTATCGATTTGCCACGTACAGCGGGGCGCGGATTGAATCCCTGCGGATTTTAGACGATCATGTGGACTGGGCGCTGCGAAACCAGCGGTATCGTTTACACCTGACAGCCCACCGTGTTCAGGGCGGCTTGCTGCGCGGGCCAACCCGCCTGGATATGGGCAAACGGGTGCTCGAAACCCTGAATGCCACAATCCAGGTGCGGCTCGAAACCCTGCAAGGCGTTACGCTTTTTGATGGCCCTGGCACGCACGCCGGATTAGAAGTAATGGGTGCTCTGCCGAAGCTGCTGCAGGATAAATCGAAGGGTTGAAATGCCGAGTTTTCAAGCTAAAATCATCAAGAAATTCTTCCAGCTTCAACCTTTTGGTTGGGCAAAAGGTTCAATCAGTGAACAACGTCTGAGGCAAGAAAAATCAACCAGATTCTTCAAACATCCCAAAGAAGTCAAAACCAAAAAATTCAATATAAATGGGATTCCAGCAGAATTAATCGAAGCAAATAGTGCAAAAGAAGGGGTGATTCTTTATTTGCATGGTGGCGCTTATGCCTTGGGTTCCATCAAGGTCTATCGCGAGTTTCTGGCAAGGCTGGCTGTGGCTTGTCAAGTAAAGGTGCTCGCAATTGATTACTGTCTGGCGCCCGAACACCCGTTCCCGGCTGCCCTGGAAGATGCGGTTTCAGCTTACCGCTGGTTGCTCATGAATGGATTCGAATCCTCTAACATAGTCATAGTGGGTGATTCGGCCGGTGGTGGTTTAGCATTGTCCACTTTGGTTTTTCTACGGGATAAAGGTGAAAGACTTCCAGCTTGCGCGGTCTGCATTTCACCATGGGTGAACCTGGCTATCAAGCCTGAATCAATCAACAAGAACAACGATCCCATATTAAATCCCAAAATCCTTGAGGGTTATGCCGGTTATTACGCAGGAAATAATTCACCAACCTCCCCACTGATCTCTCCTGTTTATGCAGATCTGAAAGGTTTACCTCCTTTACTAATTCATGTAGGCACAGATGAATTTTTATTGAATGAGGCAATCCAATTAACTGAAAATGCTCGCCAGGCAAATACCGAAGTCGTTCTTCAAACTTGGGAGGGTGTGTTCCATGGATATCAAATCATCCCATTTTTACCTGAAACTAAAACCAGTCTGGAACAGATCGCCAAATTCATTTCCAGAAAAATCCACTACAATGGACAAGTTACAGACCTTCATATTTAATGGACAATAGAAAAACACAATGAACCTACCCGACAGCTTGCAAAGCCAATTTATCAACGGTGTAAGAGGTCAGTCGTGCTAAATCAATTTTGCAAAACCAAATTTTACATCCCTGCGTGGTTTAGCCGCCCCAGCAGTTCCGTTTACCGGCAATCCACCCACCCAGGAGGTTAACCTGTTTATCATCATCATGGGAGTCTCGGGGTGCGGAAAGACCACCATCGGCAAAGCGCTTGCGGAGCAGTTGGGCTGCCGGTTCTACGATGGGGATGACTACCACCCGCCCGAAAACATCGCCAACATGGCTTCCGGCATCCCGCTGGACGATGCCGACCGCGCCGATTGGCTGGCTGCTCTGGCCGCCATTATTCGGGATGGTCTGGAAAAAGGCGAAAGCGGGGTGATGGCCTGCTCCGCCTTGAAAGAAAAATACCGCCAGGTGCTGCGGGTTGATCCGGAACGGGTAAAGTTTGTCTACCTGAAAGGCAGCTACGAAATAATCCAGTCCCGGATGCGAACCCGAGAGACGCACTACATGAAACCGGAAATGCTCCGGAGCCAGTTTGAAGCGCTGGAGGAACCGCGGGAAGCGTTAACCATGGATGTATCCCTGTCACCGGATCAAATCGTTCAAAATATTTTGAAAGGAATCAAGGAGGCTTAGCCCCCTGTCGACCCCTTCATTCATCCTTTTCTTAAGAATTCGCCCCTGAGCGCAGCGCGCAACCCATAACAGATCAGAGAGCCGGAACCCCCGGCTCCTTTCATTTTGCCCTCCCCTACCCCCAAGACCTACCCGCAAACCTATCCAGAGATAGGCGACAGACCGCGCCGCGGCGGGTAAACTTTGACTGTAAATAAAAAACAACACAAGGAGAACCAAATGAAATCAATCAGCAATATTTTATGGAAGATCGCCAGCGCCATCGCGCTGGTTTCAATGACAGCCTGCGGCACAGCCGGCAATCTCAACACGGATGCTCAAAAGGTTGCCCAGACTGCTTCTCAAATCGCCGATTTTGACCTGCCGGAAGGATACAGCGCCGATTTCACCGCCAGTCTGATGGGGTACAGCATCGCGGCTTATAACCCCGGCGATGGGCATAGCCATTTGTATCTGATCCAATCCGAAAATGAAGCGGACAGCGAAAAGCTGGCCGAGATGCTCGAGCAGCTGGCTCCCGGCACCACCGACTCGCAATCCGAGATGACCATCCTCGAAACCCGCACCGTGTCCGTGCGCGGAGAAGAGGCCCAACTGCTGGTCACCGAAGCCGTCAACCACGAAAAGGTGACCTACCGCCAGGCGATGGTAGCCTTTCACGGCAAGGGAGGCCCTGCTTTGCTGGCCTTTTCCGAGCCAGTCAGCCGCTGGGATCCGCAAACCCTGGAGAACCTGCTGGCCTCTGTACGGTAATTTTCAAACCATTGGTTCTGCCAGTCAAAGCAGGCTGGCAGCCCCAAAAAAGGAGCGCATGCCGTGAATACCGGTCCACTTTCTCTGATCTATCAAATCCGCGTATCTGGCCAGCTGGACGGACGCTGGGCGCGCTGGTTCGAAGGCTTCACCATCCAGCCTGCCGCTGACGACCAGACCACCCTGACCGGTCCCATCATCGACCAGGCCGACCTGTACGGTGTCCTCAACCGCGTCCGCGACCTGGGATTGGAACTGGTCTCCGTGCAGCGCTGCGCGCCGCAGGATACGTTCATTTCACAAAGCAAACAAGAAGAATAGTACTTGAAAGATTATCAACAGGAAATAAAAAGATGAATACATATAAAACTAAAATCGTTTCAGAAAATAACACAACCATCCGCTGGAAGCTGGCCCAAACGCGCCCCACTCTGGCTTTTTTACTGATCACCTTCGCCTGGAGCTGGCTGTTCTGGTTTGCTGCCATTCCCCTCCGCGGGCAGGACACCCTGCTCAGGACTGTGATTGTGTTCATCGGCGGATACGGGCCTGCCGTCGGGGGCATCCTTGCCCTGGGGCTAAAGAACGGTATGCGTTTCAAGCTGAACCAGAAACAGCTGCCCGCCATGCTGTTGGGCGCCGGTTTGATTTTCGGGCTGATGGTATTGCGATATCTGGTTGGGAACATCCCCAACTATGACAGGCTTCCCGAAAACCTGGCGCTCTCTGTACCGGTGGTGGCTGCCGCCCTGGCCGCCAGCCTGGTTGCCGGCTGGGTGATCGCCAGCGCCTATGCGAACAACGCGGATGTCCGCGTAAAAATGGAATCCCTTCTACCCTCACACCTTCCGTTGGGCTGGACTCTGCTGGCATTGTTTTTCTTCGCCGGCCTGCTGCTGGTCAGTTGGGGACTGGCCGCTCTGCTGGGCATGGAAATCGAATATCCCGGTTTGTGGGGCCGTCCCGCGCTGGAGGTAATCCCCCTGTTCCTGCTGGCTTTCACCCTGACCGCCCTGGCGCGGGGCGGCATGGAAGAGCCCGGATGGCGCGGCATGATGCAGCCGGAACTGCAAACCAGGTTCAGCCCCCTGATTGCCTCGTTGGTTGTCTCGGGGTTCTGGTCGCTTTGGCACCTCCCCCTGTTCCTCAATGGGTTTTATCCCGAAGACCTGTTTATGGGGATGGTCGGCGGCGGTATTTACCGAATCTTACTGGCAATTTTCATGGCCTGGTTCTACAACCGCTCGGGGGGTAAAGTGATCCTGTTGGTGATCCTGCACACCAGCTTCAATATGGTGATCAATTACATCCCTGTTTCTGAACCGCTGCTGGTCGCTCTGTGGCTAATTGTCGTGGTCACGGTGGTACTCAAGGATAAAATGTACCGTAAATTACCTGCGTCGCTTTAATCCCACAGTCTTTAGAAAGAATATGAAGAAACTCCTCATCACCACATTGCTCGTCATCACCAGGTTGCTCAGAAAAACGACGCCGCAAGATAACCCTCTAGAAGGGGCTGGATACACAAACGCAGGCTGCGTAAGACAGCCTGCGTTATATTTAATTTTCAATCTATACCGGACCAGATTCTAAGAATGTTCCCGCCCGTTTTTAGGAGTCTGCATCGCTTTCAATCTTATCTTCAGCGCTTCCTGGACGGTAGAAAATTCAGATTCAATCTGCGACAATAACCCGCTGCCATGCTCCGCGTGGTGATCGTTTGCGTCCAACTCCACCGTTTTGCACAACGCTGCCAGACGCATAGCACCAAACAGCATACTGCTGGATTTCAGCGAGTGCGCCGAGCGGCGGATCTTTTCGGCATCACCGCGGGCAATCGCCTGTTGCAAATCCTCGAACAACTGCTGCGATTCAATTAAGTAATCCTGAATCAAAGGCATCACTCCATTTCCATTTTCCCCACCTATTGTTAGTTGAAATTCCCGAAAGACAACTTCATCAATCTCCTTAGAGATCAATTCGGCTCCCTCCCCCACTGCATCTTTCTCGTGTGAAGGTTGTTCGGTTGGGTCCGGTAAACGCACCTGGCTGAGCGCGCGGACGAGTTCATCCACTCGAATCGGCTTGCTCATATAATCATCCATCCCGGCAGCCATACAGATCTGGCGGTCGCCTTGCATGGCGTTTGCTGTCATAGCAATGATATACGGCTGGTGCTGGAAGGTACCTGTCTTATCAGTATCCATCCATTCTCCGCTGCGCACCCGGCGGGTGGTCTCCAGACCGTCCATTTCAGGCATCTGCACATCCATCAAAATCACGTCATAGGGTTGGCGGCGCAGCGCCTCAAGCACCTCAAAACCATTGCCGGCCACATCCGCGCGATACCCCAGGCGCCCCAGGATTTGAAGCGCCACTTTCTGATTGATCATCAAATCTTCTGCCAGCAGGATGCGCAACGGCCTCAAATTATTCGGTTGAACTGCGAATTCCGAGGATTTGCCTTCCAACGTAAGAGCAACAGGTTGAACCCCATGTACGTCCAACAACGTTTTATATAAAATCGAGGGCTTGATCGGTTTGGTGAGGTATGCCGCGAACTTCACCCCGGCAGTATCATGTTCCCTCAGGCCTAATGAAGTCAACATAACCAGGGGCAGACTGTGCGGATCGGGCAGATGATTCTGAATCTCGGCTGCCAAGGTCACACCGTCCATTTCCGGCATTTGCATATCCAACAATGCGAGATCAAAATGCTGGCCTTCCTGAATCCACTGCAACGCCTGGCGGGGATTACCAGTTTCAATCGGGATCATCCCCCATGACCGTACCTGACGGGTGAGAATATAGCGGTTGGTGGCATTATCATCCACGATCAACACGCGTTTGCCGCCCAGTTCAGGTTGATTGCGGTGCATAAAAACCGGCATCGGGCTGGATGACGATTTGGCAACCATGGTGAAGTGGAAAGTGGATCCTTTTCCGGAAACACCCTCGCTTTCCACCCACATGTTTCCTCCCATCAATTCCGCCAGGCGTTTGCTGATTGCCAGGCCTAAGCCTGTGCCGCCGTATTTACGCGTGGTCGAAGCGTCTACCTGGCTGAAGGAGCGGAACAGGCGGTCCATGCGGTCCTCAGGAATCCCAATTCCTGTATCACGGATGGAGAAATGAAGTTGAAATGTTTCTTGATCCGTTTGACGGATCAATTCCGCGGTTACAGTAAGAACAACTTCACCTTCCTCCGTGAATTTAATCGAGTTGCTCAACAAATTGAGCAATATCTGGCGCAGCCGTGTCGAGTCACTAATAATGAAATGGGGAACATTGGGCTCGATCAGATATGCCAGATCAATCCGCTTATCGGTGGCCTTCGGGGTTACCAGGTCCAGCGCGGATTCCAGACATTCGCGCAAATCAAAAGGCTGTTCTTCCATCTCCATCCGGCCGGCCTCAATCTTTGAGAAGTCCAGAATATCGTTGACGATGGTCAGCAAAGAATCACCGCTGGTGCGGATCGTTTCGGCAAACTCCTCCTGTTCCTTGCTGAGTTGAGTATCCAGCAGCAGGGTCGTCATACCGATCACCGCGTTCAGCGGTGTACGGATTTCGTGGCTCATCGTCGCCAGAAATGCGCTCTTGGCTTCGTTGGCCGCTTCTGCTTCACGCCGGGCCCGCTGCAACTCACTGATATCATGGTAGATTGCCACACTACCTAACTGTTTTCCATCCAGATAAACCGGTACCGCCAGTAATTCCACATCGACCAGCTCGCCATCTTTGCGACGGCGGCGCGTGATCGCGTGGATCAGATCGCCTTTTTCCAGGACCGTATTGGTATATTCAGCACCCTCCTGGCGATACTCCTCAGATGTGAGCAGATCATCAATATTTTTCCCAACGATCTCATCAGCTGTATAGCCAAATAATTTATCAGCTGCCGGGTTCCACGAGACAAGCTTTGCCTGTGGATCCATCATCGCCACCGCGATAGGAAGGTGCAGCACAAGCGCTTCAAGGTACTGGCGCTGGCGCTGTTCAGCTTTCAGCAGGTTGCTGGTCTCAATCGCTCCGGCAACCGCTCCAGCGACCGTTTCAGCCAGTTCAAAATCGGCAGAGGTAACAAGCAAGTCAGATTGGGTGAAATCAATGTTCATCGTACCAATCACGTTACCCAGAGCCACCAGTGGAACGATCAACCGGCTGTTGATCCCATGCTTTCTGAGCAGGTGGTGGCTGCCACGAGTGAGCGGATTAATCACAGCATCCTGAACAAAACAGGCTTTTCCTGTCTGGATCACCTGACTGCTGGCCGGTTCATTGGCAAGAATAATCCGGTTATCCACCTCCGCAGCTTCTTTCCAGCCATCCTGTGAATCCCCAATGAAAACAAGCGCGCTGCGATCCTCATTCAGCAAAGAAACACCGACATGCTGGCAGCCAAAAAGATCAACCACCTCACTGGCAACCGCGGCGATACTGGCACGAAAATCCTGCTGGTTCATGACTATCTGTGAGATCCGGTTCAACGCGGATAACCGAGCCACAGTACGGGTGAGGTCTCCTTCAAAGTGTTTGCGTTCGGTAACGTCATTACCGACGCATAATATCTCAATCAATGCCCCATTCTCATCCAGCAATGGCGCATGGTTCCAGACTACCCAGACTTTTTCACCATTCTTCCGCTCGGCCTCCTTCTCAATCCGAACATAACGATCCGGATAGTGCAAAATATCCGCGATCATGGTTTCCAGATTGCCAGTGTCCTCTTCAGTCCGCGGAAAGATGGTACCCAAAACAGATTGCCCGGGGAGATCATTTCCTGAATACCCAAAGAAACGGCTAGCGAAACCATTTGCGAATGTGATCATTCCCTGCCGGTTAAAGCGCAGGATTATATTGTTGGTATGATTCAACAGATTTTCATAAACCAGAGAGTCTGATAAACCGGTTGGCCGCTTAGTTGTGAAAGAATGGCCACGTTTACCATCAAACGCGCCCTCCTTGTGATCACTGGCGCACACCACCTGATTGCGTCCGGCAGACTTTGCCGTGTAGAGCGCCATATCAGCCGCTTTAGAGATCATTTCTGTGCTTTCAAAATCCGGGAATGAGGCGATGCCACAGCTGAAAGTAACCGAAAAATCGTTGCCCTCAGATTGGTGCCGTACGTTTGCAAACCCTTCGCACAACTCCTTCATAATTTCATTGGCAACATCTTCATCTGTGTTCGGCAAAATTACAGCGAATTCCTCACCGCCAAACCGCCCAATCGTATCAGAGCTGCGCAAACGCTGGCTCAGCAAATGAGCCAGGCTCTTAAGCACGCGATCCCCAATGGCATGACCATACGAATCATTCACCGACTTAAAATAGTCCAGATCCAGCATGGCAAAAGACAACGGCTTGTTCTGCCGGCGGGCGCGTTCCATCTCCTGTGCCAATTGCTCTTTGGTAGTGGTGTGGTTAAGCAACCCGGTTAATCCATCCCGGTGCATTAAAGTGCGCAGCTTGCGATAACGTTCAATACGCGAGGAAATCGCCGATATTAAATGCTCCGGCTGAATTGGCTTGGTCAGAAAATCATCCCCGCCAAGGCCCATCGCGGCAGACTGCATTCCCTTATCCGTTTCTGCCGAAAGAAAAACGATCGGAGTGCTGAGGAATTGCTCCATCTGGCGGATGACCATTGCCAGCTCCATACCTGTGCATTCCGGCATATACATATCCAGAAGCACCAGGTCAGGATTAAAGCTGATCATGTGGTCAACCACCTGCAAAGGATCAGAAACGATTTCAGTGATCACACCGGTATTTTTAAGCAGGGTCGCGTTATAGTTCGCTTCCACCCGCGAATCATCAACTATCAAAACGCGATAGGGGCTGATATCCTCGTAAAATATCAGGCGATCCAGGACATCAATCAACGCGCCCACATCCACCGGTTTGGTGAAGTAAGCTTCTCCACCTACACGGACAGCTTGGAGCCGGAAAGACATGCGATCATTGATAGAAATAAAAATGACCGGCGGCAATTCAGGGAATTTCTGACGGAGCGCAGCGATGGTTTCATAACCGGCCGTTTTACCTTCCGGAAAGCTGACATCCATCAGGATAACCGTGGGAACTGCGTTAGCGACAGCTCCTTCCAGATCACTCAAATTGTTGAAAGTTTGAACAGTGTACCCAAAGTAGCCTACCTGTGCGGCCAATTGAGCGGCCTGCACCAGATCATCCTCTACCATATAGACCAGCCGGCCAGCGCGCTCCACTTCATAAGAAGCCGAGGCTGTTCTGGCCACGCTCAAGCGCTGCGCCAGATCCGTCAGATTAATTTGCTGGTCAGTATATGTTGCCCGCCGTAACTTCTGAAGAGAGACTTCAATCTGTTGGAGAATGTCTTGGTGTTCATTTATTTGTCTGTAGTCTGGGATTGCGCGCAAAACCAACTGTAATTCTCCTGCGGCACTACTGATCCTTTCAAAACCCAGCGAACCAGCTGTTCCAATCAGCGCATGTACTTGATTTGATAGATCTTCAAACGCTGGAGAATCCAGCCCTTCCCGCCAGAGCCGTACCCAGGCAGCTTCAATATTCCCCAGTTGCTCCGGTAGACCGGCAAGAAATTCTTCCGCAAAAGCGCGCAGACTCGACTTCAACTCTTCATCGCCTGACAGGTTAACCCTTGCTGGCATAGTATCCTTTGGCAAAGCAAATTGATTCTTTTTATCTTTTTGATTCATAGCAATCCACACCTAATGTTTCTTATGAGTTACATCACTGATACCCGGATGCTTGCGCCTCCATGTGATAATGAGCATTTTATGATTATAGATTAAGAATAACCCATTGTAGTTTTTTATTAACCGATTGTAAGTTTAATTTCTACCAAAACAGATTGATATGCAGATGCTGAACCCTAAAACGGTTTGAGAAAATTAATCTCAAACCGTTTAAAGGCAATGGGATATCCACAATCTCAATTACAAATCTTCGCGAAAGATCAGACCATATTTCCTGCGTGCTGCCAGCCAGGCTTTGCGCAGCAATTCATAAACTTCATTCGGTTGGCGAACATTCCGCAGGATAACAATCGGAGAAGAAGCATCCGCGCCGGAAATGGTGATGTCGCCAATGCCAAACACCCGTTCGGCCATATTTTGAGTGACATCAATATCCTGCACCCGGATCAATTCAAAGTTCTCAACTTCTTTGCCGATCAACCCCTTCACAATCTTGATTCGCTCATTGGTAATGGTGTAAAACTCAGCCAAAGAAAGGAATGGCCTGCCCTCCCAGATCACTTGCTCCTCATCATCCAACTCGGGGGGAACAATCTGGCCTTTAGCGGATTGGGATACATCGTCCAGAAGGTCATTCACAAAGATCAATGTATGGTCCGTGATAACCTCCACCAGTTTGGTCTGTTCTTCCGGTGAGAGCGCATTGAGTGAAACACCGCTTTGAGCGATTGCCTTCCAGACATAGCTGTTAATTTGAGCGCGATACTTATTGATTGTCATGTTTTACTCCTTCCGGGTGGAATATCATCCGTGTGCTGATAAACTTGAGTTTATCAGACAACAGGTATCATGACAACAGGGAGGATCCTTGGAAAAATCCTCCCTGTCTTTCTTGTCACTCACAAAGACAAAATATCGTTATAGTTTGTAACGGATATACTGCTTTATCAGTTGTTCGTCAGATCGGCCGTTTCATATTCCAGTTCTTCGCTGGCCTCCATGCGGTCCCGCCAGTACAGGCCACGCTTCTGTACCCGGCTGAACACCCAGGAAGACACGATTGGGGCAAGGATCAAATTTGGTGGAATGTCTGCAATCAAAACGGATGTGAAAAGCGTCCAGAATGGTGCAAATCCCATCAGTGCGATCCATCCGCCTACAAACACAGCACATACCAGAGTGCCAACTATACCGCCCCAAAGCACCACACCCTTCCAGTTCTTGGGATGTGAAACCAGCAAACCTGGGATAAAAGCCATCAGGAAATTTCCCAGAGCGCCACCAACCCCACCAATCCCAAACCACCCTGCCAGAATGTCTGAGATAAATGTGTTACCGATCAATGCTGCCAGACCACCCACCCACGGTCCAAACAATACACCCCACAATACAGCAATGAAGGCGAAGGGGCGCAGCGTGATGAAACCGATTGCCCAGTTCATCGTTGAAAAAGCACCAAGGCCATACAACACACCGCCAATGATGGTCAGTGCTATTTCAAGCGTCCCAAACTTTTGGGTCCATACGATTTTCTTTGGTAAAAGCCATCCCTCTTTCATGATAGATTCCTCCTCTTAAAGTTAAAGGTTGTGTGAGACAAAATATATAGCCGGATAGACTGGATAGACAATAGTTCGATAACACCTCCTTTTGCATTTCTACAGGAATGGTGCTTTACAAAAACATTTCCACCTTTCCCCAGTTCAGCAGATTGATTACTACACTCACAACAATGGCAAGAACGCCCATCATGATGAACATGACATCGCAGCCACGAAACGCATGAGATTTATAAAACGTGCGCGACTTATTGTTGGTATTAAAAGCTTTTAACTCCAGAGCAATTGCGATCCGTTGGGCTCTGCGCAGCATACTATCAATTAGCGGAATAGCTATTGGAATGTACTTTTTCAACCGTTTCATGAAACTTCCCGTATCCATATCCAGCGCGCGCGATTTGAACGATTCCACAATCGTGAGGTAATCGCCGCTCAATTCCGGCAAGAACTTGAAAGAACTGATCACCATCAAAGGATACATGTAGGAAATATGCAGTTTGTTTTGCATGAATTCGCCAAGCGATGAAGCCAGGTCCATCAGATCTGTTGTCATGACAAAGAAAGTACACGCGGTCAGTGACAGAATGATCCGCATTCCCATCGCCATGGCATAAACGAACCCTTCCAGGCTGAAATGAAAAATGGACCAGTTGAACAAATAGTGCTGATCTGGGGTAGCAGCATAGAAGAACGGCCAGGTAATCACGATAAATCCGATCATAATGGGATAGGTAACGATCAGAAATTTATACATCTGTTTCCCAATTCCAGCGCCAACCGCCATAATCCAGATCCAGATGGTCATTCCCAGCAGTACAAATGGATTGGTGATCAAGATAGGCACAACGATCAGGCAAATCCACCACAAAAGTTTTGCGTTCGGGTTTAAGGCATGGTACCAGGATTTCCGTTTGCCCATCTCAAGCATTTGAAGTACAAAAGCCATTTTTACCTCCCAACCTTTTCTGTTTCTGCCAACAATTGCGCCAGGTCTTCCGGAAAAATTGGTTTGTCCAGTTGAATTCCAGGAAGCAGGGCTTGTGCCAGGGTGTAAACATCCGGTGGTTTAATCCAGGCTTGTTTCAGTTCCTCGACTTCCCGGAAAATGTCCTGGGTTGGGCCATCCAGGATCACCTTGGCTTGCCGCATAACAATCACCCGTCGGGCAAACAGCGAGACTAAATTCATATTATGTGTGGTAACAATGCAGGTGTGACCTTTATCGTTTAGTTCTTTCACCAACTCCATAAGCGCAATCGATTCGCGCCAGTCTTGCCCGGTGGTGGGTTCATCAATGATGAGGATAGAAGGTTCCATCGCCAGAACAGATGCCACTGCCAGGCGCTGCCGTTGTCCGCGGCTGAGCTGAAAGGGCATCTCTTCTTCCATGCCAATAAGTTCCATTTGGTTCAATACCTTTTTCATTACTGTTTCGATTCGATCTTCTGTGTAACCAAGGTTTTTGGGACCAAAAGCAACTTCATCGCGCACAGTTTCCGCAAAAATTTGATGGTCCGGGTTCTGAAACACATACCCCACAAATTTTGCCAGTTCTGAAGTGGGGTGTTCTCTGGTGTCGTGGCCATCGACCATCACACAGCCCCGAGTAGGTTTATGCAAGCCGTTAAAGTGTTTGATCAAGGTAGTCTTCCCGGAGCCGTTTTGTCCAATGATTGCCACAAATTCACCTTTTCCAATGGTAAAGGAGACATCATCCAGAGCATAATTATCCCGGGTATCGTATTTGTAAAACAGATGGCGTACTTCAATAATTGGTTCAGTCATTTCGCTTAAACCTCCCAAAAGCTTGCAATCCTTCTTCCATTGTGATTGGCAATGGGTCAATGACGATCCCCTTATTGCGAAGCGCGCAAGCTACCTGTGTTATTTGAGGAGGATAAATTCCCAAACCTTGCAGGAAATCAATCCTTGAAAGTGCTTCACGGACAGGCGCGTCGAGCAAAATCTTGCCCTGATCCATCACGATGATCCGGTCGGCCACTTTGGCCAATTCATCGATATTGTGTTCCACCATCAGAATAGTCTTACCCCGACTTTTTAGTGAAGCAGCCAGGTTGTGCACTTCCTCTGCGCCAATAGGATCCAACTCGGAAGTGGCTTCATCCAGAACAAGCACTTCCGGTTCCATGGCCAGAGCTGCCGCCACTGCCACCCGCTGTTTCTGGCCACCGGAGAGGTAAAAGGGATGCCTGAAGCGTTCTGACTGCAGATTAACCAGATCTAACACCGCGTTCAGGCGTCTGTCAATCTCCTCAGGCGCAAGTTTCAGATTCTCCAAGGGAAAAGCAATTTCTTTTTCAATGTCGGTCATCAGCAGCTGCGCTTCTGCGTCCTGTTGTACCAATCCGATGATCTGAGAAATATCCGCCACAGGTGTTTTATGGGCTGGTAATCCCTTAATTGTTGCCTTACCCTTGTATTTGCCCTGAAGGATCTGGGGAATCACCCCGGAAATCACCCAACACAGGGTTGATTTCCCCGCGCCCGTTGGCCCAATAATTCCCACAAACTCCCCGGCTTCAACCTGAAGCGAGACGTCCTTCAACGCCTGGCTTTTTGTTCCCCGGTAAGAAAACGAAATATTATTCAGCTCAATAATTGCCATCTTTGTTATCTCTTTCCTACAATCGGTTGGCGTTGTCGCGGGCCAGCTGCGCGGTTATAGGCGTACTTTGAGCATGTTCGACTGTTGCGGTGCCAAACAGCACCGATTCAACACCAGCTTCCGTATACAGCCAATCCAACGCGCCGCGGATATCCTTCCGAAGTCCGCCGCCGGCAAAGGGCATAAAAGCCACCACAGGTTTCTTAAGCGATTTCACCACTTCCAAACAGGCGTCTCGATCCATCCAGGACCAATCCCGGTTGAGAGGAACCGCGTACCCCTCTAGATCTGCCTGTGCCGCCTCGATCACCGGTATGATATGACTCGCGTACTGGCACAACAGCATGGGGATAAATCCCAGTTGGCGGGTGATGCTGGCCATCTCCACTAAAATATCCACTCTTCCCAGAGAGACCAGCCAATCCGCATCCGACCCACCCAAAAAGATGTACTGGCAATCTTTAAAAATTGACAGCCGTTGAATGAAAGCCCACCGGTCAAGATGTATGGACGCGATTTCTTCGTCCGTCAATGTACTGGCGTTTCTGTCATACCCAAAGACCAGCACATCCTCAACAGACAATCTTTCATCCACCAGCTTCGCCAGAGGTTTTGGGAAACAACGGTCAACCAGGGTTTTCAAGATGCGATCCCGACTGTATTGGAGGTGTTTTCCATTCAAGAAAACACCCTGTTCCCAAGAAGGGTTGCCAAACCCTATCAAACTTTCTCCGGTTTCTTCCAACAGACGTCTGAACAAACGGGTGTTGACCTCAAACGACAGGTCATACGCTATTCCTCCTGACTGATAGTAAGCTTTCATAACCGAATAGCAATAATCTTCATCAAACAATTTCCACAATAACTCTCTACGGTATAAAAATCGGAATTGGTTGAATGGGTCACCACCAAGTATAGATGGGGGTAAACGGGTCGGCAGGGTCATACGGCTCCTTTCATTGTCAGGGCAGGGTATCTGCCCTCTCATCATGGCTATTCTGTAAAAGAAAAACAGTTTTTCTTTTCCCAGTTCTGACTAAAATGTACGATGTTCAGGCTGTTAACATCTTTCACCTTTATTCCTGACTTTGTTCTATCTCATTCAACCTGGACCAGACCCGTTCCGCGGTGGCTGGCAGCGTGTCTATCCACACGCCCGTAGCCTGATGAATGGCCGCCATAATAGCTGGTGCGGTTGGCAAAAGCGGCATTTCAGCGACTCCCTTTGCGCCAAACGGGCCGGTTGGGTCGGGTACCTCGACATTGATCGAAACCATTTCTTCAGGCATATCCAGCACCGTTGGGAACATATATTGGCTGAAGCCGTGGGTCTGGGGCACACCTTCACGCTGGATAAACTCTTCCATCAAACCATATCCCACACCCATGTGTACCGCTCCCGCGACCTGCCCGTTGACCATCGCCGGGTCAATCATCTTTCCGCAATCCTGCGCAGTCCACAATTTAAGGATCTTCGTTTCTCCGGTTTCAACATCTACTTCCAGCAGGACAGCCTGACTGGTGTAACCATAGCTGATATGCGGTTCGCACTCTCCTGTTTCAGGCGCGTAGTACGAAGTAGGCCGCACAGCGCTGGTGTGGAATTCATATTCGCCAATGATCTTCAACTCACCGGTTTCATCCCGCAGCGTTTGCTGCAACTTCTTCACAGCATCCTGGCAGGCGCCATACACGGCATTTCCTGATGTATAGGTTTGCCTTGAAGCCGAAGAAGACCCCGCGTAAGGCACATCTGCGGTATCCAAAATGGGAACTGATATTTTGGCTACGTTCAAATCGAGGACCTCCGCGGCGATCTGCGCCAGCGCCGTCTGCGCACCCATTCCCAGGTCAGACGCGCCGCACTTCACCACAGCCCGATCAATTTGCCCGGATTCCTGGAGATACAATTCCACAATGGCTTTGGAGTAATCGTCCATTCCAAAAGAAAACCCGACATTTTTGTAACTGGTGGAAAGCCCCAGGCCAATCCGTTTTTCTGGCGATTTAGATACCGGAATTTGGGGGGCCTCCCACTGCGCTCCATTATGCTTCCATCCCGCTTTCAGAGCGACTTCTTTCAGCGTTTCTTTAACCCCAACACCTTCAGGCATCGGTTTGCCGGTCAGGCAGATATCCCCATCTTCCAATAGGTTCTTCATCCGGATTTCAACCGGATCCATTCCCAGAGCAACAGCCAGCTTATTCATCTGCATTTCATACGCAAACGCGGCCTGCGGTGCGCCAAAACCGCGCATCGCCATGTTCATCACATTGTTGGTGTAAACCGCACAGGAGTCAACTTTTGCGTTTGGAACTTTGTAGGGGCCGGCTGCATTGCTGGTCGCGTTATTCAACATCCAGATGCTGGAAGATATATACGCTCCGGCATCCGCGATCATTTCAACTTCCACCGCAGTCAGCAATCCCTCTCGGGTTGCCCCGCTTTTGCACCGCATATAAAAAGGATGCCGGTGGCCGGTAAACATGGTCGTTTCTTCACGGCTGAAGACCAGCTTCACCGGTCGCCGCAGCACAAAAGCGGCCACGGCCAGCAAATGATGGGTTTGCATATCTTCCCGCCCACCAAAGGCGCCCCCCACCGCCGGGACCACAAGATGCACATCTTTCTCATCTACCTGTAAAATGCGGGCAATTTTAGGAATGTCATCGTGAGGTGCCTGGGTCGCGACGATGACGGTCACCCGCCCCTCATCATCGATATACCCCACCCCGGCGTCGGGCTGCATATAAGCGTGTTCCTGAGCCTGGGTAATGTAATAAGATTCAACCACAACATCCGCTTCTTCAAAGCCTCTTTGAATATCTCCCCTGCGGATTTTGATCTTGTCAATAATATTGGTATCACCCCGCTCCGGGTGGATCAGGATCGATCCTTGCTTCATGGCTTCTCTGGGATCGCTCACTACAGGGAGCGGCTCGTACTGCACTTCAACCAGCCCGCATGCTTCCCTGGCTGCTTCCTGCGTCTCCGCGACCACCATGGCGATCCGATCCGCGACACTGCGAACTTTATCTCCCGCGACCACAAACACCGACTGGTCCGGGAAGTTGATACCATAACTGTTTTCGGGGACATCTCCCGCGGTAAGTACTTTGACCACACCCGGATAGGCTGCGGCTTTGGCAACGTCAATGGAACACACTTTCGCATGGGGATACTGGCTCCACACAACACTGGCATACAACTGACCTTCCAGGTTAAAATCCTGCGGATAAATCCCTTCTCCCCTCGCTTTTGGCGCCGCATCAATCTTGATAATGCTCTCCCCTACACCGCCATTGCGTTTACCCATGCCGGATTGCTGTGATCCGGTTACATTCCCTTCAAAAGACCATCCCTCATGTAAAATTGATTTCATTTTCTCGTTCCATAAAATACTGATAAAGCTGTCAATTAATCATTTTCGATGTTTTAAGATCGAGTCGAGGCCTGAAATACGCACCAAATGCATGGCAGCCTCATGAACAACACTTTCAATTTCCTTTTCATCCAGTGTAAAAAATTCGCGGTCCAGCATTAAAATTTCGCCATCCACAATGGTTGTCAGCACATCGCCTGCCGAGGCAGAATACACCAGTTGTTCAATAATATTGCTGCCGGGTTCCGGAAGAACAGGCCACATATGCGGAGCGTGCAGGTCAACCAGGATAATATCCGCGCGTTTTCCAACCTCCAAGGATCCAACCTGATCCTGCAAACCCAGACAAATCGCGGCGTCAATCGTCGCCATCCGAAGCATTTGCTCGCAGGGCATAACCTCTGCGTCCTTGCGCCATAGCTTTTGAAGGGTTGCGCCTACACGCATCTCTTCGAACATATCCAAATTATTGTTGCTCAAGTTCGAATCTGTCCCCAATCCTACCCTCACCCCGGCCTGGATTAATTCAGGGATTCGGGCCACGCCAGAGGCCAGTTTCATATTGCTGGTTGGGTTATACGCCACAGCCACGTCTCGTCGGGCAAGCAGCTCAATTTCCTGGTCCGTCAAATGAACGGCATGGGCCACCAATAACCTGGAGCTTAAAACGCCCAACTCGTCCAGGATATTGACAGATGTCTTTCCATATTGTGCCATGAACTGTTCTACTTCACTGTAGGACTCGGCCAGGTGAGTATGGATTCCCACATCGTACTTTTCCGCCAACTCAACAATTTTTAGAAAAGTTTCTTTTTTGCAGGAATAGGGTGCGTGCGGTCCAAACCAGGTGAATATTCTGCCGGGGACCCGGTTGTTCCAATTTTCAATAAATGCCACAGTGCTTTCCAGGGTTTCCCCGGCTCCTGCCGGTTCATCAATCAATTGCGGGCTAAATATCGCCCTCAAGCCAGAACTCTCCGCGACCGCTGCCGCTTCATCCGGATATCGAAAGATATCAATGAAACTGGTCGTCCCCCCCCGTATCAACTCCAGTTGAGTCATCAGCGCCGCAGCGCGCTGATGTTCTGCCTGAAAAGCCTTATC
>Ga0068713_1001944_pt1 | contig 23675 bp, 28 predicted proteins | sample MTBAKSrepl2MetaG_FD_62223 | JGI IMG/M metagenome (GOLD analysis project Ga0068713, IMG submission 62223) | Enrichment culture microbial communities om Arthur Kill intertidal strait, New Jersey, USA, that are MTBE-degrading - MTBE-AKS2 (Arthur... | ecosystem: Environmental > Aquatic > Marine >...
AATATGGGACATCTGATCCCTGTCTTCCGCAAGAAGAAGGAGCGGGGGAGAAGACCTTCGCTCCTTTTTAAAACCATAAGGCGTTTTCTGGGAGGAGCGCTTCTTCTTTTCGCCCTCTTCTATTCGGTCTGGATTTTTTTCTCTTTTTTCTCACCTCCCCTCCACCCCTGGCATAAAGCTCCTGTTGTCGCAGAACCCAAGAGTGAAAAGGATATCTCTCTTGATGGTTATCTCCGGAGCCAAAAAGACTATGTCACGCTTATCAGGGAAACTGTTTACGGCGAGGAAGGGGATCCTCTTCGCCGTTCCTTTGCTTCAGAAGAAAATATTCTGAGAAACAGCCCCTTCTACCGTGAACCCCGGGGAGAAGTCAAAGGCTCTGTCCTTCTGCTTCACGGACTGACCGATTCCCCCTATACCATGAGAGCCCTGGGCGACTTTTTTTTCAGCCGGGGTTATCGTGTCCTGGCACTCCGCCTTGAGGGCCACGGGACAGTCCCCGGGGACCTGCTCCATGTGCGCTTTGAAGAGTGGAAAAAACAGGTGATTCAGGGAGTCAGGCTTCTGGAATCTCAGGATAAGGGTAAGAAAGGCCCTCTCTACCTGGCCGGGTTTTCCACAGGGGCGGCTTTGAGCCTCTCCTATACACTGGATGCGCTGGAAGAGGGGGGGGGCACCAGGCCAGAAGCGCTTTTCCTTTTTTCACCTGCGTTTGCCGTCTCTCCGGCTGCTGCGGTTACCGGGCTTCACACTCCTGTAAGCCGTTTCCCTTTGTTTCAAAAATTTGCATGGCTGGACATCCTGGAGGAAGAGGATCCGTGTAAATACGCCTCTTTTCCCAAAAACGCCGCATGGCAGATCTACAGGCTGTCCAGGGAGAATGAAAAGAGAGTCGCGCGGTACACAAGGGACAAAGAATTTCCTGTCCCGGTCTATACCTTTCAGTCTGCAGCCGATGCCACGGTCTCCGCTCAGGCCGTCATCCGTTTCTATGAAAAGTACGGGTTTCCGGGGGACCTCACCCTCTTCGATACTCATCCGGCTCACCGGGGACAGTTTAAGAACGCTTTGAATATCAGGCCATTATCCCGAAAATGGACGGCAAAAGCTCGTCTTCTTATCATCACCGGAGAATACGGTCTTCCGGCGGCGGAGAAGGTCTCTGTGGAGACGCTCCCCTGGGCTGAACATCTCTATTCCCTCTCTCACGTAGCGCTGCTTTACTCTCCCGATGATGCTCTTTACAGCCGATACCGGGAAGAGAAAGACCTCATCTGGGGAGAAAAACGCCTCTTTACAGGAGAAGAGGAGATGGAGCGGCTTCGTGTCAATCCCTTCTTTGAGTCGATGACTGAGATCCTGGGCCACTATCTTCCGTGACGTTATCTTCTTGACACGTCTCATTGGATACTTAAAATAAGGAAAACATGGAGGTCATGATGAAAGATCTGTCAGTTAAAACGATCTGGAGAGAAGCACAAGACTTAACGGGGGAGACTGTCCGTGTACAGGGATGGGTCCGGACCATCCGGAATTCCAAGAATTTCTCCTTCATGGAACTCAACGACGGATCTTTTTTCAAAAACCTTCAGGTGGTCTTTGACCCCTCTCTTCCCGATTATGATGAGATCGCTAAATTAGGCGTAGGGGCCGCTGTGCAGGCAGAAGGAAAATTAGTGGAATCCCCGGCCCCGAAGCAGCCTGTGGAGCTTCATGCATCAAAAATCGTTCTGACCGGAGCCTCTCCCGAGGATTATCCTCTGCAGAAGAAACGCCACACTTTCGAATATCTGCGCACCATCGCCCATCTCCGTCCCCGGACCAATACCTTTTCAGCGGTGTTCCGCCTGCGCCATCTTCTGGCCTATGCGTTTCACCGTTTTTTCCATGAGCAGGGCTTTGTCTATGTCCATACGCCCCTGATCACGGGGAGCGACTGCGAAGGAGCCGGGGAGATGTTCCGTGTGACCACACTGGATCTTGGAAATGTCCCCAAAAATGAAGAAGGTAAAGTCGATTTCACAGGAGATTTTTTTGGAAAAGAGACCAACCTCACGGTGAGCGGACAGCTCAACGTGGAGGCCTTTTGCCAGGCCTTTGGCAAGGTCTATACCTTCGGTCCGGCATTCAGGGCGGAAAACTCCAACACTCCGCGCCATCTGTCGGAATTGTGGATGATCGAGCCTGAGATCGCCTTTGCTGACCTCAAGGATGATATGGAGCTGGCCGAAGCCATGGTAAAGGATGTCTTCGGGTTTGTTTTACGCGAAGCTCCCGAAGAGATGGAGTTTTTTAACACCTTCATCCAGAAGGGGATCCTGGAAAAGATGCAGCAGGTGGTCTCTTCGGATTTCGGACGTATCACCTATACCGATGCCATCCAGGCGCTGAAGACAGCAAAAAAAGAGTTCCAGTACCCCGTGGAGTGGGGATGCGACCTGCAGACAGAGCATGAACGATTCCTCTCTGAAGAGGTCTTCGGCCGACCCGTTTTCGTCACCGATTACCCCAAAGAGATCAAGGCCTTTTATATGCGTCTCAATGCCGATGAGAAGACCGTCGCCGCCATGGATCTGCTGGTCCCCGGCGTTGGTGAACTCATCGGCGGGAGTCAGCGTGAAGAACGCCATGATGTCCTTTTACAGCGGATACGGGATATGGGGCTCAATGAATCTGATTATTGGTGGTATCTGGATCTGCGTAAATACGGGTCGACCCCCCATGCCGGCTTCGGGATCGGGTTTGAACGGGCACTCATGGCCCTGACGGGGATGGAAAACATCAGGGATGTCATTCCCTTCCCCCGTGTTCCCAAAAACGCAGAGTTTTAAAAAAAAGGCCCGGATTTTTGTCCGGGCCTTTTTTATGTCTCAAAGATCACTCTAACTGTTCTCTATAAGCTTCCGGGTCATGATGAGTCTTCCAGAAGGGTTGACCGTCGAAAGTTGTTTTTTTCAGGGGGTGTTCCGGGAATATATCATCATCGATGAAAGGCGTGAACGTCACAGTCCTCTTTTCGGGGGGATCCATGAGAACCGTTTTTTCCACAGCATCCTGCCACTCCGCCCCCAGGGCATCTTCCACCACACGGCCCCCTTCCAACACAACTTTTTTGGTAATGGTGAGGATGAGCTTCTGCTCTTCAACGGCCCAGGTCCCGCTGAAGGAGACGTCTCTCTGGCTCTCGTCGGGCCACTGGCCATAGAGAAAGGCAAAACGGCCGTCAGGAAAGAAAAAGTAGCGTTCTCCCCAAGTGTTCCCCCCTAATGCAGGAGCGGAATGCCAGAATCCCACGAAGGCCTCTTCTTCTGAAGAGAGTGTCCGTTGTGCAGGGCAGCCTGCTAAAAGGGGCAACAGAAGGGCGAGAATCAGTAAGCAGCTTCTTTTTTTCATTGTGACTCCTTATCAAGTTTTCCCAGGTGGAGCGAATCTCCCCGGATCACCGTCATGAAGGCCTTTTCGCCGTGCTTCATTTTCCCGTAAAGTGCGAACTCTTCATTCTTCAGGTCAGCAGTGACGATAAACCGGTTCCCGGATTGAAAGATGAGATGATCCCCCTGAAAACTGTACAGGGGAAGGCCTTTGGCGTGATCAGGAAGCAGAGGATACTCTTTTCCGTTTTTCTCTAACGTGAATTGAAACGATTTGACCAGGGCCCCGCTTTTCCCGTCCATCTGGTAGAGTGTGTTATCATAGAGAAGATAATAGAGATCTCCTTCCTGATAGAGATGATCCGGATAGCAATCGATACCCTCATCCAATGTGCGGACCCAGAGGGGCCGGCCGCTTTGAAGATCAAGCATGATCAGCTGATAAGTATCAGAGGAAGCATCGTCTGACTTGCTTTCCTGAGTGGCCAGAAGAGGCCAATAGGAGGTATGGGTAAATTCGTAGGCCGATTTTGCGGGGAGGTAATCACTGTGCTGAAATGCAAAGAGGTCGTAAAAAGAGGCGCCCGGGGGAAGGGTATAGCGCCACAGAAGCCTTCCGCTTCCGTCTCTTGCCTGCAGGAAAAAGGAATCTATCTTCTGATGGTAGGTGATGACCCCGCGGGGTGTCATCAGGCGAAAGGGGCTGAAGACTCTCATACTTATGGAAAAGAGTTTCTGAGTCATGCCCGAAGCCAGGTCTCTTCGCATATATACCCCGTCGCTTGTGAGGTAAGAGAGGATATTCCCGTTTTGATAGGGGGCCGTATAGATATCAGGGATCATGACTACTTGCGATGGATCCTTTTTGTCCATCACCAGGATATCAGGAAGATTGTAGAAGGTGATAAAGTCAGAGTCATCCTCAAGCCCCCGGGGCCCCTGCAGGATGAAAAAGTCCGGGAGAGCCGGAGTAAAGGTGGAGACATCCCCTGTTTTTTTGGAGAAGACGGTCACATGGAGAGCGCTTTCCACAGGTTTTTGGGGGAAATTGCGCAGCGTCGTGTTGAAACAGATGATCTTATCTTCCGTCTGCACGTAGGGCACCCAAAGGCAGTCTCGCAGAACCAGGCCGCCGGATGCGGCATTGATATCAACAGAATCCAGGGGCTGTCCGCTCTCTTTATCAAAACGAAACAGGAAAAAGGAATCGTCCATGTTTTGCACATAGTAATAGACAGAGGTCTCATCGAAAAAAAGCGGGGGGGTGGGACGCCGGGCCTGATGGTTCAGGTGATAGGCGGGGAGGATATCCTCCTTCCAGAGGGTCTTGCCCGTGGACATGTCCACTTTTCCCAATATATGTTTTTCTTTGGGGAACTTTCCGTATTCCTCCACAACATAGAGGAAACGGCCTTCTTCACTGCCATAGGACTCTATGGCCCGTTGAGGAGAGAGAAGAGGTTTCAAGACGGTAAAAAATAAAAAGGGAAGGACAAGGATGAGGATCATCACGATGATAAGTCCTCTTTTTGCCGGTGATGTCATGCAGTCTCCTTTTCTTGAGTGATGTCCCCCATCATAGTGAAAGACAGGGAGAAGTCAAACGGTAAATGGAAAGCCCGGTTATTGACGCGCTCTGCAGGATCTTATCTCTGGGCTATACAGAGGACAAGCCAGGGGATGACATTGAAAAAGAGGATGAGGATCTTATAGAGAGCCAGTCCCCGGAAAGCCATATCTTTGTAATGGTCTTCAGAGATGCCGTAGAGACGTGAGAAGAGACGGGCCAGGGGGTTTTTCAGGATCACAATGAGAAGGACCGAAAGAAGAAAGAGGGCAGCATTGGTGACCATCATCCAGAAAAAGAAATCTTTAACCGTAAACAGTTCCATATGACCTCCTTAAGGTTATCCGTTATCATAGCACCGGGACTGTGGCTTATCAAGAAGAGACTCACAGTGTTACTGAGAGCTCACTGGCTGTTTTCCTGCAGATCTCATCCAGTTCCCCGTCCAGGAAGAGGGCCGTTTTGGAAGAGGGAAAAGCTGTGGGCCCTTTATTCAAAATGATCACCTTTCCCTGGGTGATTTCAGGGAGAAGCGCAGCAGGGTAAACAGTGAGGGACGAGCCCAGGACCAAAAAGAGGTCAGCCTTCAGGGCTTCATGGTAAGAGGCCTCTATTCCGTGGACCGGTTCCCCGAAAAAGACGATGTCGGGTTTGGTGATCCCTCCGCAGGGACACTCCAGGGAACCTGTGGCGCTGATGCGCTCCTGTATCCAGTTCAGGTCACGTTCGGCCCCGCAGGAGAGACAGCGGCCTGTCCTGTAGGAGCCGTGGAGTTCCACCACGTGTTGTGATCCCGCTGCATGGTGAAGGCCGTCGATATTCTGAGTCATGATAAAATGCAGAAGGCCCGCCTCTTCCAGCCGGGCCAGGAAGTGATGGGACAGTGTAGGCTGAAGAGTGTCAAACTGATTGAAAAAATCCCGGGTAAACGCGTAGAAGGAGGAGGGGTCTTTCCTGAACGAGTTGATATCGAAAGTCTTTTCCGGATCGTACTGCCGGGTGATATAGATCCCCCGCTCTCCTCGGAAATCGGGGATCCCGGCAGCAGTGGAGATGCCCGCTCCGGTGAGGGCCACGGTATAGCGTGATGAATCAAGGAGTCCCGCCAGTATTTTGATTTTTTCGTCCATAATTCTATTATAAACGGGCGGCCTACAAGGTCAAGGCCTGCCGGCATTTATCTTGCAATAGATATAAGCGGAGGTTATACTTACGTATGAAGAAAACCGGAGCCACACTTGTGGAATTTATCGCCGCCATGTCCATGGGGGCTGTCTTTTTGTTCCTTTTTTTTCAGAATTATGCCACGATCTATTTTATTCACGGAAAAGAAGCCTCCAGGCAAAAAGCTGACGGGGTGGCCCTGGCGGTCCTGGAAGAGATCATGGCTCTCGATTATAACGACCTGCTCCTGGCTGATACTCCTCCGGGGACAGGGACCTCCTATTCCTACCCGGGAAACCCCGTGACCATCGATGACAAGGGAACCCCTGATACCGGAGACGATCTCACAGGCACCATCACCTGGGTGGTCCTCCAGGAGACCGACCCCGACGGCGGAGGAGAGTACAAGACCATCACGGTGACCCTGCGCTGGACCGAACTCAAAGCGGGAAGCGAAGGACAGGGGACGAGTCAGTACCAGGAAGACCTGGTTTATACAGTGAGGATATATGAAGATGCGGCGTATTAAAGTGGGGATGACATTGATCGAGATGGTGGTGACCCTGACCCTGTTCGGGGTGATCTCCACCGGGGTCCTCACCGCTTATCTAACCGCTTCAAGACAGACGGATCAGGCCATGCTGAAAAGCGAAGCCGTGACCGTGGCACGGATTGCCATGGATACACTCCTTCATGATATCCAGCGGGCCAAAAACGTCACCTGGGCCGACCCTGTTTTGACTGTTACCCTCTATAACGATGTGGATGTCACCTATACTACAGTGAACACGGCCGAAGGGCCTCGCCTCCGACGAAACGGCAATAATGTGGTGGCATCGGATTATGCCGACATCTCTCTGGTGACTTCTCCAGCGCCTGTCATCGACCCCGTGGACCGGGAAGTCACGCTTTCTGTCCGGGTGACCGTGACCCGGGGAAGCCAGTCCGAGGACTCTCTTTTTACTCTCACCGGAACCTGGAGGAATGGATGAGACGGGGCAGCATCCTTCTCAGCATGACCGCTTTTCTCATCGTGGGGATCTTTCTCCTATCGGGGATCTTTTTACGAAGCTATTTCCAGTCCCAGCAGGCCCAGAAGACCATTGCACGAACTCAGGAAACCTATGCTCTCGAGGGCGACCTGCAGCGGGCCATTGCTTTAGTCAAGAATACCGGGCGAAAAGATCTCACCGACCCCGTCCATTTCCCGGATCAAACCCTCTGGCTTGCCGAAGACTTCAACATCTCCGTGAGGGAATTTGACAACTGGGACGGCTACGTGGTCAATAACACCGAAGAGATCAATGAAGTGAACGCCGCCTCGAAAACCATCACAGGCGTAAACCCGGTGAGTATCCTGGTGACCTCTCCCGCCTATGGACTGGAACTGGAATATTGCCTGCCGGGGATGACGTCCGCCCAGAATTTTACCGTCTATGCCCATGGAAATGTCCTCATGGATGTGGACGGGAACTATTACCCCTACATCTGGAACGATACGTGGACTCAGCAGGACGATGTGGATTACTACTCCAATGATCTGCGGGTGGAAAACGCCCTCTTCTATTATAACGGTTCCATTGTCACGGCCTACCCCCCCGACCCTTACGATTTAGACGGGAAATTCGACGTGACACCCACTGACGCCGTGAATAAAAAGACTTTGACTGTCCCTGCCTATCTCCAGACGGATGCAGCCTTCAGCACCTGGGTGGATTCTGTCATTGCCCTGGGTGCCGCTGTGGTCCCTGCAGGAAATATCCATACCGGAAATCTCACAGTGACGGACCTCACCGATACCACAGGGAGTGAGCCCGGAGTGAGCGGTGTGGCCGTGGTCATTGTCCGCGGGAACCTTATCATCGAAGCCAGACACGATATCTATTCGGCTCCCATCAACAGAGATATTCTCTATATTGTCGAAGGGAATGCTACCATCGGGACTCCTGACGGAGCTCTCCAGCCAAACGATGCGCGAAACCCGCAGCTTCACCTTTACGGAGCCGACTTCTGGATCTCAGGACGGCTGGGGATCGTCGCTTCACGGGACATCACCGTGCGCAATTACGCCTGGTACGGGTACCGGCAGGGATTCTGGAGCTATATCACCATCAACTATGAGTGGCAGACAGCGGGGGGGAATATCTTTCTGGTGGGAGATGATATCACCTTTGATTCGGATCTCTATGAGACAGCCAGCCAGGGGGGAGGCTCCAACCGCCGCTATTATGTCCTCACCAACGGAACCACGACGATAACCGGCAAGATCTTTGCCAACGGCAATCTCTGGATCAACGGAACGGATAACGGGGAGCAGACAGGAACAGACTTTACCGACCCCAAAGCCCTGCGGGGAGTCAATATCACCGATAACCCTGCGATCCTCACCGGGCTTCCTGTGAACCTTCAGCTCACGAGCTCGGGGAGTTCCGGAAACGGTGTCTGGCGGTGAGCCTCTGTTGACAACAACAAGAACCCCTCTATAATCGCATCTATGAATCCAAAAAAGATCCTTTTTATCAAACTCTCATCTCTGGGAGATGTCATCATGACGATTCCCGTGGCCGACCTTCTCAAAAAGACACATCCCGGTGTGCAGCTGGGCTGGGTCACCGAGGAGGGGGGCCTGGAGGCCCTGGAAGATTACCATGATCTGGACAAACTCTATCTCTTTGAAAAGAAAAAGATCGAAGCTTGGGCGCGAAAAGGACACTATTTGAAGATCATCTCGTACCTTCGCCGCTTTACCCGTGAGATCCGAAAAGAGGGCTGGGAACTCTCCATCGACTTTCAATCTCTTTTCCGTTCTTCCCTGATCCCCTTTTTAGCCGGGATTCCGCGCAGAGCGGCTTCACTTAAAGGGATCAACAGGCTCATGATCACCGACAATATCCCCTACTCCACCTTTGCGGGAGGCCATGCCATCGACTGGTATCATCACCTGGCGGCCTCTCTGGGACTCATTTCGCAGGAGAAGCGGGGGCGTTTCTTTTTCCCTCTTTCAGAAGAGAAAAAGGCCGCGGCCAAAGCTGAACTGCACTCATATAAACGCCCCTTTGTGGGGCTGGCGCCCTTTTCCAAGTGGCCCTCCAAAAACTGGCCCGTAGAGTATTACCGCGAAGTGGCCCGCTGGGTGACACAAGAGCGGGGAGGAACGGTCTTTCTTTTCGGAGGCCCCGGAGACCGCGAAAAGAGTGAATCCATCATCCGGGGGATGGAGCGCGGGGTGAATAAGGCCGGAGAACTCAGCCTCTCAGAATTTGCTGCAAGAGCCGGGGAGATGGACCTCTTTCTTTCAGGTGACAGCGGGCCCATGCATATTGCCGCAGCCATGGGGGTGAAACAGTTCGCTTTCTTCGGGCCCACAAAAGCCAAAAAGACCGGGCCGTACAACCCCAAAGCGCGCATTTTTACGATCATGCTCGGGTGTTCTCCCTGTTTTCAAAAGACATGTCCTCTTGAAACAAATCAGATGGCCTGTATGAAGGAGTTGACTCCGGCTATGATTCTCCGGGAGATCGAAAAGGAACTTCAGTAATAATCTCTTGATTCATTTTCAGGAAAAAACAAAGATTGGACAGAAAAGGGGAGAAGCAGGCGCAGAACGCCTGCTTCAAAGGCTTATTAAGCGGGAGAAATCGCGCTTACGGGGCAGACAGCTGCGCAGGCGCCGCAATCAATGCACTTCTCGGGATCAATGACATAAATATCGCCCTCGGAAATCGCTTCCACGGGGCATTCAGGCAGACAGGTTCCGCAAGCCACACAAGCATCAGAAATTTTGTAAGCCATCACTTACCTCCTTCAATTCATTTGCGTCTTTAGTATAAAACCTTTGCTTCTCTTTTTCAAGGGAATTATCAGCGAAAAGGCAGGCGTTATATTTCCTTGCACACAACGCTAATCTCTTTATAATAGGGGCATGGAACCCGGAATGAAAATATGGCTTGAAAAAGAGGGGAAAAATATCCTCGGAGGAGGGCGTTACCGCCTGCTCAAGGCTATTGATGAGGAAGGCTCTCTCAAAAAAGCCGCTGAAAGACTCCACTACTCCTACCGCTACGCCTGGGGGAACATCCGCAAGATGGAAGACCATCTGGGCAAGAAACTCATCATCTCCCACAAGGGGGGAAGCGGGGGCGGTGACAGTATCCTCACTCCCGAAGGGCGGCTTCTTCTGGAAAAATATGAAGCTCTCCGGCGGGATCTCTATGACTACCTGAAACAAGCCTTTGAAAGGATCTTTACCGATGACCGATTATAGAAAAGCTATGGAAATCATTGAAACGTTACCAATCGAACCTGTTGTTGAAAAACGCCTTGTGGAAGAGGCTTCGGGTTATATTTTGGCTGAAGATATCAGCGCGCCTTTTTCGATGCCGCGGTTTGACAAGTCTGCCATGGATGGCATCGCTTTGAAGGCGGATGACCTTTCGGAGCATAGTGTCTTTCACGTTCTGGCCAATATCACAGCTGGATCGGTTTTTGACGGAGAGATTACCCCGGCAAGCTGTGTCAAGATCATGACAGGCGCTCCTGTCCCTTCCGGTTATGATACAGTGATTCGCCGTGAATATCTGGAGGGGTATGAAGAAGGGGAAAAAATCAAAGTGGTCCGGGAAGAAAAAAAAGGGAGCAATATCGCTTTTCAAGGGGAAGATTTTCATGAAGGTAATATTCTCTTTGAAAAAGGTGAACGGATCACCCCTTTTAAAGCCGGCACTTTGGCGGCAGTAGGTTTGAAAAATATTTCTGTCTACCGGCGCCCCAAGACGCTCTTTTTCGCTACCGGAGATGAAGTCTATGAGCCGGGAGAGAAACTTCCTCTTTCCGGAATTTTCAACGCTAATGCTTCGGCGGTTATTGCGGGGCTGAAAGAACAAGGGTATCCCGCGGCTTATGGAGGAATCATCGCCGATGAGGCTTCATCTCTTTCAGAGGCAATCGAAAAAGGAACGCATGAGGCTGATGTCATTGTTTTCAGCGGCGGAGTTTCTGAGGGGGACCTGGATCTGATTCCCGAGTTGATCCAAAAGCAGGGATATTCCATTCTGTATCATAAACTTAATGTCAAACCGGGGAAACCCCAGCTTTTGGCAGTGAAGGGAAAGACCTGGCTTATGGGTCTGCCGGGGAACCCTGTTTCGACGACCCTGTCTCTTTATCTCTTTCTTTTACCGCTTCTGAAAAAAATATCGGGTCATCAAAGCCTTTTCCCCCGTCTCCGTTGCGGGCGTTTGTTGCAGAATGGAAAGCAGCTGAAAGACAGGCATCATTTTATTCCGGTCAAAGTCATACAGAAAGATGACCTTTCCTTTGAAATGACCCCTGTCCCCTCCAACGGATCCGGAGATATTCATGCAGCCGCTTTAGCAGACGGATTTGCCCGTATTCCCCATGAAGAGGAGGCTTATAAATCCAAATGTACGGAGTTCTTTTTTCTTCATGAATGATTTGTACAAACGTTCCATCGATTACCTTCGCCTCTCTGTCACCGACCTGTGCAACCTGAGGTGTGTCTACTGTATGCCCGCTGAAGGCGTCCCAAAGAGGGATCACCAGGATCTCCTCACGTTTGAGGAGATCGTGCGTCTGGTGACACTCTTTGCTCGCATCGGGGTCAAAAAGATCCGTCTCACCGGGGGAGAACCCCTGGTGCGCAGGGGGATCGAAGAGCTTGTGGACATGCTCCGGGGACTTGAAGGGATCGAAGAGATCGCCCTCACCACCAACGGACAGCTCCTGGACGAGAAAGCGTTTCTTCTGAAAGAAAAAGGGCTGGACCGGGTGAATGTGAGCCTGGACACCCTTGATCCTCACAAATACAAAACGATCACGCGGACGGGAGAGCTCTCCCCTGTCCTCAGAGGAATTAATACCGCCCGCAAGGCCGGCTTGTCCCCGGTGAAGATCAACACTGTGGTGATGAAAGGCCTTAATGATGATGAGGTCTTTGATTTTGCCGAAATGGCCATTGAACAAGGGCTCTCATGGCGCTTTATCGAATTTATGCCATTGGGTGGTGTGGGGGAAGAACAGAAACATTACTATATGAGTAATGATATTCTCATCGAACGGTTGAAAAAGAAGTATGACCTTGTCCCCTATACCCACAAGACCCTGATCTCTGATGATTACATCATTCCGGGGACACAAGCCGTTCTGGGTTTTATCTCGCCTTTATCTCACCGATTCTGCTCCCGGTGCAACCGCGTGCGCATGACTGCTGACGGGCGTCTATTGCCCTGTCTCCTCAGTTCCCTGGAGTACCCCTTGCGGAAAATGGTCAGAAGCGGGGCAACCGACGATGAAATCCAAAAAAGAATCGAAGAAACCATTAAAAACAAGCCTAAAGAACATCTGTTTCAGGGATTCAAGCCCATGCATACCATAGGAGGGTGATATGAAGGAGCTCACTCATCTCAATAAAGAGGGGCGTCCCCACATGGTGGATGTCTCCGGCAAGGAGGCGACTCAGCGCCGGGCTGTAGCCGAAGGATCGATTTCTCTTTCTGAAAAAGCAGCCTCCATTGTGACTCATGAAACCAATAAAAAAGGGAATGTCCTCACCACAGCAGAACTTGCCGGGATCATGGCCGCCAAAAAGACTTCAGACCTCATTCCTCTCTGCCATCCTGTCCCCCTGGACGGGATCGACGTCTCCTGCACTCTTGAAGAGAGGGTGATCACATGCCGGGCTGAGGCCCGCTGTACTCACAAGACCGGTGTGGAGATGGAAGCTCTCCAGGCTGTCTCCCAGGCCCTTCTCACGATCTATGACATGTGCAAGGCCGTGGACCGGGCCATGGTGATCAGCGATATCAGGCTCCTGGAAAAAGAGGGCGGAGCTTCGGGCCGGTTTGAGAGGAAGGGAAAATGATCCTGCGTTCCATTGCCATCAGCGAACAAAAAGGCGTGGTCAAGACTCCTGTGCAGGGAGCTGTTCAGGTGACCGCAAAGGGATTAGAGGGAGATGCCCATGCAGGATTGCCTCAAAAGAATATCACGATTTTGACCACAGAGACCATCCGGCGCATGGAGCAGGAGCGCAATATCACCATTGATCCCGGGATCTCTTCAGAAAACCTTATTATCGAAGGATTGAGTGTTGATGATGCGCCGCCGGGAACGATCCTGGGAATCGGCAAGTCGGTGCGACTGGTGATCACAGGATTGGGCAAGCCTGATGTCGTGACCTGCCCGGCTTACCCTCTCATCGGCTGCTGTCCCGTGGCCGAAGAGGGGCTTTTTGCCGATGTGCTTGCTCCGGGGAGCATCACAGCAGGCGACCACGTTGTTTTGATCACTCCCGGAGAGGAATAAGGAGGATTATGTTCACTTATGCGATTCTGACCTTAAGCGATAAAGGAGCTGCCGGCGAACGGGAAGACAAAAGCGGCCGTATCTTAGAAGAGGCTGTTACTGAAAAACTGGGGTACACCAAAGAGTATTATGCTGTGATCCCCGATGAAGAGGATATTCTCGTGCGGAGTTACAATCACTGTATCAAAGACCTTCACGTGGACCTGATACTCACTACAGGGGGAACGGGCCTTTCCGAGCGTGATATCACGCCGGAAGTGACCGCCCGTTATGCTGACAAGGAGATTCCCGGAATGGGGGAAGCCATGCGGATGAAAAGCCTGGCGATCACACCCCATGCCATGATCACCCGCTGCGGGGCCTATCTCAAAGAGAAGACTCTTATCATCAACCTTCCCGGAAGCCCCAAAGGGGCAGCAGAGAACTTCTCTTTTGTTGTCGATGCCATCCCCCACGCCTTAGGCATTATCACCGGCAGGGATACAGAATGTGCCCGGCCCTGATCGATTATCATCTCCATTCAAAATTCAGCGCCGATTCCAAAGCCGACCCGGTGAAGATCATCGAGGCTGCCCTGGAGAAGGGTTACAGCGAGATCGCTTTTACTGACCATGATGATCAGAATCCCGTGGATGTTCAGGCCTACGGCGAACTGGCACAGGATACTTACCGGAAGCGGATCACTGAGCTGAAGACAGCCTATGAAAGCCGGATAAAAATATTATGCGGTTTTGAAGCGGGAGAGATGCACCGTTTTCCGTTCAGAGGCGGGCCCACAGACCTTCTCATCGGTTCCATCCACAGGACATCTGATGATGTGAACCTCTCCAGTGATCCCGAAGCTCCCTTTACTAAAAGGATGATTGATGACTATTACGAGGAAAACCTGGCTTTGGCCGAAGCCGGCGGGTTCGATATCCTGGGCCATCTGGGGATCACCATGCGCTATGAAAAGGAGATTCCCGACATCACGCCCTGGAAGCCTGTGATCGAAAAGATCTTTCAAGTGATCATCCGGCAGGAGATCGCTTTAGAGATCAACTTTTCAGGTGTGCGCAAACCACTGGGGACAGTGATCCCCGTTCCGCAGATCCTACGTCTTTATCGGGAATGCGGCGGGAAGCTTCTGACCTTCGGAAGCGACGCTCACGTTACTCACGATATCGGGGTCGGGCATGCTCAGGCCTTTGACATCGTCCGCGCCTGCGGCTTTACCCGTTTCCACTCCAATGATAATGGTGTGTGGCAAGAGCATTCGCTTTGAGGGATTGAAGACGATAAATTATTATTTCTGTTTTTCGTAAATATTCTTTTAGATCACCAGCTGATCAACACATATCTCTTAACTAAACGAAGAAAACGTATCAATCTATTTTCATTATTTAATTAGCAATGACTTATAAAAAGAACAAATAATAAAAATTTGTAAATTAGAACTTGACTTTATATTTTTTTTTGATAATATCTACGGAATATTTACTGTTGGGTGAATATTGAAATGTTCGTGCAAGCGACCTTACAGATTTTGAATATGTTATATGAAGTTTATGAAATGTTTTGATTTGATATAACAGTTGAATATAATTATTTTATAAGAATGTTTAAAAAAACAGTGAAGGAGGTGAAATTATGGGAATGTTGGAAGCTTCTCAGCAAGTATTTGTTGAATCAGATCTTATGTACTATGAAGAGGCAGCATTGGATGCAATAATTGAATTCTTAGCTGACTCTGGAGAAGGAGTAAGCTGTTCTTGCTCCAATGGAGGAGATAAGTGCTGATTCGAGCAAGTAATTTTTAGTGTGATGATGAAAGAGCCATGGTTCTGGGATGCAATATTTGATTCAAATTTAATTAAGGTAAACAAGAGCCATGGCTCACTTATGTGCTAATAATTACACATATTACAATATTAGAGGTTTATAAGTAAATTAATAAAATCATATTAAAATGAATAAATTAAAAAAAGGATGAAAATATGAAAAATAATAAAAAAATACAACTACCAATAGTTCAGAGAATTGATCGAGAAGAAATAAGTTGTAAAGTAATTGATGTTGAGAAATTATTAAAGGAGATTCAAAAAGACGATAATAGGAGCAAAAATGAAAAATAATAACTTGATAATTAGAAAAGAAGGCAAAGATAAATATTTGGTTTCTTTAAAAGGAAACAGAGACTATTATATGATAAACAAGACAGCGAAAATAATTTTTGACTATTTAATAGATGGGATGAATATCAAGTCTATAAAACAAAGATTAATAGAAGATTTTGGGTTATTAGATTCTGAAGCTTCATCTTATATTTTAAAATTTATTCAAAGCATAAAAAATCCCAAAATCACAAAAATTGATTGGGAATTGTCTTCCCCAATAACTGTAGGTTGGAAGATTACTAACAAGTGTAATTTATATTGTAAACATTGTTATGCATCATCAAGCGGAGAAGAATCTGATGAATTAACTTGGAGAGAAATAAGTAAAATTATCGATATATTATCATCTAGTAATGTTATGCAAGTACACCTAACAGGAGGAGAGCCATTTGTTTGTAAAGATATAATAAATATTATTGATAGGTTATCAAAAAAAAATATTAAAATAACAATTTTTACGAATGGAACTTTGCTAGACAAACATTTATCGTATTTAAAGAATATTAACATTAACTATTTAATAAGTCTTGATGGTTTAAAATATGAGCATGAAATGTTAAGAGGAAAGGGCACATATGATACTACTTTAAATTCAATCAATAGACTAATAGAAATGGGAAAGAATGTTACAGTTAATGTAGTAATAAGTAAAATAAATTACAAAAATATTCATAACATAATAAAACATATAGTTGAACGAAATTGGAACTATCAAACTAATTTTTTCTTGCCAACCGGGAGGGGAAAAGAAAATTTAAATCTATTAGCACTAAATCATGATGAAATATCTGATACTATTGTTTCATTATCTGAATTTTCCAAGGATAACCAAACTCGTACTTCAATAATGGATATTACTGATTATGATGATGTCAAAAAAGTATATATTGATGAAAAAGGAGATAAGCATATTTTGAATGATGATTGGATATGTAGCGCAGGAAGAACAAGATTAAGCATCAATCCAAATGGAGATGTTTATCCTTGCCCATTTGTTCAAACATCAAAAATAGGTAATATTTTACACGATAAATTCGATAAAATTTGGAATAATCCAAAAAGATTAGAATTTATTGATTGGGTTAGTCATGGAAGCTCACATTTATGTTCACCGATTAGAAATATGATTAATGAGAAATGACGCTATGATTGTAACAAAATTTATTGAGTCGATTAACTTAGGTGAAAAAGGCTCTTTTGTTTATAATTCAAAATTAGGGGGTGGAATAGTAGTAACTAAAAGTATTGCGATAAAACTTGTTGCCAATAAAGGGAAAAAAATAAGGGTTAATAAAGGTAATATTAAATTATTTGAAAGATTTATAAAATTTAATATATTTGTTGAAAATGATGCCATTATAAATGTGGATCAAGAGTTGGAAAAGATGAAAGGTAAAGATGTTTTTGAGTTAACTTTTATTCCTTCGTATAAGTGCAATTTCGATTGCAATTACTGCATAACACAAAATAAACATCAGTGGGTTGATGATGTAATTAATGATAATTGTATTAGTAAAATTCCAGATGCTATAGAGTATATAACCAACATTAGCCCAATAAAACCGTTTAAAGGTATATTTGCAAAAATTATTGGAGGAGAACCAACTCTTGAAGTGAATTGGAAAAAAGTTTTAATGTTATTAGGGTTATTGAAAGAAAGATTCGAAAATAGTACAGGGCATGTTTTAATAACAAATGGGTCAAAATTGGGAAAAGATAAACTAAATGATTTTAAATTGCTAGGTGGAGAAAAAATCTATTTATCTTATGATATTCGTAAAGAAGCTGAAGTGGAACGAACATCTTCACAATATATGGATAAAATTTTAAAAAATATTAGAGATACAAAATTAAAAGTAATTATCGATGTAAAAATAGATAAAAACCCAGTTAGCTTAGATATGTTACATCAATTAAAAAAATCAATCGAAAAGTCTCAAATATATGAAATACAAGTTGTAGTATCAACAATTGATTCAATAAATGAGTATGACCCAATAATCACACCTCACATAGACCCTTTTTGGCGAATTGTTGAAAATAAAGTCTTATTGAGTAATTTTAAAATAATTGTCCAATATCTAAAAAAGTATTTTGTATCAAATGAAGAAGTTGTATATGCAAAAAAAGTAGCACCATGTAAACCAGCTGTACTTTCTTCTCTAGTTATATTTCCAGATGGAAAAATGACATTGTGCGGGAAAGCATATGCTTCAACAATATATCCTTTTATAGGAAGTATTGAGGACGAATCAATAGTATTTGATAATGGGATGATTCAAAACCATATAAAAAATGTATTTTCTGATGAGGAATGTAAAGATTGTAATAAAGCTCTAATTTGTGGAGGGAAATGTTTATATAATAGGAATAACAAATGTCAATTGACTAATAAAAACTGGGAAAGCTACATAAAAAATAGTATGCTCGATTTCTCGTAAAGGAGTACTCGTAAATGATTGTTTTTGATAATGTCAGTAAAGTGTTTGATATCAAACAGGGCAAAAAAACAGTTTCTCAGATGAAGGCATTGGACAACATCAGTTTGTCGATACAAAAAGGAGAATTTTTCACGGTTGTCGGGCCAAATGGTGCAGGCAAGACAACCTTATCGAAAATCGTTGCCAATCTCCTGTTGGTCGATGAGGGCCATGTCTATATCAATCATACGGATGTTCAAAAAAATCCGAATAAAGTGAAAAGGGTGGTCGGGTTTTGTATGCGTGCGGATCGCAGTATTTATTGGAAATTGACAGGGAGACAGAATTTAGAATATTTCGGAGCATTATACGGGTTGTATGGGAAAGACCTCAAGGATGCTATTGAGAAAGCCGTTAATGAAGTCGATCTGGAAGACCGCATTGATGATTATGTTGAGAGATATTCCTCAGGGATGAAACAGCGCATTGGATTAGCCGTGTCCATGCTGCATGATCCTGACATCTTAGTGCTGGATGAGCCGACAACCGGGCTTGACCCGGGTATCTCAAGCGAGATCAGGAAAACCATTCGAAGAATGGTTGACCATGAAGGGAAAACCGTACTTTTCACGACGCATATGCTTAATGAAGCGCAACAGATTTCAGATAGAGTCGCCATCCTGAATCAGGGAAGAATTGTAGTGAATGACACACCGGCTCAATTGATAGAAACAATAAAACCGGGCATGGTTTTGGAGATGAAAGTCATCGAATTCAAAAAGGACTTCCTTCATACATTGAAACAGTATCCATCTGTCACCGATTTATACTATAGTGATTCGGCACACAATGAATTATTGCTTCGCATTTCATGTTCTCATGAAGAAAATATCCATGAGATCGTCGCTTTTGTCTCTAATCATTGCAGACGGTTAAAGGATATTAAGAAAGAAAAGGCATCACTGGAAGATGTATTTGTTTCAGTAGTCAATGAAGGAATAGATGATGATGGAAATGCTTACACTTTCAAACACTAAAATTAATATGCTCAACACCTTGGCGGTATTGAAACGTCTATGGATGATAAGAAGACGGTATCCTGCAAGTTATTGGATTAAAGCATTAGGCCCCTTAATGACATATCTGCCATTTGCTTTTCTCACTTCATACCTCAGTCGGGTCAACCATGCAGAAATCTCTACAGAGGTGCAACTATACATTTTTACAGGAGTTGTTGTTTTTTCAGTCATTACTAATAACTTGTCCGATATCGGGTTTTCCATTTTACAGGAAAAGCAGATGGGGACATTGTCCTTGAATTTTATGGTTTCTTCTTCCCTCCATCCCCTCATGAATGGGGCATTGTTATATAGCATGATATTTCAACTTATCAATATTGGTCTTTTCAGCTTTTTGGGTTTTTTCTTCTTTCAAGGCCATATCAATATTGATTTCAGTCATCTTACTCTTTCACTCATTCTTTTGTTTTTCTTTTCTTCCCAATTGAGTTTTCTTTATTCATATTTTCTATTGCACGCTAAAGAAAGAGGGACTGTTCATAGGATCCTCACCGGAGGTTTGATTCCGATGATGTGCGGGATGACTTTTTCTGTTCACTTATTTCCTCAAGAGATTTATTTTATCTCTCAGATGATTCCCATGACCCATCTGTTGGATATAGTGAGATATTCACTCATCGAAAGTGATATCAGTGAGGCACAATATTGGTGTAAGATAATCTATCTTCTAATCTGTATATTGGTACTGAGAATTGGGAATCATAAATTGTATAAAATTATGATCAGGAAAGTGATGAGAAATGGTGATTGGGAAAAAATATAAATATTATATAAACTTGATCCTGGCCATGGCCAAAAAGGATTATTTAATCAATTCAAAATATCCCTTAAGCACGGTTATGTCGCTTTTTGACGTTCTGATTTCGTATTTATTAATTTCATTAACAGCCTTTTTTATTGGGAAAAGTTTCGGGCATCATTCATCATTCAGCGCCTCAATGAATGCATTCCTGCTATCAGGACTCATTATTTATCAGTTTTTTGATGTGGCTATGAATGGTTTAGTCTATGGAGTCATCGTAGAAAAGAACTTAGGGACTTTAAATCGCAATTTTGCCTCGCCTGCACCTAAGGTGTTATTGTTATCCGGCATAGTAGTGTACAGTTTCATATTGGCACTGATCAGAATTGCAATTTTACTGATTGCTGCAAAATTGTTATTTGGAGTCGTTTTTTTCGTATCCTGGCAAGCTTTTATCTTTGGAGGGATTATTGCCTTATGTGTTATGATTATCTCTTCAGGGTATGGTTTTATGGGAGCAGGAATAACTGTCAGTACTGAGGATCCTGCACTGTATCTCTTCTTAATGCAAAGGCCTTTTGTGATTTTTACCGGAGTATTTTATTCAATCATGGTTCTGCCGATGTTTCTGAAATTGATCTCTTATATGATTCCTATCACATATGGAATCGATCTTTTTCGTCATTTGACGTTAGAACATGCGACTTTTATCCCGTGGAAACTTGAGGTGCTTATCATCAGCCTCTCGGTCGTTTTCTTTCCTTTAATGGGGATATTGGCATTTAAAAAGATAGAGAAGAGTTTTTTGAAAAAAGGAACACTCAATATGTTTGAATAAAGTGAAAAGGAGAAACAAAGTGGGCAAATTTAAGAAAAAGAATGGAGTAGAATATTTTTATGCAAATGATATGGTTGTCAGTGTTGAGAAAAGAAAACATACGTCAACAGTTTCATTTGTGTTGGCTGTTGGTGCAGGGGTAGATTGTGAAAATATAGAAAATAATGGTATTTCGCATTATTTAGAACATATCTTAATAAATGGATCTGAGTTAAATAATAATATGCACGATTTATTAATGCCAATTATTGAATGTGGAGGCAAATTTAATGCAGGTGTAGGACCAAATTTTACCAAGTACTATGTGACAATTCCGTCTAGTAGTTGGGAAGTGGGATTATTAAGATTATTAGAAATCGTTTTTTTACCATCCTTTGAAGAATCAACTATTAATAATGAACGTAGTGTAATTTTAAGTGAAATAAATAGATTAGAAAATTATCCTGGAAATAAACTTCTTTCCAATTTTATGAATTCAGCTTTTCCTAATGTGTATTATTCATTGTCACAAGGTGGCACCGCTGAAGTAATAAGTAATTTAACAAAAAGTGATTTAATAAGCTATTATCGAGATTATTATAATGTATCTAACATGGCACTTGCATGTGTTGGAAATATTAAAACTAAAGATATAAATGATGTGGTTAATAGGTTTTTTTATGATTATTCAGTTAATAATTCAAATAAGTCTACAAAACCATGTAAAGATAATATAATTGTACCTAAATCGACATCTATTGTTATTAACGCAAATTTAAAAGAAGCGATGTTTTTATGGGGGGTAAGGACATGTGGGTTTGCTAACAACAATATTACAGTTATATCATTAGAATTAATAAATATAATATTAAATAGTTGCCCAGCAATACTAAGGAATGAAATTAGAATTAAAAGAGGTCTAGCATATCTTATTGGATCACATCTAAATTTTTCAAAAGATTATGGATATTTTGGATTGACTGGGGCATCAAATCATAAAAACCTACAACAAATATTTGATGTATTTGAAGAGATTTTTGAAAATATTGCAAATGTTTATACTAATAAAAAGAATATTGAGAGTGCAAAAAAATTTTTAATAGGTAAAACAAAGATCGATAATGAATCAAATTATATAAGGGCGTCAAACTTAGCCGTTAATAGGTTTTTAGGTATAAAGAGTGACTTAGTCGAGTATTACGATAATATAAATTCTATTGTTTTGCAAGATATTATGGACGTAGCGATAGAGTATTTATTAATAGATAATGTTTTCAAGGTTACATTAAAATAGGAGAAATAATATGAAGAATCACTCGATAATCAATATTATATTGCTCCTTTTAGTATTTAGTATTTCGGGGTGTATGAAAACGAATAGTGTAATAATGTATACAGAATCAGAATTTGTGATTGTACCCACAAATATTTCTCCAACAAAAATATTAAATTGCGTTGGATTTTATTCTGGATTGTTTTACTATATCAGAAATGATAATTTGAATTATACTGTAGAATTTGTTGATATATATGGAGAAGTTAAGAATGAAATTGCTATTCCCAAAGGGAAAGGCCCAGGTGAAATATCAAACCTATTCATAGTGAAAGTTAATTATAATAAAATAGTTTTATATGATTATTCTTTATCCAAAATATGTATATATAATGTTAAAGGAAAACACATAAAAGATATATATTTGAAAGAATATACCGTTATGCAAGATATCGCGGTTGGCTCAGAAGCGGTATTTTTACATGAAAAAATAAATAATAAACTAATCAAAATTGATTATTATAATGAAAATATGATTAAAATTGAATATAAAAACCAACATAATAGTGTTCCAAAAAATGGAGATAAGTTTACTGCAGGTACCATATATTATGATAATTATAATAACAATATAATCATTGGAAATTTTACTACACCATATGAGATGCAAGTATATAGTAATGATATTAAACTAAAAAAAATTATTATTCGGGATTTTGGTAGTAAATATGACTGCGCTGAATGGTTTTCTGATCAATATGGTAATTCAACATGTGTAGGAAATATAATCATATCTGGTATTGTAAGTGATGAACATTACATTTATACATCATTCGGTGGTGGGTATGTTTATACAGGGAACACGGATAAACTATATAAACCTTTAAAATGTGGAATTAAAATATCTGTTTTTAATAAAATAGATAAGAGTTATTGTGAAATTACTTGTAATGAATTTAAAGATACTATGGGTTTTGCAAAAATAGTAGGAGTAGATCGAAAGTTTATATATATATTTATTTACGATTCAAGTAAAATTTTAAATAAGTATTCTATTAATAATGAGAAGTATGGGTATAAAAAAGCATTTCTTGTATTAAGAAATCCTTTATATAAATGAAATTAAATATACTGCTCCCCATTAACAGAAGGGTCAAAATGGTTTAGAGTGGAATGAGAAAGGAGCGTTAATGGGGAAAGGGAAATGGAGGAGCAAAGACAAACTGAGGATCGTCCTTGAAGGGATGAAAGGCGAGGTGAATATCAGCCAGCTATGCAGCCATTACGGAATCTCTCAGACGCTTTATTACCGTTGGCGGGACCAGCTACTGGAACATGGGGCGGAAGTCTTTGAGTCTAAACAAAGGAACAAGAAAGAGGCGAAGCTGGAACAGGAGAATAAGAAGCTGAAGCAGATCGTAGGGGAACTGACCATTGAATTAAAAAAAAACGACTGATTCAAAAGCGACGGCCTTCTGAATCCGTAAGACAAAGGAATGAAAAAGTGCTGAGTTCTATCCGTCTTCTGAAGCTGGAGCATCCCTGTTGGGGTTATCGGAGAGTGTGGGCCTATCTGAGATATCGGATGAATCTGGATGTGAACAAGAAGCGTATTTATCGACTGATGAAAGAGGAGGGCCTGCTTGTCAGAAAGAACGAAAGACTGCGAGCATCCAGGTATGTCGAGCGTTCCAAGCCTGTGGCGGAGAGGCCGAATCAGTACTGGGGAATCGATATGACAAAGGTCATGAGCCGTTATTCGG
>Ga0068713_1001947_pt1 | contig 23639 bp, 19 predicted proteins | sample MTBAKSrepl2MetaG_FD_62223 | JGI IMG/M metagenome (GOLD analysis project Ga0068713, IMG submission 62223) | Enrichment culture microbial communities om Arthur Kill intertidal strait, New Jersey, USA, that are MTBE-degrading - MTBE-AKS2 (Arthur... | ecosystem: Environmental > Aquatic > Marine >...
GCTTTCGCGATTCCGTTCGCGAGAGAGTTCTTCGCGCTCGACATGCCGGGGTGGCCGGCTATAGCAGTGACGGGGGGTACGGCGGTCCTTGGCTGGTTCTTTGTGGGATTGGGATGGCGTCTGGGGAGGCTACTCCCTTTCTGGAGCAAAGCGGCTACCCTGGGTTTGCAGCAAGACGGCTGAGGGTAGCGAGATAGGACGGGCACGGCGAAGGTGAGGCCTGCTCTGACTTGATAACTCGCGCCACAAGCCAAGGGGGGGCACGCGATGTCTTCGGATCGCCACCTTGCGTCGGTTCCTTTTTTGTTGTTGGTTTGTCTCGTCCTTGTCCTCGGCCTTGGCCTGCTGGTAAGCGCCTGCGCTTCCGACAGTCAGGGCAACACTTCGACAACATCCGCGGGGATTTCCTCGAGCACGGCGGGCAACGGGACGTCGACGACGGCAGGCGGTGAAGGCCAACCCGCGCCGGGCGGTGTGCTCAAGGTAGCGGCGGAACCTGCTGCGAACCGCGATCCGGCTGTCGCGAGCGCCCGGTCGGACATTCTCATCAATCAGCAAGTATACGACTGGCTCGTTGAGATAGGGCCGGATAGCCGGCTCCTGCCGGGGCTCGCCACAACATGGAATTCCTCGGACGGGCGCGTATGGACGTTCGCGCTTCAGACCGATGTCACGTTCTCCAACGGATCGCTCTTCACGGCCGACGACGTCATTTACACCTTTGAGCGTCTGAAGAACCCTGATGTCGGGTCTCCCCTGGCGAGCCTCCTCGCCAATGTGAATGCAATCCGAGCGGTGGATGAGAACCACATTGAGTTCACGCTCGCGGATCCCAATCCGGAATTCCCCAGTGATGTCGCTGACTATCACGCGGCCATTCTTTCCCGCGGTGTAGCCGATCCGGCTCGGGAGTGGATAGGCACCGGTCCGTTCGTCATCGAAAGCTACTCCGCCGAAGACCGGGCCGTACTCAAGAGAAATCCCACGTACTGGCGCAAGGATGACAGGGGCGACACCCTCCCATACCTCGACGAGTTGCAGTTCATCTTCTCTCCGGACCTGGCCGGTCAGGTTGAGGCACTGCGCGGGGGCGAGATCCAGTTCGTGGCCAGTCTTACCTCGGAACTGGTGCACGCCGTCAGAAACGACAGCGGGCTCACCGTCCTGACGGGGCCTGCCAGCTCCTTTCACTACGTCATCCACCTGCGTTCCGACGGTAACAGGCCGACGGCCGACCCCAGGGTGCGTCAAGCACTGCAACTCGGCACCAACCGCCAAGGCTTGATCGATCAAGTTCGCCCCGGCCTGGCCGTAGTCGGGAATGGCACCCCGGTGGCTCCCGTCTTTGGCGACTACTATCTCGATCAGGCACCCCTCTACGATCCGTCAAAAGCCGAGCAGTTGCTGGCTGAAGCCGGGTACGCGGACGGTCTCGATCTCACTCTTTATGCTCAGCAGGCGCTCGAAGTCCCGGCGATCGCAACGGTCTGGAAAGAGCAGATGGCGGCAATCGGGGTCACCGTCGACATCCAGACCCTTCCTCCCGACGTCTACTACGGCGAGGGCGATACGAGCTGGCTGCAGGTGGATCTTGGAATAACGGAGTGGGGCCTGCGCGCGACGCCGAATGCATACTTCAACACGGCATATGTGACCGGAGCCGCCTACAACGAGTCGCATTGGAGCGACGCCGAATTCGATGCCCTGGTGGCTCAGATCAACACCGAGCTCGACCGGGTGAAACGGGCAGAGCTCTACAGAAGGGCGCAATCGATCATGATTGACCGTGGACCCGTAATCGTGCCGTTTTTTGAGACCGCCGCGGCCGGAACCAGCAGCCATGTTAGGGGGCTGGAATTGGCCCCGGACTGGTCGCGTACCGCATTCAGGAGCGCGTACATAACGGAGTGACCACAACGCGAGAGGACAGCCGATTCCCGCGATACGCACCCGGCGCGCACTCTACTGGCGGAGGCTCCGCCAGCAACCGGTAGCCCTGGTCGGATCGCTCATCTTTCTTCTCTTCGTCCTCGTCGCCCTTCTGGGACCCCTGGTGGCCCCGTACGATCCAACTGCTCAGAACGTGGCGGAACGCCTGAGCGCCCCCAAGTTCAGCCACCCCATGGGGACCGACAACTTCGGCCGAGATGTCTTCAGCCGCGTACTCGTGGGTGCCCAGGAGGTGTTCTTGCTCGGAGGCGCCGGAACCGTGTTTGCCGCCATTATCGGCACCTGCCTCGGTCTGCTGGCCGGCTATGTCGGGCGGCTTTGGGACGAGGCCATCATGCGAATCCTGGACGTGCTACTTGCCTTTCCCGCTCTACTTTTGGCCATGGTCCTACTGGCAACGGTAGGACCATCGTACCTTAACCTGGTATTGGTAATCGCGGTTCTCTACACGCCGATGTTCGCCCGCGTCGCGCGGAGCATGGTCCTCGATCTCCGCACGCGAGAATTCGTCGATGCCGCTAACTTGCGGGGCGAGCATCGCAGCTACATACTCTTTCGCGAGATTCTCCCGAATGCCGTCCCGCCTCTACTCGTCGAAGCTTCGATCCGTTTCGCCTACTCCATCTTCCTCGTCGCTTCGTTGGGCTTTCTCGGTTTGGGAGTGCAGCCGCCCTCTCCCGACTGGGGAAGGCAGGTGAACGAGGCCAGGACGTTTTTTGACTCCGCGCCGTGGATGCTGCTCTTCCCGGCAGGAGCAGTCGCGCTTCTCGTGATCTCGACCAGTCTGATGGCAGACGGACTCCGTCACGTCTTCAGTCCTCCGGGCGCCAGTCGGAGACGATGACGATGCCGAACCGGTTTTCCGGGTGCGTAATTCATGGCCTATCGGTTTCATATGAGACCGAGAACGAGCCCGTCCCCGCTGTGCGAGGGGTGGACCTTACGCTCCACCCCGGCGAGACGATCGGACTCGTTGGTGAGTCCGGATCGGGCAAGACCACCCTCGCTCTCGGAGCAATCGGGTATCTGCCGGCCAATGGACGCATCGTCGCCGGCGAAACGTTGTTCGGGGAGGTCGATCTTCTTCGCCTGTCCCGCAAACGGCTCGGCCGGATCTGGGGGCTCCGAGTCGGCTTCGTGAGTCAGGATCCTCAGACCGCGCTCAATCCGACACTCACCATCGGCCGCCAACTCGATGAGATGGCGAGACGGCACTTGCGATGCGGTCGACGTGAGTGCCGACAGCGCTCCCTCCACATGCTGCGCCAAGTCGATATGCCGAATCCCGAGGCGGTCCTGGGAGATTATCCCCATCAGTTGTCCGGCGGCATGCTCCAACGAGCGGCTATCGCCATGGCTCTGGTCACACATCCCGATCTGCTCATATTGGATGAGCCCACCACGGGTCTCGACGTCACGACACAAGCATTGGTGCTCGACCTACTCGACCAAATCAAGGCCCAGTCCCACAGCGCCATCCTCTACATCACGCACAATCTAGGAGTAGTGGCCCATTTCTGCGACAGGGTAGCGGTGATGTACGCGGGGGAGGTGTTCGAGGAGGCGGACACATCCGACTTGTTCTCACTGCCGCTCCATCCGTATACCGCTAATCTGCTTAACTGCGTACCCCGCCTCACAGCGGATGAGAAAGGGTTGGCAACCATACCCGGTGAACTGCCCAAATCCGCCGATCTGCCCCCGGGCTGTGTCTTTGCGCCGCGTTGCCCACTCGCGCTCGATATCTGCCGAGGCGGCCGCCCCCCGCTTGTTGAGGTCTCACCCGGCAGATTCACGGCATGCCTCCGCTGGCGCGTACTGCAAGGTCCTGAAGGTCAGGCCGCGGCCGTGCGGCGGGAACACGAGGTGGAGAGAGCTTCAGCGCGACCCAGAGCGAGAACAACCGGAGCCCAACCGGCCGGAGATGGGTCAGCGGGCGGGGATGGCGCCAGAGCTTCTCGGCCCCTCGTCGAACTCGAGGATGCGGGCAAGGAGTTCATCTCGTCCAGGGGCAGGGTTCGCATCCGAGCCGTCGACGACACCCGCATGGCCATCCCGCGCTCGCAGACTCTTGGGCTGGTCGGTGAGAGCGGGAGCGGAAAAACGACACTCGCGCGGATTGTGACCGGTCTTACAGCGCCCACCGAGGGCAGAGTCCTGCTCGAAGGTCTTCCGCTCGCCGCCACCGCGACAAAGCGCAGTCGGGCCACTCTACGACGGCTGCAGATGGTCTTTCAGAGTCCGGAGGCATCGCTCAACCCTAGACGTACGGCGGGAGAGGCCATCTCCCGGCCCCTCATCCTCTTACGCGGATTGACACCCTCCGAAGCACGCGAGCAGACACTCGCCCTTTTGCAGGCGGTTCGATTGCCTTCCTCATACCACGACCGTTACCCATTCGAGCTCAGCGGCGGAGAAAAGCAGAGAGTGGCTGTCGCGCGGGCGTTCGCCACCGGCCCGGATCTGGTGGCATGCGACGAACCGCTCTCTTCGCTCGATGTTTCGGTGCAGGGTTCCATCATGAACCTTCTCGTTGATTTCCAGAATGATTTTGGGACCTCATACCTCTTCATCTCGCATGACCTCGCAGCCGTGCACCATCTCTCGCATCTGATCGGCGTGCTGTATCTCGGCAGACTGATGGAGCAGGGGGAAGCCGCCCTCGTGCTCGCCCCGCCACACCATCCCTACACCGAGGCGCTCCTCTCCGCGGTACCGGTTCCCGATCCAGCGCTTAGACGTCCTCGTGTGAGGCTCCGCGGAGATCCCCCCAGTAGTGAGCACATCCCGGCCGGATGCCGCTTCCATCCCCGCTGCCCACGATATCTGGGCGACATCTGCAGGCTGCGCGAACCTCCATGGCGCCTCCACGACGGAGCGGTGATAGAAACACAGACCGCGCCTGGAGACGACTCCAGGCGCAAGCATGCCGACGAGGCCGCCGCCGCCGCGAGACACGCAATCTACTGCCACATTCCGTTGGACAAGCTCAGTGAACTCCAGGGGGTCGGCTGAGTGTCGAGGTTCATCCTGCGCCGATTGATGTTCGTGGTTCTCACGCTGCTGCTCTCGAGCGTGCTGATCTTCGCGGCAACGAGCATCCTGCCAGGAGATGTGGCCACCATGGTGTTGGGAAGAGAAGCGTCAGAGCAGGCCAAAGAGGCCCTGCGCCAGGAACTCGGCCTCGACCGTCCCCTCGTTGTTCAATACTGGAGCTGGCTCGCGGACTTCGGAAGGGGTGATTGGGGCAGCTCTCTCAGTCTGAACGAAGAAGTCAGGGGGATAACTCTGGAGCGCCTGAGGAACTCGGCGATGCTGGCCGCGGTCGCTTTCCTCATGTATGTGCCCATCGGCATACTACTTGGAGTGGTTGCCGCCTGGCGACGCAACTCCTACTATGATCACGTCATATCCGCTGGATCACTGGCCTTTGTCGGGCTACCGGAGTTCGTGACGGCGGTTCTCCTCATTGCCGTCTTCTCGCGAGGCTTGGGTTGGCTACCCTCCTCCTCCTCCATCGCGCCGGGAACGAGCTTCATCGACGCCTTCCCGAGCCTCGTTCTTCCCGCGCTGACCGTCTCTCTCACCAGTCTTGCCTACGTTGTCCGGATGACACGCGCGAGCACAGCAGAAGTCCTGGATACCGAGTATGTTCGTACCGCGCGGCTGAAGGGACTCGCGGTCAGGCAGGTGCTTTTCGGCCACGTGCTGCGTAATTCGCTCTTGCCCACGGTCACGGTCGTCGCCGCCGGCGTCGGCTGGCTCATGGGAGGCCTCATTGTGACTGAGGCGGTCTTTGGGTATCCCGGGCTGGGCCGGCTCGTCCTGTTCGCCGTCCAAAGAAGGGACATTCCTCTGATTCAGGCGACGACCCTTCTGATCGTGGTGATCTTCGCCTTCGCGAACCTTCTAGCCGACATCGTCTATGCCCTGCTCAACCCCCGGATCAGGTACAGGTAGCAGGCAGTGAACGTCCCGCGACCGGCAACCACGGGCAGCGTCGAACGCGCCTACTATTCCATCAACGCACTCTTCACCCTGGCGGCGTCGATCATTTGGGGAGTGAACACTCTGTTCCTGCTCGATGCCGGTCTCGATATCTTCACGGTCATGCTGGTGAACGCTACGTTCAGCGCGGGTCAGATCGCTTTCGAGGTGCCCACCGGAGTCATCGCGGACACGGTCGGTAGGAGGGCGTCGTACCTTATCGGTCTGGCAGCGCTTGTGGTCGCCACCCTGGGTTATGTTGGCGCCTCGGTGTTCGAATGGGGATTGGCCGGCTTCATTCTCGCCTCCATTGCCCTCGGGTTCGGATTTACATGTCAAACGGGTGCGGTCGACGCGTGGTTGGTGGATGCGCTTGATGCCACCGGCTACGCGGGAGCCAAGGACAGGGTATTCGCCCGCAGTGGCATGTTCGTCAACGTGTCGATGCTCGTGGGCACTCTGAGCGGTGGTCTGCTGGGCCAATTGAATCTGACGCTTCCATATCTTGTTCGGAGCGGTTTGCTCGTGGCTTCTTTCGTAGTCAGCCTGCTCTTCATGCATGACATCGGCTTCGTCCCCCGACCCCTTGCACTCCGCCGCTTCGGCCACGAAAGCAGGGACATCTTCCAAGCGGGCATTACGTACGGTTGGAAACATCCGGTCATTAGGCCGCTGGTCTTCACCTCGGCCGCGAATGGTCTCCTTCTCTGGTATCTCTTCTACGCCTCTCAGCCCTACGCTCTGGAACTCCTCGGACGAGGAGAGCTGGTCTGGGTCGCGGGAGCCATCACTGCGCTGTTCGCGTTGTCGGGCATTGCCGGGAATGCGCTGGTGGGGAGGCTCATGCGCGGCCGGAGGAGCGAGAAGCCCGCGACGACACTGATGTTGGCTTCGGCAGGGATGTCTCTTACCGCGGTAGGACTCGGGCTCGTCGGATGGGTGGGCGGCAGGGGGAGTCTGGCGGGCTTCATCCTGATGGTGATTCTCCTGGCCGGCTTCGGGCTTCTGGAAGGCCTAGTGCGGCCTGTGCGCCAAGCGTACATCAATGCCAATATCCCCTCTGCCCAGCGGGCGACGATACTGTCCTTTGACTCGTTCTTCGCCGACGTCGGCGCCGTTGCCGGACAGCTGGGCCTCGGGTATGCCGCGCAAGTTATTTCCAAGGCTGTGGCCTACACCATCGGGGGCGTCATCTACGCCATGTCTGTCCCGCTCTACCGACAGGCGGGGAAAGCGTCCGAATCAGGCGGTCCGAAGTCCATCAGAGATGAGGCGGTACGCGCCGCGACCGGATCGACGCCCGCGGTCAGTTCTGCTGAGGTTGCTCCGCCTAGATCAAGCATCCACGGCGAATAGGTTGTTCATAGCCTCCGCCAATGTCGGGTGGGCGAAAGTCACGTCGTGGAGGACGGCAGTGGTCACTCCGCCGAGCATGGCCACCTCGAGGAGCGCCATGATCTCTCCTCCCTCAACGCCGAGCACCGCGGCGCCGAGAATCTGGTCGGTGCCGGCGTCCACAACCACCTTCATAAATCCCCGCGTTTCGCCGGTCTCGATGGCCCGCGCAACCTGCTGCATCGCCAACCGCGCTACGCGCACCTCATGCCCGCGGGCCCAGGCTTCATGCTCAGTCAGGCCCACCCGTCCAAGTTGGGGATCGATGAAGATCGTGTACGGGACCACCCGATCACGGATTGAGGCGTTGCCTCCGCGTAGGACGTTCGTTGCGACCACTCGATGATCGTCATAGGAGATATGGGTGAAGGCAGGCCCGCCTTTAACGTCCCCCAAAGCCCAAATCCCTTCCACCGAAGTTTCGAGCCGGTCGTTGACGGTGAGATACCCCTGCTGGTCCACCGTGAGCCCGGCAGCGGAGACTCCCAGCCGGTCCGTATTGGGCCTCCGGCCGGTCGCCACCAGTACGTGCGAACCTCTCACAGTCGTTCCGGTTTGGGAGGGGCCACTGCCTTCTGCATCCGTGTCGTCAGCCGGGCCCAGTCTGACGATGAGGCTTCCAGTCGCGTCTTCCCCAATCTCAAGCGTCGTCATGCCCAGGCGTATATCAATACCGTCTTCTCGCAGAATCTCCGCCACGGCCTCCGCCACGTCGACGTCTTCGCGCGACAGTACTGTCGGACCCCTCTGGATGATGGTCACCTCGCTCCCGAAGCGGCGAAACATCTGCGCAAACTCCACAGCAACGTAGCCCGCCCCGAGCACTATGAGATGCTCGGGGACCTCATCGATCTGCATGATTGTCGTCGAATTGAGGTGCTGGACCTCGTCGAGCCCGGGAATTGACGGCACAGCGGGTCTAGCTCCGGTGTTGATGAAGATCTGCGGAGCCGTCAGTTGTCTCATGTCGCTGCCGGTCCTCACCTCCACGGTGTGTTCCGCGCTGAAACGGGCCTCCCCAAACATGAGATGGAGATTGGGCGTGGACACGAGCCGTCTTTCGGCGCCCGCCCGCCAGTCGGCGACAAGCTCATCCTTACGGCGTGTGACGGCGGCAAGATCAACCTTCGGATCGGGCGACATCACACCGTACAGACCTGCCGTCCTCACGAGATGGGCAATCCGCGCACTGGCAGCCATGGTCTTGCTGGGGGTGCAGCCCTCGTTGTAGCACGTGCCTCCCACATGCTCACGTTCGACAAGGGCAGTTCTACGACCGGCCAAGGCCAGCTCGCGGGAGAGTGGCACACCCGCTTGACCGGCTCCGATGACGATTGCGTCATAATGCTCAGGGATCGTCACGCTGGCCTCCCCACGGCCCGTAGGCGTTTGCACACGGCCCACTTAGACAGGCTACACGAGGTTCTCCGGGTTCAGTCCTACCAACTCGGTCGACGGGAATCGGCCGTCTTTGCGCACCAGTACGTCATCGAACCAGATCTCGCCTCCGCCCCAGGCGGGAGTCTGTATCAGCACGAGATCCCAGTGAACACACGATCGGTTGCCGTTGTCGGCATCCTCGTAGGCCCTGCCGGGCGTAAGGTGGAGACTTCCGCCGATCTTCTCGTCGAAAAGCGTGTCCTTCATCGGACGCACGATCAACGGGTTAAGGCCCAGAGCGAACTCACCCAAGAACCTGGCCCCATCGTCGCTGTCTAGGATAGTCCGCATCTTCTCTGGCTCGCTGGAATCGGCCTCCACGATGCGCCCGTCCCGAAGTGTGAGGCGTACCCGCTCATATGTGGTGCCATCCTCGAGAGAGGGGGCGTTGAAGGATATCGTCCCGTTCGCAGAATCGCGCACTGGAGCCGTGAAGACCTCGCCATCGGGGATGTTGTTCTTTCCCGCCGCTTTCACCACGGGGATGCCGCGTATCGAGAAGGACAGGTCTGTGCCGGGCGAGAGAATGCGCACCCGGTCGGTTCGAGACATCAAATCCACCAGGGGATCCATCGCCCTCTCCATCCTCGCGTAGTCGAGCGTGGAAACTGATAGGCAGAAATCCTCGAAGGCCTCGGTCGACATGCCTGCGGACTGGGCCGCGGCGGCGGTGGGCGACCGCAGCAAGCACCAACGTTTCGCCAGTAGTAGTGTCATCAGTGGCTCGCTCGCCAGACGCGAGGCCTCCAGGGCGCTGGGAGACACGTCGGCCATTTCGCAGGCGTTATCACCTGCCAGGAGGTAGAGCGTCGCGTCGACGTCGCGGACCCGGTTGATCTCCCAGGAAACCTGCAGATCCATCTGCTCGCGACTGGCTCCGCGCAGCCATGCCCGCCGCAGGCGTGAATCCCCGGTGTCTATAAAGGGCACGGCTCCCATGGCAAAAGCGGCCTCGACCAGGCTGATCATGAGTTCGCGCGCGCCCGCTTCACCTTCGATCAGTACCTTCTCTCCGGGTTTCAGTTCAAGCGAATACCCCAGCAGGTTATTCGCCAGTGTCGCCAGACGGGGGTCTCTCATTCCGTGGTCCTTTCCTGAGCGGTCCTCTGTGATCCCGAACGGCTTGCCTTAGCACGTACTCGATCTGACCGTTGACGCTGCGCAGTTCGTCGGCCGCCCAAGCCTCCAGCTGACTCCACAGCTCCGGATCGATACGGAGCAAGAACTGTTTGCGTTCTGCCACTGCTCTCTAGCTGTACAGCGTTCCCGTGTTGACCACCGGATGAACCTCGGCTTCGCCACAGAGCACGACCATCAGATTGCTCACCATGGCCGCCTTTCTCTCGGAATCGAGTTCGATGACTCCCTTTTCAGCCAACTCCCGCAAAGCCATATCAACCATGCTGACGGCGCCGTGGACTATTTTCTGCCTCGCATCGATCACTGCTTCGGCCTGCTGACGGCGAAGCATCGCCTGGGCGATCTCGGGCGCATACGCGAGATGAGTCAGCCGAGCCTCTTCGACCACCACCCCAGCACGCGCGAGTCGCTGCTCGAGTTCGTCCTTCAAGGCCTGCGATACCTCATCCACGTTGCTGCGGAGGGTTATCTCGTTCTCCTCCCCGTGATCGTAGGCGTAAGAACTAGCGAGATGGCGCAGTGCGGTTTCGCTCTGGGTCTCGACGTAGAGCTCGAAATCATCCACGTCAAAAACCGCCTGAGCCGTGTCTCTGACGCGCCACACGACAACAGTGGCAATCTCCACCGGGTTCCCGCGTCGGTCGTTCACCTTCAGTTTTGGCCCGTTGAGAGTCCGCGCGCGCACCGAGATCTTGTAGCGGGCAAACTTCTTGACGGTCCGGGCGGAAGAAGTCTTCTTGGCGCCTCCGGCCGCGGACGCCTCTCCGGTTCCAGCGTCACGCACCTTGACGGATGGACCATTGGAATAAAAAGGATTCCCCCAACGAAAGCCTCCCTGCCTCACTGTTCCCTTGTAGGCACCGAACAGGACGAGGACCCGCGTCTCGTTGGGCTCGAGCGTGAAGAACCCGGGCATGAGAAGAATACCCACCAATAAGAGCAGAATACCCGGACCGACAAGAGCCCAGCCCTCGCCCGCGGATAGCTTCCCGGCGTCGCCGAGTATTCCGGCAACGACAAGAATTACGACGCTCGCGATCATGAGCAGAATGTCCGCGGCGAGCATTCCCCAGCCGCTCCTGGCCCGCGCCTCGCGCTCGCTGTTTCGACTGACTAGATTCGCTTCCATCTCGAGCCTCCATCCTCTGCCGCGCGTATGGCGCAGAGCACCGTTCGTCAATATCTCTATGATATCAATCAGTAATCATCAGTCAATCAGCTCTGGAGATATCTTGACTGCCCCCACATCTTTCGTGGGCAATCACCTGTTAACCGAACAGGCGGGAGAGCTCATCTCGTTCGAAGAGGGGCCATTCGACTTCTGATCCGCCGGCGATGGCCTCGACCCCTTCCCCTTCCATCAGGACCTCGCCGATGTGAGTTATCGCAATGCCCGCACGATCGACGGAGCGCATGAGCGGGTCAACGTCGGCTTGAGAGCAAGTGAGAAGCAGGCTGCCTGAGCCTATCAACCCGAGTGGATCGAGCCCGAGCGCGGCACAGATACGCTTGGTTTCGGGATAGACAGGAATCCTGTCCTTGAAGATGCGCAGCTTGTGGCCTCCAGCACTCGCCAACTCCCTGACGGCCGCGGCCAATCCACCCTCGGTTACGTCATGGAGCGAGCTGACGCCGGGAAAATCCCGAGCAATCCGGGCCTCCTCCAAGATGCCAATGCGATCGAGAAAGGCGGCGGCGGCGGAGAGCTCTCCGCCCTTCAACCCGGCCCCCAGGAGACGTTGCCGGAACTCGGTTGCCAGCAGTCCGGTGCCCTCGATGGCGACGCCCTTGGTGAGCAGCAGCCGATCGCCTTCGCGCATGCACCTTTTGTCGATGAGGTTGCAGGCCAGGGCCGTGCCGGCCATGGTTCCCACGACCAGAGGCCGCGAGACGGCATCCGTGAGTTCGGTGTGGCCTCCGCAGAGTGTGATGCCGTCTTGCGCGCAGGTCTCTTGGATGTCACCGATCACCGAGAAGATCTCCGAGGCGGTGGAACCGGGGGGGAACAGCAGCGTGGCCAAGAGCCAGCGTGGAGTCGCACCACTGGTCGCGACGTCGTTTGCATTGACAAGAACCGTGTAGCGACCTATCGAGTCGGCCGCTAGGGTAATGGGATCGGAAGCCACGACGAGAATCTCGTCGTGGCGCACGTCGATGGCCGCGGCGTCCTCCCCCAGCGCCGCGCCGACCAGAACCGCCGGGTCGGCGGTCCTTATGCGCTCGAGGCCATCGGCGAGCAGATCGGGCGGCAGCTTGCCGGCCGGCAGCGGAAGACCACGCCTGATTGTCCTCTGAGCCTCCGGGAGCGAACCGACGACGAAGTCAGGTCGAACCGATGTCTTTCCCTGTGGCGCATGCACGAGCAGCATTGTGAGAGACCCAGCCGAGCGACCCGCCTCGAGGTCATAGTCATGATCCCCTACCACGAGCAGGTTCTCCGCCGGCACGCCCAATTCGCGCGCGGCGTAGAGGACTCCCTCGGCGGAAGGCTTGGGGCTCAAGGGGAGATCACGCGTCACTACCAAGGCAAAATCGGCAACGCTTACCCCGCGGAGATTCGAGAGAGACCGCTCCACCGACCGGAGCCGATTCCGCGTGATAATCGCAGCAGGTATGCGATTCTCGCGCAAGAATGCCAGAAGCTCACAGGCTCCCTCGTTGGCCTCAAAACGCCCGGCGGCCTCGTCTTCAACAGCCTCCACCTCCTTGGCCAGACGTCTGCGGGCCTCGGGCTCGGGCACCGACTCCAAGAACTCGAGTATCCCCTCGCCCGCCGGACAACCGATGGTGTCCCGCAAGGCGGAAAAATCGATGGCCTCCGGTTTGCCCAAGGTTCCATCAAAATCGAAGAGTACGGCTTCGATCCTGAAAGGCCTCTCACGGGGAGGGATTTGTCGCACTTCGTCCACCAACCCAGGGTACATGCGTGCGCTATCAGGCGCCAGATGATATAAGTCGAAGCGTGGACGAATCGACCTTCTATCAGATTCTTCTCTTCCTCTGGCTCGTGTTGGCCGCGGTTACCTTTGTCGCGCTCTTTTTCGTGACCGCGCCGTACGGCCGGTTTCAGCGTTCCAGTTGGGGATGGGCGATACAGGCCCGGTGGGGATGGGTTGCGATGGAGGTACCCGCCCTGCTCAGCTTCGTCGTCTTGTACCTGATCTCCGACAGGCGGGGGAGCGCGGTCAGCATGTTGCTCCTCATACTCTGGACCTCCCATTACGCTCACCGCTCTCTCATCTATCCTTTTCGGCTAGGTGGCAACAGGTCGAGCATGAATCTCCCGGTAATCACCCTCGGAGCCTGCTTCAATGTGGGCAATGGATATCTGAACGCACGGTATCTTTTTACGATCGGGCCTGAACTTAGCCCTTCGTGGTTGCTCAACCCTCGATTCATTCTGGGATTGCTCCTGTTTTTGGTTGGCTTCACGCTCAATTACCATTCCGACCGAGTGCTCGCTCGGCTGCGGAGACGCAGTCAGGCGGGCGGGTACGCGATTCCCCTGGGCGGGGCATACCGATTCGTGAGCTGTCCCAACTACTTAGGCGAGATCGTGGAATGGGGGGGGTGGGCCCTCGTCTGCTCCTCGGCGGGTTCCATTGCCTTCCTTCTTTGGACTGCCGCCAACCTGGTGCCGCGCGCCATCAGGACCCATCACTGGTATCGGGACAACTTCGAGGATTATCCGTCACGGCGCAAAGCTCTGCTTCCCTTCATCGTCTAGTATCGGCCTGGCTAGAAGTGATCGACGATGAGATATAGCGCCGGCCAACCAAGATCAACGGCTCCAGTTGCCCGGAGCGTCGCTTGGGTAGTCATCACTCTGGTCGTCTGGGAGGGTTTTCAGGGTCTGCGTGCCAATGTGGCTTCGCCGACGGGATCTTGGGCGCTCAGCCCGTTCGACTTGGTCTTCGAGGTTCTGCTGCCGGCGCTGGCCGCCTTTGCGTTCACCAGGTTGTTCCTGGTAGTGACACAGTCGACCCGAGGCTCGCTCAACGTGTACTCGGTGATTTCGAGCCCGTATGCATGGGCTTTCTGGGTTGGGCTCGGAGTCGGCCTCATTGGGCATGGCGTTCACCTTGCAGCCCACACCATCCACCGGGTGATGCCGGACATGCTGGCGCAAGGGGAGTTCGCCGCCAAGATAGAGTTCCTCGATGCAAAGGCCGGCTACATCTTGCTGGGTCTTGGCTTTTTCCTGGCTACCCTGATCATTCTGCTTCTGGGGCAGGGAGCCGGCCAACGCGTCATGGGCCTGCAGAGGCTTTTCTTCGTGCTTGGCTCGCTCGCCACCTATGGCGTGGTAATAGTCTATATGGGCGTTTGGGGAAGACAGCCCATCCCTTGCATTGCCGCGAGCGTGGTGATCACAGGAGCGGGCCTGCTCAGTCTCAGGCCCTCGGAGGTCACATACAATCCCGTTGCGGCGACGATCGTTCCCGGCTCATTTCTCGGCGGTCTCACACTTATCGTGTGGGCGGTAATCTCTGGAGGACAGCCGGTTTGGCCGTAGGCTATAATCGGCGCCTTGGCTGCAGCCATATTTCGTCGCGGAGTGGTGTCCGAGCTGGCTTAAGGAGCACGACTGGAAATCGTGTAGGCGGGGGTAACTCGTCTCGAGGGTTCGAATCCCTCCCACTCCGCCATCAACCTAAGGGGACCTGTCGATGGGACAGAGCAAAGGATTCCTGGGCGGCCTCGCCACCCTCGTCCTGATATCGATTCTTTTCGCCGCAGTGGCCTGCTCAGGAGACTCGCAACTCGGTTCGACCACCATCCAGACGACTACTACATCTCGCGCGTCGACAGGGTCGACGGCTCAGACGACGACCAGCACAACGCCTTCGGTCACCATCTCAGAACTCGACCGGCAGTTGGCGGACACCGCAAATGCGGCCCACAGCCTAGCCGTCGCACTAACCCAGCAGCAGGTGCCGGACAACGACCCCAAGTTCGCGATCGTGTTTGGACTGCGCGCGCGGACCCAGGCATTCACATGCTTGAAAGCCCTACAACAGGGCGACCTCACGCTTGCTGACAGCGCGATGAAGGACGTGTACGCGACCCTCTCGCTGGGTGAGCATCTAGCTGACGGGGAGATCGCGGAGGTCCTAGCGGCGGCCCGCGCCATCGTGAGTTCCCTGGGCAGGCCCTCCGACAACCCCGAATCGGCCTCGCCCTTGCTCGATCAATTCGTGGCCGAGCTGGGAAGCCTGATCGAAGATGCGCGGGCGCTGACGCCTTCCACCACCGCGGGCTAGGACTGCTGTATACTTCCGCGGACCGTGCTAGGTGGGGAGCCAGCGGTGCCCTGTACCCGCAATCCGCTTTAGCGGGGCTGAATTCCCACCCTAGGAGCGGGCCTGTGAGGTCTGACGTCGGTGTGTGGCGTTGAGGGCCAGGTCCTGCGCAATGGAACTCTGTGAACCGGGTCAGGACCGGGAGGTAGCAGCCCTAAGCGGACACTTCCATGTGCCGCGGGGTAGCTTGGTCTGAGCCGGCTGCCGGCGGGCGCTTGGAGGTCTGTCTTCGAAGGTGGGTGCACGGTCTTTTCTCACTCCTCGGGAAGTGCGGGTATCTTGTTCTTGCCCGTCCAGGAAGCGAAGAAGCTCCCCGAGGTCAGGTCCTCCTCGCTGCGTCACTAGTTCTTTGACCAGCGCCTCAAAGTCCTCGGTCCGGGCGTTCGCGTATCGGTGGCGCCCGTGCCAGGTCCGCAGGATCTCGGGAAACACGTCGTCTCCCACCGTCAGCGGGAGCGCGTGCGGCAGCAAAGCCCCCTTGAAGACACCGTCTCGCCGAACAAGTCGTCGGGACCGGGATCACTGAGCGCGACAGGCTCCTGTGCCTTGATCACCTCCCATACCGATCGCGCCTGCTGGCCCAAAGCCTGTGTACCGAGATCATGCTCAAGCCATCGAGGCCCGCCGGCAGAATGTCGCGGGCAAAAAACGGGCTCATCTCTGTCGTAATCGACCTGCTCACCACCGACGCTGAGGCCAATGATCTCGGGGCCGAGAAAGTCCAGGTCGAAAGCATCGAGGTCCTGAGTAGCTGTCGAGTTGATCACGGTGGTCGACTCGATCCGCTCCGACAGGGGGTCTGTCGTGATCGCGGTGTCATAACTCAGTACGTCGTAGCCGGCATTACCGGCTTTGGGAAAGTAGGGGTCCCCCAGTCCCTCAGCACCCACAAGCAACTGACGGCAACCGCACCCGGTCAGAGACAAGCACGAGAGAAGGATGAGAATGGTCGCGACCCGCCGCCTGTAGGCACGAGCGCGAGTGCAGATTGGTGACCGAAGGACAGCCATGCGGTCTACTATATACTCGAAAAAGGCCACCGGGCTTCCTGTGGCTGAACCCTACGGACACTGATGCCAGATGGGCCAACCCGACCTCCTACTCACCCTGGCCGGCGCGCTTGGCGCCGCCCTTGTGCTGGGATACAGCGCGCACCGCCTAGGACTCTCGCCGATTGTGGGATATCTATTAGCCGGAATCGCCCTCGGGCCGGCAAGCCCCGGCTTCGATGCCGATCGGGAGATGGCACTGCAACTCGCCGAAATCGGCATTGTACTTCTCATGTTCGGAGTTGGCCTCCAGCTCCACGTCCGCGAACTCTTCGCAGTCCGAAGACTGGTCATCCCGGGAGCGATCGTCCAGACCCTCGTCGCGACCGCTCTTGGGGCCGCTGTCCTCGTCTGGGCGGGAGGCACCTGGAAGGCCGCGGTCGTCTATGGATTCGCGCTCTCCATGGCCAGTTCGGTGGTTTTGGTCAGGATGCTCTCGGACACCGATCAGCTCCACACGGCCACCGGCCGCATAGCTATCGGATGGGAGGTTCTCAAGGATCTCTTCACGGTGGTGGCCCTCGTTCTCATTCCAAGTTTCTTTGCCTCGAGCGAGGGCTCGGGTAGCGGCTCCCTCTCTGATATCGGAGTCGCGCTTCTCAAGATAATCGGGCTGCTTCTCCTCGCCGCGCTGGTGGGCAGCAGACTGATCCCTTGGCTCATGGCCAAGGTGGCGCTCACGCGCTCGCGAGAGCTTTTCACGCTGACTATTCTGGTGCTGGCGCTGGGCATCGCGATTGGTTCGGCCCGGGCGTTCGGCGTATCGATCGCTCTCGGCGCCCTGCTGGCCGGCTTGGTCGTCGGACGCTCGGAGTTCAGCTTCAGGGCGGCTTCCGAAGCTCTGCCCATGCGCGACGCTTTCGCGGTGTTGTTCTTTGTCTCGGTGGGCATGCTTTTCGACCCGGCGAGCGTTTTCGAATCACCTGGATTGCTGGCGCTCACCCTCGCGGTCATCATGATCGGCAAGCCACTGGTTGCCTTGGGAGTGAGCACCTTGCTGGGCTATCCAAGCCGCATCGGGCTAGGACTCGCCATGGCTCTGAGCCAGGTCGGCGAGTTCTCCTTCATCCTTGCGACTCTTGGCGCTCAGTTGGGTTTCCTGTCCACCGATGCAACCAATGCCATCATCGCTGCCGCGATCATTTCGATATCGGCCAACTCCGTGATCCATCGCACGGTCGACCCGCTCAACCGCGGGCTCTCACGGCACCCAGCGATCTGGCGTCTGCTCAACCGGGCCCGATCCCCGCGCGGATCCGGGGGCGAGGTAGAGGAAGCCCAGAGCGCCCTCCTCTACAGAGCCGTCATCGTCGGGCACGGACCCGTAGGTCGCACTCTGGCCCGGCTTCTCCGGGAACAGGGGATCGACGTTTGCATAATTGAGATGAATCTGACCACGGTGCAACTCCTGAAGAAAGAGGGAGTGCGCGCCTGCTATGGAGATGCTACGCTCCGACCGATTCTCGTGGAGGCGGGGGTCGCGACCGCGGGAGCACTGCTCCTCACCGTGTCGGGTTTTCACCATGCTGACGAAGTCATCAACTTGGCGCGCGAGTTGAACCCCGGGATACACATCGTAGCTCGTGCGGCGTACCTGGCCGACATCCCCACGCTGCGTTCGGCAGGAGCGGACAGGGTGTTCTCTGGGGAAGGCGAGGTAGCCTTGGGCATGACGGAGTACGTGCTTTCGGAACTTGGCGCCACGCCCGAGCAGATAGACCGTGAACGCGCCCGCGTTCACGGCGAGCTGTTCTAGTGGGCTTCGGCCGAGATCATGAGGCCCGCTGGCGAAGCACGGTCGCCGGCGGCGATGCTCGAGGGGCCACGGCCCGCTGATATAATCGCCCTGCCTCCGCGAGCACGACCAAGGAGTCGCCGGGCTCATGTCAGTCTCCCTGTATCGCAAGCACCGACCGGTGCGTTTCGAAGACATTGTCGGACAAGACCATGTTGGTCGCACCCTTGTCAATGCGATCGTCCGCGATAGAGTGAGCCACGCCTACTTGTTCGCCGGCCCGCGCGGCACCGGCAAGACATCAACCGCGAAGATTCTAGCAATGGCACTGAACTGCTCGGCGGGCGGAGGGAGGGCGACTCCCCAGCCGGACGGCAGCTGCACTCAATGCCAGGCCATCCGTCGCGGAAGCTCTCTCGACGTGGTAGAGATGGACGCCGCCTCGAACCGAGGCATCGACGATATCCGAGAACTCCGGGACAAGGTGCACTTCTCCCCGGTCGAGGGCCGCATGAAGGTCTACATCGTGGACGAGGTCCACATGCTAACGCCCGAGGCCTTCAACGCCCTTCTCAAGACCCTTGAGGAACCTCCCGCACATGCTGTTTTCGTCCTCGCAACCACGGAGCCTCACAAGGTCCCCGCTACGATTCTCTCCCGTTGCCAGCGTTTTGATTTCCGCCGGCCCACCACCAGCGAAGTGGTGAGTGTTATCAGCCGAATCGCACAGGATGAGCAGATCGAAGTCGAAGAAGCATCACTCACAGTGATCGCACGGGCCGCCGGAGGGAGCTTTCGTGATGCCGTGGGCCTGCTCGATCAGCTTGCCACCTACACTGGTGGACGGATAACGGTGCAGGAGACACTCGAAGTCCTAGGGATAGTCCGCAACGACCTGCTCTTCGAAATCGTCGACCTTGTTCAGGAAAGGAACGTCCGGGACGCACTTCTTTTCGTCGAGCAACTCAGCCAAGCAGGCACCGACTACTACCAGTTCATGCGAGACCTGCTCGGTCATCTTCGTGATCTCTACGTCGTCAAGCACACCGGGGAAGTGCCGGCCGGACTTGCGCTCACCGAAGAGCAGACCTTGTCTCTGGAGAGGCAGGCGCGCCAAGCTTCGGGAGACCAGACCGTCGCGTTCATCGATTCGTTGGGTGAAGCCATGCGGTCAGTGAGACTGGGGGCCGACGCGCGACTCGAACTGGAGTTGGTGCTCATCAAGCTGTTGACCCCGCAGGGAGACACCCGGTATCGGGCATTGGTATCGGAGGTACCCGTCGGGGACAGGCCGGCACGCGCCGAAGCGATCCACGCCGCTGAGGTAGCCGCGCCGGCAAGTCCTGCCGACATAGAGCACCTGAGACGTGTTTGGAGCGTCGTACTCGAGCACGTGAAAAGGCGGCAGGCCGGGCTTGCCGCCGTGCTCTTCGAAGGACGGCCCGAGAGCATTGAGGATGACCAGTTGACGATCCTGTTTCCGGCCGATCGCAATTTCCAGGCCGACCAGGTCAACCGGGGCGACAATCCGGACGTGGTGTCCGAGGCGCTCCGCGCCACAACGGGTCGGTCTTTCCGAATCACGGCGCGTGTCGCCGCCGGAACCGCCGCAGCGCCGGAGGCCCAGGTCGAAGATGCTAGAATCCTCAGCAATGACGAGCTGATCCGCGAACTGATCGATGTGTTCGATGCGAGCGTCATCGACGAGGGGCCGGGGACCCAGACGAGGTGAGGAGAGCCCAATGAGCCAGAACTATGGCAAGATGATGAAGCAGGTGCAGAAAATGCAGGCCGACATGGCCAAAATGCAGGAGGACCTGGCCAACGAGGTGGTGGAGGCGTCCGCGGGCGGCGGCATGGTGACAGTTCAGATCACTGGGGCGCTGGAACTGAAGAGCATCAAGATCGACCCGGGTGCCGTCGATCCGCAAGACGTTGAGATGCTCGAGGACATGATCATGGCCGCCACCAATGAAGCACTCCGCTCCGCTCAGGAACTGGCGAACAAGAGGCTGAGCGGTATCACCTCCGGCCTGAATATCCCCGGTCTGCCTGGACTTCCTTTCTAGCCCATCTCTACGCGTTAGCACGACCGCGCATCCGTGATGTTCGGACCAACGGTCCAGAGGCTGATCGACGAATTGAGCAGGCTGCCCGGCATCGGCCCCAAAACTGCCCAACGGCTTGCCTTTCATCTCCTCAAACTTCCGGTCGAGGAAGCTCTGCCGCTCGCACAGGCCCTGATCGACGTGAAAGAAGCCGTCAGATTCTGCACCCGTTGTTTCAATCTCACCGAGGAAGAACTCTGCAGTCTGTGTTCAGATGCCCGGCGGGATCAATCCTTGATATGCGTCGTCGAAGAGCCGGGCGATGTGCTCAGCATCGAGCGAACCCACGAGTACCGCGGTCTGTATCATGTCCTTGGCGGCGCCCTCTCCCCCCTCGACGGGATCGGCCCCGAGAGACTGCACCTGTCCGAATTGTTTGAGCGCGTGGCCTCGGGAACAGTCACTGAGGTCATCGTTGCCACAAATCCGAACACGGCCGGTGAGGCCACTGCTTTCTACATCGCGGAGCAATTGAGACCTCTTGTTCACGCCGGCGGCCTCAAAGTGACCCGGCCGGCCGCGGGCCTCCCCATGGGTGGCGACCTGGAGTACGCCGACGAAGTCACTCTGGGCCGGGCGCTCACCGGGCGCAGAGAACTCTAGTTTCAACCGTTGCGCCGAGAACGACCTGGCCTGGTCGCGACCGATTCGTTAGAATCTGTGCGCGGTAACCCTGATCGAAAGGCAAGTGCAGTGGACCCGAGCGAGCAGTTCATCGTCATCGGAGAACCAGAGCGACGAACAGAGCGTACGAACGTCGTCGTGATGAAGTTTGGGGGGAGCTCGGTGGCGGATGCCACCTGCATCAAACGCGTAGCCACTCGCATCGTTGACGCTCGGAGGGCCGGTCACCCCGTGGTAGCGGTGGTCTCAGCCCGAGGCGACACGACCGATGAGCTCATCGAAGCGGCTCAGGAGATCTCAGCCAATCCGCCCGCGCGAGAAATGGACATGCTCCTTTCCGCCGGCGAGCGCATTTCGGCAGCCCTTTTGGCGATGGCTATACACGAGCTAGGATACGACGCCATCTCCCTCACCGGCTCCCAAGCCGGGATACTCACCGATACCGTTCACACCAAAGCCAAGATCCTGGACATCAAACCGGTCCGCATCCAGAAAGCCTTGGCTGAGGGCAAGATCGTGCTCGTCGCCGGGTTCCAGGGCGTGTCCGAGGACAAGGACATCACCACCCTCGGCCGAGGCGGCTCTGATACGACCGCCGTGGCCCTCGCGGCCGCGCTGGGGGCTGAGGTGTGCGAAATCTACACCGACGTCGAGGGCGTATTCACAACCGACCCGCGCATTGTCCCCGACGCGCGGAAGCTGGACGTGATCTCAAACGAGGAACTCCTCGAACTCGCGGCCAGCGGCGCCAAAGTCATGATGGCGAGAAGCGTCGAAGTGGCGAGGCGTTTCGACATTCCACTTCACATTCGCTCCAGTTTCACGACGACACCCGGCACTTGGGTAGGACAGGACGACGCCACGATGGAACAAGCAATAGTCTCCGGAATCACGTACGCGCTCGATGACTGCAAGGTGACGATTCACGGCCTTCCGGACAAGATTGGGGTGGCCGCGGAGATCTTCAGCGCCTTGGCCAAGGCACACGTCAACATTGACGTCATCATTCAGAACGTATCTGAGGGAGGCGCGGCCGACATCTCGTTCACCGCCTCTGAGGGCGATCTGTCTAAGGTGGGTGAGGTCCTCAGCTCACTGAAGGAAAAGCTCGGCTTTGACTCCTTTGACACCGACGCGGGCGTGGCCAAGGTCACACTCGTAGGCGCGGGAATGAGAACGTATCCCGGCGTGGCTGCGATGATGTTTGAAGTTCTTGCCGAGAACGGGATCAACATCATGATGATCTCCACCAGCACCATCAAGGTTAGTTGCGTCATCCAGAAGGAGCACGTCGAGACCGCGGTTAAAGCGCTGCACAAAGCGTACAGACTGCATGAGGGCCTAGTCAGTCGTCAAGAGGTGTTTGGGCTGGCTTCATCGAAGTAGTTCTGCCGGCATAGAGCGCGAAGCGGGAGAAGAGCCGTGGGCGGGATTGTTGTCGAGAAGCTTTCAAAGCAGTACGACCCGCCCAAAGGCCCCGTGGCCGCCGACAATGTCTCATTCGAAATCCGGGAAGGCGAGATCTTCAGCCTGCTCGGCCCCAACGGGGCGGGAAAGACCACTGTCCTTTCGATACTTTCCTGCTTGCTCAGACCTGATGCCGGCGGCGCACACGTCGGCGGGTACTCAGTGACGGACGAGGCGACCGAGGTCAAGAAGCTCATCGGCGTCGTGCCACAGGACATCGCCCTCTACGACGATCTCACCGGCCGTGAAAACCTGCAGTTCTGGGGCCGCATGTACGGGCTGAGAGGCTCGACCCTGGCCCGCAGAGTCGACGAGGTCCTCGAGTTGATCGGCCTCGTCGACAGACAGAGGGACCGTTTGGGTAAGTATTCCGGGGGGATGAAACGGCGCGTGAACATTGGAGCCGCCCTGCTGCATCACCCGCGTTTTCTCTATCTCGACGAACCTACGGTAGGCATCGATCCGCAGAGCAGGCGGGCCATCCTGGACGGCGTGAAGGACTTCAATACGGCCGGGGTGACGGTCCTCTACACGACACACTACATGGAGGAAGCCCAAGAACTTTCCCATCGAATCGGGATAATGGATCGGGGCGCGATGATCGCCATCGGCACCCAGGAGGAACTAGTCCGGCTGGTGGGGGAACAGGCCCGCATCGACCTGCACCTCGACCGCGAATCCGAGACCTTGGCCGCCCAGTGGAGAAACCTGCCGGGAGTGTCCTCGGTGTCCGAACCCGAGGAGGGACGACTCTCGCTCCTGGTCACCGACGCGAATACTCTCGCTCCGCGACTCTTCGAAAGCGCAGGTGAAATCGGCGCACGAGTAAACGAAATCGCGCTGACGGAGCCCAACCTGGAAACGGTCTTCCTGCACCTCACCGGTCGAGCCCTCAGAGACTAGTCTCCAGCTGAAGTCATGAGACCACTTGTCATCGCTTGGAAGGACCTCCGGCGCACGTACCGGAGCATCGCCTCTCTCGCGATGATGCTGCTCGCACCTCTCGTTTTAGCATTCGCTCTGGGAGCCGCCTTCGGCTCTGGCGACAACTTCACGATAGGGCCGATCGAGACAATCGTCGCCAACCTGGATTCCGGGTCCCAGAGTTCCGAACCCAATCCCACCGACCTCGATGCAGGAGCCATGCTGGCCGGCTTTCTCGCCGGCAGTGATCTCGACGACCTGCTGGACGTATCCTCGGCCGAGTCTGCCGCGGCGGCCCGGGCCGCGGTCGATCGAGGCGACGCGGCGGTCGCGGTGGTAATCCCCGACGACTTCTCCGAGGCGATCACGGCTGATGCAGGCGGTCAGCCTGAATTGGGATCACGAGTGCTCATCTACAGCGACCCCACCTTGGAGACCGGCCCCGCGATCGTCACAACAGTTGTCAACTCTGTGGTCGATGGGTTGAACGGCGCGCGCGCGGCCTACCTGACCTCGC
>Ga0068713_1001993_pt1 | contig 23115 bp, 25 predicted proteins | sample MTBAKSrepl2MetaG_FD_62223 | JGI IMG/M metagenome (GOLD analysis project Ga0068713, IMG submission 62223) | Enrichment culture microbial communities om Arthur Kill intertidal strait, New Jersey, USA, that are MTBE-degrading - MTBE-AKS2 (Arthur... | ecosystem: Environmental > Aquatic > Marine >...
TATTTCGACAACCTCAAAATAGGGAAGTGTCTCCTCAAGAATAGCTTTGATTTCATCAGGCTTCAGAGAAAATTTTGGATAACCGAGCGCTGTTCTGAATTCCTCAAAAGTTTCCCTGGAAAAAAACGGCTTGATCACTCCTTCCTTCCAGAGATCGACTATTCTCGAAAGCTTTCCCTTGAAAAGAAGTGCTGACAGGAGAATATTCGTATCAAGGACAACCCCAATTAGCTCTTGCGCTTTCTTGACCACGTGACCGCATCAGTTACGTCTTTTTCTGAGATTCCCAGCTTTTTCAGCTTGTTGCGGATATCATCAAGGGTTTCCCCTTCCGGTGTTATTCTGACCGGCTTGAGAATAATTGCCCTGCCTTTCACGGAAACATCAAAATATTCGATATCAGCAAATTCGCTGACGATATCCTTGGGCAGGGTGAGTTGATTCTTGGACGTTTTCTTAGCCAGCATGATATCTTACCTCCTTACAGTAAGGATACCTTACTTCCTTAAAAAATTGCAATCTGTTTTTCCGTCGTTGCAGTGATTTCAACTGCAATTGCAGTAAATATTACTGCACCACTTTCAAAAATAGGTATTAGAACCTATCTTATATCACTTTGATATTCTATGATATGCCGTTATTATGTCATTCCGGCTTGCCCAGAATCTTTCTTTGTTTTTTCGCCTTGGTGAATCAGCGGGGGCTGACAGAAGGATTCTCGCCTCAGGCGAGTCGCTGGGGAGACCCGACGCGTCCACCATACGCAAGGCGGACTTGCGGGAATGACAGTGCATAAGAAAAAAACAACTTTGAGATAGGTATTAGTAAATTCGTTCTATCTTCTTTGCTTCTTTTTTGATGATGTCTCGGAGGGCTTTGGGCTTGATCACCTCAACCCCTGCACCGTGCTTGAGGATCTCCATCTTGATCTCAGCAAAGCTCGCGACACCCGTCAGATTCACCAATTCTATTTGATGCATTATACAAGGACTGATGAGGACTATTTGCGGTATTTCCTCACAGCCTCCTTGTGATTATCCTCGAATCTCCCAAGCACTTCCTCAGTTTCCTGCCAGGGTCTTTTTATCTTCCCTGTTATCGCTGAATGTCCCCAGTGACCTCAACCCTAAAACACAATGTATAATCCGTCACGCTGGCCCAGGTTGAGTTCACTTTTTCTTTGTGAATTTGATCACTCTGTCGAAAATAAGCTCATTCCAATCGGCCCCCACTGTGGTAGCTGGCTCCAAATAAGCCCGGAAGCCTACGAAACCGTATAGATCATCTGCATACGAGCCAAAACCATAATGCTTTGGGCCGAACGGGACGACTAAGCAATGAGTGCTACCGTCACACCGCCGGGCTACTTTCCACGCATAAAGATATTTGTTTAGAGCATGACCCGGTATATAATCATCAGCGCTCCCTTCAAGGGAGGGGCTAGCGACGCTGGCAACCCCGTTAAGATATTTTGCTCCGTAAACGGTGAAATTTGAATAAGTTGCCTTGCCACTGGCTTGATGGTTTACGCCATAAACAATCAAAAAGTCATCGGGGTCATCAGGCAAAATGAATGTTGCTGGAGGTGCTGGGGTTAGATCCGTACCGGTCCAGAGATAAGGCGTATCGCGGCTTTCTCCTATAACATTTATGTGCTCATCAATGCCGATTAATGTCTCCGGCAGCCATTGGCTTGTGGGGAACTCGGTAGCATCATAAGAGGAGCCGTAGTGATTAAGGATTGCGTTACGCAGATCATCCATGCCGCTTTGCAACCAGGCCTCCGTTTCTCCCGTACCGCGCGGTTTCAGCGTAGGTCGTGGATAAAGATCGACTGTCGGTGATGGAATCTCTGGGGTCAAGCGGAAGACCCTCATGCCAGGATTGGTTTTATATGAGTCAAATCTGTCTTTGTTTGCAGGCAGGGCGTTGCGACTGAGAAACGTAAAAGTATCGCTTTGGCTGCCAAGTCCCATGTTGAGCATTTCTCCTGGCAGAGCATCTAAATTGACGATATTTTCTGGGTAACCAGAGGCAATAACGGCATTCTTAACACGCTCAACAATTCCTTTATCGGCAGCTGTAATGATAACTAAAGGCTGGTTGAAGGGATTGGTGGTGCCATCATTAACAGTAAGATTATTAATAGTATCCCCTAACGCCCCGTATATTACATCTTGTCTCCCAAGCTCAGAGGAATAGCGTGTTAAGAGAAAGCTGCGGTAGCTAAAGTACTTCTCTTCCGGTGGTGTGCGTCCAACGAGAAGCAACGCTTCGTCGGATCGTAGATGGTAGTTAATAAAATATCCTGGATGATCCGGATCAGCGATTTCGTTGGAAAAAGACTGGCCGGGTGCCAGGGGTAAAGAATAGGTAAAATAGGGATTGCCGGCATTGTTGCCATTAGCACTGGCTATAATGCCTCTATTTAATAGATCAATCGCATCAACCAGGATGTACTTTCCTTCCTGCACCACGAAACCATCGTTTTCTAAAGAAATAATAAGATCGTCAATATTACCGGTTGGTTCCGCCGTTCCATTGTCTCCACAAGAAGTTAATAAGAAAGTGAAGATAATCAGATATTTGATCCAGAAAAAATGCTTTTTCATTTCCCTCCTCCTATTAAAATATCAGCATAATATCATAGTCACTGGTTGTAAAGAAAAACTCAACAGAAACTCCAATAAAATTAAACATTTTCGGTATGAGTGATTCTGCCTTTATTTCTCAGATAGTTCCATAGTGACAAGCCCGTAATGGTATGCGACCTCTGATACCAAGGACTTCATGTAAAACATCAATAGCTGACTGCCATTCACCTTCTTCTTTGTACTTTCAATGCTAATGATGTCTCAGATAAGGACTTCAATATATTCCACCGTCAGAATCTCAGGCGCATCCGCTGGAACGTGCCGAACGTCGCATGGTCCATGGATCCGGCCAATTCTCTTAGATTGAACTCAAAGGATTTGATCTTCATTGATAACTTACTCACTCTCGAGAATATGCCAATCGATTACGAATAACAATTGCTATACCCCGAGGGTATTTTCTTCCCCGTTGGCAAGATGATATCATATTCCGAAGTTCTTAAAAAGACCTTTAAGAACAGCTGGACTCAAAATATTGCGAATAGCTTTTCCCGGTAATATGGACCAAAATCCATAATAATAAAACATTGGAAAATTGCAACTGATGATTTTTCAAGGCTAACTTTCAGCGTTTGTGATGCTGGCTTTAGCGCTCATTTCAGGAAGATTTTTTCTTATCCTCAAATCCTTTTGGCAATCTTTTTATACACATCTTTTCGGTTAATAATAGCGAGTATCCACACTTCATTCCCCACAACTTTGTAGACTACTCTGTAATCGCCTGCTCTCAGTTTCCAGTATCCTTTGAGAGTTTTTCTGAGCGGCTCCCCATATTGATGGGGGGATATTGAAAGGCGCTCCTCTATGGCTTTCTTGATCCGCTTTTTTAGCGTTTCATTAAGTTTGGGAATGTCGACATTTCGAACGTCTGGATGATATCTCAGCTCAAAGATCAACTCTACCAGACCTCATGGTGTTTAAGTGATTTCTTCCTGTTGAAACTCTTTTCTCTGGTTTCGGCCACCTTAGAAAGACTAATATCCTCCTCAATTTCCAGTGCTTCCTTCACAAGGTCACGTACCTTCAGAGATAGGGAAACTCCGTCCCGTTCGGCAAGACGCTCGACATTATTATATAAAGGTTTTTCAAGAACCACGTTGATTCTGGGATTTTTTGCTGGCATAGAGTTCACCTCCTTTGTGTTTCACTTATGATACACTATGTTCCCCTTTTTTTCAATTAGTCGTACCCGTAATGTTTTGGCCGATAATGATTATCAATTATACTCAACACAAGTATGTAAGGGTTAAAAGGCGTTTAGTACAGGAAGCTATACGTAACAAAATAGATTGAATCTTAGAGCATCTAAGGGTCATCATTAATCCTGCTTTTTCAATGAGGAGGAGCAATGACCCAGTCAGGTACAATTCTCAGAGCAATCATCTGTGAAATCGCAGCAGTAAATTTTAACAGCGCAGCAGACTATCCTAAAGAAGCAGACTCTCCTATTGATCGCATTCTTAAAAGGATCTTCATATTGGATCTTCCCGGCAGCGAGCATTTTGAAAATTACATGCGCTACAAGTGGAGAATGAATCACAAGCCAAGCACTCTTAATGGCAGCTTCATTGCTGTGAGTTCTTTTCTGATTTTCTATGCAGGCCTTGGTAAAAACCAACTACAAGAGATTGTCAGCGGTGATATTGAGGCATTTGTAGAACACGAGCAGGACAGAGGGCTCAAAGTCACAACGATCGTGACACGGGTTAAGCAATTATGGGCTTTTCTGAGGTTTCTGTTTGATCAGGATATTATTGACGGACGCATTCTTAAACGTAAAATCAAACTGAAGGTTCCCGAATTTCTGCCGAGGGCTATTGCACCCGGCGATATAAGAAAGATACTCGATGTCATTAAGGAGAGTCGCGACCGTGCCCTGATCCTCGTGCTCTTACGAACGGGCATGAGAATAGGTGAAGTGCTTGGCTTGAAGATGATAGATCTTGATGTCCAGGAGAGGAAGATACACATTTATGAGGGCGAAAAGAACTGTCTTGGACGGGTGGTCTATCTCAGTGATGATGCTCTGATGGCCATAAAACTTTGGCTCCTTAAGAGAGAGCCGACAAAAGAATATCTCTTTCCCGGCTTAAGGAATGGCATATGCTACACTTCGGCCCGGAATATCTTTACACGATATTTGAGGGAAGCGGGGCTTCAACACAAAGGCTATACAATCCACAGCCTTCGGCATACCTTTGCAAGCGAACTGCTCAATGCCGGCATGCGCCTGGAATGTTTGCAAGTGCTCATGGGTCATCACGACATAGAAATAACCCGGCGGTATGGCCGTCTTACCGATAAGAGCCGCGAAGAGGAATACTTCCGAGCTATGGAAATCATCGAGCAGGGAGGCATTCATGGAGCTTACTGATGCAATTGGCAGGTATCGCAGGTTCCTGAAGCGAAAGAACTGTTCGGCTCATACTGTGAAAAACTATATCAACATCCTCGGTCACTTCAGCAGCTGGCTGCAGATTCCTATAGAGGAGGCGACCATCAAGGAAACCGACGCGTATATGGACCATTTATTGAGGCATAGGAAGAAACCAAAGACCATCAACTGTCATTTCAGCTGCATCCATGCCTTTTACGAATATCTGATAGAAGATGAGAGAATGCCGATTATTAATCCGGTAAGAAAACATTACAGGCTGCGGCTATCCAACCCACTGCCTAAACATCTCAGGGACGAACAGGTCACAACACTCTTCAAAGAAATTAACGACACCAGAGATAGGGCCATGTTCATGCTGATGCTCAGATGCGGCCTGCGTGTTGAAGAGGTTGCAAGACTAACAGCAGATGCGATAGATTATCGCAGCAGACAGCTTTATGTCTTCAATGGAAAGGGCAGCAAGGACAGGGTTGTCTATCTCAGCGAGGACGCACTGAGTGTCTTAGATTCGTATATGAAGAAACGGAGATGCTCGAAGGAGAAAAGATTGTTTTTAGTGCAGAAGGGACCGCTGAGAGGGAAGCCGATATCAGTACGCGGGATCCAAAAGAGAATTGAATACTATGCTCAGAAGGCAGGGATACAGGTATCCTGTCATCACTTGAGACACACCATGGCAACGCAGTTGTTAAATGCAGATGCTGCTCTCGTCACGATTCAGGATCTGCTGGGCCACAGCAAGATTACCACAACCCAGTGCTACTGTAAGGTTTCCAATCTTAAAGTACAAAGGGATTACTATAAAGCCATCAATGTTGTCTTGCAGAGAACTCTGCCAATACACGAAAATGTTTCTGAAAAAGGTAAAATGGTGATAACGGATAGCATTAGTAACTAATTGAAAACATAAGAAAAAGCAGGTTTTGTTACGTATAGCAGGAAGAATAAAATATGATTTTATTGGTAGTGAAATATTATTTCACTACCAATTTTCCGATTCGTTTGTTATCAGGTTTCATTTTAATTTCACCGTACGTTTTAATTCCTTAAACATTCCGGGCAGGTTTCCATAATGAGGTCAAAACCGGTATAGCGCTGAGACAATTTCTGGCAATCCTCGGTGGTTAACAAGATAAACCTCCCGTGCTTCTTCATTTTGCCGCAATTTGGACAGGTGATTAAAATGCACCTTTGGGAAAAAATCCTGGCTACCATATCTCACCTCCTAGCAATCGTAGCAGGTACTATGGTTTTCGGCTCTTGCAGCGATTTTAACCTGTTTGCCTCTAAGGTCTTCCATTACCAATGAGAAGCATCTTTTGCAATAACTGGCGTAGCTGTAGGTATCCTCCGCACCTTTGTCAATGACTCTCACTCCAAATGAAATGAAAGGGGGCTCTCCGCAGTTAATGCAAGGATACTGCTCGATTCCCGGAAAAATTTTGAAATGAACCTTTCTCATTTCTCCCCTCCTTTTAGTTAGATGAGGATATTTCACGCCTGCACATGATTCTTTCATCCTCTGTTTTATTTTTATCAAAATCGGGGAGTACAAGGTATCCGTAGAGTTCCTATTATCATGTAGGCAAAGGTCTTTTTATTCTGTAGGAATTGTTTATACAGTCAGCCATTATATACATCGATTACAACTTTTAGGGAGGTGTGTCTACTGTCTGGTGTTTAATTTTACCGTTTTTCGTTCAACCTCAAAAACAATGAACTTGTACCCGATGAAATTCCAGAAGAGCGCAATAATCGCTGCAATCATGGCTGAAAATTGTGCCCAGCTCTTTACAGGGATCCCGCCGAGGGAATGTATAACATTAACAAAAAAGTAATCTGCGCCGACATTGATAAAAAACCCAACCGTGCTTACTACAAAAAACTGGAAGAATTCTTTTCCAAGCGTCCGCTTTGCTGAATGCCTGAATGTCCAGAATTTATTCCAGACATAACTGTTCAGGACCGCTGCGATAAAAGAAAATCCTTTGAATGCCGATTGCTCCGGACCTGCTGAAATACCCGTATAGAAAATCAGGAAATTCAATATGCCCATATCGATCAGGAAGTTCAAACTGCCGACTATAATGAATTTAGAAAACTGGTAGAAAACAGGCGCTATCCTGCTAACGTGATATGAAGCGATTATTATGGCAACCCACAACAGTGGAATTGCGATTATGAAGTGGTACCGGAAGTTTAAAGCAAGCTCTATGACAGGGAAGTCGACAGCCAAATTCCTGGCTATCAAAACAATGATAATGGCGTTGAAGCTTCCGATAACAAAAGCCAGCAGTACATCAATTTTCCTGATTTTATTCATAAACTGTTAGTATATGGATATATTAGATATTTTGTAAATACAGGCACGATCCCTGGACACCGGTGGACCCGGGTTCGATAAATTGATTTAAATTGCAATTGACACCTGTCCTGTCATGCATTATTATTAACATCGATCCGGCCTTTTTAACGCAGTGGGTTAGCCCGATATGAAAATCACGGACTCCACAAAACTCATAATCCCTGTCTACGGAAAGGTTTTCAAGGGGACGGTATGTTTTGCAGCAGCCCTCATGACAGTCCTGTCTGCTTTTCTGCTCTATATATCCACCATCCATGGATACCGGCAAGGCCTCGAAGAGCTTTGGCCTGCATTAACCATGGCAGCCTTGACAGTCATCTGTATCTGGTTCGCATATTCATCACTGCGCAACAAGATCGTCGTTAATAACGGAAGTATCTCCTGGGGATATTTCAGCAGACATACTGTCTTTATCGACGACATCACGGGTATAACTGACATGCGTTCTGTTACCTCCTTGCATGGTGAACAATTCGTCGTTCTCATGTTCTCGGACAGAAAAGACAAAACTTACACGATGAATGTAAATAGCAGGCAGGGGAGAGACTTCGTCGATTCCATGATCGAAACCTTTGAAAAAAAGACCGATTAGTGTCTGTTAAATCTCACGGGCCTGAACCTTAACATATATTGAAAAAAACTACAGAACAATTCCTAGACGTCTTTATCCGGCACGATGACAACTTTCAGTGACTCTTTTGCATCTGAGGCCAGTAGAAAGCCCCGCTGAATGTCAGAGAAGGGAATTATGTGAGTTATCATCCCGCTGACATCGACCTTCTTTCTGTCGATCAGTTTTATCGCCTCCCGGATATCATGGGGGGCTGCGCCATAGGAAAAGGTGACGGTCATTTCATCCCTCCAGAATCTCAGTGAAGGAAGCGTTATAGGTGTTCTTGGGACTGCGAAAAAAAGGACCCTCCCTTTTCTGTCAACTGATGCAAGCGCATCTTCTACTGCTTTCTCGGCGGCTGCACAGACAATGACAACATCTGCCAACCTGCCACTGTTCATGCTTTTCAAGTCATCCGGTGAATAAGTGTCGGCATTGAACACACAGTCAGCTCCGAACTCCATGGCTTTGCTGAGCCGGTATTCATTAATATCTGTAGCAATGACCCTGACACACTTTGTCTTTGCAAGCTGGATATGCAAGATACCGGACACCCCGGTGCCTATGATCAATGCTGTCTGGCCTTTCTTAAAACCTGCTTGACGCTGTCCGGCAATTACGCATCCCAGAGGCTCTATCATCGTTGCGTTCTTAAAAGATATTTTGGAAGGCAGCAGAAATGTCCCATGCCTCACATTTTCTGCGGGAACTCTTATAAATTCTGAGAAGCCCCCGGGATAATAGTTTCCTGTGTGGAGCGTTTCACATGCAGTGTACTTGCCCTGCGAACAGTAATAGCATTCATAACAGGGCACATGGTGTGAGACAAATACCCTGTCTCCTCTTTTGAACCCTTTTACTCCCTTTCCTGCGGATTCGATCTCCCCTGCCATCTCATGGCCGAGGACGCGCGGGGCCTTCTGGATCCTGTACCACTGCATAACGTCGGTACCGCAAATTCCTGAAGCCTTCATCTTTACGAGGATCTCCCCGACGGATATACGGGGCTTTCGACGGTTCTCAATCTTTACATTCTCATTGTTATAATAAACGGCTACTTTCATTCAGCGTGCAAACCGGAGTTGTGTCTATTTCCTCGGATGCTTCGCATAAATCTCATACGCCTCGTCAACGGAAGCACCCCTGTGAACAACTGCCTTTATGGCCTTGATCATTCCGACGGGGTTTTCGCTCTGGAAAATATTTCTCCCCATATCGACTCCTGACGCCCCCTCTTTGATAGCGTTCTCCGTCATTTGGAGGGCATCCCTTTCAGGTATCTTCTTTCCTCCTGCCATAACAATGGGTACAGGACATCCTTCTACAACCCTGTAGAAATCTTCACAAAAGTACGTCTTTACAAAATGGGCACCTATCTCTGCCGCAATCCTGCATGCAAGCCCCAGATACCGTGCATCCCTTCCCATTTCCTTGCCGACTGCAGTGACGGCAAGCACGGGCATACCTACCCTCTCGGCCTCGTTCACCAGCCTGCCAAGATTTGCTATCGTCCTGTCTTCGTTGCCAGCTCCCACAAAGATAGACATCCCGACTCCAGAGGCATTCAGCCTAACTGCCTCTTCCATGGATACGATAACATCCTCATTGGATAACTCGCCAAGTATGCTAGGGCCACCTGACACCCTGAGACATATTGAAACATTACTCGAGGGATCAATAGAAGTCCTTACCATACCCCTCGTTATAAAAAGGCAGTCTGCATGCGGGACCAAAGGAGCAACAGTCTTTCTTAAATCTCTCAACCCTGTTGTGGGCCCCTGGAAATACCCATGGTCAACTGCGAGCATAACGGTCTTCTTAGTTTTCGGGTTTATGATGCGTGCCAACCTGTTTTTCAGTCCGAAATCCATCTGTACAGTCCTCCTTGCCTAATAGTTGCTGTGAGTATATAAAAAGAACCGGCCTACTGTCAAAAGCCTGAGGAAAAATGCAGCAGATGTTGAACCCCGGCAAATCCGACTTCTAAGTCTTTTGCAAAAGGCCGCTTTTCATTTAAAAACTGACATTACACCTGCTTTGAACCCTGCCTGCGCAATGTCCTCCGGGGTGGTATTCGAAATATGCACCTGGCCGGGGAGGAAGTCCCTCCCTGCCTCCCTGTAACAATGCCTTACAAAGGAGCTGCAATAAAGCGAATGCGGGGTATCGAGGGGATTAGGCAGCCACTGTTTATTCATGAGTATAGCGAACCATGTCCCGAGCAACTCATGAACCGGGTAGACAACCTGATCATCAACAAGCTGTAAAGCCGTGGCAAGGACACTATCTTTCTCATCATCTGAGAGCGAAAAGTCGATTGCAGCAGCATGTTCTACTCTCTCCCCGCACCATTTACCAATCCAGTTTTCCTGGGCACCGATGCTAAGCTGTGATTTGAGAAGGTTTATATCCAGGTCGCTTTCAAATATATAAGGGCTTTTCGTTATTCCATTCCCCTGTCCTCTCCTGTCAAGCCTTAAATCACCAAATAAAAAACAGTGTGACCAAAGAGATGCCATCCCGCCTGCTGTCATCTTCTTCTGCGCAGCCCTGATCGCCAATCCTATCGCATCATTTGTACCTACAATACCTATAACTCCCGGCCTGTACTGAGCGACAAAAAACTCAAGAATCCGATTATTTATCTTTTGTCTTTCGTATTTCATTTGATTGTAATTTTCCAAACTATCGGGATACACAATTCTTTTTCTTATCGCTAAATCTATTGATCAAACAGGTCTTCATACAAATGATCGATTTGCTGAACAGTATATGAACTAACAACATTAGAATACAATCGTTAAGAATCTGTTATATGTGTAGTAATTTGATTACAGGCCCTTCTATTATTGTCATTTTGCTATAAATTAGGATAATGGATTTTGATTCTGCTGATTGGTGCATTCAATTTATTAATTTGGTATTATTTCCATAATTGGTCCAGATATGGAAAAAGTAACTCGCATATTCAACCCCCTGCTGAAAAGCTTTTTCCTGCTCGGTTCGCATGGCTAAAAATGAGGATTTACAGATGAGGTATTTAATGCGACGTTCAGAGGCGATGGGATTTTTTTCACCGTCTCCTGCAACAGCCATGTTATAAAAAAATATTTTTCTTCTCGGTTTATTTTGCGTATTCTGTATCCTTCAGTATCCCGAGCTGTTCAATCGTTTTTTCTGCAACTATCTTATTCTTAGTGAAAAAGCGTTGTAAACGTTCGATAAGCTCTTTTTGTTTTGGCTTATCATTGGAATAATATTCATTCGTTAGCAATTTTTTTGCGTAAGCTAAATTAGATTGCACTTCTTCGGGGATTCGTTCTCCGTCATGACGAACTGCACCCTCTGGGCATACATCATGGCAAACCCCACATCGTATGCACTCGTCTTCTTTTATAAAGGCAATTCCTTTTTCCATGGAAATTGCCCCGACAGGACATTCATCGACGCATATACGGCATCCCGAACACAATCCCTTATTAATCCATGGCATTGTGGGTTATCTCCTTTTTTTCTATGCACTCTTTTATAACGACCGGATTCAGCTGTGCGTGCAATTTCCGTGTGTCCGCCGGAACCTGTGATACGGATAAACGGGTAATGGTTACAACTCAAATATCCTCTCTGCTGCTGCTTCGATCTCTTTGATCTTTTCCTTATCACCACCCGTCTTATCCTGATATTTGGCAATGAGTAAATCTCTCTGTTCTCTGACTACTTTTTTTAAATTTTCAAGAATGTTCTTGACCTCATAGTACGTTGTATCTTTGGAGAACATGGGAAAATACTCCTTACCAAGTTCAAGTGTTTCCAGATCATTTTTCAGTGAATGTGGTCTCATCATTTTACCTCTCCAAGTTCTTTGCTGTCCGTCCCGGTGCGGGATCTCCAGCCAAGGTAATTTATCACCTGCCAGAATGGCAACTAATGATCGTTAGTGTTTTGAGCTAATAAGTTATCAGATCGTTTCTGGATAATACCAGAAAGGAAGTAGGTGGTCAAGGCAAACTAATTACTGCACAATTTGGCTAAATGAGATTGACAAGGAAGGATAGAATAATGTTACATTATAAGCTCTTAAAGGCGCGTAGCTCAGTGGGAGAGCGCTTCCTTGACGCGGAAGAAGTCAGGGGTTCAATCCCCCTCGCGCCTACCATATTTTCCTTTATCTCAACACCGGCCTTGACCTTGGCCTTTTTTTAATGTTTGGGATGCAATCACGTTATTTCCTTGGCAGTCTTGCCTTACCATAAGCTCAGCATTTTATAGTTTAGAGGAAAATAATCTGTGACAGGCACAAGGGGACTCTGTTAACATATCAAGGCAATTTGTAACCCTTTGCTAAAGGTAACAGGTTAACAGCGCCATCTCTTGCTCATAGAGGGACTCCTGTGATTGACAAATTAATCATTATCATCTATTTCGTGCTGGTTCTGTATATAGGCTACACATGCCGTCGATTAGGCGGTTTCAGGGAATTCGCCATATCCCATGGCCACTACGGCTGGCTTGTGATTTGCTGTACATTGTCTGCATCATTTATTGGCGGTGGGTTCTCCACCGGTAATGCGGCAAAAGTATTTTCCAACGGCATTGCTTATCCGGTCGCCCTGCTGGGATTCAGTCTGCAAATCATACTGGTAGCATTATTCATAGCTCCGCGTATCAATTCATTCCCGGGCGCTGTATCGGTAGGAGACATCATTGAGCCTGCTTACGGGAAAAAAGCACGTATCATCACGGGCGTTTTTGCGATGTTGATCTGTGCAGGGATTCTTGGAGCACAAATCGGCGCCCTGGGAGCAATCTTTAATGTATTTTTCAATGTCTCGCCGATGATAGGTATTCTGGTAGGGTGCGGTATTATATTTTTTTACTCCGCGGTCGGCGGCATGGCTGCTGTTGTGAAGACAGATGTATTGCAGTTTGTTCTGCTCATAATAAGCATACCTGTGTTATTTGTTTTAGGAGTTAATAAGTGCGGGGGGTGGTCGGAGTTTGTGTCGGCAATACCGGTCAGTCACTTGGAAATCGTCGGTGAGCGGATGCCGCCGGCGTCGTTCGCATCATTGTTCCTGGTATTCATGTTCGGCGAAACCCTGGTCCCTCCCTATGTGCAGCGCCTTTTGCTCGGACGTGATGCCAAAGCCACAAGCAAAGGTAATTTCTGGAGCGGTATTCTATCGGCTCCGTTTTTCTTTATAAGCGGCGGCCTCGGTCTTATCGCTTTGCAATTGGATCCGGATATCTCAAATAATCTTGCCCTTCCGGGGGTTATAAAAATGGTGTTGCCAATCGGGCTAAGCGGTCTGGTCATTTCCGGGGTCATTTCCATTGTTATGTCCTCTGCCGATTCGTTTCTAAACGCTTCATCGGTGGCTCTAGTGCAAGATGTCCTTAAACCGTTGCGTCATCAGCCTCTCACGGAACGACAGGCGTTGAATATCGCCCGCCTCACCACTTTGATCACTGGCGGTTTAGCATTGCTTTTTGCTTTTATGATTCCCAATGTGCTGGACATCCTGATTGCCGCTTACGATTACTGGGCGCCTACGGTACTGGTTCCCCTCGTTGCCGTATTACTCGGGAAAAAGGTCGCAAGGGTTTCTTTCTATGCCGCCGTGACTGCCGGAACAGTTACAACCATACTGTGGGATACCATATTAGGCAGACCTTTTGGGTTCCAGGGATTTCTCGTGGGAATCCTTCTCAGCCTCATGGCATTTGTGTCTGTAAATGCCTTGAAAATGAATAACGGAAAGGCCGGGCATATTAGGAAAATGGGATAGCTGGAAGACATTTACACGCTTGGCAGAACTGTTTCCTTCGGACAAATTCCAACAACTCATTCATATATATCTCCCCCAGGCAATTTACTCTTTGCAGAAAGGCTCGATGCTCTTTCTGACTTCAAAGCCTTTCGTGCCAAGTTGTGCAAGAATTTCTTCCAGGTGTTCCCTGCCTCTTACTTCAACGACGAAACCGACCCTTATTTTGCCTACCGGCAGCTTCCCTGATAATCTGTAGTGAAAGATATCAAGAATGTTGCCCCTGTTAGAAGATATTATCCCTGTAAAGGCATGTAGGCTCCCGGGAATGTCATCGAGGATTGCGTCAAAGATGCCTACCCGTCCGCTTGATACAAGGCCTTTTTCGACAATCCTGTCGACAATCGTAAAATCTACATTGCCGCCGCTCACAACGAGCACGATCCTTTTTCCGGCAAACATGTCTTTGTTTTTCAATAACGCTGCCAGGGTGACGGCTCCGGCTCCTTCGACAACGATTTTCTTCCTCTCGAGGTAAAGCAGGATAGCCAGGGCAATAGAGTCTTCATCAATAAGCAGAATGTCATCCACGTTGTTTTTCATAATTTCGAATGTCTTTTCACCTACCCTGCCGATCGCTATGCCGTCGGCAATCGTGGGCAGCGGCGTCTTTCCCAGAATCTTCTTTTCCCTCAGTGAAATATAAGCAGAGGTCGCAGATTCAGCCTGAACGCCGATAACCCTGGTCTTGGGCGACAAAGTTTTCACCGCTATGGAAATTCCGGAAATAAGCCCTCCTCCCCCCACAGGTACAAGGACGAAATCAACATTTTCTAAATCCTCCATAATCTCGATGCCTGAAGTCCCCTGCCCTGCGATGATCTTCTTATCGTCAAAGGCATGGATGAATTCATAATCTTTTTGAGAAAGCGCATAACCGAGTGACTCCTGGAAGCTCGCGCCGTAAGATACAACCTCTGCTCCATAACCCTTAGTCGCTTCTTCTTTCACAATATTAGCGGTGACCGGCATGATAATCATTGCTCTTATCCCGAGACTCGTAGCTGCGAAAGCAACTGCCTGGGCATGATTGCCCATGGATGCGGCTATCACACTCCTGCTTATACCGATCATCTTATTGAATGCTCCCCTCACCTTGAACGAGCCTGTCTTCTGAAGGTTTTCAGCCTTTAAGAAAACTTCGGCCCCTGTCATTTTGCTAAATGAGTTCGAATATATCAAAGGTGTTTTATGAACAAACCGCTTTATGTTTTCTGCGGCATCCTGTATGTCTTCGAATTCAACCATACACTCTCCTTGGCTGATGGTATCAGACTGCGGGAGTTTCATCAAGTTTACCTCATTTTACTTATGATACCCTACGCAAAAGTTTTTGCCTGGATAAGGGAGACTATCAAAAGTCATCTGACCCGACGCGCTTCGCTTGCGGGAATGACAGTGCATAAGAAAAAAGCGATTTTGAGATAGATATTAATAAATCTTTGAGATTTTTTTTGCTTCGTCTTAATTATCTGTCGGAGGGCTTTGGGTTGATCACTTCTGCTCCTGCATCGTGCCCGAAACTAAGAGCATAAATAAGCCATAAAGCGCAAGACATGGGAAAAGAAAGGCATTATAAAATATGTGAACTCACTGCGGGAATGTCTGGTCAAGAACTTTCAGATTACTCATTCTCCCAAATACAAAATCCCTCAGTTTTTTTTCATACAAATTAGGGGGCACTTTTTCTGCTTCTGCTATCCAGGCATCCAAGAATACTAAAATACAAATGTCGTGATGGGGGTAATCGCTAAGATTAATTAATAAGGTTGAGGTCCTTCTCTACGGATTTTTGTTATATCAAAGCATTACTTCTTTTAGTATTCCCTCTAATTCTGAATAATCGCTAAAGCATGCATCGGGCCGTAAGCCATTATATTCACGGCAATCAGATCTGAATAGTATGAATTTCAGGCCTGCATTTTTGGCTGCTAAAAGGTCTTTGACCGGGTTGTCTCCGACATATACCGATTTTGCGGGATCAACCCTGAGTTTATCAATTACTTGATCGAAAAGTCTTCTGTCCGGCTTCTTGTATCCGAATCGCGAAGACAAGATCCTTATCTTAAAGAACTGATCAAGGCCGAGCATACCGATCTCGGGTTCTGCATAAACCCACTGTGCATCGGAAATGATCGCACATTTGTAAGTATTGCAAAGAAAATAGAGTATCTCGTAAAGCCCGGGAAAAAGTCCGAAGTTTCTTATTGTCAGTGACCGGAAAAGCATCCCGGCATTAATTACAAAGCTCTTTGTATATCTTTTCTTTCCATAGGTACTTAAAATCTCAAAAAAGACTTGAAAGATATCGACCTCCGGATATCTTTCGGGATTCTGCTTTAACTTTTGTTGAACCCGTTCAAAGTATTCCTTTTTAAGTTCATCCGCAGATATACCGATTGAATGATATGACAGGTACCTGGAGAGATTCTCATATACCCATTGGTCACTTTCATCAGTCCGGATATCTATCAATGTTCCGTAAAGGTCAAAAAAAACCGCCTTATTCATCTCAGTTTAAGTCCCCATTTCAAACATTCTAAGGCTTCATGGGCAAGCATTTTCCTGTAATTCCAGTCCAGATAATTATTTCTCGCTATCCTCAATTCTGTCATTGCCATATAGAACGGGTTCCTAAGGGAAATTTCCCTGAATGCCTCTTCATCATTACTGAAATGGCCTGTATAGCTTCTAAGAAAATGACTGATGAATAATTCAGCCTTATAAGGGTTTCCCGTCCTCCACATAAATGCATGCTTGAGTTCTCCGCATACCATGCCGACGTCAATGAGTAAGTCACCGTTTTTCATCCTCTCAAGGTCTATAGCAACAACGTCCCCGTTTTCAGTAAAAAGAAAATTGGTTGGGGTAGCATCACCGTGAACTATAACATTCTTCGCCTCCTGGAGTAATGACCTGTTTAACCATTTGTCTATAAGTTTTATATATGCTTTCTTTTCATAATCACTTATTACAGTTTGTTTGCCTAGCTTATTCAGTATCTTATGAAAATAGGCATTTATCAAATCAAGGTCGACTGCATTTTTTGTTTCTGTTCTCTTATGTAACGTATGGAGAAACGACGCAAGCCTCAACAGCCTGTCTTTTAACTGTCTCCCTTCCCCCTCGTAAATGGCTTTTATGAAATAGTGATCAAGGTCTTTCCCTTTTACAAATTCCTCTATGACGGCGAGTCCTATTTTTTCTTCCCTGCTTATTGGTCTGACAACATAATAGGGGAATGTATCAAACCCGTAACCCCTGATTGTACGGATGTTATCATATTCACCTTTTATTCTCAGGACTCTATCCTCTTTTGTATCATTCAGCCGGAAAAATTTTCCTACCAGGGTGGATTGTGTCTTCTCCTCGGTATATTTATAGACCTTTTTTAATGAAATCATATTTACATGGAACCGCGGTTCCTTAACGTCTTGATAAACCTGCGAAAAAAGTATCGTATACAAGGGATCAGAATGATCGAGTTGACCAAGATAAAAATTCTTCACTTTAGATAGCCTGCCGTTTGTGATATATGATTATATTTACGAAGTGTCTTTATATATCATAACATTTCAGGCTGCTCATAAAGCCTCGTTGCGCTCCCGGTTCGTTCAATACGGGCTATCCATGGCCTATTTTTTCCTATATTTACTACCGTTAAAAGTTATTATATTAAAATGAGTGGTGGGCTATGAATCAAGGCCTATTCCTCTAAACGGATTCAATAATATCTTGTGAGGACGACACCCGCGACTACTCACCTGTGAAATATTTTGATTATTAGTGATTTCCGAGAGAAAAAAGCAGAGCCATTGCTGAACTCTATTTTGCTTGTGAATAATTGAAGACTCCCTGCGGCAAGTGAGCAATCCCGAAATTTTTCGGGATTAATGTAAGGAATTCTTTATCCTTTCTATTCGCTCGCTAACCCCGGGGAATACGCTCGCTATCCATTTAAAACATTACACCTATCTGCCCGCCGATTCTCCAGTTGTTGTAGTCATAATCAAAATCTCTGAAATCTTCGGTAAATTGATATTTTGCATTTATACCCATAAAAAACTGATTCATAGTTAAGTTCGAGTCGATGAAGAATTGTCCACCCAATAGCCAATCATCACGACTGGTAGAGCCGAAGAAACCAAACGCATATTCTTCTTCCTCTTCAACATAAATAGAAGAGCCTCCGGCACCAAAGTCGATTACTAAGTTAGGTGCAGCCTGTATTGCGTATTTCAGGTTAAGCTCAATAGGTACGAAGGTTACCTCTGTGTCAACATTCATTCCATCGATATAAATACTGCCATCCGGGTTAGCAAAGCCGACCTCCATTCCGAGGTATAAGTTCGGCACGATTGCAGTATATCCTTCAATGCCAATAAAAAGCCCTTTGTCATTGTCAAAATCCTTCACCAGGTCATCGGTAAAGTTGATGTAATCCACCTTCACTCCTAAATTGACAATCCCAAGAGCAGATCTGACCGGAAATCGTTGCGCGGCATCTGCGGCTGAAGACGCTACGACAAAAACCATCGTTAGTAAAAAGAACATTAGTTTTTTCATAATTCCCTCCTTAATTGCTTATGACTCCTGCTTCACAGAAAATCTTAAAGACAGACTTGTTGAAAAAGATACTCCCTCCATGAATAGATTTGTTCTATGGGCCGATTGGGTTATCTATAGCAAATTAAGCAGCCATTGTCAATTCGACATACATGGTACATACATTTTTCTTAACCCGAAAACTGCATTTACCGGAGGCAATGTTGTCTGAAAAGTCTTTTGTCCCGACAAAAGTCGGGATTGAAATTAAAAGACTTTGAAGGCGGCTTTGCCTCCGGTTCGTTAATCAATTGCATTTTTCGGGTTAATTAAGTAAGCGGGAACTTGCCTTATGAATTTCTGTTTGAAATGTTGTATTGCGAGGCAATATGCGAATTCACGGCTACAGTAAGAACTGAGGACGCAGCATCCTATTTGGCCGCGCCATGCAATCCTTCTGCGACCTTCTCAGATAATGAACACAATTAAAAGCATTCTTCCCTTATCCGCTTTGCCCAGGACAAAATATCTGTCTTCACATATCGGGTGCAACCCATCCTTCTTGACAATGATCGGTCAATTAAAGAATATTTCTTCGGATTCGATGTGGGCTCCATGTCTTCCTTAATTTACAAATTACAGCATCTTTTGCAAATATACAACGTCAAATGTTTTTCCTCTTTTATTGCCGATTTCCCTAAATCGGCCGCATTCTACAAATCCGTTCTTCTTGTGAAAATTTATACTGCCCTCATTCAGTGAAGATATGCCTGCTAATACGGAATTAATTCCTTTTTTTCTCGCTTTATCAAGAAGGTAATCAAGGATACTTTTCCCTATTCCCCTGCCGGTATATCCTGGTTTTATGAAATAAGTTATTTCCGCGGTTTGAGAAAATGTAGAGAAAGGACTATATGCTCTTAACATGCCAAACCCTAAGATATTCCCCTGTCCATCTTCAGCAATAAGCGCCGGGAACCCTTCGCACATTTTCAAGAAATGATCGAAAAAATCGTAAGTCACTTTTTGTTCAGGGTATGCTGCAAAACTGTTTTCAACATAGTAGTTGAAGATATCAATTATTTCTTTTCGGTTATCTTTGGACAATGGTGCTATTTTTATATCCATTTTTTGTTCCTGCTATGTTTTTCAATTAAACTTATCGATTGCTGGTTATACCAAGCACAATCATTATATCAGGGTTCTATTGCGTTCAGTAAATGAAGTACTTGAGAACATTTTAAATTATCTTTTATCAAGAATTTTTATCCAGAGGCTGCACTTCACTTTCAAAATAATGATGAAAACAGCGGGGTAAATGGTAATAATCAGCGGTAGTCAGGATGTCTGAGAAATCTTTTGAGTTATAAGTGTTCCAGAACAGGACAATTTTCTTTTTTAGATCTTGTTTTTCTGCATCATCTATGAGGGAAGCAAAAGCCTTTCCTGTATAAGTCCCGTCCAATTTAATTCCGGTACAATTCTTCATAACAGTAACAGCTTTCATCCCTTCTTCAGTAAAAAGAGCATACCGTTTTCCAAAAAACCCATGTCTAATGTCTATTTTCTTCTCAGAAATTTCAAGCCTTGGGAAGGAAGGAGCGATAGAATGAAGGAGAGAGTTGGTCTTGTGAAAAAGCTTAACCATTTTTTTTGCATTTGCAAATTTTTCATCCACTACCCGCACCGGGATTACCTGACTCTTGATATTTAAAGCCTTGAATCCGAGTATCAGTCCGACGGCTGTTCCCACGGTGCCCAATGCAACATAAACAAGATCAGGCTCAGGTATTTTTCCTTCCACGATCTGCTCCTTTAGTTCAAAAGCTGCATTGACAAAACCAACCACACCAAGAGGCGAAGACCCACCGGCATCGACAATTAAGGGAAAATAACCATATTTCAGCCTATGCCGTAAAAGCTGGTAAATGGTTCCTGTTTTTAGCATCGACAGATTACGGTGCTGGTGAAGTTCAGCTCCGCAACAAGTGCTCATGAGGAGATTACGGCGCACATATTGAGCATTGGGCTGGGGCATTAGCATAGATATGCTCTTTAGTCCAACCTGTTGTGCATAAATTGCCGTAGCCAGTGCATGATTAGATCCGGCAAAACCGAAGGTCAGAACTTCTTTTGCCCCTTTGCGCAAAGCAAGACCCAGAATGAATTCTAACTTTCGTATTTTATTTCCTCCGTAGACCCTGCCGCTCAAGTCGTCACGTTTTATAAAAAGATGATTTATACCTATTTCCTTCCCCAATTGCTCAAGCTTTTCTACAGGCGTTGGGAATTCACCCAGAGATACATAAGGGAGCTTTTCTTTTAATTGAAGGTAGTGTTTGAATAACGGGATCATTACTCTAAGGCAGAATTATAGCAGAAAATATCTCGGCCACGCCTTATAAGATTATATTTTTACCCTATACGGATTCACTGTAAGCACCGGACATGTCGCTTTCTTTGCTACCCTGTATGCCACGCTCCCAAAGACAATCTTGTCTGATCCCTTTCTTCCGTGAGTGCCCATAAGTATAAGATCAAAGTCCTTTTTCTCAGCATACTTGACGATTATTGAAGCAGCATCCCCTATCACAACATTTGATGTTTTTACCTCGATACCCTTGAACTCTTCTTTAACAATTCGTTCCATGCGGACTTTTGCAGTTTCAAATGCATTCCTCATGATTGTTTTAAAATGATCGTCAGGTAGATCAAATTCATCAAAAAGCTCTATCGTCTCCTGGACATAAATTAAATGAATTTCCGCATGTAACTTCATAGCAAAGTATTGCGCATAGGGAACTAAAACTCTCATAACTTCCTGCGAATAATCGATAGGGACTAAAATCTTTTTAAATTCTTTCATTTCACCCTCTTAAAAATATCAAAAGGTAATAGTAATAGCGGATCGCGTCTTAAATTTTGACATCATAACTGTAGCAAATTTTAGCAGAAAATGCCTCCAAATGCATAAAGACATCCTCTACATAATTCATTAAACTTAACCTATCCTTGAATCTATTAATAAAGAGACGCTATGTATCAGGAGACCAACTATCCCGCCAATTATTGTTCCATTGATTCGAATAAACTGTAGATCTTTTCCTATTTCTAATTCTAGTTTTCTTCTTATCTTTGGTGGCTCCCATTTCTTTACATTCTCAGCAATGTAATGACTTATTTCCTCATGATATTTACTTATAAATATAATAGCAGCATCCAGAATCCGTTCATTAATTTTTTGACGGGCTTTTGAATCTCGAAGTAATCCCTGACTTATTGTATTTAAGGCCTCATAAATATTCCTTTTAATATTTGAATCTGTGGCATCAAGATCCCGTGAAATCTCATTTTTTATGTCTTTCCATCGGTCATCGAGATATTTTTGAAACTCAGTATCTTGCAAGAAATCCTCTTTAAACTGTTCTATCCTTTTTCTGAACTGGTCTGATGTATTTAATCTCTCAATAAATTCTTTCCACAATTGATTAAATGCTCTTCGTATTTCATGGTTTTTATCGCGACTGATATTATCTAATTCACCGATTATGAAAGATAATTTTAATTGTTTAAATATTAGTTGAAACCATCCAAACAATCCGCCCGATGAGTCGATTCTATATTTATAAAGAAAATTCTTTAAATGAATAATTATCCTATCGAACAGTAATTGGTGCTCATTTTTTGAAGTAAGGATTGTCAATATTTTTCCAACAGTCGGAGCAAGTTTAATTGAACGAATCGCTGATGTAGCATTTTGCCGAATAAATCTTCTGATATCATCATCATCGCTGCCTTTGATTATTTCTTTAATAATAAAACATAACTCATTTGTTGCTTTATCACTGTTTTTTTTATCTGCTAACCATCTAGCAGCATTCTCAACAATATCCTTATTCCGTAGTTTTTCCTCGAGCATTTTCGGTTTAAGAAAATTATCATCAATAAAATTTCCTAAATTATATCCTATGCGTTCTTGATTTTTTTGAATAATATTCGTATGTGGTAAAGGTATACCAAGAGGATGAGCAAAAAGAGCAGTGACAGCAAACCAATCCGCTAAAGCACCTATCATCGCGGCTTCAGCAAATGCTCTAATAAAGCCCAGCCATGCCCACGCATATGTCCTTTCGCCAAATTTAGCTAAAAGAAAAATTATGACCATTAATATAAATAAGCTCGTTGCATAGAACTTCATTTTTTTTAATGCGGCTTCTTTATGTATATCTTGAGCCATATAAGCCCCTCCTCTTTTATTAAAAGATCAATCCACTGCTCTTTCTCATCCCTCTTCTTCACCAACTCTTAAAATCCGTAAAGTGTGAACCGTTATAAGTGAAGTGTAAAGGAAAACGCACAAAAAGGTAAAATAAATGGGGTCAGCCCTGGAAGGTGAGTCCATTCTCGAATCTTTTTAGGAAATCATCTTTTGTTATCTCAATATCTCTAATGATCTTTGCAAAAGTCCGGGCCCGATCAGTTCGCCGGGATGGACAGGGATAAACGTAGTACGACCACTAGGGCGGGCTTAAAAAACATGACTACCTTGCTGCCTTTCTAATACATAATCTTGTTTTTACAATAAAGCAACTAGGTAGTGTCAATCATTTTGTGTAAATTTTTTTAAGGGATGCTTCCCCCATTGTTCGTTCAGATGACTCAATACTGCATAGACAATTCTCTCGATGCTCTGATCATGATTGAAACAGCTC
>Ga0068713_1001995_pt1 | contig 23083 bp, 13 predicted proteins | sample MTBAKSrepl2MetaG_FD_62223 | JGI IMG/M metagenome (GOLD analysis project Ga0068713, IMG submission 62223) | Enrichment culture microbial communities om Arthur Kill intertidal strait, New Jersey, USA, that are MTBE-degrading - MTBE-AKS2 (Arthur... | ecosystem: Environmental > Aquatic > Marine >...
TTCACTAAATTATAGCATCTATTTTTGGGTGTGCAATATCTTTATCCTGTTTCAAAGGGCGAAAAATCTGCTACCCGGCGAGGGACATCATGAGAAGAATCGCCGGAGCTCATAAAGAAAATTCTCGGAAAAAGCCGTCTCCCCTGCGTTGATCTCCCTTTTCTCCCAAAAGCGGACTTCAGAGATCTCTTCAGGGTCGAAACTGATCTCTTCTCCGTTATAGAGAGCTGTGTAGAGAGAGACAAGCTCTCGTTCACAGGATGATTCCCAGATATACCGTGCTTTGAAACGGGCCTGAGACGGAAAATATCCAAGCTCTTCTAAGGATTCCCGTTTAAGTGCTTCTGAAAACGTCTCTCCCCAGGATACATGCCCTCCCACAGCAGTATCCCACTTACCGGGCTGTATCGCTTTTAACGGGCTTCTCTTCTGAAGAAGAAACCGTCCCTCGATGTCCATGATCTGAAGATGGACCACAGGGTGAAGGATCTTTGTCCCGTCATGACACGCTTCACGCGAGACCTTATCCAGAGGCCTCCCTCCGGGTGTGCAATGAATCAGCCATTCCATGGATCCATTGTAAAAGAAACTTTAAAAAAAGCAACGCAACAGTGGCCGCGGAAAGCTGTTGACACGGTTCAAAAGGGTTATATAATTCGCAAAGCGAAAGGGACGGTTTATGGTGCGCGAATATATGGACAAGATCCGGCTGATATCCCCCAATGCACGGTTTTTCCTTGTGGGGGGGCTCTTTAACGGCCTGGGGATGTCTGTCTTTACACTTTTATTCAACCTCTACTTGAAAGAATTCGGCTATTCCGAGACGGTGATCGGACACATACTCTCGGCAGGAGCTCTGGGAGCTGCCGTTATAGCCGTCCCTGCGGCCATGATCATCGAACGTTTCCATCTCAAGCATATCCTGATACTGGGGACTATTCTCTCTTCCCTCTCATACGGACTCCAGGTCTTTTTCCGTGATATTCACTTTATTCTCTTCTTCTCTTTTACGGCGACCATGTTTATCACCGTCTATCGCGTCTCTGTGGCTCCTTTTTTTATGAGAAACAGCACTCCTTCAGAACGGATCCATCTCTTCAGCCTCAGTTATGCCATGATGATGTTTTCTCAGCTTCTGGGTTTCTTTATCGGGGGTTTTCTGCCCAAAGCGGCTTTGTCACTTGGTCTGGCTTCCACAATGACAGACGCTTACCGGTTTTCCCTCTATACCTCGATTGTATTGACCATGATCTCAGTCATCCCCTTCCTCTCCATCGAGCAGAGGCCTGTCCCCAGGGTCAAAAGCACGTTTACCGAACGGATCCGGCGGTATAACTGGGGGATTATCCTGCGCCTTATGATTCCCAAGATTTTTGTGGGGATGGGGGCCGGATTGGTCATCCCCTTTATGAATCTCTATTTCAAAATCGTCTTTAACCTTAGTGCAGAGAGCATCGGCATCTATTTTTCCGTCCTCCAGGTCTTTATGTTTTTCGGGATGCTTTCCGCCCCTTTTCTCACAAAGCGGTTCGGCATGATCAAGAGTATTGTGCTTACAGAGCTCCTCTCTGTCCCGTTCATGCTGGCCTTGGCCCTCACTCATCACCTTCCTCTGGCTGTCATGGCTTTTATCCTGCGGGGGACATTGATGAATATGAATATCCCCATCAGCAGTAATTTTGAAATGGAACTTGTGAAGGAAGCGGATCAGCCTTTCACCAATGCGATCTCCATGCTGGCCTGGAACGGAGCCTGGACGGTGAGTGCCCATTGGGGAGGAAAGATCATCGAGGAGTACTCGTTCTCCTTCTCCTTTTATATCACCATTGCTCTCTATGTGATCTCAGCGGTGACCTACTACTTTTTCTTCAGGAAAAAATAGAGGCTCAGTTGCCTGTATACTTCATGGAACTCCAATAGGCCGGATGAGGAAAATAACGGCGAAGATCCTGTTTGGCTTTCCATAAAGCGAGGGGGGGCGGGGTCCCCTTTTCGAGTTCCCTGTAGAAGTGTTTGAAGAGCATCCCTGTGGCCACATCGGAAATACGCCACAGCGAGGAGATGACAGCGCTCTTCTCTGATTTCATGAATGCTCTGTCAAGAGCGGTGACTTCCTCTCCGTCCCCCAGGACACCCACGCCTGAATCGCAGGCGCTGAGAACCGCCAGGCGGATTTCAGATGTCAATGTCCGTATCTCTTCCACGTCGAAACGGCCGTCATATTCCCCTCCTGAAGCAAACAGAAGGTGCGAGAGAAGGGCATAATGACGGTTAAAATAGCCGTGACAGGCAAAATGGACGATATCATAGGGCCTGGAAGCCATTTTTTGCCTTACAGCTGCTTCTGTGGCCTCTTTTCCTTTTAAGATGTCGGTGATCCGGTTGAAGATGAAATGGATCTCCCCTGCCTCTTTCTGGGCGAAATAGAGCTCAAGGTCAGGATTATTCAGGTCAGGGTTCCCCACAGCCAGAATGGATTTGTATGGCTGTGGTTCTTCGCTTTTCCTGAGCATAAAGAGATCGGGGATGTATGTCACAGGGAAACGGCTGATGAGGTAGTCCCCCTTTTTAATGAGAAGGGAGAAGGGCAGATAGTTCAGAACTCCTGAAGGCGAGACCACAAGATGTGAGCTTTGGCCAAGTTCCAGGGGCAGCAGAAGGTCTCCCAGACGTTCAGATTCCTTACGGATCACCTCTTCATCGGCTGTCTCTGAGATCAGGTCGCGCAGATGGCTCACATCCTGGTTCAGGGCCTCTTTTCCGGCATCTATGGCGTAGCCCCGGACTGATCCCTGGATAAAAGCCAGGAGGAGCGTTCTTTCCTCAAGGACAAGGAAGGAGAGGACAAGAGTCCCTTCGGGGATAGACCCCGTGAAATCCTCTGTTTCGGGAATAGCCGCACTCCCCTTCTGATTCATGGCGATCTCCAGCTTAAGACGGTCCAGCTCTTTTTTCTTTTCTTCATATTCCCGGGCAACACTGGCGTCGTTTTTCATGAGAAGATCGAGGTTATAGAGCTCTTTTTTCAGAGTGTTCAACGACTCTTTTTCCCGGGAAGTGATGACGCCGGGGCCGCTTCCCAGGGGGTTGTTCACAAGAAAAGCAATGCGCTTGACCTTTTCTACAGTGATGAATGATTTTTCGAAGAGGCCGGCGTCGAAATAGGCCTCAGCCAGGGACCGGTAGATATTCTGATACTTTTTTAACAGTTTCACCTGAAGCCCGGGGGAATCCATTTGAGCAGCCATGGATTCCAGGAGAGATACAGCCATTTCAAAATGGGTGATCCGGCCTGAAAGAAGACCCAGGTGATTGGCTATCTCCAGGGCGGTGGAAGTGTCCCGGATCTCCAGGGCTTCCTTCTGGGCTTTTTCCAGTAAAGGAATGTTTTTTGTAATGAGCCCTGTATAGTAAGAGATATACATGGCCTCTTCAGGGGTCAGAGAGCCCAGCTTTTTCATCTTTTCAAGGTTGCCCAGGGCGTGGCCGGAATCACCGAGAAGATAAGAGGTAATAGCCAGATGTCGGTAGAGCCCCTTGAGAAGGTAGCTGTTATTCCTCGCTTCAGCCTCGGGGAGCTCGCTGCGCAGAAGAGCTGCCGCTTCTTCGATGTGTCCTGTCTCTCTCAGGATCAGGGCTTTATTGATCATCAGAGTCGTGGTCTCCCCGATGATGTTATACTGACGCGCGGTCTCCAACGCTTTGTCGATCTCGGAAAGCGCAAGCTGTTCATTCCCGGTCTCCAGAAGAGCCAGGGAGAGAAGATTCTTCAAAATAACACGTTCAGCCTGGTTCTCCTTTTCCGGGAGCGAGTCAAGAGTGCGGCGGATATAATCAAGGCAGTCGTGATAAGCGTTTGTCTTAAAGAGAAGGTTCGCCATACCGATGGCGGCATTGAGCCTGACACTTTCATCAGAAGAGGAGCCCAGAGGAAGGAATGATCTTCCGGCTGCCTCATAATCCCCGCGCCTGAGGTTGATGGATCCCTTGAGGAGCTCCACAGTCTCCCGGTTCTCAGGTGAGCGGACCTCATCAAGAAGAGCCTGAGCAGCATCGTTTTCATTGAAATACTTGTATCTGATCACAGCGCGGCGGATAAGGCTCTCGTCACTCTTGAGGGTCTTCAGGAGTTCCAGCGCTTCCCCGTATTGTCCGTTTTTCTCATAAAGAGATGCCAGCTGAAGAGTCTGGTCTCCGGGGATCCGCCCCTCCTGATAGATGGCGATGGCCCGGCTGTAGAACCCTGTCTTTTCATAGAGGATGGCCATATTCTTATCATAGGCCGATTCGGGAAGGCCTTTCAGAGCGATATATTCTTTCAGTTCATCACGGATGAGATCGGGGTCTCTCAAATAATCTGCAGCGATGGTGATCATGAGGTAGAGGCGGCTTGTCAGTGTGGCTTTGTCCTTACGGGCTTTTAATAGCGGGATGAGGTTAGCCAGTTCTCTGAATGAACGGCTGTAATGTCCTTCTTTGTAGTAGAGATAGGCGCGGCGGTCGATCTCATTAGTCTTTTCTGCTAAAAACGCAGCAAATTGACTCTCTGTCATCTCGCGGTAGGACAAGGTGATCTCATTGATCTTCAGGGTGTTCAATCCAGTATAGATGAGAATATCAGCAAAGAGACGCAGCGGCAAAGGAGGGACAGCCTGCCCGGACTCGATCCAGAGGCCGTCCACAGTGAGTCCTTCTTTGAGAAACTGTAATCCGGTATACTCCCCTGCCCTGAGGGCATAGGGATTTACGGGATCCGGATCAAGGATAGCAGAGAGCTTGAAATAACCGCTGCTCTCTTCTGTAAGGGGTTTCTCCTGGGAATCAGCCCAAGGCCTGGGCAGGTGGCGTCCTTCATAGAGGAGGAAGAGCTGCGCAAGAGAAAAGGCGTTGAAAGCATGAGGGCTGAACGCCGATCCCGTGCGGTCGATGATAAACGGAGTCCCCTGCGGAATCCCTTCTTCAACGTGGATCCCCGCCTTTGTGAGGATAAGATATTTGCTGTCGAGCCGGTAAGCGATGGAATCGCTCTCGGAGAGCATCCCGCGGATCTCGTCCCCTTCCAGAAAAGGGATTCCGGCTATAAGTTTGGCTCGTTCATCCAGTTTGCCGGAATAGCGCCGGGCTTCTGCTTGGTCTCCTTTTCCGAGATAATAGAAGTAGTTCCCCAGATTGACTGTATCCAGCTGCGAAAAGAGTTCGGGTTTGTAAAAGAGATAACGCAGGCGCTCGTCAAAAGATTCGAAACGGGAAAGGATGCTCACGACCTGTTCAATATCACTCTTTTCTGTGAGGATATCTTCCAGGATCGCATACGGGACCGCCCCTTTATCCCTGAAAAAGGCCGCAAACCTGGAGGCTTCTTTGTCGCCCACCCTGCTGATGGACGAGGAGGCCTTTTCGAGGAATTCCAGACTTGATCGGGGAGATCGTTGTCTCAGGAGAAGAGAGACATCCATATCGATAAGAAAATCAAGAAAAGGACTTTCTCCCTTCAATTCCTGAAGCGGGCTGACGACATCTTCTCCCAGGAAACGGTAAATAAAAAGGTAGTAGAGGCGTTTCATCGAAGTGCTCACCCCAGGCGTCTGCAACAGTGAACGGATCTTCTCAAAGCGTCTGAAATCATTTTCCTGGCTCTCCACAGATTCGCGCAGTGTGGGATAAGAGGATTCCCGGGGAGCTGATTTCATAAAGGCCAGGATCATCATCCACCTGTGAAGGTCCTGCAGAGCAGGATCGCGCATGGATTTCACTGACTCCTCCATGCCTTCAAGAGTTCCCATGGGGTCAGGCAAAGCATCCATGTTCAGGAAAAGCTCAGAAAGTCGATTGATGAGAAGCCCTTTCTGAAAATTGTTCTCTCTGGAGATCTGAAGAGAACGGTCCAGGTACTCCTGAAGAAGCTCATCGTTTCCGATACGGTAATAGAGAGAAGCGAAATTATTCGTGATGACCATATCGGCATAAGGACTGTCTGATACAGCTAGTTTCTCCTTAAAAAGATTCACGGCAGTGCCCATCTCGCCCTTGTCCATGGATGCCGCCGCCATAATGGAAAGGAGGAGATTTCGCTCCATTTCGGGGGTGAACCCCTGGTAAGCTCCGGTCTCCTGTGCGCCTGAAAGGGCCATGGCGATGGAAATATCCAGAAGCCCCTTCCCCTTCTCTGAGCGGCTCTGCTGTCCCCGGAGGAGATCCAGTCCCTTTTGAGCATGGAAAAGAGCCTTGTCGGCATCATCACCAAGAAGAGCGTTGTAGGCGATATTTCTATGATAGAGGACTTCCTGAACAGGATCTCCGATGGAAATCCCCAGGGAAAGTGCGCGCTCGAAATAACGGACCGCTTCAAGGTTTTTTCCGGAGAGGGATGTGACCATACCCAGATGTTTGAGAATATAATCCTGTCCTCTTATATCCTGATCTTCAAGGTAGAGAATGAGGAGCTTTCGATCGTAGCCGGCCGCCTCTTCGTACTGATTGAGGTTGTAATGGATGGAGGAGAGCCGCAGCAGATACTGTTTTTCCTCTTCACGCCCCTGATAAAGGGGTATTTTTCCGGACATAGCCTTATAGTATTCCAGTGATTTGTCAAAGATACGCAGTTTGAAATAGATATTAGCCATATTCTTTTCAAAATAGCCCCTGAGGAGGATATCCTCCTGTACTGTAAGGGCAAGCCCGGTCTTGTACTCTTCTAAAGCCAATTCCAGGTATTGGCCGCGGCCCAGGCGTTCCATCTCTTCGTAGAGCCATCCCAGAGTCAGGTGCATGATCCCCTCCTGCGGCCGCCGGCTGACAGCACGAAGGACCAGCTCAAGAGCCTCCTCATAAGCCGCCAGAGTGAGGTCTTTACGGCCCTTCACTTCATAGGAGGTCCCCAGATAGGTGAGAGCAAAACCGTAGAGGTACTGCATGAGAGGGTCTTCAGGATGATCCGTCCAGAGGGCTTTATACCGCCCGGTTGTCTCCATGATGTTCCCCAGGAGATAGTCCAGCCTGATCATCGACCGGTTGATCTCCAGGTCCCCCGGGAGAGCATCTCTCAAAAGAAGAACGATTTTCCTTGCCTTGAGGAGATCTCTCTCTTTTTCATACTCATCTGCAACCGCCATGGCTTTAGAGCGGAGAAAGGCGACAATATCGTTATAATAGGGGCCGTCATAACCATTGGTGAGGATTTTTGAGAATGTCGTGATCCCCTCTTCCGTTGCATAGCTGCTGAAGATCTTCAGCAGGACAGGATATAGCAGTTCACGATTATCGTCCTCTTCGGTTGAGATCTTGTGCCACTCATGAAGAGCTCCGGCATAATCTCCCACCACAAGAAGGGATTCCATAACTGCTCCTGTGGCCCCGTAAAAGAGAGACGAATCCCGGGAGTTCTCTTCGCGGATCTTATTGAGGATATTGAGAGAATAACCGCTTCGGGGATTGTATTCGGCCCTTGTCTTCAGATAGAGATCCACGGCTTCTGTCACCCAGCGGTCACGATAGAGGGTGTTTTTAATCATTTTTTCCAGGCGCTCAACAGCTTCTTTCCGCCGGTTCAGATTGAGTGCTGAACGGGCTGCTGTAAGAGAGAGCTTGTTTTTCAAGCCTGCCGATCGGATCTTCTGTTCAAGACGGGGAAACAGCTCCAGAACAGCCTTATCTTGTCCGGATGCATAAAGGCGCTCCAGCAGCCGTTGTGATAATCCCTCCTGGTAAAGCGGCTGAGCTGAAGCAAGATCCTTTTCTGTGGCCAGAGGCTTCAGGAGGGATTCGTCTGTGAGATAGGAGAACTTCTCCGCTTCCCTTTCTGCCAGGAGAGGATAACCAAGTTCCATGAGTTTGTTGATATAGCGGGTTAAGAAAAGAAGGGCTTCCCCCGGAGGGAAACGCCCTGACACTATCTCTGCCATGGGAAGGATCTCTTCGGGATCATCTGTGCGTTCCAGGTAGTTGTTATAGTGGTAGACCGAAGAGAAAAGGTAGACCAGGTTTTCCCTTTTTTTATAAGAGAGTTTCGGGCCCCGGGTAAAAAAGAGGGTTTCTGTAGATAGGGCGAAACTGTGCAGTCCGGAAGCTCCAAAGAGGTAATGCTCCCGGCCCTCCTCAAGCGAGGTGAGAAAAGCGGTCTGCATGGATGATTCATCACTCTGCTGCTCTTCAGCCAGGGGATATGAGAGAAAAAAGAGCTTCTTCGTTGATGGATCGAAAAAAAGATCACTCTTAGACACAGAAGAGGTGCTGACGACTCGGGTATTTCCCGTGGCGATATCCACCGCCAGTATCTCCTTATCCCTGAGAAGATAGACCTCCCCGTCTCCGAATGCAAGGTCTTCAGCACCTGTAAACTCGGATCTGAAGGATTCTCTCCCCTCTCTGTCAAAGACGGCAAGGGCTGTCTTCCCCTTTTCTCTTACCAGAGCTGCAATGAGAGATCCGTCAGGAGAGAAGCGGGGGATCATCTCTTTGACAAAAGGCCTGCCCAGGTTTGTCTCTTTTCTTCCGTGGAGAAGGATGATATCACCCTGGACATCATACTGGTCAGTGGTGACAAGAAGGTCTCCTCTCCTGTCCACATCCTCCAGATTCTCATCATAGGAGGTCGACAGGAGTGCTTTTCGCTGTTGTGTGTCAAAATCATATCTGATGACCTGGCGGTTATTGTTTTCCATGACGGTATAATAGAGCGCGCGGGTCTCGCTGCAGAAACGCACAGATTCGATCCCCCCTAGCTGGACATCGATCTGTCCGTCGGGAGCTGCCTCCTGTCTGAGGCCGCTTTTCAGAGAACACCCCCCTGCTCCCAGCATGAGAAAAAGAAGGAAAAGGAATGGTTTACGGCGCACTCTTCTCCTTCCAGTTTCCCGATGCATCCTGGATCAGCCAACCGGGCCGGGCCTCATCATGCATCTTATGGGCGAAGATCTCTTCCACTTTATCCCGATCCTGATCGCTGAGACCCTGGGTAATATTGATAATGCGTGTATAGATGATCAGCCGGTCGCGGTTCTCCTCCTGAACAAACCGGTTCACGAGACGGGCCAGCTCTTTGTCATCATCCATACGGCGGGTATCCCTGATCTCCACATATCCGCCGTTGTTTTCTCCGAGGATCTTCATATCCATAAAACGCTGGTAATCGTCTTTGTTGTAGAGCCTGTTCTGATAGGCAAGAAGAGACCTCTTTTTTTCATCAGAGATCTCAGTGATGTCGTCAGGGAGGGCTCTTACGGAGACAAGCATCATGGGATCAGCCCCGATAAAAGAATAGTTGCCGAGGACCTGATTTTCAAGAGAGGTCTTCTCCCCGACAAGAGTGATCTCTATCTTTGCTTTCGGACTCAACAGAGAACACCCGTTGACCGCCATAACGGTCATGAGAAGTGCAATGGAGAGGACAACTTTATTCATGACACTCCTTTCTTAAAACACAAGCCCTGTCTCTTTGAGGATGCTGTCTAGGGGAATCCTTCTGATAGGCTCCACATCCAGTCCGCCTATAAGAAAACCCAGGACAAAGGAGACGACATTGGAGCGGCGGAATCCGAATGTGGGATGGATATTGACAAACCCGTTAGATGTGGTGATCAAAACGTTTTTGGGAACCACTCCCACCATATTGAGTTTTTTGCGCATCCCCTGGATCTGGGGGTTTTTCTTGTCCGGATCCAGTGAAAGAAGCGCTTTATCAAGGACGTCACTGTCGATCTTCGTGATATCCCAATACCCTTCGACTTGTGTCCCCTTTCCCTTAAAACGGGAGACCATGGACAAGAGAGAAGCGCCCCCTTTCCCGGTGCCTTTTCGGATATTCAGGTCGATGGCGTTGAACTGGATGTCATAGCTCTTGTCGTCCAGGTCAGCGGAGAGAGTCCCTCCGATCTGTCCGTCCAGGAAACGTCCGTAGAAGGTATTCACCGCAGCCTTTTTATTCGCAGCAGAAAGAGAAGCTGCAAGATCCCTGATGATGAAATGCTGAAAACCGCCCTCTTGCATCCTGAGGTTGATCTCTTCCCCCTGGCGCAGCTCCCCCGGAGAAAAGGGGCCGTAATAATACGGAAGAGAAAGAGTCAGCCCGGTGATAAAGACATCGCTGTCGTATTGGAGATGCCCCAGGGAACAGTCGAAGACTGCCTTCCACTTTTCAGGGGTCCCTTCAAACCAGAGGCGTCCGTCAATATTCTCCATACGGATCTTCTTGTCCGGGTAGAAGAGCGAAACGCCGTCCATGGTGTTGTCTGTCTTGATAAAGGGCGCAGCAAGAGAGCCTGAGATGTCCAGTGTGAAGTTTATCGTTCCCCTGGATTCCATGTCAGGAAGTCCCGGAGCAAAAGAGAGAAGCTCTTCGATATCGATTTTTGAATGTGAGAGGGTGAGGTTTATATTCTCTTCTCCCCACTTCTCAAGAGAACCGTTTACAAGAAAGCGGTTATTGCGTCCCAGCTTCAAAAAGAAGTTGTCGCAATAGAGATACTTCTGTTCAGGAGCGATGATGAGTCCGCCCCCCAGGCTTATCTTTGGGATCTTGACTGGCGATAGTTCTGTCCTGAAATCCACCTCTTCCGCTCCTGCTGAGATCAGGAGAGTAAGCCCTTTGGAAAGAGAGCCGGTGACTTCTGCCAGAGCGTTGAGTCTGGCATAGAGGGGGATATCAAAATAGTTGTAAAATGTGAAATCACGCATCTGAAGATTAAGCTGGATCGTATCCATATCAGGGGTGTTCCCGCGAAGTCTCAGTGTTCCTCCGTAAAGAGAGAAGGAGAAATCTTCCAGAGTCCAGCCCCCGGTCATAAGATGCGGCTCCAGATGCCCTTTGACGGCAAAATGGAGGTTTTTCACAGGTTCTTTCATCCGGGAGACCATGAGAGACCCGATGGATCCCTCTGCCCCGATTTCCAGGCGTTGAGGCGTCCCCTGAATTGATAATGTAAGAAGAGCATCATCCAGTGAGGCCCCGGAAGCAGCTGCTGAAGGGATCCGGACCGTCACTTCACCCGTCATCTCCTCTTTTCTGGCTTCTCCCCGGCTCCTGACATAACCTGCCAGAGAGGCTTCAGGAAGGCCCGGGACAGCACGCCGGAGTATCCCGTTCACACCGGAAAGGTCGATGTCTGAAAAAAGACGGCTGAAAGCCAGTGACTCGAACTCCATCTTTTCGTTAAAAAAGACTTTCCCCTGGATGTCCATGACCGGCATTCCGTTGAGAGTGGCTGAAAAGGAACGCGCCAGAAGGCTTCTCTCCTGTGTGCTGAAAAGATAGGAGCCTTCCTGAACCAAAGTGACTTCTCTTCGAGGTTCGGCAGCTTGAATGCGTTCCTTCATGGCCAGAGCTCCCTCATAGAGCCCTGCGCCGAGCGAGACACCATAGGGGATGACGATCGTCTCCCCGCCCGCTTTGAGCGTCACACTGTTCTCTCCTGTCCGGAAGGTAAAAAAGCCTGAAAGCCCTTTCAGTGTCCCCGTAAGACACTCAGCTGACCCCAGAAGTGAAAAATCTCCTGAATGGACTGCCTGCTCCCCTTCATAAGCAAGGCTGAGTTCAGTGACAGAAAGAGATCTCAGGCGAAACCGCGGGATCTTTTGGGGGATCAGCGGTTCGTTTTTCTGCAGCGCATCGCTTTCGCTTTGGGTGTCAGGATCTTTCTCTGGAGTTATTCCGGAAGACGGAGCCTCTTTGACGATAAGCGAGGCCTTTTCCAGTGAGATCGTCTTGATGTCGACGAGCCCGTGAAACAAGGAGAAGGGAGAGAGGCGGACCTGACACTTTTCTGCGGAAAAATCTCCTGCAGGGAGAGAAAGAGTGACCTCCTTCAGCGTAAGAGACCAGGGAAGACGGGAGCGGACTGATCCCACCGAAAGCGGAACGGCACGGGAGACAAGAGGGCTGTTCAAGACTCCTGGAGAGAGAAGGCTGTTGACAAGAGAGAAGAGAAACGCCAGATGGAGAAGAAGTGAAACGAGCACACCGCCGGCAGCGAAAAGAATGACCCGCGCTGACAAACTCTTTCCTTGTTCTTTTTCGTTTTTATGCATCTGACGTCTCATTTCCAGGCCCCTTTATTCTCAATCTCCCGCCTCTTGTTGAGAAAGAGCGAAGATTTTCTCTAGTATAGCTGATTTAAAGAGAAAATAAAGGGGAGCTTAACGCTCCCCCCATTTGACGGCGATGACAAGGTCCCCTACTCCGCAGCGGGTGTCAGGTTCTTTCAGAGTCCCGCGTTTTTCGATTTTAAGAAGGGAATCGATCTGACGAAGAACCCCTTCTTCGAACTCTGTCTTGCCGTACCCTCCGTCATCCAGAAGAGCAATGGGATAGGCCAGGGAAAGTTTGTTTTCCGATTTGGCTTTTCTGATGGTTTCCACATACTGGATGACTTTCCTCCCCTCTTCATCGGCCCCTTCGTAGGCTGGAGTGTGCTCCGGCAACGGCCAGGGGGCGAGATGAATGGATGTCTCCGGCATGAAATCAGAGAAGTAGAGCTGATAGATCTCTTCGGTGATGTGGGGCACAAAAGGAGCAAAGAGGCGAAGGACCCCGTAAAGGACGGTAAAGAGGGCCCATTGGCTTCCCTTCTTCTCTTCACGGCTTCCCTCTTTGATCTTTCCCTTGACCAGTTCGATATAATTATCGCAGAGGTCTTTCCAGAAAAAAGATTCGATGGACTGAAGCGCCAGTCCGTATTCATACCTCTCCAGGTAATCCGTGGCTGTCCGTGATGTGGCCCGGAACGATTCCAGGATCCAGCGGTCCACATTATTGAGTGTCCCGCCTTTCTCCCCGGAATAGCCTTCCAGGTTCATTATGGCAAACTTTGACGCATTCCAGAGTTTTGTCACCAGTTTCCGTCCGTCTTTGAGGACATCTTCGGAAAAAAAGGTGTCCATCCCAAGCCTGGAGCCGGCTGTCCAGTACCGGACAGGGTCAGCTGTATGCTGAGCCACCAGAGCCTGGGGAGTCTGTCCCGCATTCCCCTTGGATTTGGATATCTTCTTTCGCTGGGGATCCAGGCTGTGGCCGGATATCATGATATTCTTCCACGGAGGCACTCCGTGATGGTAGTAGGACTTGACGATTGTATAGAAGGCCCATGTCCTGATGATATCGTGGGCCTGGGGACGCAGGTCCATGGGGAAGATCTCTTTCATCCTCTCGTCCTTTTCCCCCCACTTTCCGTTGATCTGAGGAGTGACAGACGATGTGGCCCATGTATCCAGGACATCCTCTTCAGGGGTAAACGAGGTCCCGCCGCAGGAGGGACAGGGTTTTTCCGGGTTGTCTTTTAACGGATTGACGGGAAGAGCGCTTTTTTCGGCCACAACGGGAGCCCCGCAGTCGTTGCAATACCAGAGGGGAAACGGAACGCCGAAATAACGCTGCCGTGAGATCCCCCAGTCCCATTTGAGATTGGAGACCCAATGGATATAACGCTCTTTCATGAATTCCGGATACCATTTGATCGAGTCAGCCAGACGGATCAGCTCCTCTTTATTTTCAAGGATCTTGATAAACCACTGCTTTTTGACGATAAACTCCATCTCCCGACCGCATCGGTCATGAGTGTTCACCGGGTGAGTGATGTGGCGTTTTCCACGGACAAAGCCTCCCTCTTCCAGGTCCCGGATGACGGCTTGTCTTGCCTCTTTGATCTTCATCCCCTCATAAGCGCCCGCCAGGGCGTTCATCCGGCCGTTTTCGTCAATGGCCTGACGCAGTTCCAGACGGTGGGTATGGTACCATTCCACATCCGTGGAATCTCCGAATGTGCAGCACATGACCGCTCCGGACCCCTTCTCCTGATCCACCTTCTCGTCGGGACGGATGGTGACCTGGATGTCAAACAGCGGGGGGCGGACAGCCATCCCCAGTATCTTGCTGTACCTGGGGTCGTCAGGATGGACAAAGACAGCTGTGAGTGCGGGGAGAAGTTCGGGACGCGTTGTGGAGATGATGAGTTCCTCTCCGTTTTCCAGGGTGAACGCGATATCCACGAATTCCGAATCAAACTCCTTGTCCTCTGTCTCTGCCTGGGCCACGGTGGTGCGGCAATGGGGACAGTAGAGGGCCGGAGTAGCTTTGTGGATGACGGCTCCCTTTTCAAAAAGGTCGATGAAAGAGCGCTGTGATATCCTGCGTGAACGTTCATCGATGGTGGAATAGAGCTGATCCCAGTCAGCTGAAAAACCCAGGCTCTGCCAGAGCGCTTTGAACTCACCCTCCACTTCAGCGGAGACATCCAGGCAATGGGCGATGAATTCCTCCCTGTCCATGGAAGAGGCGCTCTTCTTGAGCTTTTTCTCCACCAGGCGCTCGGTGGGAAGCCCGTTGTCGTCAAAACCGAAGGGATAGAAGACATTGTATCCGCACATACGCTTATACCGGGTCATGATCTCGGCCTGTGTGTAGGAGAAGACATGTCCGATGTGCAACTGCCCGGAGACAGTGGGCGGAGGGGTATCTACAGAGTAGACAGGCTTATCCCCTTTCCCCTCGTAAGAAAAGATCTTCTTCTCTTCCCAGAACCGTTGCCATTTTTTTTCTGCATCACTTCCGCCGTAATACTTTGGCAGCTCTTTCATCTCTGCTCCTCCTCGTTGTTGTCAGGGTATAAAAGGGTCCCAGCCGTGGGCCTTCATTATGAGATCGGTGATTTCACGGACAGCCCCCCGCCCTCCGGGGAGTTGAGTCACATAATCGGCTTCCTGCTTCATGCGCTCATGGGCGTCCGAAACGGTAAAAGCGATGCCGGTCCTCTTGAAGACCTCCATCTCGGGAATATCGTCTCCCACGCAGGCTGTCTCGTCATCGCTGATATGATACTTTTCCTTTAAAGTCTCAAAGACCGAGAGTTTGTCCCTGATCCCCTGATAGACCTCTGTGATCCCCAGATCACGGGCTCTCTGGTCCACCAGGCGCGAACGACGCCCGGTGACGATGGCAAGGACGATCCCCTTTGATAGGAGCATCTTCATGCCTAATCCGTCACGGGAATGGAAAGCCTTGTACTCCCGGCCTTCATCATCCATATAAAGGGAGCCGTCGGTGAGGACTCCGTCCACGTCAAAGATGATCAGTTTTATCTTTTTCAGCTGGTCTTCAAATGTCATAATAGCCCTGCTTTGAGAATATCGTGAATATGGATCACACCCTGGATGGAATCATCTCCGTCCACCACCACAAGAGAGGTGATGTTGTGATCCTCCATGGCTTTTAATGCATAGGCAGCCAGCTTTTCTTCGGTGACTGTCTTGGGATGATGGACCATGACATCTTTCATAAGGATCCCGTTTAGAGAATCATGTGTCTGGAGAAATCTTTTGAAATCCCCGTCTGTAAAGATCCCCAGAAGCCGCCCCGAATCGTCTGCCACCGTGGTCATCCCCTTTCCCTTGGAGGAGATCTCATAAATGGCTTCTTTCAGGGGTGTCTCCGGAGAGACGCGGGGAATGCCTTCCCCTGTGACCATGAGGTCAGCAACAGTAAGCAGGAGTTTTTTCCCCAATGCTCCTCCAGGGTGATAAAGAGCAAAATCTTCTGCTTTGAAGCCCTTCTCCTCAAGAAGTGTGATGGCCAGCATATCCCCCAGGACCAGGGTCACCGTTGTCGAAGCGGTAGGTGCGAGATTAAGAGGACAGGCCTCTTTTTCCACGGAAATATCCAGGACTTCATCGCTGTATCTGGCCAGGGTAGACTCTTTTTTCCCGGTAATGGCGATGAGGGGGATCCCCATGCGTTTCAGGATAGGCAGGATCTTGATAAGTTCTTCTGTCTCTCCGCTGTTGGAAATGGCGATGACCAGGTCCTCCTGGCGGATCATCCCCAGGTCGCCGTGAGAGGCTTCTGCAGGATGGAGAAAAAAGGAGGGAGTCCCTGTGCTGGCCAGCGTAGCAGAGATCTTGCGGCCCACAAGGCCTGATTTACCCATGCCGGTGATGACCACGCTTCCTTTGACCGATGCCAGAAGTGTCACAGCGTGAAAAAAGTGGCCGTCGATTCGGTCGTAGAGCTTTTTCAGCGCATCCAGTTCCACATCCAGGACACGCCGGGCAGACTCTTTCATAGACACTCCTCCTTGACAAGCGTATCAAGCTTTTTAAAAAAATCGAGCATTCGGGGAAGATCTCTCATGGGAACCATGTTTGGGCCGTCTGAAAGGCCTTTGTCGGGCTCGGGATGCACCTCCATGAAGAGTCCTGCGATCCGCGCGGTAAGAGCGGCTTTAGCCAGAGGAAAGACATATTCGCGGTTTCCGCCGCTCCGGCTTCCCAGCCCGCCCGGTTGCTGGACGCTGTGTGTTGCATCGAAGATAACCGGATATCCCATCTCGCGCAGGACCATGAGAGAGCGGATATCGGTTATGAGATTGTTGTATCCGAAACTTGCTCCCCGTTCAGTGAGCAAAATCTGATCATTCCCTGTAGAGGCCACTTTGGCCGCAGCATGGGTCATATCCCAGGGAGCCAGGAACTGTCCCTTTTTTATGTTGACAGGGATCCCGGTCTTTCCCGCTTCAAGAAGAAGATCCGTCTGGCGGCAGAGAAAAGCAGGGATCTGGATCATATCAACCACCTGAGAGGCTGCTCTGGCCTGTTCCTCTGTATGAATATCGGTGACCACCGGCAGTCCAAGCTTCTCTTTGACTTGTTGAAGGATCCGAAGCCCCTCGTCCAGACCGGGCCCGCGATAGCTTTCTACCGAAGACCTGTTCGCCTTGTCGAAAGAGGCTTTAAAGATAAAATAGATCCCCTTGTCTCTACAGATCTTCTGGAGCTCCTCTGCGATATCGAGCACCATCTTCTCCCCTTCGATGACACACGGGCCTGCGATGAGGAAGAAAGGAGAATCATTGGAAATCGTATGATTTTGAATTGAAACAGCCATGAGCCCTCCCTCGTTTAAATAACGGCGGGGCCCTTCTGACCCCACCGAAATCATATCACAGGCTACCGGAAAAGTCAACGAGGGATGGTCAGCCGTTGATGAGGAGGAAAGGCCGGATCACTCCTGCCCGGATCTGTGTCCGGCCGCTGATGCTTCCTGTCTCTCCGGCATACTTTTCCAGGAAAGAAAGGGTCTCTTTACTGAAAGAGCCTTCACCGAATCCCCTGGTGACCAGGAGGGTAAATCCCAACCCCTCATCACCGGTGATGGCGCTTCCCATCTCATCGCCGAAGAATGTGCGCCAATGAGAAAGATCCATGGCAGGAGCCACAAGCCCCCGGGCTTTTTTCTCCTGACAGGCTCTGAGGTGGTCCAGTGTCACCTCTCCGTTAAGAAAGAGGATCTTCCCCTCTTTATCAGCCGTTTCCCAGGGTGCGAGTTCTCCCCAATGCTCATGTCCGAAGCCTATCCGCCCTGTGAGCCGGTGTCCTCTCGTTTCAATGAGGGCTTCATATCCGGGGTGGATCTCTTTGACGATTCCACGGACAAAGGCATGGGTTCTAAGCGGTTTAAAATCGTATTGGAGTGTGACTGTCCCCTTATCGAGGTCGATGGCCTTGACGATCCCCGTAACAGGCGCTTTAAGGTCGGGAGACTCACGCATGTAAAGAGTCTCTGAAGAAAGCTTGACCAGGTGCATCCCTTTTTCGATGAATTCACCCTCTTTGACAGAAAGGTGCCCTTTCAAATGCCGCGGACGGATATTCAGAAGCGAGGCAACCGGGATAGTCACAGGTTTTGTCGAATAGTCCTGAATTTCTTCCAGAATAATGATCCCGGTCTCCTCTACGGCGAGGATACGCCCGCGTACAGGTGTCTTCAGGACATGATGTTTCTTTGAGATCCTCCCGTCGAAGACTGTCTCGTTTGTGGAGACGATATCGTCCTCTTTCACGGTGATGCCGGCAAGGAGTTCCTCGTTTTCAGCTTTGATGTCATACCCCAGAAGGCGTCTGAGGTCCACCATGAAGATCCGCGGCGGAGTCATATTGTTTTCTCCCACAGGCGTCCCGGGAACGACCTGATCTCCTTTAGCCACAAGGACCTCTCCTTTATACGGCATCCTCCGGGGGACACTGATTGTGATATCGGACTCCAAAGAGACCTTCTCTTCCGGGGCCTCTTTCCCGGGTTCTTCCTCCCGGTGATACAGCGATACATACGATGTAAAGGGCCTTCCGTTGAAAGAGCGCCCCCTGCCGCGGCAGTCGATGACCACGGGAAGAGCGGAATCGATGGTGAGTTCGCTCCCGTTTTTGTCCAGGGAGACGTTTTTAGCAGGAATGACCCTGGCTTGAAGTCCCTGGGGATAGAAAAGGAGTGACCCCCATGCGATTTCTGAGGCCACAGCTCCTTCTTCCCGGATCAGGGTAAGCGCGCTCTTCTTTTCGTCATATCTTCCCGTGGGAGCCAGGACATAAGCGATCTCTTTCAGGCTTGTCCGGACAAAAGCGTCCAGAGCTTCTGTGGGGGCCAGGGTGCTCAGAATCCCGAAATGGGGGCTTCTGAAGCCTTTGTCCACAGCCAATGTGGTGATCCCTTCAGGGAGAAATCCGTCCAGGAGCATGTGTATCGCTTCAGCATCCTGTCGTGTATGGGAAAGGACTCCGCCTGAGCCTATGAAAAGATCGATGTCATTGAACTGAAATGATTTGGGTGTATTCCGTATGGAAAGGACTTCCGAAAAGGGGTCATAATTAGGGTCCCGTCTCCGTCTGTCCAGAAATCCCACACGCAAAAGCCTGAAATTGGTCTTCTGGTGCTGCTGCCAGGCCAGCTGGAGTCCCAGGACAGCCATATGCTGTTCTGCTTCCACCTTCCACTCTTTATCCGGAAGTCGTGTGGGGTAGAGCATCTTATTGCCGCAGTATTGACGGACGATATCGCAAGAGAGCGGGGCTTCCAGCCGGCCCGATACCTTTTCCTCCCCGGCCTCTTTGAAGATCTGGCCCAGGGAATAGCTCATCCCGATATTAGCGGCCACAGTCCGGTTGTATTCCCCGATAATATTGGAGAATATATCCGTTGTCGCCCCTCCCATATCGGCCATGACCACGTTTTTTCGCTTCATCTCCCCATAGAGGGACAGGATCTTCTCCACGCCTACAGGTGTGGGAAGGATATGTTCTCCGGCCCATTTTTTCAGTTTCGGATATCCCGGGGCTTTTTCCATGACATGGTTGAGAAAAAGATGATGGATCGAGGCCTGGGCGGGGAATATATTCGTCTTTTCCAAGGAGGGCCGGATATTCTCTGTCACATGGCATTCAAACCCTTCCAGAGTCTTTGTGACGAGGTCGCGCGCATTGGTGTTTCCGGCAAAGACCACAGGAGGCCTCTCTTCACGGGAATATTTCATGGAGGGCTCGGAAAGTGCAAGGATCTCGGCAAGACGCACGACTCCGGCAATATTGCCGCCGTCGATTCCTCCGGCCATGAGGATCATATCAGGATGAATATCACGGAGAAACCGCATACGTTCGATCACAGGGAGCTCATCGTCTATGGTGAAGCGCCTGAGGATGACTCCTCCCGCTCCGTTGGCGGCCTGGGAGGCCAATTCGCCGGTATCGGTTGAAGAGATACCGAAAACAGCGATCTGAAGCCCCCCCCCTGCCGAACTGGTTGCCAGAAGGGGTATGGAAGGCTTCCCTGCAGCAGAGATGATCTTTTTGCCTTTGACCCGGGAATCGATCTCCCTTAATGCGGCTGATATCCCCAGAGTGACATCATTTTCAGGGTCTTCAACCGTGGTCCTGACATAAGCATCAGCAGCGACCACCCATTGTTTACCCTCTTTGACCAGGAGAACCGCTTTTGTGGCTGTGCTTCCGATATCGACAACAGCGAATCTCTCTTCATTTTCCAGGGGATCCCGGCCATTGCTTCCGAACAGGTCATCCAGTGAACGGCCGAAGATCTGAGCCATTTTCAGGCATATCTTCAAAGAGGGATTGTAACGCCCCCCTTCGATCAGTGCCACCGTCTGCCGGCTGATTCCCAGTTCAGAAGCCAAATTTTCCTGCGTATATCCTGCTGTTTCACGGTATTTTCTTATTCTTTCCCCGTCCATAACGCCTCCTTTGTAACATATAGTTTATATTGTATATTATAATATACATCTTTCTGTTTGTCAAGGTTGTCTCTCTCTATTTTCTCCTGTATACTGCCATTATGAAGCAGCTTATTCTTTTTGACATAGACGGGACGCTCATCCGGATCAACAGAGCAGGCCGGGAGGCTTATGTTCAGGCTCTCTCCGCCCTCTTCCCCTCTCATATGACTGGTGATTTCTGCTTTTCCCTTCGCGGAATGACTGATCTCGGCGTATTCCAAGCTTTTTGCAGGCAATTCGGCATGAGGTTTTCACCATTTTTATGGAAAGAGTTCAGTTCCCGTTTTGAAGATGCTCTTCAAGAGGCCTCTTCCCGTTATACCTGGGAGATCCTGCCTGGAGCTGATGAAATGTTAAAGAGATGCTTGAAATATAATATTGGTATCGGCCTTGCTACGGGAAATACGCGTGAGGGATCCCGCCGTAAGCTCTCTTTTTCCCTTCTGGACCCTGCGGGACTTAAAGGAGGTTTCGGAGATGACTCTCTGACAAAAGCTGAAACTCTCCGAAAAGCTCTTGCGGCATTTCCTTATGTGGACCCCGTTCAGGCCCTTTATTTCGGTGATACTTTTGTCGATTATGAAGCAGCCCATGATCTGAAGATCCCCTTCATCGGAATCGCAGGTCTTGATTTTTCCCGTCAGGACTCCCCCGCCTCCTTCCCGGTGATCGAGGATTACCTGTCTCTTCTGCAATCCCCCTCTTCAACGCTCTATAGGGAAATCTTCGGGAAATCCGGCCATGAAAAGAAGGATCCTTCCTTTTGAATAAAAGATCTCGGTCTTTTCGCCGCTGACATTGCTCAGAGAAAGAGTGTCCGGATCAAGAGTAACCTTATCCAGAGGGTATCTGGCACCGGTTATCATAACATTAAAAGAACGCTCAAGCGGAAGGAGAGAAAAGAGTGTCCCTTTGGGAACGGCAAGTTTTTCTTTCTTTCCCGGGGTGAGAAGGGAGAGTATCCCGTGTGTTGTGGCCATGGATACTTGCGGGCCGAAGTGATCCACAGCACGCAGGTTGAAATAAAAGTGATCGGGTCGTCCGCTGTCCGCATTGAAGAGTGTAATGGTCTCATAGGATGCACTTGAACGGATATAGTCCAGGGCATAATAAAGGTCTGAAATATCTTTTTCCGCAGGAAGCCTCAATACCGGAACCCGGCCTTTCTCTAATAGAGAGGAGTCTCTGAGAGAATCGAAATCCCCGATGAGGGCAAGGGGCGCAAGATGAAGTTTATGACAGACATCCGCTCCGTGGTCAGCAGCATATAGATCGAACCTCTCCCAGATGACCTTGTTTAAGAAGGGGTAATCCGGACTCTCATGACCCGCGATGAGAGCGGCTCTTCTCTTTTTCTCCCCTCTCATGTCACGACTCCCTTACCCGGGGGCTTCCCCGCGGAGCTGAGAAGTGTCACGCAGATAACAGAAAAAACGTCTGTTCCTTCCGCGCGCTGTGAGCAGGAAGCGGATGGTCAGAGGAAGGCTCTCGTCCACATTCATCTCCTGGACACACAGCATGGGAAGCGTCTCGTATCCCAGGTTTCTGATGGCGGCGCACGGATAAGATGCGGTGATGTCCGGGGTTGCACTGATGAGAAGAGAGATGATCCATGAGGGTTTGATCCTGGCCCTCCTAAGGACTGTTTCAAAAAGCTCCAGCGTCCCTTTACGGATCTCCTCCCGGGAATTAGAGGGAATATTGACGGCGCCGCGGACTACGATCATCCCTACTCCTCGATCCGCTCGATTTCAGCTCCCAAGGCCTGCAGACGTGTGTCGATGTGCTCATATCCCCTGTCGATCTGCACGATATTATGGATCTCCGATGTGCCCTGTGCTCCCAGTGCAGCGATGAGCAGGGAGATCCCCGCTCTGATGTCCGGGCTGACCACTTCACTGCCGAGAAGAGGAGAAGGGCCGATGATAACTACCCTGTGGGGATCGCATAAGACGATCTGGGCCCCCATATATTTGAGTTTGTCCACAAAGAACATCCGGCTTTCAAACATCTTCTCATGAACAATGACACTTCCCCCCGCCTGTGTGGCTGCCACGATGATGACTGATGTCAGGTCGGCGGGAAAAAGGGGCCAGGGGCCGTCGCTGATGGTGGGGATCGCCCCTTTGAAATCCGGCCTGATCTGCATCATCTGCTTTCCGGGGATGAACAGGTCCTTCCCTTTTCGGGAAAAATCAAGGCCGAGACGCTTGAATCCCGAAGAGATCACCGTGAAGTACTCCTCGTTGTCCTTGAAGACATCATTAATTGTGAGTTCTCCTCCGGTAACAGCAGCCAGAGACATGAAACTGCCCACTTCGATATAATCATATTGGATGCGGTAGCGCCCCCCTGTAAGCTCACTCACACCGTCAATGGTGATCCGGTTTGTCCCGGCTCCTTCGATCCGGGCTCCCAGGCTGTTGAGGAATGTGCAGAGGCCCTGGACATGGGGCTCGCATGCCGCATTATAGATAACAGAACGTCCCCGTGCCGTGACAGCAGCCATGATGGCATTCTCCGTAGCTGTTACCGAGGGTTCATCCAGCAGAATAGACGCTCCCTGAAGTCCGTCCGGGTCTACTGAAAAACAGAGGCGTTCGGCTGTTTTATCATGATTGATGGAGGCTCCCAGCTGCTCCATGACAAGAAGATGGGTGTCGATACGTCTCCTGCCGATCTTGTCTCCTCCCGGAAGAGGACAGCTGACCTCCCCTTTTCTTGCCAGGACGGGACCGATGAGAGTCAGCGACGCTCTCAGCTGTTTAAAAAGCTCATCATCAAGGTCGCTCGATTCCACAGAGGAGGCGTTGATCCTCCATTCATGAGGCCCCAGCCTCTCTACAGTGACCCCCAATGAACGGATCAGATCGAGCAGGACATGGACATCTTTGATATCGGGCACATTTTCCAGATAGATATCCTGTGAGGATAAGAGTGAAGCAGCGATGACGGGAAGAGCTTCATTTTTATTACCGGCAGGCGTAATGACCCCTTTCAGGGGACGGCCCCCGGTGACCTTGAAATAGGACATAGGCCCT
>Ga0068713_1002031_pt1 | contig 22685 bp, 24 predicted proteins | sample MTBAKSrepl2MetaG_FD_62223 | JGI IMG/M metagenome (GOLD analysis project Ga0068713, IMG submission 62223) | Enrichment culture microbial communities om Arthur Kill intertidal strait, New Jersey, USA, that are MTBE-degrading - MTBE-AKS2 (Arthur... | ecosystem: Environmental > Aquatic > Marine >...
AAAAAGTAAAAACGATGACGTTTGAAGATGATCTGACCCGGATAGAGGGGATTGGGCCGAAGATCAGACAAGGGATGGCCCAGCATGGCGTCAGCACCTTCGCTCAACTGGCCAAGATGGACATTGAAGCCCTGCGCGAAATGCTGCGTGAGATCGGAATCGCTGCCGATCCCACCACCTGGCCAAAACAGGCCAGACTGGCGGCTGATGGGGATTGGGAAGCCCTGCAGAAACTCCAGGACGACCTTATGGGCGGCCGGAAGGAATAGCATTAAACCATACCCAAAAAGGAGAATTTAGACATGGATGAATTGATCAAACTGGTTTCCAAAAAAACCGGACTTTCGCAGGAAATGTCCAAAACAGCGGTTGATACCGTTTTGAATTATCTCAAGCAGAAACTCCCGGCCCCAATTGCCGGACAGCTGGACGGGGTCCTGGGCGGCGGTGGTACCCCGGATGCCGGCGACCTCGCGAAGGGTCTGGGTGGTTTGTTGGGAAAGAAATGAGTTCATTTTCAGGCAGCAGATTGACAGGCAGCGGTTCTCTGGACCGCTGCCTGTTGCATAGGATAAATCGATCGCCGGGTCACAAGGCTTGGGACAAGTTCTTATCGTTATTCAGGTTAGCGTATTTGGGAAGAAAGGACAAAACAATATGAAAAAATCAGATCGTAACGCCCTGGTTGTGCTGATAGTGGTGGTCTTGATTGGCATTGGGTTGGCCTTCGCCGGCAGTCAGGGCGGCGCCCGGGTCTTCGGAGTGCCGTTGTTCGCTTTACTGGTTGGGTTAGCTTTCCTGATCCAGTGGGTGGCTTTTATTCCGGCTTATCTGCAGCAGACCGAGAAATTTTACGATATCACCGGCAGTTTCACCTATATTTCTCTGACTATCCTGGCGGTGTTGCTTAGCCCGGTGGTCGATGCGCGTTCGATCCTGCTTATGGCGCTGGTGGTTGTCTGGGCCGGCCGTCTGGGCACTTTCCTGTTCCGGCGGGTACACAAAGCGGGCAAGGATGACCGCTTTGATGAGATCAAACCCTCCTTTCTCCGTTTCCTCAACGCCTGGACTTTGCAGGGATTGTGGATTGCCTTCACCCTGTCCGCTGCCCTTGTTGCAATCACCACTTCCTACCGCAAAGGGCTAGGGGTATTTGCCCTGATTGGTTTTGTGGTCTGGGCTGTCGGGTTCGGTATTGAGGTGGTGTCCGACAGTCAGAAAAACCGCTTCAGAGCCGACCCGGAGAACAAGGGCAAATTCATCCACACCGGTCTCTGGGCCCGTTCCCGCCATCCCAACTACTTTGGTGAGATCACGCTGTGGGTGGGGGTGATGATCATCGCGCTGCCCATACTGCGCGGCTGGCAGTGGGTGGCACTGATCTCCCCCATATTCGTGACCCTGCTGCTGACTCGAGTCAGTGGGATTCCGCTGCTGGAAAAGAAAGCCGACCAGAAATGGGGCGGCCAGGAAGACTACGAGGAATATAAGAAGAACACCCCGGTGCTGATCCCGAAGCTGTGAGAGACTGTGGTGCCGCCTGGCTGTCAGATAGTCTGGCACACCGGGGTATGAGAGGGGTTCAGGATGTGGGGTCTACGCAGTTCTGTCTTGCCGGGTAAGAGATCCGCTCAGATCCGCTTCTATTAAGCGGGCCGCAGCATGAAAGTAAGCTGTAAAGAAAATCTTCTCGCGGAAAGCGATGAAACCATTGTGGTTAAGGGGGATTATTTTATGGATAGTGATACGAATACGGTTTGCCCCTGGAAGAGGTGGGTGAGCTGCTATAACCTGAAAATAGGCAGCGAACAGATCGAGGATGCGGCATGGTATTACCGCGGCCCAGTGATGCTGCGCAGCACATCCGGGGCTTTGTGACATTTTGCATCAATAAAGTTTCAGTGACCTGAATCCGGGTAAAATTGGAATAACAAAAAGAAACCTTATGAGCTTTACCATCTTAAGGTTTCTTATTTTAATGGATATCGAGGTGAACCATGATACTGCTGCACATCACGCATCCTGAGGTGATCCGGTCTGATTGGAAGGTTTACGCGCCAGAAAGCCTGGCAGAGGAGGGATTCATTCACTGTTCCACGGTGGAACAGATCCTGGATACGGCCAACCGGTTTTATCACAACGACCCGAATCTGTTGGTGCTGGTGATTGACCCCAACCGGTTAACTGCAGAGGTGCGCTGGGAGAACCTGGAAGGCGGCCGGGTCCTCTTCCCACACATTTATGGGCCGTTGAACCGTGAGGCTGTTCTGAAGATTGTGCGGTTGGCCCCCGGCGCGGGCGGCCGCTTTGAGCAGCTTCCCGCGGGTCTGGCCGAATAAAAGCGCCGCGACCCCGCAGGTTCGACAACCCGCCGGCTAACACCCTGGTGGATGATATAATCCCAATTCAGAAAACAACACTTTTTTGTGATGAAAGGAAGAATACATGACACAGAAACAATGGCAGCGCTCCCCGGAAATGCAGATTGATCTCAAGAAACAGTATAGGGTTAAGATGGAAACCGATAAGGGCACGATTGAACTGGAACTCTACCCGGAACATGCCCCGGTGACCGTGAACAACTTTGTTTTCCTGGCACGGGAAGGGTTTTATGATGGCATCACCTTCCACCGGGTGATTGCGGATTTCATGATCCAGGGCGGCGACCCCACCGGGACCGGCCGGGGTGGCCCGGGTTACCGCTTCGCGGATGAGCTGGTAGGGAACCCGCTCAAACACGAAACCGGCTCTCTTTCTATGGCGAACGCCGGCCCCAATACCAATGGCAGCCAGTTCTTCATCACCCACTCTCCACAACCCCACCTTAACGGGCGCCATACCGTGTTTGGCAAGGTGGTAAAAGGGCAGGATGTGGTCAATGCCATCCGGCAGGGCGATAAAATGGCCAAAGTTGAGGTCGTAGAAAGCTGACCAGCCTGAGAACAATATATAAAGAGGCCGTGTGCAACACGCGGCCTCTTTTGCTTGTCTGGAAACCGGATTGGATCGGCTATAATTAAATTCCGGAAAGAAAATACAAAAAACAAGTGGATCTATATGGAAAATAACGAATATATTCAAGCGAACCGCGCTGCCTGGAACCAGGCAGCCCCCATCCACGCGGAGCACAATTTTGAAAAGCTGCTGAATGACTTCAAGACTCCCGGGTTTACCTGTCTTGATGACATTGAGAAGGGCATCCTGGACGAGATAGGGCTGGCTGGAAAAGATGTGGCCCAGCTGTGTTGCAACAACGGCCGCGAGCTGCTTTCGCTCAGGAATATCGGGGCGGCGCGCTGTGTCGGGTTTGACCTGGCAGACGCCTTTATCGAGCAGGGTAGAACCCTGGCGTCCTCGGCCGGGATCGATTGCGAATTTGTGTGTTCGAGTGTGAATGAAATTCCGCGCGGTTATGACGGCGGATTTGATCTGGTGTATATCACTGTGGGCGCTCTGGGGTGGATGCCGGACCTGGAGGATTTTTTCGCTGTGGTAAGAAGGCTGCTTCGCCCGGGCGGCTGGCTGCTGATCTATGAAATGCACCCTATGCTGGATATGTTTGACGCGGAAGCAGAGGATTCTTTCCCGCTTCGCCATTCGTATTTTAAGTCCGAACCGTATGCCGAAGAAGGCGGGCTGGATTATTATGGTAACAAAGAATACCATTCGTTGGTGTCATACTGGTTTCACCACAAGGTGTCGGATATCATTCAGGTCTGTCTGAATAATGGGCTTCAACTCATATCGTTTCAGGAATACGACCACGATGTCTCCAGTGTGTTTAAAGGCATGGAAAAACAGGAAATCAAGCCGCCGTTGAGCTATACCCTGGTGGCGCGCTACCTGGGAGTAAGGGAAGGAAATGGGTGAGCAATTGGCTCAAACAGAACGGGTTTTAGCGTTGATACCGGCTTATAACGAAGCAGAACGAGTGGCCGGGGTGGTTGAACACAGCCGGGCATGGCTGCCGGTGCTGGTTGTGGATGATGGTTCCGCGGATGAGACCGCCGCGAGAGCAGAAACCGCTGGCGCGGAGGTGCTGTGCCAGCGCCCCAATCAGGGTAAGGGCGCGGCGCTGAGGGTGGGGTTTCGCTGGGCGCTGGAGCGGGACTACGCCGCGGTGCTCACCCTGGACGCGGACGGGCAGCATGACCCGGCGGAAATTCCGCTTTTCCTTGAGACTTTCACCGCGCGAAAACCAGATCTGATCATCGGCTCGCGCGATTTCAGCCAGATGCCTTTTATCCGCCGGATGGCAAATTCGTTTGGCACCTGGGCTTTCTCGTGGGCTATGGGCCAGCATATTCAAGATAACCAATCCGGGTACCGCCTGATCAGCCGCCGGATGATGGAAACGGTGCTGGAGAGCGGCCAGTCGGGGTTTGAATTTGAAGTCGAAATGATTGTGGACTGCGTCCGGCGGGGTTATGCGCTGGATTGGGTTCCCATCCGGACGATTTACGCGGGTGAGCAAAGCCATATCCAACCGCTGGGTCATACCCTTAAATTTTTACAATTGGTGTGGCGCACCCGCCAGAGCATCAAAAAGGGGATGTGATTTGGCTTGAGCTGGCGTGGAGGATCAGAAAATGGATCAATTTTCAGGAAAACTCACACTTCGGCCAGCATTGAAATCGGATTATGATTTTTTATATGGTTTGCACTGCCTGGTGTTGAAAGAATACATCATGCAAACCTGGAGCTGGGATGAGGGCTGGCAGAAAGAATATTTTGACGACCACTTCAACCCGGAAAACCGCGAAATTATCCAGTGGGAAGGCGAACCGGTCGGCGTGTTGTGTGTTGAGGAACGTGATACAGAAATCTTCCTGGCAAACATTGGGCTTTTGCCGGATTTCCAGCGTATGGGGATTGGCACGTATTTGGTCCGGCAGGTACTGCGGCGGGCTTTTTCTGCCGGGAAATCAGTTACCTTGCATGTGCTGCGGGTCAATCCGGCCCGCCGCTTGTATGAGCGCCTGGGTTTTAGGGTGGTCAGAGAAACCCCGGAACGGTTCTACATGTGGGCCGGCCCGCCACAGGGCGTGCCGGACAGGGAGCGGAATGACCAGAACGATTGATGTGGTGCCGTATGACCCTTGCTGGGCAGAGCATTACCAGGCCGAGCGGGAAGCGCTCCGGCGGGTATTTGGCCAAGAAGCGTTCGCCTTCGATCACATTGGCAGCACTTCCATCCCCGGAATCAAAGCCAAGCCGGTCATCGATATTCTGGTGACGGTAAGGGATATCAGGCAGGTGGACGCTTATCAGGGCGCCATGAATGCGTTGGGGTACCAGGCCAAAGGCGAGTTTGGCATTCCAGGGCGGCGGTTTTTCATAAAGGGAGGAGAGGAACACCGCTCGCATCACGTGCATATCTTTGAGCGCGGCCATCCCGAGATTGCCCGCCATCTTGATTTCTGCGCTTATCTGCGGGCCAACCCGGCAGAAGCCGCGCGGTACAGTGCGCTGAAAGAAGCGCTGGCACATAAATTCAGGTATGACCCCGGAAGCTACACGGAGGGCAAGTCTGAGATGATCCGGGAGATAGACCGGAAGGCGCTGATCTGGTCTGAGACGAACAGGCAGCCTGAAGCGGGCGGATAGTTTTTGAGAGAATTTTTTTGCGGAGTCAGCAAATCGGGAGGAAAACGACTTATGGATCCGTTCTTATGGGAGCAGCCTGTTTATGAGGGCCAGGAATTTATCGGGTTATCCTGCCCGGGAGAAATGATTTCAGGAAAAGTATTTCAGGACTGTTATTTTGAGGGCTGTAATTTCTCGGAATCCCAGTTTCTTAGCTGTGAATTTCAGGATTGCCGGTTCAACCATTGCGAACTGAGCCTGGTCAGCGTGAAGGGCAGCCAGTTTAAAGGCGTCTGGTTTGAGGATAGCAAAGCCATTGGCATCAACTGGGCCGAAGCCTCATGGCCCCAGTTGGGCGGTCTGGAAAGCATTGATTTCACCGGCTGTGTGTTGAATTATGCCTCCTTTTTTGGGCTGCGGATGAAAAAGCGCAAACTGGTTGGCTGCGCGGCTCTGGAGGTCGATTTCGCGGAAGCGGATTTTACGGACGCGGACTGCACCGGGACGGATTTTCAGAGAAGCCGTTTTTTGCATACCAACCTGACCCGCGCCGATTTCACCGGCGCCAGGAACTATTCCATCTCTCCCCTCTTGAACCAGATTAAACAGGCCAAATTTTCCCTGCCCGAAGCCATGTCTTTGCTTTACAACTTGGAGATCACCCTGGTGGAATAATCTTGTTTTTCTGAACCCGAATGGTGTACAGTATAAATAGGATCACAGGGGTTTTATTGCGGGTTGAGAACGGAATTTCGGGAGTAAGTCATGCGTGTTTTGCAGACACAGCGTCTCAGGTTGATCGCGTTAAATACAGGCCAGCTCAGGGCATATTTGAATGCGCCCGAAAGGCTGGAATCGGAACTGGGGGTGGCGGTTTCCCGCGAAATTGTGACGGACACAGTACGGGGAGCGATAGCCCTCAAACTGGCCCGGATGGATAAGGTGGACGCGAGACACCATCCCTGGTTCACTTACTGGCTGGTCGTAGTGGAATCGGTCCCATTTGGCGCCGGTTTGGTGGGCTATAAAGGCATGCCAGACCATAACGGTGCGGTTGAGATCGGCTATGGGATTGATCCGGAATATCAAAACAAAGGCTATATTACCGAAGCCGTTCAGGCCCTGATCCGCTGGGCATTTCACCAGCCGAACTGTCAGGCGGTTACCGCTCACGCGGTAAAAAACCCAGCTTCCAACCGGGTGTTGCAGAAGGTGGGAATGCGGGTTACCCATACCCAGGAAGGAGAATCTTCCTGGCGTATTACAAAAATCGAATGGCAGCAGTTGCCATGAGGACAATCGGGAGGTTGGCATGGCGGAAAATACAGGCGCAAATGAGGATTGTCGGGAAGTCCGCGGTGTTCTGAGAAAATTTCAGGAAGGATATGCTAACCGGGACCTGGAGGCGCTGGATGAATTTATGCGGCTTTTCGCCCCGGATGAAGAAATAGAAGTCATCGGGACTGGCGCCCTGGTTCCCGGAGAGGGGGAATGGTGCCTGGACCGTTCGACAACCCGCGAACTGATAGAAGGGGATTGGAAGCACTGGGGCGATGTCCGGTTGGATGTGGAGGGCGCGAATATCTTTGCCCTGGGGGATGTGGCCTGGCTGGCCACTTCAGGAACGGTGATCCGCACACTTGAAACCCGTGAGGCTTATGAGAACTTTTTAGGGTATATCCGCTGGTCTCTTGAAGGAGAAGACCAGCGCGGCGCGGAAGCAAAAGTGCTCGATATCCTGCGCGGGGGAGCAAACACGGTTTATGAAGTGCAGCGTGGAGAGCGGTACATCTGGCCTTTCCGTTTCACAGCTGTTCTGGTTCGCCGTGATTCGTGCTGGCGGTTTCATCAGATCCAATTTTCTTTTCCGACCACGCATTTTCCGGATGAACGCAGGGTTGAAACAGCTTGAAAGATGGGGCAGAAAGGGTGAAGTAACCGAATTTTTAAGGTAATTTCAAGAAATTGTTTTATAATGATTTTATGATATGGGGATAATTTACCTTCTGTGTTACCGGTGTTAGCCCGCTGCTGTGACACAACCAGGTTCTGGCAAGCTTATTGCAACGGTAAAGCATGTTATGAAGAATCCCCGATATTCAGATCGCCGGGGGTACACTGAAGAATGGCCAGGCATGCTGTTAAACTGAGCGTTATTAAAAACTCTAATCGCGCGCAAATCGGGTGATAAAGTGGCGCGGCACGCGCAATTTCAGCTTGTTGTTCAGGAAAACCGGATAGTTAGTTCTTATGCGTTGAGGCTTCAATGAATCAGGTTTGTCTTAAAGACCATTTTATTCTGGAACAGGGTTAAACCCTTTTGTGGGGGTAGTGAGAATGCCATTCTTTTATCGCAGGAATCATAAATTGTTTTATCGCGAACAGGGACAGGGTCCGTTATTGATCCTATTGCCGGGAAATACAGCGTCTTCCGTGTGCTATGCGCGGGAAATGAATTATTTCAGCCAGTATTTTCACGTGGTTGTGCCTGACCTGCCGGGGACAGGCCAGTCTGACCACATGGAAGTCTGGCCTGATTCGTGGTGGGAAGATGGCGCGCACGCGGCTGCCGAGCTGGTGCGCAGCCTGGGCGAAGAGACTTGCATTGCAATGGGCAGCAGCGGTGGGGGTGTCTGCGCCTTGTTGATTGCGATGTTTTACCCTGGAATCGTCAAAGCGGTTGTGGCGGATAGCTGCGTGCCGCGGTTGGCGCCCGCTCTGGCGCGGAACACCCTCGCGGACCGGGAGGAGCCATCGGATGAAATGGTCGCTTTCTGGCAGTACGCTCATGGTAAGGATTGGCAGCAGGTCATCCAGGCCGACAGCGATTTATTGCGCCGGTTCACCATGCGCGGTGGCGAGTGGTTCAATGGACGCTTACGTCAAATCCGCTGTCCGGTCCTGTTTACCGCTTCGCTGGGGGACTCCATGCTGCCTGATATCAGTTCTCAAGTGTTTGAGATGTCCAGGCAGGTCCGGACCAGCCAGGTTTTCCTGATCAGGGAAGGCGACCACCCTTTAATGTGGACCTGTCCTGAAGATTTTCGCTGTGCCTGTGATTCTTTCTTTGAGTCGGTTTGGGTCGGCGCGGGAATGGTTTTATCGTAAACATCCTTTTGGGTATGTGAAGTTGACCTGAAAGAGAAAGGCGGCACCGCCTTTCTCTTTTTTGATGGGATTGTTCTAAGGTATCATTATGGGGATGAAATTATGAGCGTTGAGAAAAGATTGTAAGGAGTATGCGGATGGGTGATAAAATGCAAAGCCAGATCGCGGGGGGCACCTGGGAGGTGTATTCTTTCCTGGGTGAAGCCGGAAAATTGACAGTGGTCAGTTTTAACGTCGAGGCCGCGCTGGAGAACCAGCACAGCGGTCTTCACACAACCGCACGGGTGATTGTGCGCCTGCCTGTCAATTATGTGGGAGAGAACGGCTTGCCCGTTGAAATCGCCTTTGAACAGTTGCGGCGGATCGAAAAACACCTCATCCAGTCGCTGCAAGAAAGCGGGTTGGAATGCCGTCTGGTTGGGCGAAAAACGTCTGATGGCAGGCAGGAGTTTGTCTTTCAGGTTGCTGATTTACAGCACTTCACGGAAGCTATCCGGCCCATGCTGGAAAAGGACACAGCCTACCGCATAGAGTTGCAATCTCAGGCCGGGTGGGAATATTTCGAGCGTAATATCATGCCGTCACCAAAGAATTGGCAGGTGATCCAGGACCGCAAGATGATCGGCGAGCTGCTCGGAGCGGGGGTGGACCCCGGCCAGAAACAATTACTGCGGTTCACTTTTCTTGGCGAAAACAAACCGCTCCAGCGTATTGAAACCGCGCTGCGGGACAAAGGCTTCACCGTGGAAGAGCGTGAAAAAGACCGGCTGGTCCTCTCTAAGGGATCTGCCTTATATCCCGATCTGGTTTTCGCGATGAGCGCGGAGCTGTTTGACCTGAGCGTATCCGTCGGAGCGCGCTATGCGGGCTGGCAGGCCATGCCGTTGAAATGAGCTGAGAGTGGGGAGGGGTATGCGGAGCAGGCATTTGCGGGCTGTTTTGCTGGTGATATTCCTGGAAGGGATATGGGCATGGTTTGCTTTGTTCCAGACCTCTTCCATGGAACGAAACAGCGTGCTGTGGGGCTATTCAGCCCCGCGGCTGGCGCTGGGAGCGGCCTTTGCCCTGGTGCTGGCCGGCTTCGCCGTGGGAACGATCTTTGCCTTCACCAACCAGAAAGGGTTGGAAAAGCTCCTGACCCATTTGGAAAACAGACTTCTCCGTAAACGTTTTTTGCTACCCCTGATCGTGGCGCTTCTTTTTGGCGCACTGTCCGGCGTGGGGTACGCGCTGCTGGCCAGGGCCGGATTGCTGGCGAAACTTCCTTTTCTGATGGCGGTGTACGGGCGTGTCAGACCGCTGGTGCTGTGGGGAACCGCGGTGTGCGTCCAGTCCGCGGCACTGCTGGTCTTCAGCTATCCGGCCGCGCTTCGCAATCGGAAATTCATCCGGCACTCCTGGCGCGGTCCGCTCGCGGTTTTGCGCAGGGTGTGGGTGCCTTTGGTGTTGCTTCTGCTGTGTGTGGCTGTCCTGTCCCCCAATTTGCCGGCGCTGGCGGTGGTTCCCGGCCATGATTCCGGAATCTTTCTGTACTTTGGCGTCCAGATATTGCGGGGCAGGTTACCCTACCGGGATTTGTGGGACCATAAACCGCCGTTGATTTTTTATATCGACGCCCTGGGCTTGTGGCTGGGCGGCGGTTCCCGAATGGGCCTGTGGTTTTTGGAACTGGCCGCGCTGGCGGCTGCCGCTTTGCTGGCGTTTTACTTCCTGAAGAAGCCCTTTGGCAGGTGGCCCGCCGGGATTGCCGCGGCCGGCACGATAGCCAACCTGACCTTCCTGCTGGAGGGTGGCAACCTCACCGAAGAATTTGCCCTGCCTTTTCAGTTTCTTACGCTGGCGCTGTTCGCCAGCGCCAGGAAAGCGGACCGTTTCTGGAAATGGGTGGTGATCGGTGCCGTGGCCGGGTTGGCTTTTCTGCTCAAGCAAACAACGGTTGGAGTCTGGCTCGCGCTGGGTGCGGTGCTCCTGCTGGAAAGCGCCGCGCGGCGCGACTGGCGCGCCGGCGCGCGCCGGCTGCTGTGGATTGGGGCCGGCGCGGGGGTGGTGTGCGCCGCGGTGGTTGTGTTCTTTGCCCTTCAGCATACCTTGTATGACTTCTGGGATGTCGCCTTTCGCTACAATTTCATTTATTCCGGTGCCGGAGCCGGGGAACGGCTGCTGGCTTTGAAAGAAATTCTGGTAGAACTGCTGACGCGCTCGCCGTATTTTCTGATCGGTCTGGCTTCGTGGGGAGTTGGGGTGGCCTATTTGATCCACTATTCCCGCCGGGACGCACAGGACCCGGCGTCAGCCGGGGGCTTTCTCGGGCTGCTGTGGGTCGCGGTGCTGGATGTGCCCATTGAAATCCTGTTGATCAGCACATCCACCAAAAATTACCTCCATTATTTCATGGTTTTGCTGCCCGCTTTCAGCATCCTGATCGCTTTTTTGGTCCATCTCGTCCTCAGTTCACCTGCCCGAGTCCTTACCCGGTCCGCGGCCGCCTTTTTCATCCTCGCGCTTTTCTTGCCTCCTGCCGGTTTTATTGCAGAGCGCCTCCGTCCGCAGCCCAACCTTCAGGTTACCCAGACTGTGGAGTACATTTTGGAAAACACCGACCCCACCGACGGGGTGCTGGTGTGGGGCACCCAGACTGTGGTCAATTACGTCTCCGGTCGAGAGTCACCGACCCGGTTTGTACACCAGAAACCGCTCTTCCGGGCGGGCTACGCCTCTGGCGCCCTATCCGCGGAGTTTTTGGGGGATCTTAAAGCTAATCCGCCCAAGTTAATCATCAACACCTGGCTTCCCTCGACTCCATTTGTGGAAATATCTCCGGATGGTGCCTGCGGGCCGCCGCAGGCCAGATACCCGGAAAGTATGGATGCGGTGTTTGAAACCATCTGCCGCGATTACCGGCTGGTAGAAATTATGGGAAAAGATCAGTGGCTGGTCCTGGAGCACACCGGGCATGACTGATGGTATAGAATAGAAGAAAATTTTTTTGGTGGAGTGTAGCAATGACAGACACATTAAGTAAGAACGCGCAGCGGGTTCAGGCCGCATTAGCCACTTTGGGTATGGAGTGCCAGGTGGTCGAACTGGCCGATTCCACCCGCACCGCTCAGGAAGCGGCCGATGCCATCGGCTGCGAGGTGGCTCAGATTGTAAAATCGCTGGTTTTCAAAGGAAAGGAAACCGGCAGGGCTGTCCTGGTGGTTGCCAGCGGGGCAAACCGGGTCCACGAGAAACGCCTGGGCAGGTTGATTGGAGAAAAGATTGACAAAGCGGACGCGGAATTTGTCCGCCAGCAGACCGGTTTCCCGATTGGCGGGGTGCCCCCGGTGGGGCATATCCAGCCATTGCTGACCGTGATCGATGAAGACCTGCTGCAGTATGAAGAGATCTGGGCCGCGGCCGGCACCCCGCACGCGGTATTCAAGCTCACTCCGCAGCACCTGCGGGAGATGACCGGCGGCCAGGTCGCGCCGGTCAAGTGAGGGAAATGGTTGCGCTCAATACCTTTTCTGACACATAATCGACCACGCCACACGGCTGTCATCCTGAACGGAGTGAAGGATCTCTACAAAACTGGGCAGCATCTTAAAGATTTTTCTTGACGAAACCGCCACAGTTTTCACGGGCTGGTGAAGAAGTTTCGGGATTTTGAAAGGTCCGTAGAGATTCTTCGGCCCGTTGGGCCTCAGAATGACATGTGAGGCTGTTGCATGATAGGTTAAATAGGGATATAGGGGTGGAGTATAACGCACTTCACAAAAGCCACCAGCACCCCGGAACCCACCAAAAAACTTACCGCGTGTCGTTGCGAACTGCCCCGCGTCTTTGGCGGGGTGGTGTGGCAACCTCCTACCAGAAAAATTATGTGGAAGTGGTGGTTTGTGGGGCAGAGCATCAACCCCCACAGCCGGGCGCTCCGTCTGCCACTCCACCCACTATCGGGCTTGGAAGAACTTGCAAGGGGAAAATAGAATGGATAACCAAAACATAAACAATCGACCTGGAAAGTGGTTGGTGCTGCTCCCTCTCATCGCTGTTTGGAGCATGATGATGAGCTGTCAGTATTGGTTGGATAACCGCAATGAGTCAGAGGAAAACTTTGAGTTTCGGTACTATATCATCGATCCAGCAACCCTTCCTGAGTCGCTCGACCGAGGAGACACGGATGTCTTTAAGTTGTATACAACCACTTCCGAGGCGGTTCCCACCCCATTCCCTTATACAGATTCAGTGTCTTGGAGCCAGGAAGATTACTTCCGCGTTGCGCAAGCCCTGTACAAACAAGCCTGGCAGGAGCCTTTTGAAGAGCAGAATGTATACTATATGTACTTCAGGATGAATTGCGCTGAGATTGAACAAGGTCTCTTTAGCGGGGGAGAATTGTATTCCTTTAAGGTGATTCAAACAGGGGAGGAAGAAACCCGCGTAGAATACCGTAATTTTATCTCACCGTGGAATCATAGCGTGAGGGCCTTTAAAGGGGAATATACTCCCAACATCACCAAATGGGAACCGCTTGATTTGACACAGTTTCAAATCTCGGCAAAGGAAGCGATACAGATTGCGGAAAAGAACGGTGGGGCTGAAAAGCGATTGAAATATGAGAACGACTGTAAAATCAATGCGACAGCGATGGGATCAAAGGGCAATGTTTGGGAAGTTACTTATAAAAACAATCGCGACGACTGGTGGTATACAATCTTTAAGATCGCTATTGACGCACAGACTGGCGCATTCGAGGTCTTGTATCCTAAGCCATAGATGAACGCAACCCACCAAAAAACTTACCGCGTGTCGTTGCGAACCGCCCCGCGTCTTTGGCGGGGCGGTGTGGCAACCTCCTACCAGCAAAATTCAGTGGAAGTGGTGGTTTGCAGGATGTTGGCCAAAGGTTAACAAAAAACAGGATGCACCCCTGATTTAATCAAGAAAAAAGGGCGCATCCTGCTTTAAAAAGATATATAACTAATCCGTTTCCTTCCAAACCGGATCGCGCAGGAGCAGCAGGATGACCAGCGCGCACAGCACCAGCGCGGGGATGCCGATGTTAAAGGACATGACCATGCTGACCGGCGTCACCACCGCGGCCACGAAAAAGCTCATGGCCTGGTTGTTGAGCGCGTGCAGATAAGCCGCCGTCCACACGCCCTTCGATTTAAACACGGCGTAGGCCAGGAAGTACGACAGCACCACCGTGTAACCCGTCATCAGCAGTGAGCCGAGTACAGGCTGGCCGGGGTAATTGTAGCCCATCCAGATCACCGGCCAGTGCCAGACGCCCCAGATGATGCCCAACAGCCCCACCCCGCGGACGCGTCCCAGGTGGACCAGCTCGCCTTGCAGGTAACCGCGCCAGCCGTATTCCTCGCCAAAGGTGATGATCAGCCCCAGGAACGGGCCAATGATGACCGCGTTGAGAAAGGTTGAGGCAAGCAGGGCCAATGGTGGGATCGCGTCCGTCGTCCCGGGTGGGTACATCTTGGTGATATCGGCCAGCGTGCCGAGTTTAAAGACATAGTTCAGCAGCGTTTCCAGGCCGTAGAACAGGACCATGGCCAGCCCATACAGCAGCCAGATGCGGATTTTCCCGAAGGCCATCCCCGCCCCGGCGAAGGACTGCGGCCCGCCGCGCCAGCGCAGCACCGCCAGCAGCACCAGCCCGAGCACGCTGAAGATCAGCAGATAACCGCTGAGCGTTGTGGACAGTGCTGTTTGGATTGACCCAATGACCGCCGCGATCAGGTAGGCGAATGTCATCAAGAAATAATAATAGATGAACCAGCGCGAGGCGGTGTGGTTGGTTTTGTAATAGATCAGGCTCTCTTTGAAGAAGAACATACCCAGCAGCAAAGCCGCGAAGGCCGGCATCAGCATCTGGAACTGCAGCATCAAAATGGCGGACGGATGAGTCAGGCCGCCGTTCAGATACAATACCAGATCGACCAGCCAGGCCAGCCCAAACGACAGCCCGATATACGCCCAGACGTGCGGCCAGTTGACCGTCCGCCGCGCGGCTGCCACGGGAACGGGCACCGGTTCAGGGATCACCTGGTCCGGTTGAGAAGGATACGATTGTGCCATACGAAACTCCATCCGATTAGATTCGAGCCGGGGCACCGGCTCGCGCTAATGACTTCATAAAAAAGTGAATCTAACTTTCACTTACCCCGGCTCCACGCGCCTTGGTCAGCGTGCCCGGCAGGGAACAATCCGTTTGCCAGAGATGGATTATACACCCCTGTTCATTAAACTCGGCGTTGACAATTTTGCTTGTTTCCGGCGCTTGCGCGGCCGTTTTATTTCACATTGACATAGGGGGTTAGCTCTTCAATTGTCTTCTGAACATAATCGCTGTCCACCCGGATCTCGATTGCCCCGTTGGGGCAAACATCCACGCAGTGGCCGCAGCCCCGGCAGGCGTCACTGATCACCGCCCGGCCGTCCTCAATGTGGATGGCGTTGACGAAACACACCGCTTCCTGGGCGCACTTCCCGCAGCCGATGCAGTTCTCATTGACCAGCACTTCCACCCCGGGCATTTTGTGCACCTTGGCGCTGATGGAATCCTCCAGGTTGGGCAGCACTTTATACAGGCAGCAGCACGGGCAGCAGTTGCAGATGGTCAGCAGCCGGTTGCCGGGTTTGACACCCATCCAGACCGTATCCAGTTTGTTGCGGCCGATCATGTGGAACAGTCCGGCTTCCCGGCAGCGCCGGGCGTGCTCCAGAGCTTCTTCCATCGTCACCGGGCGGCCCAGTTTGGGGTTGATCTGCTCCACCGGCTTACCCAGAAACAGACAGCCCAGGTTGATCGGGTAATCTTCACACTGGTTGGAAGAGCGGCAAATACACTCGTTCATAATGTAGTGGTATTTGGATTCGCGGATGAAGTGCTCCACCACCTGCGACGGGAGGAGGATGCTTTCGGGCGCTGCGATCAATTCCCTGACCTGAATGCGGTCATTATGGATGGGGGTTCCATCGGGAGCCACACCAACCGGCTGCTGGATCTTGATCCGGGTGAAAACAGGGGTTCCGGTCTGGGTTTGGGGTGTAACCGTGTGGTCCTTTGGAAGATAAATGACATTATCTTCTTTGAACAGCAGGTCATCGATGAATTTTCTGAAAAAAGGGACCTTTTTTGTGAGGTCAGCGATCGCGAACCGGTTCTTAAAGTTTTTCTTCAGAATGCTCACAAACCACATCGGTCGGCTCAAAGCGCACCACCTTTTAACAATAATTTACGCCCGTCTGGTTGGGCGGCTTTTTGTCTGTGAAGTCTGGTGGATCTGGAACGGGAAGAAGTTGAATGTTTTTACCTGCCAGATTCATTGATGAAGTAATCTTACCAAAATTGGCAGAATTGTCAATTTGATAAAAGTCATGAATTGAAAGGAATTTAAGACAATCGCGGTCGTTTCAGGCGAAGCCGGAGTTTGTTTTGAAAAGGATTAATTCGTCTCGGGCAGCAGGGCCAGTTTGAGGGCCTCCCGCAGGGAACGTGCCTCGACGATCTCAATTTTGTCCGTCAAACTGCCGTCACGCCGTACCCGTTTGGGAATAATGGCGGTCTGGAAGCCCAGCTTGGCCGCTTCGCGCAGGCGGGCATCCATTTGCCCAACCCAACGCAGCTCACCCGACAGACCCACTTCACCGATCAACACTGCGTTGGCCTTAACCGGGACATCCTGCATGGAGGACGCGATGGCGGCCGCCACCGCCAGGTCGGAGGCCGGTTCATTGATGCGCATTCCCCCGACCACGTTGACGAAAACATCCTGTTCGCCAAGCCGCATCCGCATCCGGCGGGTCAAAACCGCGGTGATCAGCAGCAGGCGGTTGAAATCAATCCCGTTGGGTGTGCGGCGGGGGTTACCGTAGCTGGTCTGGCTGGTGAGGCCCTGGATTTCGACCAGCAGTGGGCGGGTGCCTTCCATGGTGACGGCAATCGCCGAGCCGGGCGCGCTGACCATCCGTTCAGCCAGAAAAGCTTCCGAAGGGTTGGGCACTTCGACCATCCCGCGTTCGCCCATTTCAAACACGCCAACCTCAGAGGTCGCGCCGAACCGGTTTTTGATGGAGCGCAGCAGGCGGAAGAACTGGTAGCGTTCCCCTTCCAGGTACAGTACGGTATCCACAATATGTTCCAGCACCCGGGGGCCGGCGATGGTGCCTTCTTTGGTGACATGCCCGATAATGAACACCGCGATCCCGGAGGATTTTGCCAGTTCGCGCAGCTGCGCGGCGCACTGCCGGATCTGGCTGACGGAACCGGCCGCGGATTCCAGTTCCGGCAGGTACATGGTCTGGATCGAGTCAACCACCAGCAGAGCGGGTTGGGTGGAGCGGACATGCTCCAGGATGACGTTCAGATTGGTTTCAGTGACCAGCAGCAGATTATCGGGCAGGTCAGGGTCTTTTTGGCCTTCGTCGCGGGCCAGTCGCAGCGCGCGCATTTTAATCTGGCGCTCGGATTCCTCGCCGGAAGCGTACAGCACAGTGCCCTCCCCGGCCATCACCAGCGCGGTTTGCAGCATCAGAGTCGATTTTCCGATGCCAGGGTCGCCGCTGATCAGCACCACCGAGCCCGGCACAATACCGCCGCCCAACACCCGGGAAAATTCCTCGATCGGCAGGCGCATCCGCTCTTCCACATCCCCTTCTATGTCCTTGATGCGCCGCGGCGTGGATTGAAAGGAAAGGCTGGACGCGGTTTTCTTCTTCGTGTCCGGGAGAGGGGTCAGGATTTCTTCAATAAAGCTGTCCCAACTTCCACAGGTCGGGCATTTTCCCAGCTTGCGCGGTGAAGTCCGGCCGCAGCTCTGGCAGACGTAATGGGTTTGAGTCTTACTCATGGTGTGCCCCGCAGTTCATTGGATGGATCATATTGAAATTTTATCATGAAGCCGGTTCAGGAACCCGCGGGAGGACGAGGCTGTCCGTCCGGCATTTTTAATGAAAAATGGGGCAGCACCCGCTGCCCCATTCGATGAATGAATTTGTACCGCTTCACCTTAGATATTCAGAGCGGGTTCCGGATGTTCCTCGGTGGAATTCTGCTTTTGCAGGATGAACTCTTCGTTTTCGTCCACATCCACCAAAATCTGGTCGCCGTCCGCAAACTTGTGCGACAGCAAGGCGTCTGACAATGGGTCTTCAACTTTTTGCTGCAACACCCGGCGCAGCGGGCGGGCGCCCATATCGGGGTCGTAGCCCTGTTTTGCCAGCAGTTCAAGTGCGGCGTCGGTGGCTGTGAGTTTCATCTCGTAATCCTCCAGCCGCTCGGCGATCTTGTTCAGCTCAAGTGTCACGATCTGCCGGATGTCGGCCTGATTGAGGGAGCGGAAGACTACCACACCATCCACACGGTTGATAAATTCAGGCCGGAAGACCCGTTTGAGGGATTCCATCAACTTCTTGCGCATTTCTTCATAGGCTTCCTGTTCTTCCGAGGTTTCATCTTTGATCAGATTGAAACCAAAGGAAGTCTGGCGTTTGATATCTTCGGCGCCAATGTTGGAAGTCATCACGATGATGGTGTTGCGGAAGTCCACTTTGCGGCCTTTCGCGTCGGACAGATGTCCTTCCTCCATGATCTGGAGCATCATATTGTGCGCTTCGGGGTGAGCCTTTTCGATCTCGTCGAATACCACAATCGAATAAGGCCGCCGCCGGATGGCTTCGGTGAGCTGGCCGGCTTCTTCATACCCAATATATCCGGGAGGCGCGCCAACCAGACGGCTCACGCTGTGCCGCTCCATAAATTCAGACATATCCAGCTGGATGACCGCGTCTTCACTGCCAAACAGGAAACGGGCCAGTGCTTTGGTCAGCTCTGTTTTGCCGACACCGGTCGGCCCAAGGAAAACGAAGGAGCCGATCGGGCGCCGTGGGTCTTTGAGGCCGGAACGTCCGCGCCGGACAGCTTTGGCGATGGCCTGGATGGCCTCTTTCTGTCCGATGATGTGGTTGGTAAGTTCTTCTTCCATCCGCAGCAGGCGCTGGGATTCTTCCTGGGCCATCTGCATCACGGGAACGCCGGTCCACATCGAGACCACTTCTGCGATGTCATCCACCGAAACGACCGGACTGTTGTCGCGAGTCCATTCGTTGCGGATTTTATCAAGCTGTTTTTCGAGCTCTTCCTCTTCCTGAAGCAGCCGTTCGGCTTCTTCAAGTAATTCGTTTTCTTCTGCCGCGGTCCGTTTCAGGCGCAGCTCCCGCAGTTCAGCCATTACCCGTTTACTTTCCACGGCGGCCGGGCTTTTGTACATTCGCACCCGGGAGGCAGCTTCATCCACCAGGTCAATGGCTTTGTCAGGCAGGAAGCGGTCAGAAACATAGCGCGCGGAAAGGCGCGCCGCGGATTCCAGCGCTTCATCCGAGATGTTGAGTTGGTGGTGTTCTTCATACGCGCTGCGGATGCCCTGCAGGATGTCGATGGTCTCATCAACACTCGGTTCTTCTACCACAATCGGCTGGAAGCGGCGTTCCAGCGCGGCATCGCTCTCGATATGTTTGCGGTATTCATCCATGGTGGTCGCGCCGATCACCTGAAGTTCGCCGCGGGACAGGGCGGGTTTGAGGATGTTGGCGGCATCCACCGAGGAGCCAGCCGATCCGGCACCCACCAGCATGTGGAATTCGTCGATGAACAGAATGGCGCCAGAGGCTTTCAGTTCATCGATGACGCGCTTCAGGCGCTCTTCGAACTGGCCGCGGTACATGGTGCCAGCGATCAAAGACCCGACATCCAGTTGCAAGACTTGTTTATCCAGCAGGAGCGCGGGAACGTCTCCTTCCACGATTCGCTGGGCAAGCCCTTCCACAATGGCGGTCTTCCCAACGCCAGGTTCACCGATCAGGGCCGGGTTGTTTTTGTTTCTGCGGGCCAGGATTTGGATGACCCGTTCGATCTCCATCTGCCGTCCAATGACCGGGTCCAGCTTTCCCTCTTCCGCTTTCAGCGTCAGGTCGGTAGCAAGCTGGTCAACCAGCGGGGTTTTCGCGCTGCTTTTCTCTTTTTCCTTCTCTTTTTGAGAGGAGGCAGTGGAGGAAGCCCGCGCCCCGCCAATGGTGGAGCTTGTGGAGCTGCTTTCAGAAAGCACCCGCCGGGTCTGGCGGCGCACCTGCTCCGGAGTGACGCCCAGTTTTCGCAGCACTTCGGTTGCCATGCCGTCCGTGGAACGGATCAGGCCCAGCAGAAGATGTTCGGTGCCAATGTAGTGATGGCCCATTCGACGGGCTTCTTCAATGGCGTATTCCAGCACCTGTTGAACGCCGGGGGAGAGGTCAATACGATTGGTCGGTTCTTCACCTTCGCTGCTCAATCGTCCAATCATTTCGCGCATCCGGTTGAGTTCCAGACCCAATTCGCGCAGCACGCGGCCAGCCACGCCACCTTCTTCTTCCAATAAACCTAGCAGCAAGTGTTCGGTTTCTATTTTGCTTTGATGGGTGCGTTCAGCTTCCTGGTGAGCCAGGCTAAGCACTCTGCGCGCCCTTTGTGTAAATCTTTCCATGCCAGCCATGGTGAATACCTCCTTATTGTGCCGGAGCTCTCTTCCAAAAATCCAGAAGCAAAGCTTTGATTAACAATCGGGGTGGCACTCCCCGCATCTTGATCCTACCAATAAGCTGTTCGGGTAGAACGTCTTTTGATTTGATTCTACCAGAGTTTGCCACCCTCTGATGATGTCCGTGTTTGAAATGTATAAAAGTTTTTATAAGAGTTTTATTAATAATTGGCCGCAATGAGGCCGTTCCCGCAAATCTCCCCCTGTTATTGGCCAGTTCGTTCAGGGTTGCCAATCCGGGGACGCTTTCAGGAGGGGCTGCTGCTCGTAAAGTGAGCGGATATCCGCGAAATGGGTGCCGGCGTCCAGGGTAAGGCGCGCCATCTGGTCCAGGAGGTTTATTTCGGTCTCGGACAGAGTGCTGAGAGGTTTTTTGAGGATGGGCCATTCGTCCCAGGGCAGGATTTCGATCTTGTTCAGGGCCAGGAAATCACGGATCAGGTCGCCGCGGATGAAACCCATCCCGTGCATATCGAAGATGCCGAATTTGTGCGGATCCTGTTCACCTGCGCGGCACACCAGCCAGGCCTGCCCGCCGGTGAGGAACTGGTCTGAGGGCACATCGAGGGGATTGAAAGAGATGCGCAGGGTTTCCCGCTGGAGCTGGTCAAGCTGGGCGTCGATCCTGACCCAGCGCCCCTGTCCGGTGTCCCAGGCCTCACAGATCCAGTGATCCTCAAAGTGACCTGGTGTAAAGTAGGTGGCGAACCCGCAGCGCGCCCGGGCAGGGATGCCGTGGTGGCGCAGAGCGGCGCACATCAGGGTAGAGAAATCCCGGCAGTTGCCAACCAGACGTTTTTCCAGCGGGCGGGGCTCATTCAGCGGGTAGTCAGCCAATTCCAACATCCGCGCCAGTTGGCGCGAAACAGCGCGCAGGTTTACTTCATTTTTGCGTTGGTCAGATAGTGCCAGGCCGTAGCGCCGCGCCCAGAAGATATGCACCAGCAGTCCCTGCAGCGTGTTGCAAAGTTCCTGGAAATCGGTGGGCAGCGGGTCGAGATACAAGCCATATATCCCGGGGTCGGTAACCGGACCGGGCTGGGCGTAGTAAGCCAACCGTTCCGCGATGTTTTGGGAGTGGGTAGTTTGAGTTGTCATAACTTAATTATATTACAAAATAGAAAATTTGGCCTATTTATTATCCAGGTGAAAACAATTCCAAAAGGTGAAATGAGAAGCTGTGGAGAATTGAAAACGCCATCCTTGAGAGGATGGCGTTTCATCCATATCGAAGATTGTTATTTCTTCTTCAACACCGGCAAACCATTTGCCGTTTCAGAAACCTGGTAGCCGTCCGGTACTGCGTTCAACGCGCCTTCCTTTTCTTCTTTGGAGAAGAAATAGAGGGTAGTTTTCTTGCCAGTAGAGGTGACACGATCTTTGCCGTGCAAAATATAGGTGACGCCTTTTGAATTTGTGTGTTTATAAGCCATTTTTCCACCTTAAGATCAGTCTGAATAGTTTGTTTTCATCTATCTTCAACGATACCATAAAACTTTGATGAATTCCATACCCGCAGTATAAGCTATTTACAATCACAAATCAAGGTTTATGCTGATGCTGCGCTTTTACAAACTTATTCCACCCGCAGGGGAGAAACCGGTTTGCAGGAGGTAAAGGACATAAGTGAAAGTTTCCCGGATGAGGAAAGTCAGTTGAGTGTAAATGCTTTGATAGCGTGAGGTGGTGGTAGGAGAAGGGTGCGCTTCCAGACCCAGGTCCTGGGCCATGGTGACCGCCCGCTTCATGTGCAGCGGGTCGCTGACCACCAGCACGCAATCCACACCGTGTTGTTCGGCCAGTTTGTCCGCCTCCATCAGGTTGCCATAAGTCGTTGTAGACAGGGTTTCAATGTAAATCACATCTTCGGGGATACCCCGCGCGATGGCGTACAACCGGGCGACCTCTGATTCGGCCTGGTCATCTCCTGCGCCCTGCCCGCCGGTGAAGATGATTTTCTGTACCTGTCCATCCTGGTAAAGTTCGATGGCGTGGTTGATGCGTTCCCGGAAGACCGGCGAGGGCTGCCCCCGCCATACCGCGGCGCCGAGCACGATGGCCGCGTCAGCCTTCACTGGCGCGCTGAGGGTGCTGAATGCCTGGATGCTCCCCATCACCGCGGCGGTCTGCGCCATGATCAACGCTGCCAGCAGCCAGTAGATCCAGATCCACAGGCTGAATTTGTTGCTCGTCACAGATCCTCCTTCCATGAGACATTCCGGGCGGGGAGCAGCCGGAACAGCTCACCGAACAGAGCGCCAAACAGCATCCCGCCGAACAGGGTCGGGTCGTGCCAGGAGAAGATTTTCAGGTACATGACCTGCAGGAATATCAGGACGGCCGTGACTCGGGCCGGCCAACTGCGGGTGGTGAGGATGGCGTACATCAGGAACAGGGCATGCCCGGAGATGATCG
>Ga0068713_1002035_pt1 | contig 22599 bp, 24 predicted proteins | sample MTBAKSrepl2MetaG_FD_62223 | JGI IMG/M metagenome (GOLD analysis project Ga0068713, IMG submission 62223) | Enrichment culture microbial communities om Arthur Kill intertidal strait, New Jersey, USA, that are MTBE-degrading - MTBE-AKS2 (Arthur... | ecosystem: Environmental > Aquatic > Marine >...
CGCCGCCCTGCCGTAAAGAGGACGGCCGCAGGACCCTCGCTGAATACCAGACGAGGGTCCTGCAAGTTTTTGAGCTGAAAACAGGCCAGAACAGGCCACATCTTGCCCGTTTTTTGACTGAATTCGTTGCCCTTTCTTCCACGTCTCCGAGATCATCGAGAGGGGATCTGCTCTGATACCCGTCAGGGTATCCCCCCATGCGGCGGATTCTCGCGGCCTCAGAGGGACCGGTGAGGGTGGGGACAATTCGATCGGGTGACGGTCGCGCGTAGGGGGTGTGGTATCGCCTCATCGGTGAGCGTCTCCAGCTTCCGAGCCTCGTGCAGGCGTTGCCGGGTGATACCGAGGTCGGGAAGCGTGGCGGGCTGATAAATGTCCTGTTCCATGACATTTATGGGCTTGCCCGCTACTGCTATCTCTCCCCGGGCCTGCCCGATGTCAATGAGTTCAGCCATGCGCTTGAGAGCAGCTGAGGCAGGTCCCCTTGCTTTCTCTACTACTACTCGCTTCAGCCAATGCTAGAGTGACAGAGTCGAGTTTGTGCGTCCGGGACATAGGGGGAATGATGGGCCTGTTCAGGCGGTTGCTATGTCAGGCAATGCCGGCGGAAGTCCAGATGCCGGCGGGCAGTATCGATATCGTGGGGGAAGCCCACTATCAAGATGCTCTGAAGAAGATCGCTGGCCCAAAGTGTGAGGACGGATACAACCTGCCGGTGCAGGTCGAGCTTCGGCGAGACCCGAAGAACGCCTATGACAAGAACGCCGTGCAGTGCATCGTTGGGGGTCGGCTGGTGGGGCATATCAACCGGCAGGATGCGCCGCGGTTGCAGGGACTCCTCGAGCGGCTCGAAAAGACCGGACAGCGAGCCGTGGTCGATGGCCGTATCGTGGGGGGCTGGAAGAGGGGAAAAAGCGACGAAGGGCACTACGGGGTGAAAATTGACTAACGAGCAAGAGCAGGCAACCGAAATCCAGCCGGCTCCCGCAGAACCACCCGACCATCACATCTACCATTGGATTTGGTTCAAGCCCGACACCTTCCGGTTCTATCGAGACGCACTTGCCTTCTACCGCTTAATTCTTGAAAAGGACCTTGAGGAGGTAAGGGAGGACGCTGATCTGGGTAAGCTTCTTGGCGAGGACTTTGTCAATACCTCTCCCGTCGGCAAGGAACGGAAACTAGTCGACCGTGTCTTGGGGATGTTTGACGAGAAAATTGCGGCAGCCGGTCCAGACGCCTTTGAGTACACAACTGATATGCCCCACTGGTGCGTCCGACTTGTGAAGTCATGCTCGCTTCTCTACTTTGAGCACTTGCAGGAGCGACGTGACACGCTCGCAAGCCGGGGAAGCGTCTCGACGAGAGCGGTCCTTGATGCCCTTGACCAGAAACTGGCCTGGGGTGAAGAAAAGATCCACGGCGGATTATTCGACTCTGCTACCCCTCGGCCACTCCTCGTTGAACAGGTTCGAGAGGCCTCCGACGAACCCACACTTGGCACGGGGCCAGCGATTACCGGCAGCATTAGGCCGCGCCCGGTGATATTGGACACTATCGAAATACTGGATTCTGAACTTCGCAAAAGATGCCTTGATATCTTCGCCCAGTTTCGCGAAGACGGACAGCTCGATCGACTCGATACTGTGCTTAGTGACGCGACCCGCATTGTGGAGGATCGTCTCCGGAAGGTGGCTGGGGCACCATCGGGCTGCGGCGGATCGGACCTGGTGACCTATGCCCTTTGTGGCGTCAGCCCCCGCCTCGTAGTGAGCGCGGACCAAAAGAAGCAAGAGGCTTTCCAGCTGCTCTTTCGTGGCTTTTTCGGGTTTGTGCGCAACGAGGTTCATCATGAACTTGTCACCACGCTTCAGCCGGAAAGGGTCCTTCAGCTGGTCGGAATGAGCGATCATCTGATTTACGTGGTCGAGGGGGCCGCCAAAAATGAGGCCCCTGAAGCCGGGGCGTAGATGGGCGACCGGCGCGGCCGGGTAATACCACCCGGCCGCTCTTCGGTCGCGTCTACGGCGCTTCTCTATGAAGGCTACGGGGCCAACCGCATGTGTATGCCTTCCAGCAGAGTCGCCGCGGACCGGCATACATCGGCTAGGCGGTCGCTCTCCGGGACCGTCTGGAGCAACGCGATCGCCGCACAGAGTATGAATGCCCCGTACTCGCCCTCTGGCAACTCCTCATCGGTCAACCTATCGACAAGGGGGTCGATGATGGGAACGAGGGAAGAGAGAAACGCCGTGTGCCTTCCCTCGCCCGCTGCTCTGGGAGAGTTGTCGGTGCTCGCTGTGGTGGTGCTATCGTTCATCTTGTCAGTACCTCCATTCGGATGTTTGTGGTCATGCCCTCGGACGTTGCCGCGTCGCGAGGGCTGTTCGCTTGGGATGGGATGGGAGAGAGGGCTGGAGGAGATCGGGCAGATGTTCCACGGATGTTCCACGAGAACTTCGGCCGGGTCGCGATGGTCTGTCTTAGCCCGTTGCAGCCATGGTCAGGAAAGACCTGCAAAACGCTGGTTTCGCGTGACAGAAGGGAACAGGCGGAAACCTGGAATAGCGGCCTGTACGCGGCTGGGGGCCGGAAGGTCGCCGGTTCAAATCCGGCCGTCCCGACTGATTCTGCCCGCTGCGCGGTCTAGAGCCGTGGATGCATTCCTGGGTTGGATTTCCGCTCGATGCGGGTACCAAATCCTCATTCCTTTCTTAGACTTAGATGTTTGGGTATGCTTTAGCCCCGTATCTAGCCTTGGGAGGCCTGCATGAAAGCAGTCGTGATGGCCGGGGGACAGGGCACCCGTCTGCGCCCATTGACCTCGAACCAGCCGAAGCCGATGGTGCCGGTGGTCAACAAGCCGACCATCCAGCACATCATCGAGTTGGTGGAGCGCCACGGCATCAACGAGGTCGTCATGACCCTGGCTTTCCTGCCGCGGCTCATTCGCAACTACTTTGGAGACGGCAGCTCCCTGGGGATTCACATCGACTACACGGTTGAGGAGACACCGATGGGTACGGCCGGCTCCATACGGCTCGCCAAGGACATCCTCGACGATACGTTTCTGGTCATCAGTGGGGATGCCCTCACCGATTTCGATCTCACAGGAATCATCGATTTTCATCGCCGGCGCGAAGCAATGGTCACCATCGCACTGAAGAGCGTCGAAAACCCGCTCGAGTTCGGTGTTGTCATCGTTGACGAGGAGGGAAGGATCCAGCGCTTTCTTGAGAAGCCGGGTTGGGGACAGGTCTTCTCCGACACGGTCAACACCGGGATCTACGTCATCGAACCCGAGATTTTCGACTACATCCCCGAAGGACGACCGTACGATTTCAGCCACGATCTCTTCCCGCAGCTCTTCGACATGCACAAGCCGCTCTATGGCATCCCTACCGAAGGTTACTGGCAAGACATCGGCAGTCTGGAGCAGTACCTTCAGGCCAACAGGGATGCGCTCGACGGCAAGGTCAAGGTCACACCACCCGGAGTCCGTTTGCGAGGCAACGTGTGGGTAGGGCAGGGGGCTGTCATCGACACCCTCGATGATGTCGACGGTCCCGCTGTTATTGGCGCGAACAGCCGCTTGGAGCCGGGCGCCCGCATCCATTCTCACACCGTGCTCGGTCCCAACGCGGTGGTACGAGCAGGTGCGCAGATCGGGATGTCAGTTGTCGGAGAAAACGTATACATCGCGCCGGGAGCGATAGTCAACGGCGCAATTCTAGGCAATGCGGTCGAGATCCACGAAAACGCGCATGTCGCCGAAGGCGCTGCGATAGGAGATCGGTCCGTAGTCGGCCGCAATGCTGTGATCGCGAACAAGGTGAAGATCTACCCCTTCAAGTACGTGGAGCCGAATTCCACCGTCCGTTCGTCGATTGTCTGGGAGACCAGGGGGCCAAGCGCCCTTTTCGGTCGTAACGGGGTGCGAGGACTGGCCAACGTTGACATCACACCAGAGACGGCCATGCGACTGGCCATGGCGTACGGAACACTTATCGGCAAGGGGTCCCATGTCACGACCAGTAGGGACCCCCACCACGCCTGTCGGGTATTCAAGCGTGCCATCATCACGGGGCTCAACTCTACGGGCGTCAATGTCCGCGACCTGACCGTAGTGCCGGTATCGGTCAACCGCTTCGACATCAAGAGCGGCAGCTCAGTCGGCGGCATTCACGTCCAGATGAGCCTGGACAACCCGGAGCAGATAGAGATCCTCTTCTCGGAGTCGCCGGGCGTGCCCTTGGAAGGCAAGCGAGAGCGCGCGATCGAGAACCACTACTTCCGCGAAGACTTCCGGCGCGCTTCATTCGAGGAGATGGGTCAGGTCGTGTATCCGCCTCGAGCGATCGAGACCTACACTACCTCCTTGCTCCAGAACTGGAACACGGTTGCTATCCGCGGTCGACAACCGAAGCTCGTGCTCGATTATTCTTCCTCGGCCCCCTCGTTCTTCTTCGCCGCCACCCTCGACAGGCTCGGCGTCGAGGCAGTCAGCCTCAACACTTTCTCCCGAACGCGTTCACGGTTCACAATCGCCGAGAGCCTTCCCGTGGCGGCCACGAAGGTCCGGGATTTGGTTCGCGCGATGGAGGCCGACGTGGGGGCGATCCTTGACCCCGGGGCGGAGTATCTCTACGTCATCGACGAGCGGGGAAACTTGGTGCCGAACTCGACACTGATGCTTCTTCTGCTGCAACACGCAGCCAAGGACGCGGGCACAGGCGCAGCCGCTGTGCCCCTTCACGCCACCCGCTTGGCAGAACAGGTGGTCACCTCCACGGGCGTAACGATCAGGCGAACGAAGTATTCCAAGGCGGCTCTCATGGCAGAGGCCACTCGACCAAGCACCGTCTTTGCAGCGAGCACGGACGGGGGATACATCTATCCCTCAGTTCTGCCGTGTATGGATGGGCTCTACGCCTTGGGCAAGGTTCTCGAACTGGTCTCCACATCCGACGCGCCCTTGTCTCAGCTGGTCGCCCGGATTCCGGTGGCCCATGTGGAGCATCGCGTGTCTGAGTGCCCCTGGGACCTCAAGGGCGCGGTAATGCGCCGCCTGACGGAGAAGCTTCACAAGGGGCGAGTATCCCTCGTCGACGGAATCAAGGTGTTCTTGGACAACTCGGAGTGGGCCCTGGTGCTCCCAGACGCGGAGGAGCCGCTCTTTCACGTGTACGCTGAGGCAGGCGACGACGAGAAAGCGCATGAACTTCTGGAGCAGTACAGCGATATCCTGGAGGGCGTGATAGCCGATGGGAGAAGGGGCTAGATTGTCAGCCTTCGGCGCTCTTGGCGATGACCTGCTTGCACACTGTCTTGAGCGTCTCGAAGACCCCGACACCCGTGAGGGCACATGCTTCCACAACCGGGGATTGAGTGTGATTCAGGAGTTCGCTGAGATCGGCTACTGAGAACGTCGAACCAAGATCCCGCTTGTTCATCTGGAGGACCACGCCAAGGGCAGATAGATCCTCGCCTTGGACCATGAGGTTATCCCACATGTTGAGGTAGCTGTCGACATTCTCGTCGAGCCGCGAGATCTGGCTGTCCACGACAAAGACAATGCCGTCAACACCCTGTAGCACGAGCTTCCTCGACGCGTTGTAGAACGACTGTCCCGGGACTGTGTAGAGATGGAAACGAGTCCGCAGCCCCTTAACGGTCCCCAGGGATAGCGGCAGGAAATCGAAGTAGAGGGTTCGTTCTTCTTCGGTGGCAATGCTAACCAGCCGACCTCTAGCCGACGGGTTTATCCGCCGGTGGATATACTGAATGTTTGTCGTCTTGCCGCATAGACCGCAGCCGTAGTAGACAATCTTGTAGTTGATCTCTCGGGCCGCAAGGTTGATGAGAGCCACGCACGCCTCCCGAAAGCGTCACTCGTCGGTTCGCTCAGGAAAAAGGTCATCGATTGCGATACCGGCAGCTTGTGAGTATTGGTCGTCGACAATCGCGCGTCCTTCCAAGTCTTCTTCGGCACGTTCGAATACCGGCTTGAGCACATCCAGGGCCCGACTCGTGTAGAGCCGTACCCTTCCGACCTGCGTCTCCCGGCCGAACGTGATGAGAAGAAGCACCTGCTCGGTGACTTGGACCACGTGGAGATTGGATTCCTTGCCTTCATGGAACAGAAGCGTGAATTCCCGTTCATGAAGCACTTCAGCGAGCTGTCTAGTCGCGGCAAAGGAACTTGCCGCGAGAGCTGCGAGAGATAGCGTGTCGGAATGAATAGCGGCCGACGAGGTGGTGATCGGCTGGCCGCTTGTGGTGACGAGGGCAGCATAGTGGGAGCCCGACACCCTCTGCAGCTTGGCCAAAACCTCATCGACGAGGCTCATCTGCTCATCGCTGATTACCAGGCCCTTGCGCCGTGACACCCGACTCTCCTTTGCTCGGATCTGTTACAAGAGAGTATACAATTCCGCCGCGCTTGGGGCGCACTCGGCGACGGCGGCTGCAAAAAGTCGCTGTGCTATCATGACCAGGCCGATTGTGGCAAGAAAGGAGCACATGTGAATCCTAAGAACCTCAGGTACCACAGGGAGCACGATTGGGCTCGGATAGATGGTGACACTGCGGTTTTCGGTATCACCGGCTACGCCCAAGAATCGCTCGGTGACATCGTGTTCATCGAACTCCCCGAGGTTGGCGTGGATCTGGCTGCAGGGAAGCCATACGCCGAGGTCGAATCTGTCAAAGCGGTTTCCGATGTGTATGCGCCGCTGAGCGGGTCAGTCATCGAAATCAACGACGAGGTCATCGACGCACCGGAGTTGATCAACGAGAGCCCCTTCGAGGAGGGCTGGCTCGTTAAGGTCCGCCTGTCGGACCCCGATGAAATGGACGAGCTCTTGACCGCCGAAGAATATGAGGAGTTCCTCGCCGAACAGGATTGAGGACAGTTCTTCGGAGTGTGGTTCTCTTCTTTAGCGCTAGAGGCGTTTCCTACCAACACCTCTACCTAAGGTTGAAGGTTTTGGGTGCAACCGCTATAGTAAGGGTGTGAGAACCTTGGACGACACTTCATTTGAGCGCCTCATCAATATCCAGGCATACAGCGACGACCAGTTGAGAGACATGGCCGCGCAGCTTGCCGGCGAGGAGAGAGAACTGTCCAAACGTCGTCGCCTGCTCCACGGAGAGATCGACATCGTGCGCGCGGAGATGGTTCGCCGTCTGCGCGACAAGCATGCCGCGGGGGAAGGCTTGGTTCACGATGGCGACGTCGATGCACTGACCAACATTCTGAGCGGACATGGAGCGGGCGGTTACCCGCCGAAGAAGGACTGACCATGACTGATGAGAGCGAGCCCGGAATCCAGAGGCGCTTTCGCGATCTGGGGGTTGACGTCACGGAGGAGCGGGCTATCCGCTACGTGGTCAGGCAGCTGCGATTCGGGCGGCACATCGACGAAGTGCTGACAGACCCCTATCTCACATCCCGCCTAGGCGAGGTGGCTCGCGACAGCATACTTCAGCACCCCACGGTCATTAAGGCCCTCGAGCAGGAGATCCGGCAACAATTTGCCGACTATAGCTCGATGACCCGCCGCGAAGCGGAAGAGCCACAGGTTCCGGCAGAGGAGTAGGCCCGTGGCAGAATGCCCAAAATGCCGAGCTCAGAATAGCGACGACTCCAACTATTGCCGACACTGCGGCAGTCGTCTTGCTCCATCCGACCTGAGCGAGACTACTATTACTTTTAACCTCGATCGCGAAGAAACAGACCTGAGCACCGGCCCCGAAGTGCCCCGAGACGCCAGCATGTTGTTGATCAGAATAGGCGGTGGTAGGGAGGGGGAGGCCATCGCGCTGGATAGCGACGTGACAACCGTAGGGAGGAGCCCGCACAGTGATCTCTTCCTCGATGACGTCACAGTCTCCAGACATCACGCGCGCGTCATCCACGACGAGCGTGGTTTTCTTGTGGAGGATCTGAATAGCCTCAACGGAACATACGTCAACCGCAAGCGCATTGAGAGGCATCGACTCTCGGACGGCGACGAGTTGCAGATCGGCAAGTTCAAATTGGCTTTTCTCGAGCAAACAGAGGGTAAGTGAGTTGAGGCATGAAGGGCGCAGTGGAGATCCAGGGCCAAGAAGGCCACCCGGGCGTTAGCGTTTCGCGCCCCGATCGGCTGCTCACAATCGGACAGGTTGTGGCTCAATTGCAGGCCGAGTTCGGTGATTTAAGCATTACCAAGGTCCGCTACTTAGAGGACCGCGGTTTGCTCGCACCAGAGCGGACGCCGGGCCGCTACCGGAAATACAGTCCCGCGGACGTCCGCCGCCTCCGTACCATTCTCACTCTTCAGAGGGACGAGTATCTTCCTCTGGAAGTCATTCGCCAGAGAATTGACCGAGGATCGGCCCCACTGGGGCAGGCGCTCGCGGCCGCGACCATGGCGCGCGCCACCCCGACTCTGAAGCGCGAAGACCCTCAATACACCTTCGCGGAGGCCACTGAAGCAACGGGCGTCGAGGAGCAGTTTCTAAGGCTCCTCGCGGAGTACCGCCTCATCGACCGGCCGGCTCACCCAGGCCCTGTCTTGAGTGAGAGCGATCTAGAGGTTGCCCGAATCTGTCACATGCTGGCGCGGTTTGGCGTAGAGCCACGCAACTTGAGGCTTCTCAGTTCTTCGGTTGAGCGAGAGGTTGCTTTGCTTGAGCAAGTCACTGCACCATCCTTGCGCTCCGCGCATCCCGATAAGCGTGAATACGGTGAGAGCATGCTCGCCGAGCTAGGCGGCCTTCTCTCGCAACTATCGCACCTACTTCTTTACAAGGAACTCCGCAAGCTGCTGTAGACCGCGCCGCTTCGGCTCTGGTTTCTCTCGGGCCCCTCAACCCGTACAATGTGTCGAGGCGCACTGGAGCCCATTTGTCCACGTCTCGAGGAGGCACATTTGGAACTCGACCGGTTGATCCGCCACATTCCGGGCTTTCCCAAGGAAGGCATACTCTTCCACGACATCATGCCCATGCTTCAGAATGGTGAAGCGTTGCGCTACGCCGTAGACCAGATGGCCTCCTTCGGAAAGGACCGCGAAGTAGACTTGGTCCTCGGCGCAGAGGCACGAGGCTTCATTCTCGGCGCTGCGCTTTCATATGCCATGGGCGTGGGTTTTGCCGCCGCGCGTAAGCCGGGGAAGCTGCCTTGGACCGTGAATCGTTGTGAATATGACCTGGAGTACGGGACTGATGCGTTGGAAATGCATGCAGACGCCATCGTGCCCGGACAGCGCGTGCTTATTCACGACGATCTTCTCGCCACGGGCGGCACGGCCCGGGCGAAGATTCAACTCGTGGAAAACGCCGGCGGCATCGTAGCCGGACTCGTCTTCATCATCGAGCTCACGGAGCTCGGCGGCCGTGAACGGCTGAGCGGCTACGAGGTGTTCAGCCTTCTCAACTACCCGGTTTGACAAGCCGCAAGTCGAGAGCACGTGGCGCCTTTTCGCCATGCGACCGCGAGGCAGTAGGGGGCCTCGGAGACGACGAGGGAGAGTGGCAGGTAGCAGCAGATCACTGAGGTCCCCGGATATTACTTTACATAATGCACATTATCGGGCATTAGCAGTTTGCGAACATAGAGGTGGCGCCGCCAGCGAAGGCGCGCCGCCGCTCTCAGTTTTTGGTGTGAGTCCCTCCGACGGTCGCCAAGAGGTCCCGGCGCACCGTGACGGCGGGCCAGACCATCGCCACCTGTTCACTTCACCAGGTTCATCATGTTGAACATCGGTAGGTACATGGAGATTACAATGACTCCAACCAACCCGCCGACGAAGATCATCATCACCGGCTCTATGATGGAAGTTAGGGCTTTTACGGAGGCGTCCACTTCGTCCTCGTAGAAATCCGCGATCTTGTTTAGCATCGCGTCCAGCGCGCCGGTCTCTTCACCGATGGAGATCATGTTGGTCACCATAGGCGGAAAGACCGATACGCGCGACAGCGGCTTCGCAATGGATTCCCCGCCGCGAACACTCTCCTTGACGTCGACCATCGATTCTTCGACGACCGAGTTGCCGGAGGTCTTTCCGGTGATTTCAATGGCCTGGAGTATCGGCACGCCGGAGCTCACCAGAGTCGCAAGCGTCCGGCTGAAACGTGCAACCGCGATCTTCTGAATCACTGGGCCGAGCTTCATCGGCAGCTTCAGTTTCATTCGGTCCCAACCCCTGCGACCCTGTTCCGTCTTCTTGAGGCGGACGAGACCCCAGGCGACGAGCAGCAGGACAGGGAACAGGATGAACCAGTAGTGCTTCAGCATGTTGCTAATCCCCATCATGAGACGGGTGAGTGAGGGCAGCTCCCCCTCAAGGTCGGTATACATGTCCGCGAAGATAGGAATGACAAAGAGCAGCATGCCGACCATGACGAGGATGGCGAAAACCGCGATCAGGATTGGATACGTCATGGCAGACTTGATCGAACGGCGAAGGCTGTCGTCCTTCTCCAACTGAACCGCGAGACGCTGGAGTGTCTGGTCGAGAGCACCTCCGGCCTCTCCGGCTCGGACCATGGACACATACAGCCGATCGAAGGCCACCGGATGCTTGGCCATTGCATCGGACAGGGGCGACCCGGCCTCGACGTCCTCACGAACCGCGCGCACAATCTTGCGGAACCGCGTGTTCTGGGTCTGCTCCTCGAGAACGTACAGAGCCCGCAATACAGCCAGACCCGAGTTAATCATGGTCGCGAACTGGCGCGCAAACACCGCCTTGTCGCGGGGCTTTATCCGTTTGGATGCCTCGAGCATCTCATTGAAATTGGGCAGAGATCGCTTCTCCTCCAGACGAAGGACCGTGAACCCCTTGCGTCGAAGCTCAGCCACCACCGCGGCCTTTGAGTCCCCTGCAAGCTCGCCGGAAAATGGTCCGCCTCTGTCTCTTTTTGCCATATAGGTGAATGTGGCCATTGGCGATCTCCTTGTCAGTCACGCAAGACAGTCGATGAGCTACGCGGCACCCACAAACAGCAGCCGCTGTAGATCGTCGGGCTGCGATGACCGCCTGACAGCAAGCTCCCTTGTGATGTGGCCTCGCCGAACTAGATCCGCCAGCGATGAGTTCATCGTCTGCATGCCATGCTGAGCACCGGTCTGCATGACGGTGTACAGTTGGTGCGTTTTGCCTTCCCGAATCAGGTTGCGCGCGGCCGGGGTCGATATCAGTACTTCGCACGCGGCAACCCTGCCTTCTCCGGAGGCCTTCGGGAGAAGCTGCTGGGTGAGCACTCCTTCCAAGGTCGCGGCTATCTGCACCCGAATCTGCTCCTGCTGATACGGAGGGAAGACATCAATGATCCTGTCGATGGTCTGCGGACAGTCCTGAGTGTGGAGGGTAGCGAAGACGAGATGCCCCGTCTCGGCGGCAGTCAAGGCAATCTGAATGGTCTCCAGATCCCTCATTTCTCCGATAAGGATGATGTCCGGATCTTGTCTTAGCGCCGACCGAAGGGCTGCCGGAAACGCCTTGGTGTCGGTCCCCACCTCTCTCTGATTCACTACGCATTGTTTGTGCTGATGCAGGAACTCGATGGGATCCTCAATAGTCACGATGTGATCGGTTCGAGTCTGATTGATCTCGTCGATGATAGAGGCCAGCGTTGTCGACTTGCCCGAACCGGTAGGACCGGTGACGAGCACGAACCCGCGCGGTTTGTGACAGAAGGAATGGACAATCTTCGGCAGGCCGAGTTCTTCCACGCTCCGTAGCGCCACGGGAACCAGGCGAAAGGCCGCGCTCAAGGTCCCGCGCTGGAAGTAGGCGTTGACTCTGAAGCGCGCGTGCCCGTAGAGCGAGTACGAGAGATCCACTTCCCAGTCGGTCTCAAGTTTCTGCCGTTGGTCCTGGGAAAGAATGCTGTAGACCATCTCCCTGGTGTCGTTCGGCACCAAGGACGGGTGGTCAAGGCTTCGGAGCTCTCCGTCGATCCTGACGACCGGAGGCACCCCGACCGCAATGTGCAGGTCTGAGGCGTTCAGACTGACTACTTCCTTGAGGATCCCAGCAAGGTCCACCGCAACGCTCCCTTATGTGTTACCGGCGCGGGCTCTCATACGATCACCCGCGAAATCTCTTCAACACTTGTCAGTCCCTGCAGGACTCTTTCGAGCCCGTCCTCGCGCAGCCCCACCATTCCTTCGGCCTGCGCGACTCTCCCAATCTCATCGGCACTTTTGCGCTCGACGATTAGCCTCTCGATCGCTTCGCTGACGAGCATGATCTCGTAAATGCCTACCCGTCCCTTGTATCCGGTGTTGTTGCAGCGAGGACACCCGGTGGCTCGATGGAGAGTCAACTCGCTCCACTTGTTCACGGCCTCCTCCGGGAACTCCAAGCGCTGGAGCATCTCCTCGGTCGGCGCATATGACTCTTTGCAGTGCGCGCACAGCCTTCTCACCAGCCGCTGGGCAACGACGCAGTCGACAGCCGAAGCCGTCAGGAAGGGTTCCACGCCCATCTCAGTCAGACGTGACAGCGCTCCCGGAGCGTCATTGGTGTGAAGCGTCGACAGAACCAGGTGTCCGGTGAGGGCGGACTCAACGGCAATCTGGGCAGTCTCCTTGTCGCGTATCTCTCCCACCATGATCACGTCGGGATCACACCTGAGAATCGAGCGTAATCCAGAGGCAAAGGTGAGACCGGCCTTGGGATTGATCTGCACTTGGTTGATCCCGGCCAACCGATACTCGACCGGATCCTCAATGGTGATGATGTTCTTCTCGGAGGTGTTGAGTATGTTCAGCGTGCCATAGAGCGTGGTCGACTTGCCCGACCCTGTTGGGCCGGTAACAAGCACGGCGCCGTACGGTTTGGTGAATGACTTGCGGTAGCGGACCAGAGCCGCGTCGGAAAACCCTAGTTCCTCGAGACGCAGCATCACGTTCGAACGATCCAGCAGTCGAATCACGATCTTCTCGCCGTAGACCGTAGGCAGCGCGGCCACCCGCATATCTATGGGCCTCCCCCCTACCGTCAGCCCAATGCGTCCGTCCTGAGGAACACGCCTCTCGGCTATGTCCAGGTCGGCCATGATCTTCAGACGCGAAACCACGCCGGCCTGAAGCCTCTTGGGTATGCTCATTATCTCGTGGAGCACCCCGTCATGGCGGAAGCGGACCAGCATCTCCTTTGCCTGCGGCTCGAAATGGACGTCGGAGGCGTTCTCGTCGGCCGCCCTGGCGAGAACACCGTTGACCAGCTTGACCACCGGCGCCGCATCCACCTGTTCCCTGATGTCGCGCAACTCGTCGGGACTGGTTTCCTCGTCGTCGCCCGACCCGTGGGCCTCAACGTCGGCAGAGACTTCGTGGTCGGCCTTTCGCATCTTTGCGAGCGCCTCCACAATGTCTTCGCCGGTGGCAATGGCAGGCTCGATGTCGAACCCCGTGAGGATACGCAGGTCGTCTATTGCTACAATATTGGAAGGATCACCCATGGCCACGAGCACGGTGTGCTCATTCACAAAGCTCACGGGGACTGCAGAATAACGGCGGGCGTCTTTTTCTGACACCAAATCGGCCGCTACCGGGTCGATGCGGATGTTGGTCAGATCAATGAACCGAACTCCAAGCCGACGTGCGAGAGCTTCCATGAGTTCAGCCTTGGTCACCCACCCCTTCGCCAGGGCGATGTCGCCTATGCGACGATGAGAAACTCTCTGTTCGGCCAGCGCCAAGTCAACTTGTTCCTGGGTTAGCACCCCCATCTCGACCAGCACGTCGCCTGTCCGCTTCCCCACCAGGCGCCGCTGCAGGCTGTCCTCCTTGGCCAACTGCATAGATGAGCCTCAACTTTCTCACTGCCCCAGTGACCGCCTCATGACTTCAACAGGTGGCTCCATCCCCGTCCAGAGCCGATACGACTCAGCAGCCTGGATGATGAGCATCTCCGTGCCATCGATTGCTGCTGCGCCTCTTTCTTCTGCCACCCTTGTGAGAGGCGTGCCTGTCTGTCCGTACACCAGGTCAATCACGCATTGACGACTGTGGATAATATCGACAGGAACAATCGGGTCCTTGACTCCGGATTCCATCCCGTACGGGGTGGCGTTGATGAGCACATCAACGGACAAGGAGACGCGCTCGAGTGTCTCCGCCGTGGCCACGTCGCACGCGGGCCCATCGGTCCAGCCCGTAATGGCCGCGCAGAGCTTCTCGGCACGCGAGAGCGTGCGATTGTAGATCCAGATCTTGCCGACGCCCTCTGACGCGAGACCGACCGCGACAGCCCTCGCCGCTCCTCCGGCACCCAACAGCAGGCACTGTAGACCGGCGACTCCCGCAGGACAAACGAGCCGGAGCGCCGCGATGAAACCGGCAACGTCGGTGTTCGCACCCAGAAGCCGCCCCCCAGCGTTCACTACCGTGTTGACTGCCCCGGCGCGCTCTGCCACGGGTTCAACAGCGTCCAGGAGCGGCATGGCAGTTTCCTTGTGAGGAATCGTCAGATTCACGCCACGCATTCCCAGCTCCCTCAAGCCCTTGATGGCAAGCGGCAGCCCCTCGGGAGTCACGTCGAAAGCGAGATAGACGAAATTGAGGCCCTGCGCGGCAAGGGCGGCATTGTGAATCTTCGGCGAAAGCGAATGGCCGACCGGGTGACCGAGGACCCCAAGGAGCCCCGTTTCCGCGTTGATTCTCAGGCTAGGCTGCATCTCGGCTCACCTCTAGGCAACTGGAGTGTGGATTAGTCTCAATGCAGACTAACGCCTAGACCAAGAAAATTCCTCCCCCCAAGGATGGACGCAGGCGTTATTGGCTGGGTGCGTTCTCCTTCGCTGCCAGAAATTCATCATAGGAAGCCGTAAAGAAGTGTCTTCCTTGCTTATCCTTGAGAACGTAGTACAGGAAGTCCACGTCGGCCGGTTCCAAGGCAGCCTTGATGGCGGCTATGCCTGGGTTCGCGATGGGTGTTGGCGGGAGCCCCTTCACTATCCGGGTGTTGTAAGGAGAATCGCTTTCCAGATCCTCAGTAGTCAAGGCACCCGTCCACTTCTTCACCGCATACCGGACGGTGGCATCGATGCCGAGCGTCATGTCCTTCTTGAGCCGGTTGTAGATCACCGCCGCCACCATCGGACGCTCCTCGGCCACGCTGACCTCCTTTTCAATCAGCGAGGCCACGATGACTATCTCGTAGGGAGTCAGGCCAAGGGCTTCTGCTTTGGTCCACGAAAGGGTCGCCGTCTTGCTCTGGAAGGCCACAAGCTGCGCACCAATCAACTCGGTTGGGCCGTCACCATCCATCATGAAGTACGTGCTTGGGAACAGCAGCCCCTCGAGCGTCTTTAGACTCGGCGTTGTCCCCCCGATCTTAGGAACGACAAACTTGCTGGGGTCATTGCTTAGCTGGACGTAGGTATCCCCCTTCATGTCCCCGGCCTTGGTCAATAGCGCAGCCACCTGTCCGGCCGCCAACCCTTCCGGAATAGTGACGGTGAAGGTAGGGGCAGCACCTTGCTCCAGCTTGTCGACGATCTTCAGAAGCTCTTCGTCGGAAGCGAATTCGTACGTGCCGGCCTGCAGGTCGTCCTCGGTACCTCGGGATTTCACCAGGTCGACGAACGCGGCCGATGAGTCAATGACGCCTTTCTCCTCGAGGAGATTGCCCATCTCAATCGTCGTCATACCTTCGTCGATGACCACCTCAATGGTGGCGTCACCGGCCAACGTGGTGGTGCTCGATCGTTCCTGAACCCAGTCGACGCCCGTCCTTGCCACGTAACCCACGACGAGGACACAGACCAAGAAAGCGCCCACGATGAGAATGCGCGTGCCCCAGCGGCCTCTTCTCCGACGTTCCGGACCCCAATGTGTCTCGCTCAAGTACTCCCTCTGTCTTTCGCACGAGAATCGAGATATCCCTGAAGCATGTAGCATGCGGCCACATCGTCAGAGCGACCTCGACGCACTCTGCCCGCCTCTGCCATTTTAGAGGTAAACCTCTCGTCCCACGTAGTGACTGCAATCTCGCTGCTGTCGCGCAGCCGACGCACGAGGCCGAGCACCTCTTCCATCTGCGCGTTGGTACCTCCAGAAAGAGGCCTTGGAATGCCGACCACGATCTCGCCCACGCCCTCATTCCGCGCGATTTCGACGATCCTTAGAAGGAGCTGCCCTGGATTAGGTTCCTCCACAATCACGTGAGGTGAGCAGGTGACACCAAGTGCATCGGATAGCGCAAGCCCTGTGCGTCGTCTGCCCACATCCACGCCAAGATACCGCATCAGTGACAAAGCGCCTCGCGAATCGTCTTGCGCGCGACTTCCAAGGCTTGGCCCAGCCTGCCCGGGTCGCCTCCGCCGCCGCGGCCCAGTTGGGCTGTTCCCCCTCCCCCGCCGCCGAACTCGCGGGCGGAGAGCTTGACGACGTCGCCCGCGTTGATAGTCGTGAGCTCGGGACTCACGCTCACAACCAGTGCTGCTTTGCCGTCAATTTCTGCCCCCAAAGCCACCGCTCCCGGCTGTACGCGGTCCCTGACCTGATCGACGAGAGAGAGGAGATGCGGCATGTCCCTGGCTTCGACCGAGGCCGCCACCAACGACCTTCCATTACAGTGCTCCGCTTCGGATGCCAGTGTCACGACGAGATCGGATGCGGACCGAGACAAGAACGTCTCGAGGTCTGTCTCTAGGTCGCGCAGACAGGTCTGCAACTTGGCGATGCCCGGCAGGACTTGATCGACCGTAGTACCCAGAGTATTCGCAACCTGCTGCAGTACAGCGTCGCGTTCGCGATAGTAGGATACCGCCTTGCGGCCGGAGACGGCCTCTATGCGACGGACGTTCGCGCCGACGCTCCCCTCCGACACGATCTTGAAGATGCCCAGTTCGCTGGTAGCCCCTACGTGCGTGCCTCCGCACAGCTCCCGACTAAAATCATCGATCTCCACCACGCGCACGAAATCCCCGTACTTCTCCCCGAAAAGCGCGACGGCCCCGAGATCCCGGGCGTGATCGAGGCTTGTGGTAAAAGTCCGCACCGGGTGATTCTCAATGATCCTCCGATTAACCAACTCCTCAATCTCGACCAGTCTCTGCGGCCCGAGGGGCTCGTGAAAAACGAAGTCGAACCGGAATTTGTCGGCCCGCACTGACGATCCGGCCTGGGTCACGTCTTTTCCCAGACGCGCTCGCAACGCGTAGTGGAGAAGATGAGTCGCCGTATGGTTCGCAGCCACATCGTGCCGACGACTGGCCGACAACGAAGCTTTGACTCGGGTGCCGGCCTCCACCTGGCCCTCTACGACCCGGGCCAAGAGCACCTGTACCTGACCGTGTTGTTGCACGTCCAGGACCTCGAGTTTGCCGGTATCGGATTCAATGAGACCGGTGTCGGCCGTCTGACCGCCCATCTCCGCGTAAAACGGGCTCTCTCTGAGGGCAACAAGCACTCGGTCGTCGCCGAGCGGCTCCATGTTCTCGATGACGGTGAAGAGATCCTCGCGCTCGTACCCGTTGAAGTCGGTCGGATGGCTGGTGTCGAGAGCGAATCGGACCATCGCGTCCTGCTCCACGCCGCCCGCCTTCTGTGCCTTCCGCGCCCGGCTCCGCTGCTCCTCCATACACGCGTTGAAACCGTCGAAATCCAACGAGAGTCCGTTTTCTTCGGCGATCTCCCGAGTTACCTCGATCGGGAAACCGTAGGTATCATGCAGTTGAAACGCCACTTGCCCGGGCAAGACCGTGGCGCCCGCTTCGCGCGCGCGCGTCACCGCCTCTTCCATCAGGACGAGACCTTGATCGAGGGTCCGGTTAAAACGCTCCTCTTCCGCATGGGTTACCCTTAGAATAGTGTCTCGCCGTGCCACCAGTTCGGGGTAGGCACTCCCCATCACACTGATCGACAAGTCGGCAAAACGGCGAAGCAGAGGCGGCTCCATCCCGGCGGAGCGGCTGAACCTGGCAGCTCTTCTAATTACGCGGCGCAATACGTACCCACGGCCTTCATTGCTGGGAAGCACCCCATCGGCGATCAGGAATGCGATGGCGCGCGCATGATCGGCCAGGACCCTGAGGGCGACGTCCAGATCTCCGCCCTCGCCGAACCGCCTGCCCGAAATCTGCTCTCCCAACTCGATGAGAGGTCGAAACAGGTCGGTCAAGAAGACTGAGGCTACGTCCTGCTTCAGGGCTGCTACCCGCTCCAATCCCATTCCCGTGTCGATGTTCTGGGCGGGCAGTGCCGACAGTTGACCCCTCTCATCCATGTTGTAGCCGGTGAAGACCAGGTTCCAGTACTCGACATAGCGGTCGCAATCACAGCCCGGAAGACAATTGGGGTCCTGACAGCCTCGGTCGGGCCCCCGGTCGTAGTAGAGCTCGGAGCACGGCCCGCACGGCCCCGTCGGACCCACCGGGCCCCAGAAGTTGGCGCTTCGCGGAAGTCCCACCATTCGCGCCCGCGGAACACCCAGCGCACCCCACGATTCGACGGCTTCTTGGTCCATGGGGATAGCTTCGTCGCCCTCGAAATACGAAATCCAGATCCGGTCTGGCTCCAGCCCGAGTCTTTCGACGGAGTATTCCCACGCATAGCGAATGGCGCCATCTTTGAAATAATCGCCAATGGAGAAATTGCCGAGCATTTCGAAGAACGTGCAGTGCCGAGCGGTGAGTCCGACCCGATCGATATCCGAAGTCCGGAAGCATTTCTGAACGCTGGCCAGCCTCTTACTCGGCGGCTCCTCGAGACCAAGGAAATACGGCTTGAATTGCTGCATGCCGGCCGTTGTCAGAAGAACCGATGGATCCTTGTAGGGCACGAGAGAGGAGCTCGGCACCAGAAGATGATTATTTTCCTGGAAGTAGTCCAGATAGAGCCTGCGCAGTTCAGCTGTCTTCACCGATTAGACCTCATCTCTCGCCCTGTTCAATGCGATCAGGGCTTCCTCCTCCGCCATGTACTGGCGCAGGTTCTCGATTGACTTCCTAATGAGCCGGGATACATGCATCTGGGAGATTCCTATCCGTGTCGCGACCTGAGTCTGGGTCATGCCTTCGAAGAAGCGCAGATGCAGAATCAGCCGTTCTCTCGGGTCGAGTCGCTCCATGGCCGGAGCGAGCACACGACGCTGCTCAAATACCTCGTAGGCCTCCTCTTCGCTACCCAGGCAATCCAGCAGCTCGAGCGACTCTTCCTCGTCGTTAGCTCCGCCCGAAAAGATCGAGACCGACGAGTAGGCGCGTCCACTTTCCAGCGCCTCGACGATTCCTTCCTCGCTGACACCGGTGGCGGCTGCCAATTCGGCGATTGTAGGCGAATGATGCAGCTCGACCGTGAGCTGCTCTATCACCCTGTTCAACCGAACGTTGAGATCCTGAAGCGCTCGAGGTACTTTGACGGCCCAGCCCCTATCCCGGAAGTACCTCTTGATCTCGCCCAGAATGGTAGGCGTCGCATAGGTTGAGAGCTCCACCCCTCGATCGAGATCAAACCTGTCAATGGCTTTGATGAGCCCAATGGACCCGACCTGAATGAGGTCCTCGACCGGCTGTCCTCGTGAGGCGAAACGCCTCGCCAGACTCTTCACCAGCGGAAGATATCGAGTGATCAATTCCTCCCGCGCGGCCTGATCCTTCTCGCTGCGGACGCGGGCCAGAAGATCTCTCTCGGACAGGTCGCACGGCCTCTCTCCGAATGGAACGGGGCCTGAGGCAGGCGCCACCCGCTCTTTTTCATGCCCCGACTCAAGCACTTATGACGCCCGCTTCTCCATCTCAACAGCAAATGAGTCAGCGCTTCCGTCGACGACATGATAGGCATCGAGAAGGGAATCCAGGAGCACTCGTACGTCGGGCAGCCAATCGCCGCGCTCCCTCGCGGGAGCGTCCCTCTCCAAGGCAGCCTTCACCGATTGGCTCAGCAAACCATCCAGTCGCAGCAGCATCCGCCGATCCAAAACCGAGATGGTCAGGATGAGTTCCCCCTGACCCTGTGTCTCGCCCGCAAGCAAGGTTTCGAGAGCCAGTAGAAGGTCGTCCAAGCGGTCAACCGGCAGATCGTGACGAGAGGCTACTCCACCCACGACTGGGCAAAACATGCGGAGTGCGCTCGGTCCCCTCGGAGTGCGGAGGACGACGACGTCACGTGACGTTCTTGCCGGCACCGTCAGACGCCTACTGCGCGGGCCAAGTGCTTTGCTCAGTACCTTCCATGGCCGCCTGCTTTTCCTGGTACGCCTCGCGGCCCCGGCTCACCGCTTCCTCGGCCCTACTGCGCAGATCGGTGAATATGCGCTGCGCCTCGGCGGGGACGTCAGAGAAGGATTCGGTCATGCTCTTGCCGGTCTCCTGGGAGACACGATAGGCTATCAGAACCGCTCCACCTAAGGCCGCGCCTGCGGCCAGCATGAATAGAGAACGAAACACCTGTTAGCCCTCCTTCGCTTTTCCCGAAAAGAACGATGACAGCCCTTCGCTCACGCCCGTGGCCAGACTTGCCGCTTTTCTCATCGGTTTGGCCACTGCACCGTACACAGCCGTGGTGGTCTGCTCGGCAGTCTTGACAATGCCGGCAACTGAGCCTGTGATCTCCTCCACTTTGTCCAATTCGGCATTGACTCCATCGAGCGTTGTCTCGATCCGGCTCAGCAACGGGATGACCTGAGTGTTGGCATCGGTCAGCATGCTCGTCAAACGGCGAAACACTGCGGCCAAGCGGAATAACGAATATGCCAGCCCCGCACCGAAGGCGAGAAAAAAGACGCCAATGGCTATCCTCATGAATGCTCCAGCGTCCCACTCCATCTGCAGCCCCTTTCTGGTCTGCGCTCCGCGCCCAGCCGCCCGGCATTTAGCCTAATGCTGCCCCATGGATAGGCCTCACAAACCTACAGAATATATCATAGGGGTTGTTGATGCCGACTTCACTAGGCCTCTTCGCTGCCTCTCGCAAGGGAGGAGACAATAGTACCGGCTACGACCACGTGCGGCCCTTCATAGACCACGGCCGTCTGCCCGGTGGAGACTCCACATGCCGGCTGCTCGAAGCGGACAACCACCGAAGGTGGTGCTTCAAACTCCGAGCCCGTAGCCAGACAGCACTCAAGCCTCGACGCTATGGCGTCTCCTGCCGACCTGACCTTTGTCGAGCATTGGTGGCTGCGCGGAGCTCGGTGCCAGACAAGTCCCTCCAGCTCGACACCAAACGCCTTGCACTCTTCAATCCCTCCCACCATCACCTCGTCACGCTCATAATCCAGAGCCACGACGTATCGTGGCTCGGTTGAGGAGAATCCCAGTCCCTTGCGTTGACCCACGGTGTAGTTGTACGTCCCCGAGTGGCGCGCTAGAACTCGACCCTCGCGGTCTGTGATGTTGCCGGGTCTCTCCCCCAGACGGGCGCGGAGGAACCCTCGATAATCGTCATTAGTGATGAAGCAGATTTCCTGACTCTCCGGTGCGTCGTGTCCCAGTAGACCCGCGGCCTCGGCCATGGCCCTCACCTCCGCCTTGGTTAGCTCGGCGAGAGGGAACATCAGTTTATCGACCAGCGTAGGAGACACCTCCGCGAGCACATAGGATTGGTCCTTGGAGAGATCGGCTGCCATTGCCAGGCCGGAGGGCTCCCCCATCTTGCGCGCGTAATGCCCGGTGGCAACGTGGGCCAGTCGCAGATGCGCTGCGAGTTTGGTCATTGCCTCGAACCTGATCAGGCTGTTGCATTTTGCGCATGGGTTAGGTGTACGCCCGCGACTGTACTCATTGACGAAGTAGTCGATGACCCGTTCCGCGAAGAGACGTCGCGCATCGACCATGAGGTGCGGAATCCCCAGCCCATGAGCAACCTGCCGGGCGCGTCGAACAGCCGTCGGTGAGCAACAGCTCTTCTCAGCCTCATCCGATGCGTCCGGGGAAAGGGCCAGGGTCACTCCCACTACGTGGTAGCCCCCACTCTTCAGAATAAGCGCGGCCACCGCGCTGTCGACCCCGCCGCTCATGCCGACCAGCACTCCACCCTCATCGGGCGCACCCGCGTGGGAGACCATGGAGAGACCCGAGTCAATAGCCTTGGTAAGCGCGCTCTGCAATGCTTCGATGCCGAGCTGAGCCGACCGAAAGTGGTCTGGGGCGAGTTCGAGCGATTCTCTCAATTCGACCTCGGACAGGCATGCTGCCTCGAGAAAGGTGGCCTTTCTCACTCGCTCGGCCACCTCCGCCGCGCAGGCCAGGGTCGCGGGGCAACCGTACGCACGACTGCTGCTCTCTTGCACCACGCCGCCCTGGACGAGGAGGTCAATCCGTATCAGACTGCCGCAGGCAAGTGTGCCCGCTTCTCCCCAGGCATTCGGCTCACCGACCGCCTTAGCTGTCTCGAGACGACGAAGGCGCGCCGCAACTGCCCGGCCGTATCTGCTCTCCATGGTGGCTTGGCCGTCTCCTCACTTCTGCTTGCCCCTCAGACAACGAGGGCCGGGAAGCCCCCGGCCCTCGCCAATCAAGTCTCGGATGGGCTCACAGCTGAACCAGATTGGTCAAGCATTGGTTCAGCGTGCCTTCATCCACGTAGCCATTCCATATCTCTCTGATAGTGCCGCTTCTATCCACCAGGACCACTTCAGGCGGATAGTCTAC
>Ga0068713_1002037_pt1 | contig 22580 bp, 17 predicted proteins | sample MTBAKSrepl2MetaG_FD_62223 | JGI IMG/M metagenome (GOLD analysis project Ga0068713, IMG submission 62223) | Enrichment culture microbial communities om Arthur Kill intertidal strait, New Jersey, USA, that are MTBE-degrading - MTBE-AKS2 (Arthur... | ecosystem: Environmental > Aquatic > Marine >...
TATGGCCAAGGACTATGTCCGTAAAGCTGTTTTAGGGAAACGGGTCACCCTGGAGTATGGGCCGGAAGTGAGAGACGATTACGGCCGGCTGCTGGCTTATATCTGGATGGATCAGGGGGGAGAGCGGCGATGCCTCAATAAAGAGATTCTGAACCTGGGGCTTGCACACATCTACTTTGTGGATAAAAGAGAAGCCCATCGAGAGGAGTTTCTCCTGGCCCAGCGGAAAGCTATCCTCCTTCGGCGGGGGTTCTGGAAACTGAGGCTTGTGGAAACGGAACACTATTATATCTCATCGGGCAGATCCCATGTCTTTCACAGGCCCCGATGCCGCTGGGCCCGATCTATCAGAAATAAAAATGTCCGCATCTTCTTTTCCAAAGAAGATGCCTATCTGGAGGGATTATCACCATGCCGGAGCTGTCAGCCGTAAAAGAAAAATGGGCCGTGGTCACAGGCGGATCCCGGGGGCTGGGTCTGGCCCTGGCCCGGGAGTGTGCCCGAAACGGATATCATCTTTTTCTCATCTCCAGAAGTGAAGAGACTCTCCGGGAGAGTGCAGATGATTTGAAGTCGGAATGGGGGTGCCGTGTGGAATTCTTCTCGGTGGACCTTTCCCGGGAAGGGGCTGAAATTCGTCTCTCGAAGATGCTTCAAGAGAAGGGGATCGTTCCGCAGATGTGGGTCAATAATGCAGGAACAGCCAGCTATGAGAGATACACCCATACGACCCCGCAAACGGAGTCTGAAATAATCCGGCTCAATATCCTCTCTCTTGCCGCAATGACACGCCTTGCTCTCAAAACCATGAAACAGGGGCATCTGATCAATGTGGCCTCGACAGCGGCTTTCGCCCCGGGGCCGGGGGCCGCTCTCTATTATGCCTCTAAAAGTTTTGTGCTGAATTTCACCCTGGCTTTGGCTTATGAAGAGGCGGAGGGCCCGGTCAAGGTCTCTCTCCTATGCCCGGGGCCCCTGGATACGGAGATGCTGCAGAAGAGGGGAGAAAACGGAAAACGTTCTGCTTTTCTTGTCATGTCTCCTCAAAAAACAGCCCGCTATGCCTTGAAGAAAGCATTGAAAGGGAAAACCATCATCATTCCGGGGATCTTCAATAAAATCATGGCCCGGTGCGCCAGGATTCTTCCCCCGGGATGGGTCATAAAAATAATCGGCCGTTCAAATCTCCCATGAGGCCAGGAGCTTTGCCAAAAGGCCTTTGACCTTTGAGACGGTTTCTTCCGCAGGAACTGTCATACTTGTCTTTTCACCGCGCTGTTTGATCTCCACCTCTCCCTTTTCCAGGTTCCGTTTGGAGACGATGACACGCAACGGGGCTCCGATGAGATCGGCATCGCTGAACTGGCTTCCCGGGCGTTCGTCTCTGTCGTCATACAGGACATCGATCCCCTCCCGGATAAAAGCGTCATAGAGAGATTCGGCTGTCTTGCGAACCTCCTCTTCTTTCAGGTTCAGCGCGTTGAGGTGGACGGTGAACGGGGCCACAGCCGCCGGCCAGATAGGTCCGTAATCGTCGTGATTGTCTTCGATGACAGTGGCCATGAGACGGCCCACGCCGATGCCGTAAGAGGCCATGATCATCTCTCTGGACTCTCCCTTTTCATCCAGAAAAAGAGCCTTCATGGGTGCAGAGTATTTTGTCCCCAGCTGGAAGATGTTCCCGATCTCGATACCCCTTGCCATGGAGAGGGGCTTTCCGCATTCGGGACAGAGGTCTCCCTCTATTGTTGTGTAGACAGATGCCTTCGTATGGGGGATATCCTTCATATCACGTGACGGAGTGAAGTGCTTCATATGGGCGTTCTCTTTATTGGCTCCGCAGACGTAAGAGCCTTCTGCGGCAGAGATATCCAGGACGATGGAAAGTTTATCACTGTCCAGCCCCATGGGAGAGGCATAGCCCGGGACAGCACCGCAGTCCCGAATGGCGGCATCGTCTGCATAACTCAGTTTCTCTATTTGAAGATGAGCTTTCAGGCGTGTCTCATTGACTTCCCGGTCTCCACGGATCACCACGAGGACCATTCCCTTTTCAGAAGTGTAGAAGACACATTTGGCTGTTTTCTCGGGTGTGATCTTAAGAAAATCACACACGTCCTCGATGGTCTTTTTTCCGGGAGTGGCGATCTCTTCCAGGGGAAGGGCTGTCTTCGCGCTTTCTCCGGGCAGGCGTCCCTCTGCGATCTCGCGGTTGGCATTATACCCGCATTCGCAGAGAAAGAGGGTGTCTTCCCCTGCGGGGTTGATGGACATGAACTCATGGGAGACGCCGCCTCCCATGATGCCGGAATCGGACTGGACAGAGATAAAGTTTTTCAGGCCGCTCCGTTTAAAAATACGCATATAGGCTTCATGCATCACGGCATAAAACTTTTCCAGACAGACTGAGTCGGGATGGAAGGAGTAGGCGTCTTTCATGGTGAATTCCCGTACGCGGATGAGTCCGCCCCGGCTCCGGGCTTCGTCCCTGAACTTGGTCTGGATCTGATAGATCATAAAGGGGAGCTGCTTATAGGAGTTCACATCATTGCGGACCAGATGCACCGCAGCTTCTTCATGAGTCATGGCCAGGACATGATCCTTGTCCGAGCGGTCCTTGAATCGGAGAAGGGATTCGTCAATGGCATCAAAGCGCCCTGTCTCTTTCCAGATGTCGGCAGGATGGACCACAGGCATGACTACTTCCTGGCCGCCCACGGCATTCATCTCCTCGCGGATGATCTCTTCGATCTTCATCTTCACACGGAATCCTAATGGCAGGAACGAGTAGATCCCTGTGGAGAGCTGACGGATGTAGCCTCCCCGGATTAAAAACTTGTGACTCACCATCTGGGCGTCTTTGGGATCCTCTTTGAGCTGTTTCCCCAAAAAATGACTCATTCTCATACCATCACTCCTTCATTTTTGACCAATATACTGGAAATGGTTCTTGTGTCAAGGTTTTTGAGCAGACTTGCTCCATCCGTCCAGCGAGAGTGTCACAGGGGGAGAGAAGGAACAGAGGACCGCCTTGTCCAGTTTGCCCTGCCCGTTGAAATAAAGGTCTACCTCTCCGGAATTCCAGAAGGCCTCTTTCAAGAAGATATCGTCATAACGCTCTTTTAACTGATTTATGGGAGCATCCGACGAAAAAGTCAGGCGATAGGAAGATGCAGAGAGAGGAGAAACTGTCACCGTCCATACTGTATTGCAGGAGACAACTGAAAATTGCGCCGGTTGGACGGGGCGTGTCCGTTGGATCACTTCCATGAGTGAAAAAAGGGTGTGCAGCGGGGTTTCAGGAGCCGAGTAGAGCTCTCCGTCTCCGAAGAACATGGGTTTCCCAGGAGTAAAAAGATTGAGATGATATTCTCCGTTCAGTCCTCCCAGGAACTTCTCCTGTCTCAGAGGAAGAAGGGTCTCAGAATCGGCCTGAGTCAGATAGCGGTTGTCCACAGAGCGGATGAGAGAAGCGGGAAAGCTGTTCCTCACATGGACATAATGGTAAAGAACCCCGTCTTTTTCAACTTTTGTGATCGTTGTCCGGGCAAAGGAGATGCCGTAAGCGGTGACCTTATATTCGGATATTTCAGCAGAAACAACGGGAGGGGTGAAAATCAGGCATAAAATAAGAGTAAGAAAGCTTTTTTTCATCTTTTCCAGAATAGCAGGCTTCCACGGGCTTGCAAAGAGATAAATATCACTTGAAAATCAGGGCAAGATTCATTATAGTTGTTTGAAAGGGGGAACTATGCTCATACAGATCATGAAGTGCAAACTCCACAAAGCGCAGATCACCTATGCTCATCTCGATTATGAAGGGAGCATTACCATAGACGAAGAGTTGATGGAGATGTCGGGACTTCTGCCCGGCGAAAAGGTCCAGGTGGTGAATAAGAGCAACGGGGAGCGTCTGGAGACCTATGTCATCGTCGGAGAGCGTGGTAAGCGTCAGATCGGGCTCAACGGCCCGGCTGCCCGGAAAGGGATGGTGGGCGACGAAGTCGTGATCATCTCGTATGCCCTGATGACCCCTGAAGAAGCCCGAGTCTATACACCGAAAGTAATCGTTTTAGGGGAGAATAATGGCGTAATCCGTACGTTATGAGACGTCCGGCCCTTGTCCTCCTTCTCTTTCTCGCCTGTTTATTCTCTCTCCAGGCCCTTGATATCGATACGCTGAAAAAAGGGCTTTCTCTTGAGCCCGGAAACATCACCCTGAAAAGAAATCTTCTGGAAGCCTATTACACCTCAGGGTATTTCCTCGACACCATTGCTTTGGCACGTGAGATGATCGAACAGGATGAAGATGACGCACGTACTCTTGAGCTGCTGATCAGGGCCTACCTGGCCAGACAGGATTATGAGAACGCATCCTTCTATTTTATTCCCTATGATAAGATGAGAAAAGACCCCTATACCGATGATTTTTATGATCTTCTCTTTTCTCTGGGGAAGGGCCTCTATGATAAGGGTGATTATCAGTCAAGCCGCTATATTTTCGAAAAGGCCCTGGCGGGCCATCCTGATGATGCTCTTCTTTTATTCTATCTGGGTGAGATCGCTGTGAACCAGGGGAATGATGAAAAAGCGGTGGATTATTATGAAAAAGCTTTTGCCAAAGGGGATGAAAAGCTGAAGGAAGGATCCGCGGCGGCTTTAGCGGTGGCTTATAACCGTCTCATCCATTTTGAATATTACAGAGGTGAGGAGAAAAGCTGTGAGACATCTCTTGACAAGGCGCGTGAACCCATCCTCTTTTTGATCGAAAAAAGAGGAAGCCGTGTAAGGGAAGCTTCGGAGATCCTCGCGTTTGAGTCGGGTTATTATATCCAAAAGAAAAAGTGGGAAAAAGCCGTGGATGCCCTGACCCGTCTTCTTGAATATGAGCCGAATTACCCGGGGATCGAAGAGCTCCTTCAGCAGGCCGCCAAGGGATTGACTGAAGACGATGATCTCAATACGGCCCTGGAGATCTACGGGATCATGATGAACACCATGGGTGCTCCTCTGGAAGTCATGAAAAATATCGCCCTCTATTTTGCAGGGGTCAAAGAGTGGGAACCTGCCTATTACTATTCCAAAAAAGCCATGGAAAAAGATCAGAGTGCTGAGAATGTCAGCCGGTTCCAGGCGATCAGAGAAAAGTATATCGTGCTTTTACAGGAGGAGAAAAAAAAATCAGCTGAAGAGGGAGATTGGGAAAAGGCCCTCATCACACAACACATCGAAGCTGCTGTTGCGGGGACTGTCCGTGATCCCCTGAAGAGTGACGGGGCTCTCAAAAGACAGGATGAGCTGCTCCGCCTGTGGAGCGAGAAAAACGGGAAAAAAAGGCTGAAAGCCTCTACCGTCTACTGTCGGCTGGCTGCTGATCTCTTTGAGAAGGATTCTCCCGGAGAAGCCTATAACTATCTGGTCAAGGGGCTGAGCCTCTGGCCGCACAATCCTGAAGGTGAGGAGCTTTATATCCGGCTTTATCCCCTCTACCTGGTGAAGCAGGAGCGTTTGCTCTCAGCATTGGACAAACTCATCGCTTCAGGAAAATATCAGGAAGCCTCACAGGCCCTGGAGAGAGAAAAAACACTCCTTCCGGGAGAAACGGCTGAGAAGTACAGAGGTGAGATCCTCTCCATGGAGGCGAAAAAAGAACGACGGACAGTGCGTTCAATGCTGAATACAGGGCGCTATTACCTGGACAGGAATAATTTCAGGCGTGCCCGCTCTTATTTCAACAGGGCGCTTGCCTATGACGATTATCAGAAAGAGGCATCACGGCTGCTTCACCTGACCTCACGACGGGAGAATGAGACGATCCAGGAGCTGAAGGACCAGTATCTGCTTCATCAGCTGAATCAGGATGTCCCCGCCATGAAAGCCGCTATCAATGATATCCTCTTTATCCGTCCGGGAGATGCATGGGCCAGGGCAAGAGCTGTGGATCTGGGGCTTCTGGAAGAGAATATCAAATCAGAGAAGGCTGAAAGCCTTTATCTGGAAGGGATACGCTTCTATACCGAAGGCCATTTCCGTGAAGCCATCGAAGCCTGGGAACAGGCGGAATCTCTCATCCCCGGATACAAAAACGTTTCAGATTATCTGGAAAGGGCGCGGAAGCGCATCACCCCATGAAAAAACGCCTGCGGATCTCTCTGAAGACGAAATTCCTCATCGGGTTTTTACTGGCGTTTCTTCCCAGTTTCATCGTATTCAACAGTCTGATTTTCAAAGAGGTGGCCGAAAACCTGGAAAAAGAACGTCTGGAGACCATGGCCACAGTGGCTGAGAATGCCGCAGTGATCGCTGAAGAGTATATGGCCCTCAATCAGTCTGATCTCCTCTCCCTTCAGCAGATCGTAGTGAACATCCGCAAGAATCCCGATGTCCGGACAGTCACGATTATTGACGAAAAAGGAACACTCATCGCCCATTCAGATATCGAGCGGTTGAAGAACGGGATCTCCGATCCGGCTGAACCCCAACGGGGAGAAATCCTTTTAAAGCGGGAGACATCGGTGACGCGCTACCGGGAGGGGGTCTATACCTTGAGAGCGGATATCCGCCGTTGGGGAGGAGATTCACGGGGGACTATAACCGTTGAATACTCCAGAGAAGCCATCGGAAAGCTTCTTCAGAGGGTCCTCTTCAAGACCATCGGACTCACGGCAGCTGACCTGGTCATCGTCGTTATCTTCGTCTATCTGATCTTTACCGTTATTGTAAAACCGTTGAACCAGCTCCATCAGGGGGTGGAAGCTTTGGCTCGGGGAAACTATCAGACCACGGTGCGGGTGAAAAGCAATGATGAGATCGGAGACTTGACCCGTGAGTTTAACACCATGGTGGCCAGTCTCAGGGAAAAAGAGATCATCAGGGATATGTTCTCCAAATACCTCAGCCCGGATATCGCTGATTTTATATTAAAAAACAGGGATAAGGTGAGTTTCGGAGGGGAAGTCGTCAAATTGTCTATTATGTTCGCCGATATCCGCGGATTCACATCATTCAGCGAGAAACTCCCTCCCAAAGACATTGTACGCTTTCTCAACAGTTACCTTACTCGCATGGTGGATATCGTCTTCCAGTATCACGGGACACTGGATAAATTCCTCGGGGACGGCCTGCTTGCCATCTACGGGGCTCCTGTCCCCGATGAAAATCACGCTTATCATGCTGTCCAGGCGGGACTGGCCATGATCGAACATATGGCTGAGTATAATAAAAAGCGTCTCTCCTGGGGAGAGGAACCCATTTATCTCGGCATCGGGATAAACTCGGGAGATACCCTGGTGGGGAACATCGGTTCAGGACAACGGACGGAATATACAGTCATCGGAGACACGGTGAATACAGCCTCCCGCCTGGAAGGGCTGGCGGGAGAAAATGAGCTTCTGATCTCAGCGGCGACCTATGAAGAAGTCCGCGACCTGGTGGACTGTGTCCCTCTGGGAGACTTCATCGTCAAAAACCGGGTGGAGCCCGTTACCGTCTACAAAGTGACCGGAGTGAAACGTGGATAAGAGCCGGGAGATAGGTTTTTCTGCAGAAAAGCGGGCAGCCATGTATCTGAAGAAAAAGGGGTATAAGATCCTGGACCGAAATTACGCGACTTCCCTGGGGGAGATCGATATTATCGCCCGGGACCGGAATGATATCGTCTTTTGCGAAGTGAAATACAGAAAAGGAGCAAACCCTCCCTCACTTGAACTCATTACAACGGAAAAACAGAAGAAGATCGTCAAAGCGGCCTATTCCTATATCAGGGCAAATGCGTCGAAATGGACATGGAAAACGACATTTCGCTTTGATGCCATCGGCCTTTCAGACGAAACACTCGTTCATATAGAAGGAGCTTTTTATGAACCCTGATATTCGCAAAAAGACACTGGTCTATCTCATTGTCCGGATCGCCATCATCAACTTTGTCACTGCTTTTCTCTTTTTTATGAGCTCCACACCCAACCTCTCCAAAACCTTTTTCCTGGGAGCTTTGATCGGGGTGAATATCCTCTTTCTTTTATCATTGACGTTGCTTCACCGGTTGGAAAGCGTCAAGGGTTTCCTCTATGTTCATTTTTTCTTTGATGTCTTTCTGATCACGGCGTTGAGTTTTTTTGACGGAGGGGTGGTGGAAAGTGACCTGCCTCTTTTATTTTATCTTATTATTCTGGCTGCCGGAGTCTTTTTCTATGACAGGGGCTCGGTCCTCGTAGCCACTGTGGTGAGTCTCTTCTATATCAGCTCCTTTGTGCTTCTGCTTACAGAACAGATACCTGCCCGTGATGTCACAGGTGCACTTATGAATCCTGCCGAGACCCAGGAGATGGCCTTTTTGACCCTTTTCATCAACCTGGTCCTCTTTTACATCGCCAGCTACGTCATCTCCAACCTGGGAATGGCTTATCTGAAAAAAGGGGAGGAGTTTGAGGTCCAGAGGATCCTTCTGGATGACATCTTTGAAAATGTCACGTTTTCTCTCTTCGTCTTCGACCATCAGGGGCTTCTCAGCCGTTGGAACTCCCTGGGAGAGACCTTTGCCGGGAAACGTTTGAGACTGGGGCTCCCTTATGCTCAGGTCCTTCCGGACGAGATCACCATTGCCATGAAAAAGATCTATCAGCATCATGTGGAAAATTACGGAGACGACCTGAAGAGGGGGCAACAGTCCTTCAATGTCCAGATCTCCGCCATCAGGAAAAACGACAACGATATCGGCTACATGGTCCTTGTCCATGACATCACAGCCAAAAAGGCATTGGAAGAGAAACTTTTGGAAATGGATAGACTGGCCTATCTGGGCACTCTGGGAGCCGGGATGGCTCATGAACTCAGGAATCCTCTCGCCTCACTCTACGGAAGCATCCAGCTTCTTGATGAGAGGCCCTTCAATGATAAAGACAAACACCTTTACGGCCTTATCTTGAGAGAAGCGGAAAGGCTCAATAAGATCGTGACTGATTTTCTTGATTTTGTCAAAGGGGAGCAGGTGGAAAAGAAGACGGTTCCCGTCAAAGAGCTCATCCGTGAAGTGATCCTCATGCTTTCGGTCCTCACGGAGAAAGAGATCCGCCTTACAGGAGAACCCATCGCCGTGGTGGGCGACAGGAATCTTCTTATCCAGACTTTCAACAACCTCATCTGGAATGCTGTGGAAGCATCAGAAACGACTCCGGGGCCTGTGGATGTGGACATCAGGGACGAGAGCGGTGAATGCTGCGTGGAAGTCAGGGATACCGGAGTGGGTATGGATCCCGGGGAACTGAGTCACATCTTTACACCCTTCTACTCGAAAAAGAAAAAGGGCGCCGGGCTGGGACTGGCCATTGTCAAAAAAAATATCATGAACATGGACGGGCGTATCGAAGTGGAGTCGCATAAAAAGAAGGGAACCGTTATGCGTATATTCCTCCCCAGGGCTCGTACTGAGATACTATAACCATCCGGCTTCTATAAAAAATCTTTTCAAAACAGCAGATTCTGGTATAGTAAAAAGAGAACACTGAAAATGTTACAATCCTCATGTCATGATCATTTGAGAGGGGATGCATGTTACTGGAGCTCGTCCATAATATCACTCTTCTTGTCGCGCTGGGTGTTTTGATCCACTTTTTTGCCGGGCGTATCGAGAGCCGCCGCGGACTTTTCCGCCTTCTCACGGGGTTTGCTTTCGGCCTTACGGCCATTGCAGGAATGTTGACTCCCTTGAAATTCGCCCCCGGAGTCATTTATGACGGGCGCTCCATTATCATCAGCCTGGCAGGCTTTTTCGGAGGGCCCCTCACGGCTCTTGTGAGTGCCCTCATGGTCGGCGCCTTCCGCCTGTATATCGGCGGGGCCGGAGCCTGGGTGGGCGTGGGGGTGATCGTTGAGGCCGCGTTGGTGGGTTCTGTTCACCATGTCCTCAGGCTCAGAGACAAACGCTGGGAAAAGATCTTTCCCATGTGGCTCTCTTCTCTTATCGTCCATATCATCATGATGCTGTTGCAGCTCGCCCTTCCAGGGGGGATGGGGTGGGATGTGGCCTGGAAAGTGGGCCCGTTTGTCCTTCTTTTCTATCCCCCTGCTTTTGTAGTCATCGCCATGGTCTTTTTGGAAAGCTGGAGGAAAAGAAGCCTGGAGAGGAAGCTGGAAAAAGAGAAAGAAAAGTACAGGCTGGTAGCTGAACATGCCTCGGATGTAGTCTGGACTTTTGACCTGAAGGAAAAACGCTACACTTATGTCTCTCCTTCTTCGTTTCGGATGTTCGGCTATACTCCGGAGGAAGCACTGAAGATCAGACTTGAAGACCACATCGCAGGAGATGCCCTTCAACCTTCTATGGAGATGGTCTACAAAGCAGCTGAAGTAGGAGGCTTCAAAACGGGGCAGCATGTCTTTGAGTGCCCCCAGAAGAAAAAAGACGGATCACTGATCTGGACAGAGATATCCGCTTCTTTTGCCAAAGACAAAAAAGGGGTCCCCGTGACGCTCATCGGAGTCACCCGTGATATTACGAAAAGAAAAGAGGAAGAGGCCAGGCATGCGCTACTCCTCAAAGCCATAGAACAGGCCGGGGAGAGTATCATGATCACCGACCGGGACGGAGCGATCCAATATGTGAATCCCGCTTTTGAGAAGGTCACCGGGTATTCGCCCCGGGAAGTCCTGGGCAAAAACCCATCTTTTTTGAAAGGCGGGACCCGGGATCATGAATTTTATGAGGCCATGTGGGATGCCCTCACCCACGGAAAGACCTGGCAGGGGCTCATGGTGAACAAGAAAAGGGACGGGACGTTCTTTACCGAAAAGAGCGTCATCTCTCCCATCCTGGGAGAAGACGGCGCCATCACAAGTTATGTGGCTGTGAAACAGGATGTCACCCGGGAATTGGCTCTCGAGGAAGAGTACAGGCAGGCTCATAAGATGGAAGCCGTGGGGCATCTGGCCGGCGGCATCGCTCACGACTTTAATAATATTCTTCAGGTGGTCCTGGGATATGCCCAGCTTCTGTCCACCCGTTGCGATGAGGGAGACAAGTCTGCAGAATATGTGGCCGAGATCATCAGAGGAGCGGAGAGAGCTTCAACCCTTACAAAACAGCTTCTGGCATTCAGCCGCAGGCAAGTCATGGAACCCCGGGTGCTGCAAATCAATAACCTGGTGAAAAATCTGCTGAACATGCTTCAGAGGATCATCGGAGAGCATATCCATTTGGACTGGATTCCAGGGGCCAGGCTGGGCGCAGTCTATGCCGACAGCGCTATGATCGAGCAGGTCCTGATGAATCTGGTGGTCAATGCCAGAGATGCCATGCCGGAGGGGGGGAGATTGATCATTGAGACACAGAATGTCCTTATCGATAGTGAATATTGTTCACACCACCTCTGGGCGGCTCCGGGGCGGTTTGTCCTTCTCAGCGTAACGGATACCGGGGTGGGAATGGATAAAGAGACTCTGGAGATGGTCTTTGAGCCCTTCTTTACCACCAAAGGTGAAGGGAAGGGGACCGGTCTGGGGCTCTCAACAGCTTTCGGGATCATCAAACAGCATGACGGGATGATCACAGCCTACAGCGAACCCGGCCAGGGATCCACATTCAAGATCTACCTGCCTGTGACAGAACGAAAAGCCGCCTCTGTGGGACCGCTGATCCAGGGAGCCGTCAGAGGAGGGAACGAGACTCTTCTCGTGGCTGAAGACGATCCCGCGGTCCGGAAGATGGCGGTGAGTGTCCTCGAAGAGGCCGGGTATACCGTCTTGAGTGCCAGAAACGGAGAAGAAGCCCTGGAGATGTATTATAGCCGCAGCGAAAAGATCAGCCTGCTTCTCCTGGATGTGGTCATGCCTGTGAAAAACGGCTATGAAGTCTGGGAAGAGATCAGAGAGAGCCATCCGCATCTTCCTGTCCTCTTTTCCAGCGGGTACAGCAAGACTGCGGTTCATACCAATTTCATCCTGACTGAGGGCCTGCAGCTGATCCAGAAACCCTACGGCCCGGAAGAGGTCCTGAGACGTGTCCGCCAGCTGCTGGATGAGAAGAAGCAGAAATAAAAAAAAGCCCTGCTGAAAGCAGGGCTTTTGAGCTCCCCCGGCCGGACTCGAACCAGCAACAAACCGGTTAACAGCCGGTTGCTCTACCGTTGAGCTACGGAGGAGTATCAACGCCTGTTAATCTTATTCAGAAAGTCTTTTTTGTCAAGGGGAAATAAAGAAAATGTTTTAAATTGTCAGACAATTCTCTCTGTGTTATAATGAGAATGTTATCGAAAAGGTGGATAAAATGGAGACGACAGGACGGCAGATGGTGATATCAGGACGGGTCCAGGGAGTGGGGTTCCGCTATTTTTGTGTCCGTCATGCCCAGCGCCTGGGAGTCCGCGGATTTGTGAAAAACCTAACCGACGGGTCTGTAATGGTCCGGGCCTATGGGACACCTTCTCAGATCGAGGAATTTACCCGTCTTATGAGAAAAGGCCCCGCCTTTGCTCAGATCACCGGTGCAGAGACCGACATCGTCCCGGATGACCCCGAAGCGGAATTTTTCGAGGTAAGATACTAGACTATGGATTGTCAAGGTTTTATAAAAACACTTCAGCAGGAGTACCGCAACTACTCTGTGGATGAGATCCCTGATATTATCAATGAGATGGGGGTCCCCCCGGAATGCTTCCAGGAGGTCTTCAATGCCGCCTATGACAGAGTCAAGACAGGACTTTCCCGCGCCGGGCTCGATGCCCTGGACCATTATATGGCTGAAGTGAACAACTACCCTTTACTGGGAGAAGAAGAGGAGAAAAAAGCGTTTACTCAATATCGACGCCATCCCGACAAGGGGATGCGGAACCTTCTCATCAAGACCAACCTGCGTCTTGTCATCAACATCGCCCGTAAATATATCAACAGAGACAATAAATCCATGCTGTTGGATCTTGTGGAAGAGGGGAACATCGGCCTGATGATAGCCATAGAAAAGTATGACCCGAGCCGCGAAAACCGTTTTGCCACCTATGCCGCCTACTGGATCAAACATTATATCCAGGAATATCTTTATAAAAATACGTCGATTCTGAAATTTTCTGACCGTGTCTTTCACAAGTATCTGCGGTATAAAAAGATCGTGAACCACAAGAACTCTGCCAACTCCCAGGTGAATGAAGAAGAGCTGAAAAAAGAGTTAAACGTAGATTCGTATTCACTTATGGTCCTCTCTTCTCTTTTCTACCGCCCTCTTCAGCTTGAAGAGGAGGCAGATACACCCGGGAACGGGACGGAGACAGTCTCTGTGGAAGATCAGTCAGAAGAGATGATGATGAAAAATGCCGTCCATGAGCGGCTCCTCAAAGCTTTGACAGAACTCAATGAACGGGAACGGACTATCCTTGATTACCGCTACGGGATCTATGGAGAAGAGGTCATCTCCCTGAGAGAGATCGGAGATCTTTTGGGGGTCTCCAAACAGCGCGTGTCTCAGATCGAGAAGAACGCGCTGAAAAAACTGGCCAATAAACTGAAAAAGGAGTAGAGCATGAAGCATATCATTATCACCGGAGCGTCCCGTGGTGTGGGGCGGGCCCTTGTCCAATCTCTGGCCTACGGGAATTTTGTCCTTCATTGTATTGCCAGGAGCCGGCTGGATGATCTGGCTGAATCCGTGGATGAGAAAGTGGGCGGGATCATCACTTATCCCTACGACCTGTCACGGCTTGAGGGGCTTCCGGGGCTCATGGAAAGCATTTTTGCTCATATTGAAGAGGCGGAGTTTATCGGCCTGATCAATAATGCCGCTGTCCTCTCTCCTGTGGGCCCTCTGGGAAAGGTCGAGTCGGAGAAGATCGGGGAAGCAGTCAACGTCAACCTTTCGGCACCTCTTATCCTCATGAATGAGTTTGTCCGTCAGGCCCAGCCCCTCCATTGCGAGAAGAGGGTGCTGAACATCTCTTCCGGAGCGGGGAAACATCCCTACTACGGCTGGTCCACTTACTGTTCCACAAAGGCCGGGCTGGATATGGCCAGCCGCGTCTTTGCCGAAGAACAGAAAGAACGTAAAGAAGAGGACCGTGTCAAGATATTAAGCCTTGCTCCCGGGATCGTAGATACGGATATGCAGCAGCAGATCAGAAAACAGCCTCGTGAAAATTTCATCTATGTGGGGAAATTTATCGAATTTCATAAATCAGGGGCCCTGAAAAAACCCATCGATGTGGCCGAAAAGATCAAAGAGATCCTTTTCCTCGATTTTTTCCCTGACGGGGAGATCCTGGATATCAGGGAGCTTTAGGATTCCTTCTCCATTTTCCGCGGGCCTTGCCGTTTTCTCTCTTCTCCTCTATAATACAGGCCGAAAGGAAGGAATATGAAAAAACCATATATGCTTATTATCCGTGACGGCTGGGGATACAACCCCTCAGAGAAGTATAATGCCATAGCTCAGTGCCGCCCGCGGTTTCATGACCATTATATCAAAGACTATCCTGTTACCTTTATCGGGGCTTCAGGAAGCGCCGTGGGACTTCCGGACGGATATCAGGGATCTTCGGAAGTGGGGCACCTGAACATGGGGGCCGGGCGGGTGGTCTATCAGAATCTTGTCCGGATCAGTAAAGCCATCAGTGAAAAGCGCTTTTCAGAAAATCCGGCTTTGAAAGAATTGACTCAGCATATTCAAAAGACCGGAGGGATGATCCATATCTTCGGGCTGGTCCAGGACCAGGGTGTCCATGCCCATTCTGACCATTTGATCGCCTATCTGCGAGCTTTCCGGGATCAAGGCATGAGCAGCAGCCGTGTGGCCGTTCATGTGGTCACAGACGGGCGGGATACCCCTCCTCAGTCAGCCATGGACTACATTGCTCCCCTGGAAGAAACCCTGAAAAAAGAAGGGCTGGGTTTTATCGCTTCAGTCACAGGTCGCTACTATACCATGGACAGGGATAACCGATGGGCACGGGTACGTAAGTTTTACGACCTTCTCACACTGGGGAAAAGCGGTTCAGATGTCTGCAGGTCAGCCGAAGCCGCTGTAGCCGACGCCTATGCCCGGGAGGAGACTGACGAGTTTATCCTGCCGCGGAAGGTGGAGGGTTTTGTCCCTCTGGGTGAGGGAGACGGGCTTGTTTTTTTTAATTACCGCTTTGACCGGGCCAGAGAGATCACCAGGGCTTTTATAGAGGATTCCTTTGATGCTTTCCCTGTGCGCGGGATCAAGAACCTTTTTTTCCTGGCTACAACAGAGTATTATGAAGGGATCAAAGAATCTGCACGGGCTCACGTGGAGGTGGCCTTCCCTCTCATAAAAATGGATCACCTTTTGGGAGAGGTCCTGTCTGAAGCCGGGAAGACCCAGCTCCGTATTGCCGAGACTGAAAAGTACGCTCATGTGACCTTTTTCTTCAACGGGCAGCAGGATATCGTCTTCCCCGGCGAGGACCGCATCCTTGTGGAGTCTCCCAAAGTGGCCACATATGACCTGCAGCCGGAGATGTCGGCGCCCGGAGTGACAGAGAAGGTCCTGGAAGCTCTGGAAAAGGGGATCTACGACGTCATCGTCCTCAATTACGCCAACCCCGATATGGTGGGCCACACCGGGGTGTTTCAGGCTGCTGTGAAAGCCTGCCATGTCGTGGATGAAGCCGTGGGACAAGTAGTGGACAAAGTGCTGGAAAAAGACGGTGTAGTCCTGCTCACCGCCGATCACGGGAATGCTGAACAGATGGCGGATCCCGAGACGGGAGAGGTACAGACAGCCCACACCACAAATCCTGTCTGGCTCAGCCTCATCTCACGGCGTGACGGACTTCAGAAAGGGACGATCAGGCTGAAAGAGGGGGGGAAGCTTGCTGATCTGGCCCCTACACTCCTCAACCTTATGGGGTTAAAGGTCCCCGCGGAGATGGACGGCGACAATCTTATTGAAAAGATGTGAGAGAGGGGGATCCCCTCTCTCACGGAAGAAAAATATTCTAAAGAGCGAAAGAAAGTCCGAACCACAGGCCCATATCGGAGCCCCAGCCCATGAACCGGATCTTCAGATCAGAAAAAAGATGCATACGGGGGTTTCCGATATCAAAATCGGCACCGCCCAGAGCACAAAGGACAAAGTCGGTATCAGAGCCGTCGAGGCCGTTGCCGAAATCCCAGCTCACAGTCCTGAACCCGATTCCTCCCCCGGCGTAGGGGCGGATGGTCCCTGAAGTGGGGAAGTAGTATTGGAGCGTGCCGTCTATGGAGAAGACGCTGTAGTCTCCGCCCAGTGAGAACTCAAGCTGGGGGACGAGATAGAGGTCTCTGGCCAGTGTTCCCATATTTAAGTCGGCGCCGATGACGATCTGCTCAAAATCAAAGTTGTATCCGGCTTTAACCGATGCGCGGGAAAGAGCCAGATTGGACGCTCCCTGAACCAGCCCGGCTGCAGAGATAAGGATGACAAAGACAACAATCCATTTTTTCATGACAAAACCTCCTTGGCTAATGCATTTCCATTTAATATAGAACGATAATAAAAAAAATCAAGGAAAAGGGTGACTTTCTTTCTCCTTGCTCAGAGGTGGTTTTTATGGTAAAAAAACAGGAGGAGGATAACAAATATGCTGGATATTCGAAGAATTGTCAAAGAGACCTCAGATGTCATTGACGGGCTGAAACGGAAAAATCAGGATTTCAGCCTGGAGATCCGAAAACTCATTGAGCTGGACAGTCAGCGGAGGGAAGCCATCACAGCCACTGAAGAGCTCAAACGTGAACGAAATGAAGCGTCGAAAAAGATCGGCCAGCTGAAAAAAGAAGGGAAAGAGACAGACACTGTGATGAGTCAGATCAGCGGGATCGGCGAGACCATAAAGGAAAAGGATGCCTTCATCGCCAGGGTGGAAGAGGAGATGAACACTATGCTTCTCTCGCTTCCCAACCTGCCCCACTCTTCTGTCCCCGACGGAGCAGGGGAAGAGGAGAATGTCGTGGTGAGGACCTGGGGAGAGATCCCCAAATTCGAGTTCCCTGTACTTGACCATGTCGCTCTGGGAGAGTACGGGAGCGCCCTGGATCTGGAGCGCGGGGTCAAAGTAGCCCAGGCGCGTTTTCATTATAAAAGAGATGAGATCGCGCTTCTGGAACGGGCGTTGACCAATTTTATGCTGGACTTGCACACACGGCAGCATGGCTACGTGGAATACAGTGTTCCCTTTCTGGTAAACCGCGAAGCCATGACAGGGACCGGCCAGCTTCCAAAATTCGAAGAAGACCTCTACCGGCTGGAAGAAGATGACCTTTTTCTCATCCCCACAGCGGAGGTCCCTCTGACCAACCTCTTCGCAAAGGAGATCCTCCCTGACGAATCTCTTCCTGTGAAAGTGACCTCACACACCCCCTGTTTCCGGAGGGAGAAGTTTTCACACGGAAAAGATGTCCGGGGAATCCTCAGACAGCACCAGTTCCATAAAGTCGAATTGGTCAATTTCGTCCGCCCCGAAGAGTCCTATGAAGCACTTGAGACACTGGTGCAAGATGCTGCAGAAGTCCTTGAGGCCCTCAAGATCCCTTATCAGGTCCTTCTTCTCTCCACAGGGGATATGAGTTTTTCGTCAGCCAAGACCTATGACATCGAAGCATGGATCCCGTCACAGGAACGCTACAGGGAAGTGTCGTCCTGTACAAACTTTGAAGATTTTCAGGCACGCCGGGCCGGGATACGGTATAAGAACGAATCAGGGAAAAATGAATTTGTCCATACCCTCAACGGATCAGCCCTTGCAGTGGGGCGTCTCCTCATCGCCGTGATGGAGAACTATCAGAACGCTGACGGGTCTGTCCGTATCCCCGCAGCCCTCCAGCCTTATATGAGCGGGAAAACTGTTATTCTGAAACGAAAGGATTGAATCATGATCATAACTGATAAAAGAATTGAAAAACCTCTTCGCCGCTATTTCAAAGAGACTCTGGATATCTCCTCCTGGGATGAAGTCAAGCCTTTGCTTGAAAGCATGACCCGTGAGGCTCTGAACTCAGAAGTGGAGTTGATCGCTTTTCTGGAAAAATACGGAGAACTTGAAAATATCGTCCACGAAGAGGCGGCCCGGCGCTACATCGACATGACGCGTTTTGCCGATGATGAGGAGAAGGGGAGGGCTTTTCACTCCTTCTACGCTTCTGTGGTCTCACAGATGAAACCCTATGATTTTGCGTTCAAAAAAAAGATCTACGAAAACAGTTATTTTCAAAAGCTCCCCCGGGAGAAGTTCGGCCATCTGCAAAAGATCATTGCCAACGATATGGAGCTTTACCGTGAGGAGAATATCCCTCTTCAGGTGAAGGAATCAGAACTCTCCACAAAATATGGAGCGATCAACTCTCAGCTCACAGCCCCCTTCGACGGCGAAGAGAAGACGCTTTCCCAGTTGGGCGTCTACCTGAAGGACAGCGACAGAAACATCCGGGAACAAGCCTGGCGCCTGAGAATGGAGACTCTGGGGTCTGCCAAAGAGGAACTTGACAAGCTCTTCGATGAGTTAAAAGAAGTCCGTATCAAACAGTCTCATAATGCGGGTTTCGACAATTACCGTGATTACAAACACCGCGAGCTGGGGCGTTTTTCCTATACACCGGATGATATCATGGCCTTTCACGATGCTGTGGAACACGAAGTGGTCCCTTTCCTCAGGCAGCTCAATGAAGAGCGCCGCGAAGCTCTGGGTATCGATTCTGTCCGTCCATGGGATACAGCCGTAGACCTGGACGGGAAGACATTGAAGCCGTTTCGCAATTCGGAAGAACTCATCAACGGGGCCATACGCGTTTTGAAAGATGTGAAAGAAGATTATGCGGTTAAGCTGGAGATGATGAAGAACACCGGGCTCCTGGACCTGGAGAACCGGAAAGGAAAAGCTCCGGGAGGGTATAACTATCCCCTGGCCGAGACAAAAGCACCCTTTATCTTTATGAATGCCGTGGGCCTGCACAGAGATGTGGTCACTCTGCTTCATGAATCCGGGCATGCCATGCATACCTTTGCCACGCGCGACATCACCATCACCCCGTATCTCCATACTCCCAGTGAAGTGGCCGAACTGGCCTCCATGGGGATGGAATTTTTGAGCATGGACTACTGGGGCCACTTCTACAGCCAGGCTTCTGACCTGAAAAAAGCCCGGCGGGACGAGCTCGAAGGGGCATTGAAGTTTCTTCCCTGGTGCATGATTGTGGATGCTTTTCAGCAGTGGATCTATACGCACCCTGATCATACAGCCGAAGAGCGGGATAATCACTTTTCGGAGCTCATGGAGCGCTTCAACCCGGGTGTGGACTGGAGCGGGCTTGAGACAGAAAAGGTCCTCAGCTGGATGTATCAGCTTCATATCTTTGAAGTCCCCTTCTATTACATCGAATACGGAATGGCTCAGCTCGGGGCACTTGCCCTCTACAGGAATTATAAGACGAAAGGGAAGGATACTACCCTGAAAGACTATGACGCCTTCCTTGCTCTGGGTTATTCCTGTCCCGTGGAAGGACTGTACGAGACAGCCGGGCTTCAGTTCCATTTTAACAGGGCTTATCTCAGAGATATCGTCCACTTTACGAAAACGGTCCTGGATGAGTTGAAGTGAAGCACTGATTGAAAAAAAGGAGCCCTCATGGTTTATAAAAGACTTGTCCTCTTCACCATCCTCTTCATTCTGGCCGGAGGCCTGGCGTCGGGCCTCGGGACATTCTCGCTGGTCAATCATCGGAATCATCCGGAACTGGCCTGGAGGGTCTATGAGACGGAGAATTTCCGGATCATCTACAGCACCGGCCTTGATGAGACAGCCCGCGAGGCGGGTTTGATCAGCGAACAGGTCTATGCCATGCATCAGAAGAACCTGGGGCTATCCTTTAGAAAGAAGTATTCCATCTTCATCTCCGATGTGGATGATATTGCCAACGGAGCTACTCTTCCCTACGGATACTTTTTCATCTGGGTCTCACCGTCACGATACCTGGACCACTTCACCGGAGAGCAGCCCTGGCTTGAAAAGGTCATCGCCCATGAGATGGTCCATGCCCTGATCTTTGAAAGCACCAAGTCCTGGACGGATATCTTCGGCCCGTCCCTGGATGTCCCGGCTGAAGTGCATGAGGGATATGCCCAGTTTTTTGCTTTAGAACCCTGGGGACTGATGAGAGGCGAACGCTGGCTGGAGAATGCAGCGTTGTTCAGTTCATGGAAGACATGGGGGATCACTCCCGATGACGGCCCTCTGCTCTACGCGAAGGGTTTTTCACAGATCCGCTATCTCTATGCCGAACATCCCGAAAAAGCATCGGAATTCGGGCGCCTCTTTAAAAGGCGTGATTTTTTCGGGACTTTTCTTTTCAAGAAGGCCTTTGAAGCGAGTTTCGGTGAATCCTACAAGGATTATACGAAAAGATGGAGAAAGGCCATGGAGGAGTACTACAAAGAAAAGAGCGAAAAGCTTGAAAGTCTTGCTGAGATCGCTGAGGATCTCGAGATTCCCTCGTTTGATGTCCTGGATGACATCAGCATATCAGGCGGCCGTCTTTTCATTAAAGGAATAAGGAAGACAAAAGAGCCGGCTCAAGGGTTGTATGAATATGATCCCGGCGCAAAAAGATTAAAAAGGATCACTGAGCAGTCTTTTTTCGGGAAAACCGCGACGGATGAGAAGGGGTTCTACTACGGAAAGACCATCCGCGGAAAATACGGATCGCTTTACAGCGACATCTATTTTATTGCAAAAAAGGGAGATAAAGAGAGAGCGCTGACCCGGGACGAGCGTGCTTTCGACCCTGTGGTCATGGATGGGACCCTCTACTACCTCAGGAATACAGGACATGGGATCGCACTCATCGCCCGGACAGGGGGAACCGGGGAAGCCAGGACACTCTTCAGCCCTCTTTCCGGGGAAGAGCTGTATGACCTCACCGGAGAGGGGCTCACCCTTGCCGCGGCTCTCTTTCACCCTGCAGAAGAAAGGTATTATCTTTTCCTTTTTGATATCCCCACCGGGACGGCTCAACTCTTTCCTCTTCCCCAGCGTCCTTTTTCGCCGGTGATCTCCCCTGATGAACAGACAGTCCTCTTTGCCATGGATGACAGCGAGAGAGCGTCGCTCTTCAGAGTGGAGAAAAATGACGGGTCCCTGAGACAGGTGACACGGCAGAGAGGATTTCTCAAACCCGTTCAATGGACAGATAACGGTATCCTGTGTATCAGCTCACGTGAGCGTTCTTCCATGCGCGCTTGTCTCATCGACCCCGGCAGGGATCCCGATATCACCAGGGACGTGACCCGCCCGGCCTGGATGACCATCAAGCCCCGGGCTTCTCTGGATAAGAATATCCCCGAAGAGGGGACATTCAACGGCCCTTACCGTCCCTTCAGGAACCTTCGCCTTATCAGTTTCCTTCCCCTCTATATGGACGAAGAGGTCTATCCGGGCTTCATGACGATCTTTTCCGAACCCATGGGATGGCATACATTTCAGGCCTTTGCCGGAATCGATGACTCCAACTGGGAGGATATCTTCTATAATATCGCCTACACCAACAAGAGTACAGCGTTTGATATCGGTATCGCTGCCTGGTCCCACGGAGACAGCACAGAGGATTATCTCTCAAAAGAACTCCGTCAGCGTATCAGCGGAGGGCAGCTCTCTCTTTCACTCCCTGTGGATCATCCTCATAACCGCTATGTGACACGGATCCTGGAAGCGGGCGGAGGATACCGGAAGGCCGATGTCCTCAACGGGGACTCGTTCTCAGGAGACCAATCACAGCTTCCCAGAGATTACAGCGATCCCTACCTCTATTTTTCTTTCATCTACAAAAACAGCCATCCCCGTCTTATCTATCCCTACCATGAGACGGGAGTTCATACGGGAATCGCCTTTTCACTTCCCTTCGCCGGGGAAAGGGACCTTTCCACCTACTTGAAATGTGATGCCTATCTTGTCCGCAGGATCTCACCCTTTGTCCTCTCTCTCTACGGAGAAGTGCATAAGCAATGGGGCGAGCCGGCCCCCCAGGATCTTCCCCGGATCCGGAGTGAGAACCACTCTTTCCAGGAACCCTTTACGGGTTTCCGGTATGATAAAAGAGTCACTGTCAGGGGGTTGAACGCCGATATCCCCAGCCGGCTTATCGGGGCTCTGAGCGGAGAGATCCGCTATAATTACAGTATTGCTGAAGGAGCGCTCTTCATCGATACGGCCTTTTTCGACCAGGGACGTCTGGAAGCCGACGGGTCTGTGGCGACCGCGGGTATTCTGGGGCGCATCAGCACCGGGTTTTTCAATGTTGGCGGGGGATATGCCTGGGATCTGGAGGATCCGGATAACCAGGGGACCTTTTTTGAAATCGGAGCCGCCCTGCCTTTTTAGGAACCTGAGCGCTTTCTTTTTGTTTACCAAGTGAAAGGGGGCGTTATGTTGAATATTTTCGATACGTTCAGCGACCGGGCCAGGGAAGCGGTCTATCAGGCCGGGACCTACGCCCGTCAATACAATAATAATTTTATCGGAGCGGAGCATCTGCTGCTTGCGCTTCTCGACCATAAGGGGAAAGTCCTCGAAAAAGTCCTGGCGGCTCTTAATATTTCTGATGAGGCCGTT
>Ga0068713_1002059_pt1 | contig 22330 bp, 17 predicted proteins | sample MTBAKSrepl2MetaG_FD_62223 | JGI IMG/M metagenome (GOLD analysis project Ga0068713, IMG submission 62223) | Enrichment culture microbial communities om Arthur Kill intertidal strait, New Jersey, USA, that are MTBE-degrading - MTBE-AKS2 (Arthur... | ecosystem: Environmental > Aquatic > Marine >...
TGTTCAGCCGCATCCAGCAGGGCTTCAACGGTTTCGATGGGATGTGACAGTTCGCCGCGTTGGTTGGCTTCGGCAGCCATGCGCAGCATCGCCGGGTCAGAAGCGTAAGCCTCCAGGCAGCCGTGTTTGCCGCAGGCGCACAGCGGACCGGTTGGGCTGATGACAGTGTGCCCAAATTCCCCGGCGCCACCGCGGCTTCCGTGATACAGACTGCCATTGACCACAATGCCCAGACCCACGCCTCGCCCGACAGTGACGATCAGGAAATTATCGACACCACTCCCCAGACCAAACCACTTTTCGGTCAGAGTAAAGGTATTGACATCATTATCGAGAAAGATGGGGACATCCATTTCCTTCTGGAGCAGGCTGACAAGGGGGACATTGCGCCAGCCATAAATGGGTGAATGGCGCAGAACCCCGTTTTCTGCGTCCACAATCCCTGCCAGACCAATGCCCACACCCAGGATTTTATCTTTGGAGATAGCCCCATCCGCGATTAAATCAGCAACGACCTTGCCCAGGGCCTGTATGGTGGGCAAAAGGTCGTGTGAGGGGAGCTGTACGATGCGCTTTTTCAGGACAGTTGCTTCCAAGTCTGTCAGGGCAGCGGTGATATGGTCTACCGAGAGTTTGACGCCAATCATATGGCGGCCCTGTTTGTTGAGAGCCAGAAGAATGGGGCGGCGGCCGCCGCTCGAATCGCCTATTTCCTTTTCGAACACCAGATTCTCATCAATCAGCTCTGCTGTAATGCCTGTGACGGTAGCCGCGCTGAGCCCGGTTTGCAGGGCGATTTCCTTGCGGGAAATCGGACCAAGTGTCCGGATGGAGTTCAGGACAGAAGAGCGGTTTATAGCGCGAATCAATTCGCGGTTTCCATGGAGGGGATCGGGCATCAACTTACTTCTTTCATTGAATTAAGTATCTTTTTCAAATATACACTTTTTCTTGTCCAGTGTCAATCCCCCATTTTTCCGGTGTTTTTTCTGCATTATCCCAAAGTAGAAGTGTCTCTTTTTTGCCCAGTTAAAATGTCCCCTGAGAAAGAGACACAAAGAAATGAACGATCTACTAATGATGAGTGTCTGCATGCTTGGTTGAGGGCCTTGTTATGATCTTTATCTCAAGCAGGTTTTTGCAGCCGTTGAGACAATTTTAGTGATGGGCCATGAGAGACATAGGCTGGAATTCAACAACAGACATTCACAGCAATCCTTAAAAAAACATTCACTTTTTCTCTGCAAGGTCTTCACCAATTCTTCATATCCGTGTTTTATGATCTGGTTGTTGATTTCAGTTGGATAGGAAGGAGATTTTATAGTGGAAGAAAATGTTATCTGTAAAGAAAGACCGTGCCGGTCAACGACCCGGCGCTGGTTTTTGGACGCGTTTTTAGGTTTGAGCGCTGTGGTGGTGATCGCTTCGAGCCTCTATTTCTTATATTTGCCGGACGGGTACCAGGGTGGGCGCAACTCACAGTATGGCACAGTCATTTTGTTTTCCCGCCAGACCTGGGATGTTTTGCATACCTGGAGCGGGATCGCCATGATCATGATCGCGCTGATCCATATCATGGTGCATTGGAAGTGGTTCTTAAGGATGGGGAACCGGATGTGGCAGCAAATCCGCGGGAAAGCCGGGAGATTAAACCCTCGCGGCCGGATCAACCTGTGGGCTAATTTCACGCTGACAGTTTCATTTGCTTTGTGTACTGTGAGCGGGGTCTATTTTATGTTTGTGCCCGGCAGCCGCCAGGCAGTTGATCCTGTCTTTTTATTCTCCAGGACGGTTTGGGATATGATCCACACCTGGACGGGTATCCTGATGATCGCGGCCGCGTTGGCGCATTTCATCATCCATTGGAAATGGGTGATCAACAACACCGGACGTTTGCTTCGCTCTCTTCCTGGTTTGTTCCGCCGGAAACCTGTGCCACTCGGGGATGCTGCCGCAGACACCGGGTCAATTTAAGAATGATTTGTGTTGGAGAACAGATATGTTAAAGAAAATTTTAATTGGTTCAATGATTTTTGGGGTAATGGCGATTTTAGTTGTTGGCGGTGTGAACCGCACCATTGCGAAGACCTCAGAGGAATATGGCGCTGGGGGGCGCTCAGCGAGAAGCACAAATACCGGGGCTGAGGTCTCAAAAGAGCTCAGTGAGCAGCCTCTGCCAGGGAATGGCGGTCAAGCTGCTGCTGGTAGAGGGCGCTCCGTACGTTCTGAGAATGTTGCTGATCTCTCACCCAACGGTGTTGTTGAGCAGCGAGGCGCTGCTCAGGGATATATGGGAGGAAACGGGCGCCAGACGGAGCCGGGTGGCGAGCAGCTTATTCGGACTGAAAGACAGGTCAAAGAGCTGTTGACCTTGCAAGGAAGTTTCAGCAGGGTAGAGCCGGCTGAGGAAGTGGTGATGGATGTCGAGAGCGGCCAGATTGTTTTGGAAGGTCGTTCACTCTCTTACGCGGTTTCGCAGGGGTTTGCCGCTCAGGTTGGGGATGCGGTGTTGCTGACAGGTTTTTATGAAGGTGAAAGTTTTGAGATTGTTGAGCTGTCTAACCAGACCAGCGCCCAAGTCATCCAACTTCGTGAGCCCGGTGGCCGGCCGTTGTGGGCAGGAGGCAGGCGGGCAGGATAATGAGTTAACCCTGGTTGGTAAAGGTTGATGTGGGGCTGTCATTCTTTTTGGATGGCAGCCCCATCGATTTTGTCTAACAGGCACAGATCATGAGTTTTGGTGTCTTTTTTTGCTACACTGGGTTTGGGGAATCTGAGAGATGAGGGCATCTGTAAGATGGTGCAAATCCCGCCCTCCAAGAATCTTTCAGTTTTTTCTGGCGATAAGTTGTACAACTTGTTTGAGTTTTGTAGAAAGTATGTAAAATGCTGTAAAGTGTATCATCTTAAATAGATGATCGTTTTGCTACCAAGGAGTTTTATGATGATCTGGCATGCTGCTGAGATAGGAACTGTTCTCCAGGAGCTTCAATCAGATGGAGAGCGCGGTTTAAGCCCTGTGGAAGTTCAGGAGCGGGTTGCGCTTCATGGGTATAACGAGCTCACTCAAAAGGGCGGCCGGACCCCGTTTCGGATTTTGTGGGAACAACTGACCGCCACCATGGTGTTGATTCTGATCGGTGCGGCAGTTGTCGCCACTTTTCTGGGTGATACAAAGAACGCGGTTGCGATTTTTGCCATTGTGATCCTGTACAGCCTGCTTGGCTTTGTGCAGGAATATCGGGCAGAGAAAGCAATTGCTTCCTTGCGGCGCATGTCCACCCCCAACGTTCGGGTGATGCGGGATGGGACGCTGGTGGAACAGCAGGCCAGGGAGCTGGTGCCAGGCGATATTGTGCTGCTTGAAACTGGCAATATCATTCCCGCTGATGTGCGTCTGATTGAAGCGGTCAATTTACGAATTCAGGAAGCCGCTCTCACCGGAGAATCGGAGTCTATCGAAAAGCACACCGCGGTTATGGTAGGCGATGACCTTCCGCTTGGCGACCGCCGCGACCTGGCCTATATGGGGACTGTGGTAACTCAGGGCCGCGGGTGGGCGGTGGTGATCGCGACAGGAATGCAAACCGAACTGGGTAAGATCGCCGACCTGATCCAGCAGTCTGGCACAGAGCAAACACCGCTTCAGCGTAGGCTTGACCAGCTGGGTAAACTTCTGGCCGGTGTTGGGCTGGTCGTCTCGGCTCTGGTGTTCGCGCTGGGTCTGTGGCGCGGGGACGAGCTTCGTGACATGTTGCTCACCGCAGTTTCTGTTGCCGTTGCCATTGTGCCAGAAGGCCTGCCGGCTGTGGTGACGATCACGCTGGCGCTTGGCGCGCAGCGGATGTTGAAACGCCGCGCGTTAATCCGGAAACTGCCGGCTGTCGAAGCGCTTGGCTCTGTTACCGTGATCTGCTCTGATAAAACTGGCACACTGACTGAGAACAGGATGACTGTGGTGGTTCTGGATGTTGCTGGTCATGAGCTGGACCTGACTGAAGAGATGAAAGGCAACACAGTTCATGCCAGCAGAAATTTGGGAATTCCAGCGCAATCCCCTCTCTCGCTGCTGGTTATGGGCGGGGCATTGTGCAATGACGCCCGTTTAGTTGAAAGTGGGAGCGACCAGTACCACACCATCGGTGATCCAACGGAAGGGGCACTGGTTGCCGCTGCCGCGCGGCTGGGCTATTGGAAGGCCACGCTGGATACAGATTTTCCTCGCATCGCGGAACTGCCTTTTGACTCTGAGCGAAAACGGATGACCACCATTCATCAACTGAATGAGGATCGCCTTGAACAGCAGACCGGGTTAAATATGGGTCAAAACACCTTGATCGCTTTTACCAAAGGCAGCGTGGATGGACTGTTGAGCATTTCAGACCGGGTGACCGCGGAGGGGAAAGTGGAGGCCCTGGATGACCGGTGGCGGGCGCGCATTGAAGCAGCCAACGAACGGTTTGCCCGGAAGGGGATGCGCGTTCTGGGTGTCGCTTACCGTTTGCTGGATACCCTCCCAGAACCGCTTTCGGCAGACCTGGAAAACGATCTTGTCTTTGTGGGGCTGCTGGCCATGATCGACCCGCCGCGGGCTGAAGTGCGCGAAGCCATTCAATTGACCAAAACAGCCGGCATCCGCACTGTGATGATCACCGGCGATCACCCGTTAACTGCCGCGGAAATCGCGCGGCAGCTGGGTATTTCTGATAATGACCGGGTTGTGACCGGGTCACAGCTTGACGCGCTTTCTGATGAAGGGTTGAAAGCCGCTGTGAATGACACGCGTGTGTTCGCGCGAGTTTCCCCGGAACATAAGTTAAAAATCATTCAGGCTTTGCAGGAGCAGGGCCATATCGTCTCCATGACTGGTGATGGCGTTAACGATGCCCCGGCGCTGCGCCGGGCTGACGTGGGTGTGGCAATGGGGATCACAGGAACCGACGTATCAAAAGAAGCCTCTGACCTTATACTGTTGGATGATAACTTTGCCACCATTGTCGCCGCGGTTCAGGAAGGGCGCACAATTTATGACAATATTCGCAAATTTGTGCGTTTTTCGGTGGCGGGAAATATCGGCAAGGTAATGGTGATGCTCCTGTCGCCCTTTCTGGGCAAGCCAATCCCTTTGCTGCCTTTGCAATTATTGTGGTTGAACCTGCTCACCGACGGATTGCTTGGTTTGGGGTTGGGTTTGGAGCCGGCTGAGGAGGATACCATGCGCCGTCCGCCTTATTCGCCTGAGGAAGGGGTTTTCAGCCGGGGTGCGGGGATGCAGACCGCGTGGATTGGCGCGCTGATGGGGGCGATAGGCTTGGCCGTGGGGGCCTGGTACTTTTTCGGCGGGCGCGCAAACTGGCAAACTCAGGTGTTCACATCGCTGGCATTTGCCCAGATCGGTCAGGCGCTGGCAACCCGATCTGACCACGTTTCACTCTTTAAAATGGGGCTGCGTTCCAATCCTTTGCTGCTGGGAATGGCGCTTCTGGTGGTAGGTTTGCAGCTTCTGGTGGTCTATTTCCCTCCGCTCCAGTCCTTTTTTGATACCATGCCCCTTTCGGTTGTCGATCTTGGCGTGGCACTGGGAATTGGGCTGGTCATGTTCGCGATGATTGAAGTACAAAAATTACAGCTTCGCAAACAGCTGTGATGATTGACCTGATTCATGAAATCCCCGGTCAGTTTCAGGCAGACCGGGGATGAAAACTGTAATTCTGTTGAAAGCGAGATCAACTCGCACCCTGTTTCCCGGGGTTGGTCAGTGTTTTGTTTGTGTGTTTTCTTTGCACCACGCGATGGTTTCCCGCATGGCCTGTTTCATTGGGGTAGGCTTCAAGCCAAAAGCCTTCTCGGCTTTGGTGGTGTCGATGACATAGGGATTGACCCATTCAAACATCATTTCAGTTGTTTCGCGGATTTCTTTGTTGAACAAGCCCAGGAAGCGCATCATCAGTGGGCCGCCAACCCTGGTTTTGACCGGGTGCCCCAGTTCAGCCTCGATCAGTTTGGCGAATTCAGCCTGGGTGATGGCTTCATTGCTTGGGGCGAACCAGATCTGCCCCAGGGCTTCATCTCGTGTGCCTAAGGTTGCCAGTAATCGCCCAAAGTCAGCGATGTAGGAGAAGGTATGCGGCTGACTGGTACTGCCCATCAGATTGATGGTTTTGCCTTCCACAGCGGGTTGGATGGCATACCCGGTCAGCGCGGTATCATCAGGGCCGAAAAAGTCGGAGGCGCGACCAATGGCGGCCCGCACCCGGCCTGCCGCATGGGCTTCCATGACAGCCTGCGCCATTTGCGCGCGGACAGTGCCTTTTTGGGTATTCGGCGCAAGGGGCGAATCCTCTTTGAGGCTGCCATTAAACTGGCCATACATGTACAGGTTGTCGCCAACGACCAGCTTGGCACCGCTGGCAGCGGCTGCCTCCAGAATGGCTTTTTGCAAAGCCGGGAACTTCTCTACCCAATCGTAATAGGCCGGTTGAGCGCACTGGTAAATAACGGCCGCGTCCCGGGTCAGTTCGATGTTTTTGCGGACATCATTGGCATCGCTGGCGATCACTTCAACGCCAGCGGGCAGCCGGTCGGCTTTCCCGGAACGGTTGATCATGCGCACGGTTTTGCCCAGGCGGATCAGCTCGCGCGCGGTCCATTTGCCCAATGGGCCGGTACCGAAAATAATATGTAATTCAGCCAAGGTTTTCTCCATTCAATGAATCATCTGTAACTTTGTCGGCGGAGCTGTTTTCGCGATCCGAATTTTTTAGCTTGTTGTTTCCAGCCGAGGTTGCCCAGAGTACGGTACAGCCAGGCAGGGATGTGGATTTTGGCCATTAAATCCCTGGCAGGTAAAGGAATGGCGTGGCCGTTGGCGAGAGCGTCGGCGGCCAGCCTTAAAGCTTTTGTAATCGGTTGAATGCGCTTATCGCGTTCATCAGGCATCTTACCCTGCACATAAACCCCTCCCGCGCCGAGCGCGAGTCCTCCGGCCCAACTCATACCGGCCTGGCGTGAAAATTCCTCGCAGATCGCTAATGCTGTGTTGTTGTGGTGCGCTTCCGGAAAGCCGCAGTTAACCAGCGCCGCAAAATGAATTTCACTCGAATGACCGGCGCGATGTGCAGCAATCTGTTCCATTAATGCGGTAACCGGCGCGGGCAGGCTGTCGACGTACAGCGGGAAAGCCAACACAGCCAGGTCCGCGGTGTCCAGCTTTTCGAGCAGGGCGCGGGTTTTTTCAGGTGAGCTGAGGGAAGCGTACACCTGAATCGTTTCCGTTTCCACATCATGGGCGGCGAGCTGCTCCATCAGATAGCTGCCAAGGATGTGCGAGGTGCTTTTCCGCGCCCGCGGGCTGCCAACCAGCAGGATAGCGCGGCGAGGCGCCCGGGTGGTTTCTACGGCCGGCGCGCCGGTATCAGCCAGCGCGGGGACAGGCGAGACTGTGCCTTCTGAAAGTTCCCGCAGCCAGGTTTTTACCAGAGATTGGCGTTCCGCAGCGGTCTGCCCGGCATAGGTCAGCCCGCAGTAAGTTCTTTGGGCGTAAAAGTTGAGGGTGTTACGGTGGACAAGGTGGCGGAAGATAGCCTCCTCGCGCGGGTTGGGAGACTCCAGCCATCCAATTACCAGAAAATCCGGATAATGGGAATAGCGCCGCTGGTGGTGAATTTCACCGTTGATCTGGGTGAAGAAGGGCGAGATATTTTGAATTTGGTGATCAACCATGCGTTTGAGGGTAGGAGAATACCCTCCAAAGGTGACCGGGGTCAGGTAGACCAGCAGGTCGCAATTGGCGATGGCGGCAGCGATGGCACGATTGTCGTCGTCTAATTGACAAATTCCCGGGGTGCGCACCCAGCAAAGGAAATTGCCGGCACAGATGCCAATAGTTTTATCACGCAGTATTATAGATTCTACGTCCCAACCGGCGGCCTGTAATTGTTCTGTTAGTGTAATGGTTACTTGTTGCCCGGTGTCATCATGCTGTGCTGAACCATTCAAAAGAACTGCTTTCATGAGTTTATCCTTTGTGTACTGATTTATTTCGATTGTACGAATTGTTGTTTGATACTTTCCAATTCGTAGCGATACAACGCGCCGCCATCCGGCCCGTAAGGCGGAATATTGCCGGCAATTTCGAGCGAGACCAGGCCATGCACCCGGGCCCAGATCAGCACCGCGACCGACAGGCTGAGTGGATCAGCTTCACCACCATGGCTTTTCCAGCGCTCAAAATCAAATTTCATGTCTTTTCGCACCTGCGGAAAATTTTCCGCGCGCAGCCTTCCGGCCAGGCGAAACGCTTCGATCACGCTGACCAGCGCACTGAGCGAGCGGGAAGCCGCGGGGAATACTTCTTCGAAAGGGGCCGAATAGCCGGGGATGGGCGTGCCAAAGATCAGCTGGTACCGCTGGGGATGAGCGAGTGCCCAATCGCGGTATGCCATGCCGATTGCCATTAAGCGTTTGTCCAGTTCTTCCGGGAGAATGGAATCGCGGGCTTCAAGCTGATGAGTGCCGAATGTCTGGTAAGCCTCGACGATCAGGGCTGTCACCAGGGCGTCGCGGTCCGAGAAGTAATTATAGATAGCCGGGGCGGTGATATCCAGATTGCGGGCGATGGCGCGCAGCGAGAGCGCTGGCGCGCCTTCTCGAGCGATTTGCTCCCAGGCAGTTGTTACTATCCGTTCACGTAAATCGGAAGGCGAAGATTTTCGTTTAAGTCGAGGAGACATAAGGGTATCCTTATAAGTAATATAAACACTGTATATTTACAGCGTAAATATACAGTGTTTATGATATTTTGTCAAGAAGAAAACGGCTGATGAAGAGAAAGTAGTTCCAGATTCTGGTTGGGTTGAAGAGGGCTGGCGAAAACTGCTGCTTTCAAAAAAGTTGTTTATCTGGCATACCTGATCCAATATCGTAAGGAGTAAACCAGGGTCTTCCAAAAGGTTAAAAAATCCTTGTGTTGTAGAAGATGAGGAATTGTTTATAATGATTTTAAAGTTAACAGGTGGTGTTACAAACGACAACCATCCGGTGCGGTATGTTTTTTACAAATCATGGAATTTACTCAGGTACAGCGGTGCTGACGCTTTATCATGATGGTTTGTGAATCGCATCAAAACTGTTTTCTGGTTGGTATAATTGCTCAACAGTCAGGACAATGAGGGAACCAGCATGGATAAGTTGAAAGAACAGGCCAGTCTGGCCATCAGAGAGCAGCTTGACCAAATCGCGAAGGTCGCGGTAGATATGCAGTACGCGCTTCAGTCTGATGTGTGGAGACCGTATGAAAAGAGTGGTTACACAAAGAGCCTGCGCGATTCGGGTTATCATTTTTCATATCTGGCGGAGTCGCTGGCTGCCGATGACCCCGCTCTGTTCCTGGAATATGTTGCCTGGGCAAAAGTGCTGTTTGTCAGTTTGAACTTTCCACCCCGGGCGCTGACCACTGCCCTGGACTGCATGAAACAGGCTTTGGAACAAACTTTGGACCCGAGTCTGGCAGCGGCTGCCAGCAGCTACATTGACGCTGCGTCAGGACACCTGGCGCAGGCGCCGGAGAATATCGAGTCATTCATTTCTCCAACGTCCCCACTGTATGAATTGTCCAAAAATTATCTAGGTTTCCTGCTGCGTGGAGACCGGCAGGCCGCCAGCCAGTTTGTTCTGGACGAGGTAGCTCAAGGTGTCAGCGTTAAGGATATTTATCTCCATGTTTTTCAACCCTGCCAGCAAGAGCTGGGGCGGTTGTGGCAGACGAATCAAATCAGCGTCGCGCAGGAACATTTCAGTACCGCGGTCACCCAACTGGTTATGTCCCAATTGTACGCGCATATTTTTGCCAGCCAGAAAAACGGTTACCGGCTGGTGGCGACCTCGGTGGGAGGAGAACTGCATGAGATTGGCATGCGGATGGTGGCCGACTTTTTAGAAATGGAAGGCTGGGATACCTATTATTTGGGTGCAAATACGCCTCCTGAAAGCATTCTACGCGCGCTGGAGGAACGCCAGGCAGATGTGCTGGCAATTTCTGCCACCATCTCCTACCATGTGGGCAAGGTGAAAGACCTGATCGACCATGTCCGTTCATCGCCCGCCTGTTCATCTGTCAGGGTTATGGTGGGTGGCTACCCCTTCAACATCGCCAAAGATCTGTGGAAAGTAGTTGGAGCGGATGGATACGCGCGTAACGCGCAGGAAGCTGTATTGGCCGCCAGTCGTCTTGTAGAGGAGGCTCGATGAATTTTGATCCGGCAACGACTGGTTTCGCAGTGATGTGCGACGAGAAGGGGATTATTAATAAGATTATCCGGGATGATATGGGGGTGACCGGGCTGGCACTGGGCCAACCGGTTGGCCAATTTGTTGATTCAAGCAGCCGGACCAAGTTACTTAATTTCCTGGTTGAACTGCGCGGAAAGGGTGCGGCTTTTGATTGGGAGGTCAATATACCCCAACAGGACCAGATACAGACCTATCGCCTTGCGGGAGCAGTGGATGAGGATGGTTTGTTGATCGTTGGCGCATCTACTTCACAGCGCGCCCTAAATTTGCTCCACGAGTTGATGAAGATTAATGATGAACAGGCCAATGCTTTACGAATGGCTGTTAAAGACCAGACGCAAACCGTTCGCGCTCAGCGTGAAAGCGAATCGATCTATGATGAGATCAGCCGCCTTAACAATGAGCTGGTTACGCTTCAGCGCGACCTGGCCAAGAAGAACGCCGAGCTGGAACGACTAAACGCTGAGATGACAAGATTGGCAGTTACCGATTCCCTGACTGGCGTTTACAACCGCAGAGGTTTTTTTGAGATCGGCGCCCGGGAAATCGACCGGGCCAGACGGTTTGGCCGTCCCCTTTCAGTGATCATGTTTGATCTTGACCATTTCAAAGAGATCAACGACACTTACGGCCACCCGGCTGGTGATGAGGTGCTCAGATTGGTGGTATCACGCTGCCAACAAAATCTGAGGAGTAATGTGGATGTTATCGGACGCTATGGCGGGGATGAATTCACGGTTTTACTGCCTGAATCACCTTTAGAAAATGCCAGGTCTGTTGCCGGGCGATTGCTGAATGCTGCCAGAAATCCGCTGTCCTTGGGGAATACCCAGTTCGACATCACTTTCAGCCTGGGTGTGGCCACGCAGGATGAGACTGTTGCTGATTTTGAGCAGCTGCTGCAAAGAGCAGACCGCGCGCTTTACCTCGCAAAAGAGAGCGGCCGCAATTGTGTGCGTACCGTTTAGGATAGAAGCTTATTCCTCGATACGGACAGGTGAACATGAACTTGGTTAGTTTACCATTCGTGGAAAGATTTAATCTGGCTTATGAATTAAATGGGAACACGGAAAAGAGGGGCAACAATCATTTTCATATCCAACAAGAGCATTACACCATACTATCGACAACATTAACTGCAGCAACTTTGTGGATGCTGGATGTGGGTCATAATTCTTTGGAACATTACCGACTCTATCGGGAACCTGAGAGGGCTGGCATTTCTTTTCTAACGAAAACCCTTTGAGTACGCTGCCGGATTTGTTCGAACACCTGCCCCCTGAGCAACAGTTCCCGGCAGCGATGCAGGACAAACTGACAGCTTATGGCTGATTGCTGGATCAGGTTTTGCGCTTTCCAAAGCCATCATAGCCGGTGATTCGACTGGGGGTGGGTTGTATCTGGCCAGTTTGCTGGCGATACGCGATGAGGGGCTGGAACTGCCAGTGTATGGGGTGGCGCTTTCACTCTGGACAGAGCATAAATGTACAGGAGAAACTTATCGCACCAATTCGAAAGGATGTGTCTCAACGCTCAGCTCATGGGAGGTGTGGGAAAGCTATTATGTGGGTTCAAATGATCCCACAAATTCCTGGATTTCCCCATTAGTATGGCGATTTGCATGGACTGTCCCCAATCCTGATTGAAGTTGGTGTCCATGAAACACTGCTGGACGACTCGCGTGGGTTTGCTGAAAGGGCCAGAGCCGTTGGTGTTGATGTCACATTGCATGTTTTGGAAGGCATGGTTCATTGTTTCCCGCTGCTGGCACCAATGCTTTAAGGAAGCAACGCTAGCCAGGGATGAGACCATGGGTTACATCAAGATTCTCTTGGTATATAGCAGTAAGGTCTGGGGAAAAGAAATTTTGATCCAGCTTTTGATATATAACGCCTGAAAAAACCGCGCAAAAGCTGCAACAATTTCATCCAACAAGGTATGAAGGATTGTTCTGCCTTATTCTGTTTATGGAAAGAGCACATCTTACAGTTCAAAAAATAAGACGGAAGTGGTATCATCGTTTTGTTTCAAAACTGAAGTTACGGCGATAGTAGAAGAAATGCTGTTGCCAGCTCATACTTTATTCAAAACGGTGTCGGAGAATGCGATCGGTACAGGACAACATACAAAAGCAGCTGGAAACGAATAAATCGAAAAACCTGCTATACATTGATGCTGCGCAGGTGATGGAAATCGAGCCGGGCTTTCTGAATACCCTGGATGAAATGCTGGCATCCGCAAAGCAAAATTCCAGTTTAACGCGAGAGATTCCCTATGACCTTGTTTCTCTATCCGCGCAGCTTTTTATCGAAAAGTTGTATGCCATCAACCAGTATTTGAGGATAGATCCGGGTAAGCTGGAAGAACTGGAAGAAATCTACCGGCAATCCTGGCAAAAGATGCTGGAAACAGGGGATATTCAGGGCACCCTCAGGGCGTTTCATTACCCGCGGCTATCACGATGGATTGAAACTTTATATCCGGATCAGTTTTTAGAGCAGCTTAAATTTACTCCACGTGTTGGCACGGTGGTTTGTGAAGAGTACTCGGCGCAATTCCAAATCGGGATTTTGGGGATTGATCTGGAGCACATCAAAGAGCCGGTGCTTGATATCGGCTGCGGCCGTGAAGGCAGGCTGGTCAGGTATTTGCGGTCTTTGGGCATTGAAGTCCACGGGTTTGACCGGTCGCTTGCGTTACAGGAATCGTATTTACAAAAGAAAGACTGGTTTGATTATCCATTTGAAGCCAACACCTGGGGGACGATCATCAGCAACATGGCATTCACAAACCATCTGCTTTTTGCTTACCGGCACGACCAGGCGCAATTTGAGCAATATTTGCTGAAAACCCGAGAGATCATTACCTCCCTCGCGGTTGGCGGCAGTTTCTATTACGCGCCGGGTCTGCCGTTTATCGAACGGCTGCTAAACCCGGCACAATATAAACTGGATCGCAACCAGGTGATCGGAGATGTGTTTGTAAGCGTTCTTACCAGAATTGTCAATACATAAGCCTGACAGCAGGAGACCATCAGAGAAAATGATCGCTGGCATTTTAAATGGTGGCATATAATTACAGCAGCTTAAGAAACCTCCCCGAATGGCTGGGGCTTTTCCTATGATCATAGTGTCACTAAAGGTTTGGAGGGAGGATGGAAAAATCAATCGATATCCGTCCAGGCACACCGGATGACAACGTGATGCTCGCAGCGTTGGGTGAGCGTACATTCTATGACTCGTTTGCCGGTGATAACACGTCTGAAGATATGGCGGCCTATCTGGCGGCTTCTTTCAGCCCGGATATCCAGGCCGGGAAACTGGCGGACCCCAACAACATTTTTTTGATCGCTGAAATTGAGCAGGCCCCGGCTGGGTATGCCCTGCTGCATCTTGGCCCACCACCGCCGGTAGTTGGCGGCGCGCGTCCGATTGAAATTGTGCGCTTCTATTCGGATAAGCCCTGGATTGGCCGCGGAGTGGGTCCGGCGTTAATGTCGGCCTGCCTGGACCTTGCGGGAGAAAAAGGCTGCGATGTGATCTGGTTGGACGTGTGGGAAGAGAACCCCCGCGCGATTGCCTTTTACCGTAAATGGGGTTTTAAGGTGGTTGGCACGCAGACTTTTCAATTGGGCGGCGATCTTCAACACGATTATTTGATGTCCAGAGCAGTGCAGGTAGAATAGTGTGGCCGCCAGCCAGTTGGTGGCAGAACCATTATAAGGAAACGCAATGAACGCACATGACGCATTGAGCCTGAGAGGTGGGCTGCTTACCACACTCCCCGAGTCGGTCCGGGAACACGCCGCGCTTGAAACGCTGGACCTGGATCTTAACCGTTTGACCCGGTTACCTGAGTGGATTGGTGAACTGGCGAATCTGAAGACTCTGAGTATGTATCACAACCAGCTGGCTGACCTGCCTGAAGCAGTCTGGCAGTTAACCCAGCTCCAGACGTTGAATCTTTCTGTAAACCGCTTCAGCTATTTGCCGGAACAAATTGGCCATCTGACTCAGTTGCAGATGCTGGATTTAGGTCACAATGAACTGGACGCCTTACCGGATTCCATTGGAAACCTGAGAGAACTAAACTTTCTTTATTTGAGCAACAATCGTTTAACCACTTTGCCGGATCCATTTAAGAATCTAAACAAACTGCGTTATCTCAACCTTACCGACAACCAATTCACCGCCCTTCCGGAATGCGTTGGAGAACTGACTCAATTGATTGAGCTGCGGCTGTATAATAACCAGCTTGCGGCTCTTCCCGAAGCGGTGGGCCGCCTGGTAAGGCTCAAAGAGCTGCACGCGATGAACAACCGGCTGGATACACTGCCTGATGCGATCGGAAAGCTTACAAATCTCAGGAAATTAATCCTGCGGGATAACCGTCTGGCACGGCTTCCTGAGTCGATTGGCGAGTTGTCCAGCCTGACGGATCTTGATTTGAGAAACAATTCCTTGATAGCTCTGCCTGAATCGATGGGTAAGCTGGCGTGCTTGCGCTATCTGGATTTGCGGGCCAACAGGCTGACGCATATTCCCGATAATCTCAGACAGTTGGCAAATCTCGAGAAACTGGATTTGCGATGGAATCGGTTGGATGAAATTCCCGAATGGATCCAGGAACTTGAACAGCGCGGGTGCGTTGTTTACCTGTAAAAAAACCGATTTATGCAACGATGATGCGAGAAAGGATGTGATGATAAAAGATAGGGTCAGCCGGTTTCTGGACGAATTTACGCGCTGGGCGTCAATTCAGGAGGATATCCAGGCGGCGGCGTTGGTGGGATCTTACGCGCGGGATGCGGCCACCGAGACCTCGGATGTCGATCTGGTGATCATCGCCAACCATCCGGAAAAGTATCTTGAAGATACAGAATGGCTGTGGCGCTTTGGGACGGTCCGGCGGCAGCAAGTGGAAGACTATGGCCTGCTGGCCTCGATCCGGGTGTGGTACAGCGATGGGCTTGAAGTGGAGTACGGCCTCACCGGCCCGCGCTGGGCAGCGCGTCCGCTGGACGCAGGGACGCGGCGGGTGATGGCGGATGGGATGCAGATTCTGTTTGAGCGGGGTGGGCTGCTCAGCCAACACCAGGATGAATTGTAGATCAACCAGCATAATACATAGTTATTAAAAGTGAGATGTAATTTCGTTAATGTGAATACAATCGAAAAACCAAACAAATTACCAACTTTCCCACGGGAAGTGGACGTGTGATTTCGTGTTTTGTATAATGATATTGGCTGAGTCTCAATTTTTTCTATTATCTTATGTCATGGAGGACGACAGATGGCAAAGACAGTTGTAATTGTTGGAGCACTGGATACCAAAGGTGAGGAATTTGCTTACACCAAGGGTATCATGGAAAAACTGGGTGTAAAAACCCTGCTGGTAGATTTTGGCGTGATGGGCAAACCAGCGCTCGCGCCGGATGTAACCCGCGAAGAGGTGGCGAAGGCGGGTGGAGGCGATCTTGACTACCTTGCATCAGGTTCGCACAAAGATGAAGCGATGAAGACCATGGCGAAGGGTCTGGCTGTGGTGGTCAAGAAACTGTATGATGAGGGCAAATTGGACGGCATCTTTGGGATGGGCGGCAGCGGCGGCACCTCAATCGCCACCAGGGCCATGCGGACTCTGCCGGTGGGTGTGCCCAAGGTGATGATTTCGACCCTGGGGGGCGGCGATGTGAGCGCCTACACCGGGGCTAAAGATATCGCCTTTATCCCCTCAATTGTGGATGTAGCTGGACTTAACAGTATCAGCCGGGAGATCTTTGCCAACGGCGCGGGGGCTATCGCCGGGATGGTGCTGTCCGAGAAACCTGCCGGGGTGGAATCCAAACTCTTGATCACGGCTTCCATGTTTGGGAACACCACCACCTGCGTCAACGCGGCACGTGAGATCATCGAAAAAGAGGGTTATGAAGTGCTGGTTTTCCATGCCACCGGCACGGGCGGCAAAACCATGGAAAGCCTGATTGCCGACGGCTACATCGCCGGTTCCCTTGACATCACCACCACCGAACTGGCCGATGAAGTGTGCGGTGGGGTTTTCAGCGCCGGCCCGGAACGGGTACAGGCCGCTTCCAAAGCCAGTATCCCGGCCGTGATCGTGCCGGGTTGTGTGGATATGGCGAATTTTGACGCCATTGACACCGTCCCGGAAAAATTCAAAGGACGGAATTTGTATGAATGGAATCCCAACGTCACCTTGCTGCGCACCAATGTGGAAGAAAATATCAAAATGGGTGAGATGATCGCCGCCGCGGCCAATCTCTCCAGCGCGCCGACCGCGGTGGTACTGCCGCTCAAGGGCGTTTCCATGCTTGACAGCGAAGGCGAGCGCTTCTGGGATCCTGAAGCCGACCAGGCTTGCTTTGACGCCATCAAGAAAAACCTCAAACCCGGAATTCCGGTGATTGAAATGGACAACAATATCAATGATCCGGCATTCTCCACCAAAGTGGCTGAGACATTGTTGGAGATGCTGAAGAAGTAGCAGCTAAACAAATGGGAGCGAGTGATCCGATTGGCTCCCGCATATCTTATATTACAAGGAGTGTAACGATGGCACTTACTCGTCAGGAAATGTTGAAACGACTCCGCGCTCAGGTTGCGGCCGGTCGCCCGATTGTGGGCTGCGGCGCCGGCACTGGCATCTCGGCAAAGTTTGCCGAAAAAGGCGGCGCTGACCTGATCATTATCTACAATTCCGGCCGCTATCGAATGGCCGGACGCGGCTCACTGGCCGGCCTGATGCCTTACGGCGACGCCAATGGGATTGTGGTCGAAATGGCTGCCGAGGTTCTGCCGGTGGTCCAGGACACCCCCGTGCTGGCAGGGGTATGCGGGACGGACCCCTTCCGCCTGATGCCCGTTTTCCTCAAGCAGCTTAAGGAGATCGGTTTTTCAGGCATTCAGAACTTCCCGACAGTCGGCTTGATTGACGGCAACTTCCGCGCCAACCTGGAAGGTACCGGCATGGGTTATGCCAAAGAGATCGAAGCGATCCGGCTGGCGCATGAACTGGATCTGTTTACCTCGCCGTACGTCTTTAATGAAGAAGACGCGGTCGCGATGGCGAAAGCGGGCGCCGACCAGCTGGTGGCGCACGTTGGCCTGACCACTGCCGGGAGCATCGGCGCCGCGGTGGCGATGACCCTGGAAGAGGCAGTGAAGAAGGTGATGGATATCGCCAAAGCTGGCCGCAGCGTGCGGGAAGATCTGCTGGTGATCGCGCACGGCGGACCCTTCGATGAGCCGGATAATGTCGGCAAAGCGCTGGCCATGATGCCAGGGATCAACGGCTTCTTCGGCGCGTCCAGCATCGAACGCCTGCCCACCGAGCGCGCTATCCGCGGTCAGGTGGAGGCTTTCAAAGGATTGAAACTGGGCTAAGATTTTAAGTTTTCCGACAACTTATTCACCCCTGTGATAGATGGTAAACAGGGGTGAATGTTTTTAAATTGTTGAAACAGGCCGGACGATACCGCAGAAACCATAGAAATTTTTTTGAGAGTCAGTAATACCGGAGAGGTTAATCTGTGTATGCCATCACCCGGTTGCGCCCGGACTGTTTTGCCCGGTAAAGGGCCTGGTCTGCGAGATGGAGCATCTTCTTGATGCTGAGATCGGTTTCACTCAACTGCTGTGAGGATACGATCCCAAAACTGGCGGAGATCGTGATGATGTCATCGCCAATGGGAATGCGCAGTTTTTCAACAGACGCGCGTAGGCGCTCCACTACCAGAGCAGCTTCCTGTGGGGTTAAATCCAGCAGCAGCAGGCCAAATTCATCTCCCCCCAGCCGCCCGAAGAGGTCGTATTTTCGCAGTAAAGGTTGGAGGGTGCGCGTAAAAGTAACCAGCATCTGGTCGCCATAGGTGTGGCCGTAGGTGTCATTGACCCGTTTCAAGGTGTCCAGATCGACCATGACCACCGAAATGGAATATCTTTGGGCGCGCTGCATACGGGCTATTTCCCGCTCGCAAAGCTCCAGAAAGTGCCGGCGGTTAAAGATGCCGGTCAGGTCATCCTGGATGGACAGCGTTTGAACCTGGTTAAAGAGCCGTACCCGTTCTGTGATGTCGCGGGAAGTCGCGACCCTGCCGATTTGCAGACCGTGCCGGTTGTGGATCGGGGAAATCCTCAGGTCAAAATATTTTTCGGGTGATCCACTGATCTCAATATCCATGGCCGGCTGGTTTTTCTGAAGCATTTGTACCATCTTTTGAAGATACTCGTTTTGTGTTTCTTCGATGGGCAAACCAATAACCCTGTCCGGAATATTAAAAATTGCCCGCGCTGTGGTATTGATATAAACGATGCGGTTCTTGTGGTCTATTACCACGATGCAGTCATTCAGGGTTTCAATGACCGTATCCCGAGCCAGCGGCAGCAGATCGAGGAAGCGAAAACGGAACAACGTCCAGGCCAGGATCAATCCGGAAAGGCTGAAAACAGCGGTGGTGTAGTTGTAATAGGGAACTGGCGAATAACCCAGAACATATAACACGTCAGTGATGGCAGGCAGCAGGATAGCCAGCAGCAGCAAACGGCCCTGAATCTGGTAGATTTTCCCCATCTTCAGCATGGAACGCACCAAAAACACAATTGCGATCAAGATAAAAATATAACCTGATGGCGCGTGAATGTAGTAAAACCAGAACTGATAATCAAGATAAAGCACGGGGAAAGGCGCGAGCGTCTGGCGGATTTGCGGGCTTCCGATGAACCAGTGGTGTAGCGGGTTGGTCCAGATGACTATATTGGTCAGGGTGGAAATGAGCAGAAAAAGAAGTTTTGTCGTTCTGGAAAGGGACTGACCGGTATAGGCGAAAACAAGGAACACCCAGGCAACCGGCAGGAAAGTGATCCCCAGAAATTCCAGATTAACAAAAAACAGCTTGCCCCGCAGGGAGGTCACTGCTGTCTCCAGGGTGAAAAAAACCACCCAGATCAAGGCGCACATCATTAATAAGATGAATCCCTGACCGGTTTCTGTTATTCTGAACCGCCAGCTGTAAAAGACCAGTCCCAGAATAACCAGGGAGGCAACGATGAACAGCCACAGACCTGGAGTGTATGCCATATTATGTCCTTGTGATGCTTAAAGCAATCCCAAAAAACTTGCTATTTCTGCTGAAAATTTTACCCTGACTTGAGAAATGATGACTTAATACTTCTGAAAGGTTCAGAACAGCGCAACCCGATCCAATTTCAGATCTGTTCCAGTTCTTCCCAGCGCTGGTAGGCCCGGGCCAGCTCTTCCTCAAGCTCTTTGAGCCGGCTGACGGCGTTGGAAATCTCCGCGTTGCCGCGCTGGTAAAAAGTTGGATCCCCCAGCGCGTTGGTGAGCCGGGCATGTTCGGCTTCCAGGTTTTCAATGCGGCCGGGCAGCTCTTCCAGCTCGCGTTTCTCTTTAAAACTTAGCTTCCGGATCGCATTCTGTGAAGATTGCGGTTGGTGTAATTGGTTTGATCCGGTGGGCTTTGACGATTTCTCTTCCGTTTTTTCAGAGATCTCTTCCTGACGCTGTCGCAGCCAGTCATCATAACCGCCCACATACTCGCGAACCTGCCCGCTGCCATCCAGCACCAGAGTACTGGTGACGAGATTGTTGAGGAAGGCCCGATCATGGCTGACCAGCAGCAGCGTACCGGAGTATTCCAACAACTGGTCTTCCAGAATTTCGAGGGTTTCAATGTCGAGATCGTTGGTGGGTTCATCCAGCACCAGCAGGTTGGCTGGTTGGGCCAGCAGGCGGGCCAGCAGCAGGCGGTTGCGTTCTCCACCGGAGAGGGCGCTGATGGGAGCATGAACCCGGTCTGGAGAGAACAGGAAGTCCTGTAAGTAGCCGATGAGACCGCGCGGTCTCCCGTTGACGGTGATGACATCACGACCCTGCCCAACATTATCCAGAACGGACCGGGTTTCATCCAGTTGAGAACGGAGCTGGTCAAAATAAGAGATTTCGAGGTTGGTTCCCAGGCGGACTTCTCCCCGATCGGGAGCCAGTTCTCCCATCAGGACGCGCAGGAGGGTGGTTTTGCCCGAACCATTGGGGCCGATAATACCGACCTTATCCCCACGCTGGATAGTGGTGGAAAAATCGCGCACGATTGGCTGGTCTTCGTAGGCGTAGCTGACCTGTTCCGCTTCGATCACCAGCCTGCCGGAGCGCCTTTCTTCCTGGATCTGCATGCGCACTTTTCCTGGCTGTTCCTGGCGTTCGCGGCGGATTTCGCGCAGGCGTTTGAGGGCGCGCACACGGCCTTCGTTGCGGGTGCGGCGTGCTTCTATTCCCTGGCGGATCCATTTCTCTTCCTGGGCCAGCATTTTATCAAAGGTCGCGTTTTGGTTTGTCTCGGCGTCGAGCATGGCCTCTTTGCGCTGGAGGAAGGTGGTGTAACCACAGTCCCAATCGAACAACCTGCCCCGGTCCAGCTCGATGATGCGGTTTGCCAGTTTCTGTAGAAAGGTACGGTCGTGAGTCACAAAAAGGAGCGTGCCACCCCAGCGCACCAGAAAATTCTCCAGCCATTGGATCGATTCAATGTCGAGGTGATTGGTCGGCTCATCCAGCAGCAGCAGGTCGGGGTTCCTTGCCAGTCCGCGTGCCAGCAGTACCCGGCGTTTCAAACCCGCTGAAAGTGTTTCGAACTGCGCCTGGGGGTCGAGCTGCATGCGGGAGATGACCTGATCCACCTGGAGCTGCCGCTGCCAGGAATCTTCGCTGCCGGATTTGACCGCGGTGGTCTGTTCCTGCCCGCTGGCGACAACCTCAGCGATTGTCCCGGTGAGTCCCAGGGGAACTTCCTGCGGCAGATAGGCCGCGCGCAGATTCTGCTGGCGGACGATGACGCCGCTCTCGGGGCTCAAGTCTCCGTTGACCAGCTTCAGCAGGGTGGTTTTGCCCATGCCATTGCGGCCCAACAGACCAATCCAATCGCCTCGTTCGATTTGAAGGTTAATGTTTTCCAAGAGCAGCGGTCCGCCGAACCCCAGGTTTACCTCTTGCATGCTGATGAGTGCCATAAATAGTTTTATTCCCTTTGCAGAGGATAATATACTACGAAAGTGGAGGCTTGTGAGGAATTTGTCAGAAGTAAATCATCTCCTGCATCCAGCTGGCGATATTGGAGGCGCTCAAAACTTCCTGATCCGCGGTTGATATTTTCGGTTACAATGTGAATTTGGAAAACCAGTAAAAGATGAAATTCACGCCAAAAATCAACATTCAACAGTTCTACGATCGTTTCGACGCGCCGATGACCGCAGTGGATTGCGGCCGGATGTGCGCCCCGCATAACCCGAATGGCAAACCTTTCTGTTGTGATATCTGCGAGGCTGTGCCGGCGGCATATCATCAGGAGTGGGATTATCTGCGAGAGCATACCAGCCTGTGGCACGTGTGGCGCGGGGATGAATGCGCCGGATGTTCAGAGGACACCACGGACCTGCTGCAAGAAACCCCGGAACACATGACACTGCTGGCCTGCCAGGGACCGGAGTATTGCCAACGCAAATTCCGGGCATTGAGCTGCCGGCAGTTCCCTTTTTACCCGTATGTGACCTCCGATTACCGTTTTTTGGGCTTATCCTACGCCTGGCAGTTTGAGTCATCTTGCTGGGTGATCAGCAATCTGGACGCGGTGACCGAGCTTTATCGGCGTGAATTTGTGGCAGTGTACGATGAAATCTTTGCGTTGTGGCAGGAGGAATTTGACAGCTACGCAGTTTATTCAGAAGAGGCACGGGCGTATTTCGCCGCCCGCAAGCGGCGCCTGCCGCTGCTGCACCGGAACGGCGGTTTTTACCTGATCAGCCCGGGGAGCGAACGGATGCGCCGGGTTTCGCCACAACACCTGCGGCGATTTGGCCCATACCAGCAAAGCTGAGCGAAGCACTCCTTCCGTCTGTTTTTCTTTTTATTGATTTTCCGCAACGCCCCTGTTGCGTCAGGATTGAAAATGGTATTATACCCTTCTCAATAAATGGAGGATGAACTTGATCAACCTGAAAAAAATCTATGA
>Ga0068713_1002077_pt1 | contig 22098 bp, 22 predicted proteins | sample MTBAKSrepl2MetaG_FD_62223 | JGI IMG/M metagenome (GOLD analysis project Ga0068713, IMG submission 62223) | Enrichment culture microbial communities om Arthur Kill intertidal strait, New Jersey, USA, that are MTBE-degrading - MTBE-AKS2 (Arthur... | ecosystem: Environmental > Aquatic > Marine >...
ATCCCTGGATGAAATTGTTTCTGAAATTGAAAAGAGAAGGAAATAAGAATAGCTATTGGGTTTTAGTATTGAGGCTTGAGCGGGTCGCAGTCAGGTGACCTACGTAGATAGGGCGTAGTCTCAAGTCACAATGTGATATGGAAAAGACAATTGTTTCCTGATTGCAGCATGAATCCTCAATTCTGAATCCTGATTTCTTGCGAAGCACCTGCGAAGTCCTCGGAATGGGGATAACGAAGTGGAAGGGAAATCCTCCCACCTCCAATCTCAAACCTCCCCTGCCATTTGTATGAACAACTAAAATTTGGTATAGTAATATTAATCCAATTGTCCAATACCGTTGACGGCGATCATGAGAAAGGAATTCTCTGATGGCAACAATTAGCAAACCAGAGCTGGATTCAACGTTAATGGAATTAAACGCCATTGAGCGTCATTTGAGTCAACAGTTGGTGCATGTTCGCCATCAAACGGAACTGAACTGGCAGGATGCTCTCCAGGCAGACAAAGCCAGGCGTGCTGCGCTGAAAAAGCAGCAAAAACAGCTTCAACAGCAGGTGCTTGCAGATGAACTGGCGCGGTTTGAGCAGGAGCTGTCCAAACTGCGTGATCAACAGGCATCCGTATTGGCGTGTGCGCGTGAAAAGCTGGAGAGCCACCAGGCGGAATGGGTGGAACAATTACTGGCTTTGATCGTATCCACAGGTGAAGAGGAGGCGGCATGATCAGCCCGATGTTATTTGTACGCATCATTGGTCCCAAAACCATTTTACCGTCGACGGTTGCGAATTTGTACCGGCTGCAATGCCTGCACCTGACCGAGGTAAGCCAGGATCAATATTCCAGTGTGCGAAAATATCAGGTGCCCGCAGAATTAGTGGAGCAATCCAGCCGCGAGCGCAAACTCCTGGCAGAAGTGAACGGGTTATTGGAATTGTTCGACCTGCCCATTCCCGAATCGCGGATAGGCAACCAGAAGGATTATTCTCTGGATGAGATGGCTGAGTCTCTGGCTCAACTTTCGCAGCAGGTACGCAAGTTATTCGCGCATAAGCAAAAGCTGGCAGAAGAAGCAGACTTGCTACCCGTGTACGCCAGGAAGATCGAACAAATTCTGCCATATTTGCCAGCCACAGCTTCCTTGCACGGGTATGCCACCATCGGGTTATTTGTACGCCAGGGGCATGAGCATGTCAGCGATCTGATTCACCAGGAGATCAATAAGCTGACGGAGGGAGAAGTAGATTTTTCAGGGTTCAATCTGGACAAGGAGACCAGCGTGGTATTGGTGATCACCAAAGCCAGTTATATTGCCAGGATTGAAAATTGGCTACGGGATGAAAACATTCCGCAATTCGAATGGCCCGAGGAGATTGGTAGTGAACAACCAGCCACAGCCCTGGAGTTGGTTCGATCGCGTATCCAAAAGCTGCCAGCCCATCTTGTAGAGGTTGATGCAGCCCTGGAAGATATTAAACAATCCTATGCGCAGCAACTTTTAGACTGGCAGACTGAGCTGGCGCACCGGGTGGATATGTTTGCGATCTATGCTTTCATCGCTGAAACCGGCTCCCTGTTCGTCGTCCAGGGCTGGATCTCGCGAGATAAACACGACGAATTTGAAAGTGAATTGTTGGCAGGTTCTAATCAGCAACTGATTCTGGAATGGATGGAGACACCGGAAGCACTGCAGTCTGAGATCCCGGTGCAGATGGAAAATCGTCCAATTGCGCAACCATTTGAGCGACTGGTGCGCCTGTATGCAAATCCCCGGCATGATGATATTGACCCAAGCGGCTGGATGGCATTGTTTTTGCCGCTCTTTTTCGGTATGATCCTGGGAGATATTGCCTATGGGTTGGTATTATTTTTGGCAACCCTGCTTTTAGGGAAACGGATGCGTTCTGGCTTTATGGCGGATATCGTCAAAATCCTGCGCATGGGTAGTTTATGGGCGATCCTGTTCGGCTTCCTGTTTGGCGAGTTCCTGGGTACGCTTGGGCACAGTCTGGGGTTGCGTCCCATCTGGCTGGATCGGGTAGAAAAGGAAAGTTTAATGCCGTTGATGCTGGTGGCGATTGGTATTGGCGCGGCGCATATGACCCTTGGGTTGATCCTGGGCGTCTGGCAGGCATGGACGGTCAAACATCGCACCCACTTGCTGGAACGGGCAGGCATGCTGGTGGGGCTGATCGGTATCTTTTTTCTGGTGGCAGCTCTGGCTCAATTAATCCCGCAGGTGTTCACCATCCCGGCTGTTTCCGTGCTGGTCATCGGCATCGCAATGTTGGGGTATTCGATTGGCAAAGCCGGAATCATCGTGGGGCCAATTGAGTTTATTGGCGTGCTGGGCAACATCCTCTCGTACATTCGTATTGCAGCGGTGGGATTGGCATCTGTGTATCTGGCGAAGGTTGCCAATGACCTGGCAGGCTATTTTGGCAGTCTGGTGGTGGGGGTCATCGTTGCAGTTCTATTTCATGGGTTGAATCTGGTAATTGGGGCATTCAGCCCATCCATCCATAGTTTGCGTTTGATGTACGTGGAATTTTTCAGAAAATTCTACGAGGGTGGTGGCAAGACATATCATCCGTATGGATTAAAAGAAACAAAGGTTTGAAAGGAGGGCATTTTGGAAATCGCATTAACTGCTATTGGCGCTGGATTAGCGATCGGAATGACAGCCATTGCGACCAGTATTGTACAATCTAAAGTCGGCGCTGCCGGGGTTGGCGCGCTGGTGGAGAAACCGGAATTGATGGGTCCGATCATCATTCTGGTTGCCATCCCGGAAACGCTGGTAATCCTTGGTTTTGCGGTTGCAGCTATGATCCTGCTGGGATGAAGGCATGTCCAAAGAAGGTCTGATCGCAACACTGCAAGCGGAAACCAATCGGGAGATTGAGAAACAATTAACAGAAGTCGCTGTTCGCATCCAGAAATTGGATGAAAACTTTGATCGTGATCGGGATGAGCATCTGAAAAAAGCCAGGGCGCAGGGAAAGCAATTCGCCGAAAACGAGAAAGAGCGCTTGCTGGAAGCACAACAAACCCGGTTGGCGCATGATCGTCAGGATCTCTACTGGCAGGTATTGAATCAGATGACTGCTGCGGTTGAGGAGAAACTCGGTCATTTGCGCGAGCAGGAGTTTGTTTATCGCCCTTTGTTTGCACGCCTGTTGAAGGAAGCAATTGCACAGTTGCGCAAGAACAACCCATCCCTAGAGAAAATCGAGGTTCAAATCGATGACCGCGATAGCGCTCTGTTCGAATCATTGGATGGAGACTTGCAGATTGAACTACGCAAAGATCTTTCTTCTCAGGGTGGGATGATCGTGCATGATCGTGAAGGTGGGATGCTGATCGACAACCGCCTGGAAGCGCGCCTGAAGCGTGCCCGGGATGTGTTCATTCAGGAATGGTTGGCTGAGCTGGCGACTTTGTTCCAGGATGGGTCATGAGTGATTATTTGTATGGGAACACACGGCTGCGAGCCAGCAAATCAGCCCTTTTATCCCCGGCGGATTTGACCTCCCTCGCCAATAGCCCTTCTCTGGATGCCTATTACGACCGTCTGATGCGCACCCCCTACCGCAACGATGTGGAAATCGCACTGGCGCAATTCTCAGGGTTGGCGGTGCTCAGTCACCTGCTGCGTACCCACCAGGCAGAAACGATCAAAAAACTGCGTGGATTTTACGAAGGAAAGATCAAAGAGATGATCGAACGTTTCCTGTGGCGCTATGAGGTTCACAATATCAAGACCATATTACGAAGCCAGACAGTCCATGAAGATCCGGGACTGGTAAGCGCAACCCTGATTCCAACCGGTCTGGTGCCCTGGAGTGTATTATCCACGCTGATCAACGCGCAGGATGTACGTCAGGTGATCAACCGCGTCTCCAGTTTGGGATTGCCTTACGCACTCGCGCTGCGGGAAAATGGCACAGAAAATCAAACCTTGCTACAACTGGAAACACATCTGGAGCAATGGTATTTCGATTTTGCCAGGGACACAGGTCTGACAAAAACGCCAGGGTGGACTCTGTTTTCCTCGATGCTGGACATGGAAGCGGATTTTATCAATTTACTGCTGGCGATTCGATCAGTCAGTGCCATCCACACGGATCACAATCTGGTACTGGATCAGATGGTACCTCCCGGCAAGATTTCAACCCGTCAGTTAATGAAATTTATGGATGCTGCCACGCTGGATGAAGCTTTCGCGGGGTTACCCCATCACCCCTTCAAAATAGCTTTTCAAGAGGTCGAAGAGGAGTATGAACGCTTTGAAAACGTCAGCGATCTGGAAAAGCAATTGCGGCTTCTGCGTCTGAAGAGTTATCTGAAATGGTACCAGAACGATCCATTGGGAATCGGGGTTCCATTGGGATATCTGGCACTCAAACAAAACGAGCAGCGCAACCTTTCCTGGATTGGACGCTGCATACACTTTCGCCTGCCAGCGCAAACCATTCAAGATAACCTGGAGTTTCTGACATGAGTCAACTATTGGTGCTGACCGAACCCGCCCTGCAGAATGCCTATCTGCTGGCTGGCGCTGAAGTCCATGTCGCTGAAAATTCCTCGCAGGCAGAAGCAAAGTTGTTGCGCTGGATGGCACAGGATCTGAGCGCCTTGATCGCGATGGATCAGAAGCTTTATGATGGGTTGTCTGCTTCCGTCCTGCAGCGGGTGGAAACCTCGCACCTGTTGCTGGTGACCATTCCGGGAGCGCAGATATTTGACCGTCCGGAATACTGGCAACAACGCATCCAGGAAATGGTGCGCGAGGCGATTGGGGTGCATATCACCTTCAGGGAAAATCAATGAATGCTGAGAAATCCTTACCCGGTTTAATTACACGCATCAGCGGACCGGTGGTGAACGCCAAAAATCTGCCGGATGCGCGTTTGCATGATGTGGTATATGTGGGTCATGCCGGTCTGATTGGTGAGATCATCCAAATTCGTACTCATGAGGTGACCATCCAGGTATATGAGGAAACGGCAGGCATCCACCTGGGCGAACCGGTGGTGCACTCACGCGCACCGCTTATGGTTGAATTGGGACCCGGCTTACTGGGCGGGGTGTTCGATGGTCTGCAACGGCCTTTGAAGGAGTTGGCTGATATTCAGGGCAACTTTATCGAACGAGGGTCTTCCACACCGCGCCTTTCGGTGACCAAAAAATGGGGCTTCCAGCCAGCAGTGAAAGCTGGCGATGCAGTGACTGAGAATTCCGTGCTGGGTGTAGTTCGGGAGAATGAGCTATTTCTGCACCCGATCCTTGTGCCGCCAGGAAAAAGCGGAACGATCACAGAGATTCAAGCGGGAGCATTCAGCGTGGATCAGCCGATTGGTCGATTGCAAACTCAGTCTGATTCCGAAGCATTATATCTGCGTCAGCGCTGGCCGGTGCGCACCCCCAGGCCGGTTGCCAGGCGAGTATCATCCGAGGAGCAGTTGATTACCGGTACACGCAGCATTGATCTGCTGTTTCCCCTGGCGCGGGGTGGTTCCGCGGTGATACCAGGCGGATTTGGCACCGGAAAAACAGTGACGCAACAATCATTGGCGCGTTGGTCGGAAGTGGATGTGGTGGTCTATGTCGGCTGTGGGGAACGCGGAAATGAAATGGCAGAGGTGTTATCCGAATTTCCAACCATTCAGGATGTACGCAACAACCGGCCTTTAATGGAACGAACCGTGCTGATTGCCAACACTTCCAATATGCCCGTGGCTGCACGGGAAGCTTCGATTTACACCGGCATATCAATTGCAGAATATTTTCGTGCTATTGGGTGTGATGTACTGTTGCTGGTGGATTCCACCTCCCGCTGGGCCGAAGCACTGCGAGAGATTTCTGGACGATTGGAAGAAATCCCCGGCGAAGAAGGATTCCCGGCATATTTAGCCAGTCATCTGGCTGCTTTTTATGAGCGCAGCGGTTGCATTGCTTTGGATCAGGATTTACAGGAAATACGCAAAAAAGCATCTTCCTCTGTGACCATGGTGGGGGCTGTCTCTCCACCTGGTAGTGATTTCTCCGAACCGGTGACCCAAAATTCATTGCGCATCACCGGTACCTTTTGGTCACTGGATTATGATCTTTCTCGCCGGCGGCACTTTCCGGCCATCAACTGGCTGCAGAGCTACAGTCTCTATGATCTCCACAAATGGGAAGCTACAAATATTGGTTCTGATTTTCCGGAAATGGTTGTGCACACACGCCAATTGCTGCGCCAGGAAGCTGAATTGCAGGATATCGTACAGATTATTGGCACGGATACTCTCTCGGAAAAGGAACGGTTATTGTTGTGGGCAACCCGGATGATCCGCGAAGATTTACTGCAACAATCTTCTTTCGATCCGGTTGACCGGTTCAGCCCGATCCAAAAAAGTTATTGGATGATGAAAATTCTATTGGAGGCATATAGATTGGCAGAGAAAGCCCTGGAGCAGGGACTCTCTTATGAGGCAATCACCTCGATGCCGATCCACCAACAAATGGCAGCCATGAAATCAGTCCCCGCTGATGCGGCGGAGGAGAAACTGCAAAACTTGCTGGCGACCTTGCCAAAGGTGTTTCATGTGACCATGGAGGATGGATGAATACCAACCCCCCGGCTAATTTGAGCACAGCTTATTTATCCGATCTGGTTGAAATTCGGGGTCCGCTGTTAATTTTTAAATCTGTAGGCGAGGTGGCTTACCATGAACTGGTTGAAATCCATGATCCTGCCGGTGGTACACGTTTGGGCAGAGTGATCGCTGCCGATCAAACCTATTGTCTGGTGCAGGTCTTTGTTGGTACAGCCGGCCTGGATTTAAACCATACCCGTGTTCGATTCCTGGGCGAGACCGGTAAGCTGGGTGTCTCATTAGCCATGCTGGGGCGCATGTTCAATGGTATGGGGCTTCCCATTGATGGCAAAGCACCCATTTTAACCGATGATTTTCGTGATCTGAATGGGTTGCCGATTAACCCTGTGGTACGGGCAGAACCGGATGAATTTATCCAGACAGGAATTTCTGCCATAGATGGATTAAACACCCTGGCACGCGGCCAAAAATTACCAATTTTCACGGGTGCTGGTTTACCAGGAAATGAGTTAGCAGCACAGATTGCCATGCAATCCAATGTTCGTTCGCAAGATAGAAAAAAGAGCGAGCCGTTTGCGGTGGTATTTGCAGCCATGGGAATTACACATCGCGAAGCCGATTTTTATATACGGCAATTTGAAGCGGTAGGTTCGCTGGCTCGCAGCGTGATCTTCTTAAATCTTGCCAATGACCCTACCATTGAACGACTGCTGACACCTCGCTTGGCTCTGACCACGGCAGAGTATCTGGCTTTCACGCATCATCGGCACGTGCTGGTGATCCTGACGGATATGACCAACTATTGCGAAGCGCTGCGTGAGGTCTCCATCGCACGGGAAGAATTGCCGGGACGCAGGGGATTTCCTGGCAATATGTACTCCGAGTTAGCCAGCCTGTATGAACGCGCCGGCCGCATAAATGGTCAAGACGGATCCGTCACCCAGTTGATCCTGTTGACCATGCCGGATGACGATATCACGCACCCCATTGCAGACCTGACCGGTTATATCACCGAAGGACAGATTGTACTATCACGCGCTCTGCACCAAAAAGGCATTTATCCACCGATTGATGTATTACCATCTTTATCTCGCTTGATGAACGCTGCCATTGGTGAAGGAAAAACCAGGTCCGATCACCGTGTACTGGCTGACCAGTTGTACTCTCTGTATGCTCAGGGAAATGATTTGCGTCAATTGGTTGCCATCGTGGGAGAAGGAGCACTCAGTAAAGAAGAAAGTCAGGTGCTGGCATTTGCCAATGAATTTGAACATCTGTTTATCCACCAACATCAGACCAGCCGAACAGTGGAAGATACGCTCAACCTGGCCTGGTCTTTGCTGGGTATGGTTCCCCAATCGATGTTGAAGAGAATCCCTGAAGCTTACCTGAATCAGTACCTTCCGGCGGAATAAGATGGCAAATATCCCGATCACCCGGCAATCTTACCTGATCCGCACCAAGAAAATCGTCCTGGCGGAGCAAGCTGCCCGGTTGCTGGAACAAAAACAAAGCGTATTATTGCTGGAAATTCGAAAATCTGCTGATCAATTTCTGGCTGAAACAACCTCCCTGGCACAATTTTGCACACGCACCCGTTACGCTGTGAGCCATGCAGAAGCTGTATTGGGAGAAGAAGTGCTCCGCTCCATTGCCATTTCTGGAAAACGCTCTCTCCCGATTGAAATCAGCAGCGATACCATCATGGGTATTCGTATCCCTAATATTTACCTGTCTCCGTCTGCCGCTGATTTTCCAAGAACGTACGCTTTATCAAACACTTCCATGCTGGTCGATGAAGTGGTGACCTCTGCCCGAGCAGAAATCCATGCTCTGGTTCGGTTGGCAAACCGGGAGTTGCGTCTAAAACGCTTAATGGAGGAATATCAGCGCACATTTCGACGGCTGAAAACAATCGAAAATCGCATCATCCCGCGTTTAAAACGTGAAATTGCCTGGATCCAGCTCAATCTGGAAGAACGAGAGCGAACAGATTTTTACCGCTTGAAACGCATCAAGAATCGCCAACCATCGCGAAGTGCAATGTGATATTGGTTTTTCATAGTTTTTTATGCTCTTCGTCAAATCAGGCAGCCTGACAGGTTTAGTTAGCCTCTTTTCTATGGACAAACCTCCGTATTCGGCATACAATCAAATCATCACGAATGAAGAGGGAAGAACATGCAACCGAGAATTGATGAACTGATTCGCCTGGCAAAGGGCGCTGGCAAGATCCTGAAGGACGGTTTTGGCAAACAGCACGATATTAAGATGAAGGGGGTAATCGACCTGGTGACCGAGGTGGACAAGCAGGCCGAAGATTACCTGATCACCAAGATCCGCAACATGCACCCGGGCGATATGATTACCGGGGAAGAGAGTGGAACTCATAATGGCAGCAGCAAAGCCGGTCAATGGCTGGTGGATCCGTTGGATGGGACGCTGAATTATGCACACGGCATCCCGATCTTCTCGGTTTCAATTGCGTATGCCCTGAATGGCAAGGTGCAACTGGGTGTGGTCTATGATCCGATGCAGGATGAGTGCTTCAGTGCGGTGCGTGGGCAGGGTGCTTTCCTGAATGAACGCCGTTTGCAAGTCTCAGGTGTGCAGGAGATGGTAGGCGCGATGCTGTGCACCGGATTTCCATACGATGTACATACCACCCAGGAGAATAACCTGAATTACTTTGCCGGGTTCATGCGCCAGGCACAGGCAATCCGCCGCTTGGGATCCGCGGCACTGGATCTGTGCTATGTGGCAGCCGGGCGTCTGGATGGATTCTGGGAGTTGCAGTTGAACGCCTGGGACATTGCAGCCGGGATGTTGCTGGTTGAAGAGGCAGGCGGCGTTGTGACGGATATGGCCGGCAAGCCGATCGAGCTGGTGCCGCCGTATAGCATCGTAGCCTCGACGCCGGCGTTGCATCCGCAGATGATGGGGATAATTGCTAGCTCGTAGCTGGTAGCTGGTAGCTCGTAGCTGACGGCTGATGGCTGAAAGCATAAGATTGGACCCTTTCAACTCGCCTTTCAACTTTCAGCTATATTTCTAAAATGGCTTTTTCCCGGATTTCTTGCCGGCTTTTGACACACTGAAGCGGTTGTCTTCCAAAGGATCCATCACAAAATGAGGAGGATTCCCCATCGGCCAGGGTGCCATACCCTGATGTCGTAGCCATTTACCAATCTCTGCACTCAACAACTCACGACATGCTTCACTCCAGAATGCTTCTTTGTTGATATTCACTTCGAAGGGTTCTTCCCCTTCCAGTTCCAGCACAATCACATCCCACTCTGGTTTGAAATGTAAATCTCTATCTGCAACCGATACTTTAAAACCATAGCCAGATCCATTGCGGCTATGAGCGCCATTATTCCATGCTGTTACGATCATGTTTACCTCCTGGGCAGGAATCATTTCCTTTTCCGTGTGATTTTATCTTTATTGTACATCATCATCAGCAACCTAACTTAATCCATGTATGAAGCCACTTGCCATACACAAAGCATTCTTTTAATGAACTGTTACCCTCCCCCAGCAAGTTCCTGGGGGATTAATTCGTCTAGTGGCAAATCTCCATAGATAAATTGTAAGGCTTTTTGAATTAAAATCTCCTCTTTTTTCTTCAATACCACCGCCTGTTGAGATTGTTGGATCAGCAACCCGGGTGGTTTTGTTCAGGGGGTCACTCCTGATAACCTGCTTGTATCGGAACCACGACCACCCAATCCCAGATTAGCTGATGCAATCAAGCGAATTGGATTAGTAGAACGAGTTGGACGCGGGGTGGGGATTATCTATGCCGGCCAACTCAGAAATGGCAGAATCCCTCCCGATTATTCGACCAGCACAGTTGCTGGCGTAAACGTCATTTTACCTGGGGGACCGGCTGATTTGAAGTTTGTTGAATTATTAGTTACGGAAGAAAACCGCCAGCAGCGGACTTTCAGTGTAAGCGGGTTGCTCATCCTGGCACATCTCTAGCGTGAACGCCAGGTGGAACCCGAGGCCATTACAAAATTAATTCAGCACGGAGTGGCGTAGGGTGGATTGGTAATCCACCTTACTATCAGCCATTTCTCGGTTGAAACAGCTGGGACTTTTGATATGGATGCTGAATTAAAAATCTACATTTCCGGAAACATGACACCTTTTGTCCGTGAATTTAAACGTGGTCAAGACATCAAAGGTGTGCAACAATGGCTGGCATTTTATGTGCTACGGTAGATAAAACATCACGATTGATTAGTGCCTGTGTTAAATCCACGGTTGTAAAAATCGTATCCTTGCCTCTGCAGGCTATGTAGTAATCCACCATCGCTCCTCCCCGGTGTTTCTTTCGCCCAAAGCTCAAATCTCAACCCTCATGGCTAAAAACCGAACTATGATTTTTGTGATTTTTTGATGGACTATGATGGAGATATTCGCTCATTCGTTTAAAATTCGTTGACGGCTTCTTCCCCGAATCTCCGGCTTCTTCCTAATAGAATTTCACCTCATTTTCCCCTATAATCAACATAATTACACATGCTTAATTGGGAAAAATCATCATCCACCACCAGGAGGGACAGCATGCCACTCTACAAACTCGACGAGGGAAAAACCATCCAGATCAAACCCGGCACATTTCCTCTGGAGCGCCACCTCCAGCGACTCTTCGAACAGAATCTGGAGGATTTATTGGGTGTGCGTTTCATCGCATCCGAAGTGACCACCGGGGACCGCCAGCGGGGTCGTATCGACACGCTGGGGATCGATCAGGATGGCAACCCGACCATCATCGAATACAAAAAATCTGCCAAAGATAATGTCATCAACCAGGGACTCTTCTACCTGGATTGGCTGGTCGATCATAAAGGCGATTTCACACTCCTGGCGCAAAAAAACCTGAAAAGAGATGTGTTCATCGATTGGTCAAACCCACGTCTGATCTTAATTGCGGAGAGTTTCTCGGAGTACGATAAATACGCCATCAACCGCATGGGTGCGAATATCTCCCTGTGGGTCTATCGACTCTACGGGAAAGATCTGCTCTACCTGGATGAAATGATCACCACCAATACCATATCCGAAAAGAAGACCAGTTTAGAGCGAGTCAGGATACAAAAGCCGGATGGAGAAGAACAGGAGGTGCACACAGTCGAATCCCATCTGCAGGGAAAACCGCAAAGTGTGGTCGATATATTTGAAAGTCTGAGAACCCGCATTTTCCAGCTCAACACCGATGAGACCCTGACCGAAAAAGCTACCAAAAACTACATCGCCTTCCGGCATGGCAAGAATTTTTGCGAGGTCTGGGTGCAAGCCAGCAAACTGAAAATCTGGGTCGATATGCCCCCTGACGAAGTGAATGATCCCTTTCACATCACCCGGAATGTCTCCAAAGTTGGGCACTGGGGCACCGGTGATCTGGAAGTCACCCTGGAGGATGAAACCCAGTTGGATCAGGTGATGAATGTGATTGAACAGGCGTATCGAATGACCGTGTAGGTAAATATTTTTTTATTACTCATAACGCTCAGATAATCATCTTACACATAATGTTTATTCAAGAGATAATTTCGCTCTTGACAATATTTATTAATTGTATATACTGTATATATATCATTTTCACGAGAATTTTTCTCTTAAGAGGTATAAAATGTTAATACGGTTCCGGGTCAGCAATTTTCTGTCATTTAATGACGAGGTAGAACTATCGATGATTGCAGGTTCTTCTCTCAATTTACAAGATCATATTATAAAAACTGGTAAATCCGGTATTGACTTACTCCGATGTGCAGCGGTATATGGCGCTAATGCTTCAGGAAAATCTAACTTAATCAAAGCTGCAGAGTTTGCCAGAGATTTTATTCTTGATGGTGTCAAACGGAACGAAAAAATTTCAATCAAACCATTTAAATTAATTACTGATTCACATAAGAAGCCCAGTAAATTTGAATTTGAAATTAATATTTCCGGAAATTGTTACTTATATGGATTTGAAATAACTCCCTCACAAGTCAATTCTGAATGGTTATATGAAATAAAGAAATCAACTGAAAAAATGTTGTTTGAACGCAATACAGATACAAACAATAAGGTTAAGGTACAAATCGGGTTAAGAATAAAAACAAAATCTGAACAAGAATACCTTCAAAAGTTTTCTGAAGGTACGAGAAATAATCAGTTATTTTTAATGAAATGTTTTGAAGATGATAGTGTTCACTATTTTGATAAAATAGTTGAGTGGTTTAAAGAATTAGAGTTTGTTTTTCCATCAACAAAATATAAACTCTTTCCAATTGACGTCGCTAAAGGATCAAAAATATTAAAAGAGATTACTCATTATCTTCATAAATTTGATACTGGTGTTTGTCAACTTGAAACAAAAAAATTTAATCCTAAGGATGTAGTTCCAAGCGAAATTATTGAAGATCTTGATACGATAGATGTTGGAAATGAAGTAATTGTCAATACACCAGGAGGTGAGTTTTATTTAGTACAAAAAGAAAATGAAGAAAGCTCAACAAAATGGTTAAAGATTGTTTTCATTCATCAAGTTGATGGGTGTGATTCCAAAATAGCTTTTGATATGACAGAAGAATCTGATGGAACCTTACGACTGATTGATTTAATTCCAATGCTAATTTTTGAAAATAAAACAATATTTGTCGACGAAATCGATAGAAGTATTCACCCGGCATTAATATACAAATTTATTGAATTGTTTTTAACCAATAATAAAAGCTCTCAAATAATATTCACTACCCACGAAGATCATCTTCTTGATCAGAATTTATTAAGAAGGGATGAAGTGTGGTTTGTTGAAAAAGATAAAAATGGGGTTACCTCCTTGTATTCTCTTGAAGAATTTGCGCCTAGAAAAGATCTAGATATCCAAAAAGGGTATTTACACGGTCGCTTTGGAGCCATTCCATTTTTAGGTGACTGTAATTTGCTCGAGGATAAATAATGTCACCAAAAAGGTCTATTCCGCCAAGAATTCGCCGCACGCCTGAGCATGTTCGTGATTCTTCTCTCATCATTATTGCCACCGAAGGTAAAGAAACGGAGAAGCAGTATTTCGATGGGTTAAAATCCTTTTTTAAAAATAAGAAAGTAAATATTTTAATACTCCCGAATATCGATAACGAATCCAGTCCGGAACAGGTCATGGAGGTAATTGATAATTTTCTGAAAGATTTTAAAATTGAAGAACAAGATCAATGTTGGTTGGTCATTGACGTAGACCGTTGGAAAACCGAGATGCTTTCCGATGTGGCGGGTCTATGTTCGCAAAAGAATATTTCGCTAGCGGTTAGCAATCCTTGTTTTGAATTTTGGCTATTATTACATGTAGCAGATATTAATAATTATTCAAATGACCAAAAGAAATTAATGTTGTTAAACAGAAAAGATGGTACAAGACGTACTTGGCTGAGAAGAGAATTGGTAAAAATATTAGGTAGTTTCAATAACAGTAACCTTAGATTTGATCAATTTTCACCCGGTATCGAACAAGCAATCTCACAGGCTGAAAGATTAGATATTCACTTTAACCATCGTTGGCCAAATGAATTGGGTTCGAGAGTGTATCGATTAGTCAAGATAATTATGAGTTATTCCTCAAATGGATGAATTTGTTTTTGAAGATAATAATAACAATGATATCAATCCTGAAGATGTGGAAAAGGAATTTGATAAAGCCATTGATCATATTTCTGAAGCACATCAATTATTTATTGATAGTTCTCAATTTACTGGTTATTTAAAAGAAGTAATAACTGCTTATAAACCGATTTATAAACAATATGCAGAAATATCAGAGAATTATCCAGAATTGAGGCAATATACTATAAGTGGAATTCAATTGATAAACTCAATAGGGGATAGCTTCCAGAACATTTCTAATTTGCTTTATCCTATAGAAAATCAATTGTCAGCATTAAGTGCAAGTAGTGATATCTTTATAAACACTTCTGGTTCCATTTTGGCTGAGGTGCAATACCTGACACCTGATTTAACTTTGAATTTTTCACCCATTACTTATGACCCACCCCCAAGATTCCTACCTAATGAAAATGAAATTGAACAAAAGCTTTCGAAATATGATCCAGTACTAGCGAATACTTACAAAGAATTAGGACAAGTATATTACGCAACGAATGCAGATCCTAGAAGACCTGCTTTAGTCTTAATGCGGCAAGTGTATGATCATTTCTTTTCGATACTTGCTCCAGATGAAAAGGTAAGGGATTCAGCATTTTTTATACCTAAAAAAAAACCAGAGAAAGCTGATAAAATCTTTCGTCGAGAAAGATTGAATTATGTTGTTGAAACTTACATAAAAGATCTTGGGGTGAAAGATATTTTATTTAATTCATTTCAAGAAATGTTAGACACGTATGATTTGTTAAATAAACACCATTCAAGAGGAATTTTATCAATTGATGAGGCCCGAAGAGCATTAAAATCAATGAAAAGCTTCATTGAATTATGGATTAATGCAACAAACTAGGGAAATTTTGTTGTGTAGCCCACATCAATCAGCCATATCTACCACATTTGGAATAAGATATTTTTTTGTTACTTCCATCAATTTATCACAATTATTTCCTCTTGCTACCAAAGGTTCTAAATATAATTCGCCGCCTGCAATAGAGATACTTACTGAAAGCATTGCTTCATCACCAGGATCTTCAAAATTATATTTTGTGGGAATAATTTTTAAATATGTAATAGCTTTTGTTAATGGCACGATATGAAATTCCGGATTATTGAGAATATTTAAAATAAAAATTAGATGATTCTCACTAATTAATAAAAGTTGATTGTATTCAGCCCCATTAGGTTTTTGACTTATGAAAATATCAATAAGATCCTTATCATAAAATCTAGGTATAGCTAATATATGTTGGCTTATATATTTGCTTATTGTAGTAGGCAATCGTATAAAATCAAAATATTCAATAAACCCGCTCTTCATTATTCCTCCGAATTCCTATTTTTATCAATAATTTGCATGATCATACCTTCTGCATAGTGAAGTATATGTGCCAAATAAACTGTGGAAAATTTATCATCTTTGTAGTTCCAAGCCCAATCAAGATCAGAACCACGTTTAATTCTAGCTTTTTCATACTCGGTGTGTAATAATCCTCGCATTAAATCTTGCATTTGGGTAGTAATTTGCAATTCCACAGATATATTTATTGGTTTATCATTTCCAGTCTTTTGATCCGTTATGTTGAATTCTAAATTCTCAAAATATGAATTTATCGCGTAATAGCCTTCCATTCTAGCTTCATAACTAGGTGGAAATTTAGGTGCAAATTTTACTTCATATTTATTACAAACTTGTTGAATTTCATTCGTTAAATAATTCATCCCTTCCAAATAGTTAACTACAATCTTGGTTCGTATAATATCATTTATTCTTGAAAACCAATTTTCTGGGGTTACCCAACCAACATTTGGTGGGTTAGGCCAATTTTTATTGTTGATTACATTTTTTCTATAGGTTTTTTCAATCAATGATGGAAAACTTTTGATTAATAGTTCAGGTTTATAAGAACGATTTGAAAATAAGTATTGTTTCTCAACTAAAAAGTATTCATCATAATAATTAGGCAAATTACCAACAAGAGTTTTCCAAAATTCAAGGTTTGAGAAACTTTCTTCAATTAATTTACTTTCTCGTTCGAAATGCAATTTGTAAGCTCCTAGATTCCTTATTTTAAAAGTATGGTTCATCCATTGTTTATATTCTTCAAATGATGGAATCTTATTAATTGCCATTTTATTATCCGTAATCTAATATTTCTAATATATCTACTATACTTCCCAAATTCGATCTATAACATTATTAATTTTCTTTTCGTATAACGCAATTAATTTTTTATTAGCATCTACTATTTCTTTTTCCTCATTAATTTTCAATAAGGTTTCTTTTTGTTCAATTATTGAGGGTAAAGGAATATCTAAAATATTTAATTCCTCACGGTTAAAAAGACCATTTACATTTTGTCTCATAAATTGCATGTATTTTTCCTCTTTCCGATAGTTATTTAGTAAGTACCATAACCACTCTGGATCTAGAAAATCTTTATTTACTCTTATACCTAAAAGAAAAGAAGCAAAAACATACTCCCCTTCCAAATCAAAATAACCTGTTTTTCCTACCAGCTTTTTACTACCATTTCGCCAATTAAATAAAAGATCACCTTTTTTTAAGAAATTTGGTTTTTTATTTTTGGGGATACTTATTTTTCTAATTCCATCAAGAGTTATTGAACCATCTTCTTTAATATTATTAATAGAGATTATTGGAATACCATTTTCATTTACACATTCAGGAATCGATAATGTAAGTCCACTTATATAACTAATAAATTCGCCAAGGTTCACCAACTTAATATCATCTCTAATTTCTAAATTCGGCTTCCAGTTCTCGACCACCATACGCGCACCGTCGATGATGCGCTGGTAGCCTTCGATCTCTGCCACAATCTCGCGCTGGACTTCCAGAGGGGGTAGGGGAATTACCTGTTCACTTACAAATGATTTTTTCATTGATGGAGGTTGGCTATCACTAGCCCAATCTGATAAATTAATTTGTTGCAATACATAAAATAGAAAAGCTGAGTCGACAATTCCACCAGGCATGAAACCCATTACATTATTGTCAAACAAACTTGGTTTTGTTAGGATTCTTTTTTTGTTAGTCGCGATTGCCGCACCAATTTTAGGAAATATAATCGTTCCAGGTGGGCAAATGCGACCTTTGAGGAATTTAGCGATATTCTCTGAAACAGAATTATTCCATGATTTGATAAAAATCTCATTTCCAAGGATATTCATATCACTTACCTTTAAAAATGGAATGACTTCATCAGATAAACCTTGTTGATCTAATGGAAAACCGACCCCGCTAACTATTTCACAAATATCTCCTAATTTGACTAAAGGAATCTTACCATTCTGTTTCTTTGTTTCTCTATATCTCTCCCCCGTCAAGTTATATTCCCCGTTTTCCGCCACTTTCGATTTTTCCACCAGCAAGGCTGAGACGCCTGCATAGGGATCCATGTCAAAGCCTTCTCCCCCCTTTTCCACCACCGCCTGCTGCCAGGCTTGCATCAGAGCCTGGGCTGCTGGCAGGTCGTTTTTATCGATCGGACGGCGTTGCGCTCCCAGGTCAAAGCCATCGTTCTCCACTTTCACAAATAGAATCTGGTTGGTTTTCCGCGCCAGCACTTTATCCATAAACAGGATGGAGGTCTTAACGCCGGAGTACGGTTGGAAGACACCGGATGGCAATGAAACCACCGCCCACAGGTAGTTCTTTTCCACCAGGTATTTACGTAATTCTTTATACGCCGTCCCGGACTGGAAGATGATGCCCTCCGGCACGATGATGGCCGCCCGGCCACTGGCGGTCAGGTGCTCGGCCATGTAATCCACAAACAACACCTCACTGCGTTTGGACTGCACCGAGAATTTCTTGTGTGGTCGAATACCGCCTTTCGGGCTCATGAAGGGTGGGTTAGCCAGAATCACATCCGCATATTCATGCCAGCGTTCCTCGCTGGTCAGGGTGTCGTATTCATGGATCCGGGGATTGGTGAAACCATGCAGGTACATGTTCACCAGTGAGAGCCGCACCATATCCGGTGAGATATCATAGCCGCTGAAGTTATTGACCATGCGGGCACGGTCCTGAACGTTCAGTAAATCGCCGGGCACTTTCTCGGTGTTGCTCTGGCGAATAAATTTATAGGCGGAGATCAAAAATCCAGCGGTACCACAGGCCGGATCAAGGATGGTTTCGTGTTTTTTGGGTGCCACCACCGCCACCATGAACTCGATGATGTGGCGTGGGGTGCGGAATTGCCCGGCATCCCCCTGCGATCCCAGCACCGAAAGCAGATATTCGAAGGCATCCCCCAGCTTTTCGGAGTGGTCATAGTGAAACTCGTTGATCGTCTTCAGGAATAACTTCAAGGTTTCCGGGTCGCGATAGGGCAGGTAGGCGTTCTTGAAGATCTGGCGGAAGAGCGGCTCGATATGCGGGTTTTCACTCATACGCGTGATGGCTTCCGAATACAGGGCCAGCATCTCAAATCCCCCCAGATGCGGGTCGAACATCTTCGTCCAGCCGTATTTTTCATATTCGCCCACAAAGAAACTGGCTTTACCGTCCATGGCAAGCGCTTCCTGATCCATGTCATCCATGAATTTGTAAGTTAAAGCGATGGTGATCTGCTCCACCTGGCTTTTCGGGTCAGGCACTTTGCCAACCAGAATATCGCGGGCTGTATTGATGCGTTGTTTGGTTTCGTTATCGAGCATGCTTGCACCTCTGGGTTGATTTGCGATTTACAGGAACTGGTTTAGGGGCACATTGTCCTTGATATACTCCGGGATCAATGCGCGCAGGTCGGGGCTGATCTTGCGGAAGGCGTCTCCGTGTGGGTTGAGATTGAGTCGCGCGAATTGTTTGCTGTTAACAATATCACGGAAATCCGAATCCAGGATGTAGGCTTTGAACACCCGCCGGGCATCCTGCCACAAGGATTCTTCCGGCAGGTAGCGGCTGTCGAACTTATCGAATTCCTCATCCAGCAATTCCTCTTTGGTCTTGATGTAAGGAATCAATCCAAACAGGTACTCCAACAATTCTTTTAATGGCACGCGCCGGTCGGTGTTGACCGATTTTCTTAATTTCTCCAGGCTATAAAATTCTTTGGGCTGGTTCAAATGGTGCTTTTCGACATAATCGGCAGCGGCTTCAAAAGCCCCGGCTTTGACCTTTTCCAGCACCGCGGGATCCTGCGTTACCTGATCGGCAAATTTCTGGAAGTACATGCGGTCAATCTTCATGCCATTCGGGCCGATTTCTTCGATTTCAAATGTGCTCAATCGATCCACCCGGGTGCTGTCATAATCTGTATATACGTGACCGCCATCCGGGGTCACATCAATCACCGGCAAAGATGGCTCCGGTGGCAGTTTTAATATCTGATCATAATTGTATTTTTCTTCGAAGTACTCGCAATTGGCAAAGAAATCGAACAGTTTGAAGTGCTGCTTGGAGATTTTTCCCAGTTCGGCTTTCCAGGCCGGATCGCTGACTTCCCTCACAAAGTCATAGGTACGTGTGCCGCGTCCTTTGATCTGAATAAAATCGGTCGGGGAAAAGATCGGTCGCATCAGGCATAGATTCAGAATGTCCTGGCAATCATAGCCGGTGGTCATCATACCCACGGTCACCGCCACACGGGTTTTGCCGGTGCGGTATTCCGGGTGGAAGTTGCCATAGCCATTTAACTTGTTGCTGGCAAAATTGAGTGTCATCTGCTGCGCACCCTGGATCAACGAAGTGACCTGCACTGCAAAGTCTGAGTTGTATCGGCCGGGGAAGAGTTGGTGCGCCATCTCGTTCAAAATCTGGGCGATTTTAGCGGCATGGTTCTGGCTGACACAGAAGACGATACTCTTGCCAATCTCACCGCTGATCGGGTCACGCAGGGCATGTTCCAGAAAGGTCTTGCAGAACACAGCATTAGTAAGATCGGAAAAGAAGCGCTTCTCAAAGTCGCGCTGCACAAAAATCTCGGTTTGCTCTTCGCCTTCCTCGGTCTCCACCACCACCGAATAGCCTTCGTCCGAGAGCAACTGGGTGGTGATCTCCGTGCGCGCATCCACCACCAGCGGGTTGATCAGATAGCCATCCTTGACCCCATCAATCAACGAGTAACGATAGGTCGGGATGCCATTCTCGCAGCCGAAGGTCTGGTAGGTGTCCAACAAAGCGCGGCGTTCGAATTCACGTACATCCATGGGATTGTGCGGATTGCCTGCCCGATCCAGATTCTTCAAATAATCCTTTGGGGTGGCGGTCAGTCCTAATTTATAGCCCATGAAATACTCAAAAACCGCCCGCGCGTTCCCACCAATGCTGCGGTGGGCTTCATCCGAGATCACCAGGTCGAAATCGGCGGGGCTGAATTCGCGTTTGTAGCGGTTGTTGGAGAGGAAAGTCTGCACGGTTGAGATCACAATCTCCGCCTTACGCCAGTCATCCCGGTTTTGCTTGTATATCACGGTCTGGTAATCCGGTTTAAGGTATTGTGTAAAAGCTTTCCAGGCCTGATCTTCCAACTCCAGCCGGTCCACCAGGAAAAGCACCCGGCGGGCATTGCTGGTGCGCAGAAAGAGCTTGATGATGGCTGCCGAAACCAGCGTTTTACCGGTGCCGGTTGCCATCTCAAACAGAAAGCGGTCTTTCCCTTCTCGCACGGCTTCCTGTACCGCCTGGACCGCTTTCAACTGGTAAGGTCGCAAAAAGCGCAGGTTATTATTCTGAATGAAATCCACACGCGTCATTTCATTCTGCCAGGCAGGGTCGCGTTCATAATCCGGTCTGCTGGTCAGGACGATATAATCCTCCCTCACCAGCTCATGCACCAATGCGTTCGGGTTGGGCTGGAACACCTGAAAACCCTGCAGTTCCTCCTGCCGGGGAAATACTGTAATGCGTTTGGGATTGCCATATTGAATATCCCACAGGTAATGTGTGTTGCCATTCGAAAGGATGACAAAGCGGCAATTCTGCGCACGCGCATAGGTACGCGCCTGCTCCTTGCCGATCAATGGATTCTTATCCTCGGCTTTGGCTTCCAGCACCACAAAAGGGTAGCCATTGGCATCCAGCAGCAGGAAATCAATATAACCGTCAGCGGTCTTCTCAAAATCCTCCCCCAGATCATCCAGAGCCCTGGTTGTGATCTTGACATGATTCTCCAGCAGCACATTGGCCTTGCCGTGTTTATTATCCAACAAACGCCAGCCGGCTTCCTCTAATAATTGATTGATCTTGATGCGTGCTTTCGCTTCTTTTTCCAATTTCAATTCCCCCGATGGTACTGGGCTGTTTGTAGTATATAAGATTTTGAGAAATTTAACAAGTGATCTCTATCTGCAACCGATACTTTAAAACCATAGCCAGATCCATTGCGGCTATGAGCGCCATTATTCCATGCTGTTACGATCATGTTTCCTCCTGGGCAACAAGATCAAATGCCTTTTTCGTTTATTTCCATTTTTTATTGTACAACATCACAGGATCGTGTGGAGCATTTGATATCAGGTTTCTGGTCTTTGACCGGATGGATTGAGCGGGATAGTTCGTTGAGAAGCAGGGGCAATCGGAAGGGTACCCTGAAAAACGGGGATGACCGCAAGAATACGTAGAGCGACCGCAAGGGTGCGTAGGGCGACCACAAGGGTGCGTAGGGTGACCGCAAGGGTGCGTAGGGCGACCGCAAGAGTGCGTAGGGCGACCGCAAGGGTGCGTAGGGCGACCGCAAGGGTGCGTAGGGCGACCGCAAGGGTGTGTAGGGCGACCGCAAGGGTGCGTAGGGCGACCGCAAGGGTGCGTAGGGCGACCGCAAGGGTGCGTAGGGCGACCGCAAGGGTGCGTAGGGCGACCGCAAGGGTGCGTAGG
>Ga0068713_1002079_pt1 | contig 22077 bp, 18 predicted proteins | sample MTBAKSrepl2MetaG_FD_62223 | JGI IMG/M metagenome (GOLD analysis project Ga0068713, IMG submission 62223) | Enrichment culture microbial communities om Arthur Kill intertidal strait, New Jersey, USA, that are MTBE-degrading - MTBE-AKS2 (Arthur... | ecosystem: Environmental > Aquatic > Marine >...
AGACCGGTCCAAACTTCGGCTTCCGGCCGAAATCTTTGTCGGTCATCGGCTCGAAATCCTCGGAATAGGTGCGCTATTCCTGCGGCTTCGATCCTCGACCTCCTCGATTTCGTCTCGGCATCCTGTGTTTGGCCTCGGTCTCGGAAGCCAAAAAAGGGTTCCCCCAATCTATCCCGGTCTTCCGGCTCATTCGCTGGAATCGCCGATGCCCAGGGCGCGGATTTTTTTGTGCAGGCTGGTGCGGTCCAGGCCGATGGCCTCGGCCGTCTGGGTGACATTACCCCCGTGTTCGGCCAGCTTGGCCCGGATGTAGGCCCGTTCGACCTCGGCCCGGGCTTCCTTGAGGGACGGCGCGTCCAGGACGTCGGCCAACCCCGACGGCGGGCCGGTTGCGGCCGGAGCCCGGTCCAGGTCCACGGATTCGATGACCCGGCCGGGCGTCATGATGACCAGGCGCTCGATGACGTTTTTGAGTTCGCGCACGTTGCCGGGCCAGTCCCGGGCGGTCAAGGCGGCCAGGGCCTCGGGGCTGGTGGTCTTGGGCTCGACGTTGTTTTCCGCGGAGAACTCGGCCAGGAACTCGTCCACCAGGAGCGGGATGTCCTCCCGGCGGTCCTGGAGCCTGGGGACGTGCAAGGGGATGACGTTGAGCCGGTAGAAGAGGTCCTCGCGGAAGGCGCCCCGGGCGATCTCCTCTTCGAGATTCTTGTTCGTGGCCGCGATAACGCGGACGTCCACGGAGAACGTTTTGCTGCCGCCCACGCGTTGAAGCTGCTGCTCCTGGAGGATGCGCAGAATCTTGGACTGGGTCTTGAGGCTCATGTCCCCGATCTCGTCGAGGAAGAGCGTGCCGCCGTCGGCCAGTTCGAAGCGGCCGCGCTTGCTTCGGTCCGCGCCGGTGAAGGCCCCTTTTTCATGGCCGAAGAGTTCGCTTTCGATCAGCTCCTCGGGAATGGCCGCGCAGTTGACCTCGACCATGGGCCGGTCCGCGCGTCGGCTGAAGCGGTGGATGGTGCGGGCCACCAGCTCCTTGCCCGTGCCGTTGTCTCCGGTGATGAGGACCGAGGCATTGGACGGCGCCACCTGGCGGATTTGCTGTATAAGGGCCAGTATGGGCGGGCTTTGGCCGGTCAGGCTCTGCCGCTTGGCCGCCTGCCGCTTGAGCAGACGGACCTCCTCGGCCAGGCGGTGGTAGCTGAGGCAGTGGTTGATGACCAGCAGAATCTTGTCGTAGGACAGCGGCTTTTCGATGTAGTCGTAGGCTCCCAGCTTGGTGGCCCGGACCGCGGTTTCGATGTTACCGTGGCCCGAGATCATGACCACCGGGAGATAGGGATAGTCCCGTTGCAGCTTTTCGAGGATTTCCAGGCCCTGCTCCGAGCCGTCCATCCAGATGTCCAGCAGCACCAGGTTCGGGACCCGGTCCTCCACCAGGGCCAGGGCCTCGGGGCCGTTTTTGGCCAGGGAGACCTGAAAGCCCTCGTCGTTCAGCACGCCTTCCAAGGACTGGCGGATGTCCTGCTCGTCGTCCACCACCAGTATGTGTTTCTCCATGGGCCTTCCTTCAGGTTCTTATGGGCAGTTCGATGGTGAATTTCGTACCCCGGGGCGGGTTGTCGTGAACCCGAACGTAGCCGTTGTGATCGGCCACGATGGTGCTGACAATGGCCAGCCCCAGGCCGGTGCCCGAGCGCTTGGTCGAAAAGTACGGATCGAAGAGACGCTCCCGGTCCTCGGGTTTGATGCCCGGACCGTTGTCGGCCACCTCCAGTCGGGCGATGCTCAAGGTCGGGTCGTAATCCAGGCGGATGTCGATTTGTCCGTCGCCGCCCACCGCGGCCAGGGCGTTTTCCAGCAGGTTGATGAGCACCCGCTTCATCTGTTCGCGGTCCAGGGCAAAGGCGGGCAGGTCCGGGTTGACCACGAAACGGATGTCCACGCCGGGCCGCCGGTCCCGGTAGAGTACCAGGGTCTCCTCCACGATCTTGGCCAGATCGTTCAGGGTCGGCTCGGCCGCGGGCATGCGGGCGAACCGGGAAAATTCGTCCACCAGCCGTTTGAGTTCCTCGACCTGCCGGATGATCATGCGCGTGCATTCGTCGAAGACCTGGCCATCGTTTGCGGTCATCTTGTCCGCGTAGCGTTTCCTCAGCCGCTGGGTCGATAGCTGGATGGGGGTGAGCGGGTTTTTGATTTCGTGGGCGATCCGCCGGGCCACCTCCCGCCAGGCGGCCATGCGCTGGGCTTTTTCCAGTTCGGTCAGGTCGTCGAAGACCAGGACCAGCCCTATGTTCTGGCCCTGCTCGTCCCTAAGCAGGCTCAGATTCAAGCTGAGCGTCGCGGCCCTTGCCCCAACCTGGGTGCGGACCTGGGTCTCGGCGAACCCCCGGCCCGAGCCTTGAGCCGTCCGTGACAGCGTGTCCACCGCGGCGCTCAAATCCTTGGGCAGAAATTCCCCCAGGTCCCGGCCCATGACCTGATCCGCCGTGACCTTGATAATGCCCTCGGCCGACTTGTTGATGGTGGCCACCCGCCCGGCCGCGTCCGTGGAAACCACGCCGGCGGCCACGTTGCCCAGCACGATCTCCATGTACCTGCGCCGCTGGTCCAATTCGGTCAGGCTCTGGCGTAGCTCCTCGTTGGCCCGGGTCAGTTCGGTCTTGCTGGCCTTGAGGTCCCGGGTCATGCGGTTGAAAGAGGCCACCAGGGTGCCGATCTCGTCCTGGGACCTCACTTCCAGCGTGAAGTCGTAATCCCCGCCCGCGATCCGCTCCGTGCCCTTGGCCAGCTCCAGGATGGGGTCGGTCATGCCCCCGGCCAGGCGGAAGCCGAACCAGGTCGCGGCGAAGACGATCACCAGCGCCACCAGGACCATGGTGATGTAGTGGCTGGTCTTGATCGGGTCCCGGAAAACCTTGATGTCCCGATACCCATCCAGCCCCTGGGCGATGGCGGCCAGCTTGCCGCTGACCGGCATCTGAAAACGATAGGTCAGGCTGAGCGCTCCGGCCGGTTTTGCCTCTCCGGATCGAAGCGGCAGGACCACCTGGAGGAGATCGCCCTCGGGGGAGGCCTGCAGGCCAACCCGTTCCTGCCCTTGCCGGAACACGCTTTTCAGCACGTCCGGTTCGGGCGCGGCCGTCACCTCGGGCGACAGGTCCGGGGCCCTCACCCGGCCCAGGAGCGTGCCGTCCGGTTGCAAAACCTCGGCCTGGGCAAAACCGTGGATCTTCATCGCGGCCGCGAGATAACGCCTTATCCGCGCCCCGGATCGGTCCTGGAGCAGGTCCTGTCGTTCCAGCCCGGCCCGGACTTCGCGCGCGACCTTGATCGCCCGCTCCCGTTCGCGGTCCAGGAAGAACTGGCTGACCTCCAAGGCCTGGGACAGGGACCTTTCCACGTTGGCGTTCAGCCAATAGTCCTGGCTGCCGGCAATGAACAGAAGCGAGGTGAAGACCAGCAGGATGGTGGGCGCGAAGGACAGGCTGATAAAGGCCACGATGAGCTTGGTGCGCAGCTTGGACCCGAGAATCGGGCGCTCGGCCATGAAGAAGAGGCGATAGAGGTTGCGCAGGACCAGGAAGATGAGCCCGATCATGATCACCGCGGTGGCGTTGACCAGGGTGAAATAGAAAATGGTGTTGGAGATCGGGATGTTGGGGGCCAGGCGGACCACGTTGGTGCCTAGGATGGTCAGGCCGATGACCAGGACGATGATGAAGCCGATCAGCCCCAGTTCCAACCGGATTTTTTTACGTTCCGCCGGGTCCTTGCCGACGATGTCCGCGCTCATGGCCGACCCGCTTTCGAGCAGTTGACGAACAAAAAGATTCCTCACTCAATGGGGAAACATTGCCAAAGAATGATTGCCATATGACAACTATAAGGAAAAAAGCGATCGAATTGCAAGGCCTCCCGCCTAGGCTCGGCCTCATCCAAAAACAAAAGGCCCGAAACCAAACGTTCCGGGCCTCAGCTAGGGATGAAGTTCAAACCGAAGCGGACTCAGCCGGCAGCCTCGCGGAGGCCGAAATCGGCCGGACCGGCCGGCGCGGCCATCACATCGGGTTCGATCAGGGACAACGTGGCCGCGGAAGCCAGCAACTCCTTCATAAAGGCGTTGTGCAGGGTATGGCCCGCCTTGGACGTGCTGAACCGGCCCAGGACCGGCGCGCCCAAAAGGGCCGTGTCGCCGATGAAATCCAGGGCCTTGTGACGGACGACCTCGTTGCCAAAGCGCAGGCCTTCCTGGTTCACCACCCCGAAGTCGTCCATGACGACCGCGTTGTCCAGGGAGCCGCCCAGGGCCAGGCCCTGCTGCTTCAAGTACTCTACCTCGCGCAGAAAACCAAAGGTCCGCGCCCGGCTGATCTCGGTTTCGAAGGTGGACCGCGTGACCGTGACCGTGTAGCTCTGGTTTTTCAGCAGCGGGTGGTCGAAATCGATGAAGCACTCCACCTTGAAATCCAGGGCGGGCTCGGCCGAGATGAAACGGTCCCCGTCCCCGACGGTCAACGGCCCGGACAGGATGTAATACTTGCGGGGTCGATCCTGACGGGCGATGCCGGCTCGTTTAATAAGACCCACGAACGGACCGGACGAGCCGTCCATGATGGGCACTTCGGCCGCGCTGACCTCGACAAAGGCGTTGTCCACGCCCAGGCCGCTCAAAGCCGAAAGCAGGTGTTCGACCGTGGCCACTTTCACGCCGTCCCGGCCCAGGGTCGTGGCCCGGATCGTGTCCACCACATGGTCCAGCCGGGCCGGGATGGCCGGATCGCCGCACAGGTCGGCGCGGATAAAGACGATGCCCGTGTCGGCCGGCGCCGGGTGCAGGGTCAGGTTCACGGGCCGGCCCGAGTGCAGCCCGATGCCCACGCAGGAGATGCTTTTTTGAAGGGTATGTTGATGGGTTTTTAGCATAAATCCTCGCTTTAGTTCGCTGCTTTTCCATAGAGCAAAGACCATGCCAGAGGCCCGAAAAAGGCTTTTTGTTTATTTCTCATATCTCATTGATATGTCAGGATTTATTTCAGGAGATTTTTCCGGGGCCGGGCCGCCCTTTTTTTAGACCGCCAAGGTGTGGTCTTTTTGCCACACCTTGCTTCAAAATGCGGCTTTTTGACCACGGTTACAACGCCCGCAACCGCTCCTCGGCCTGCTCCAAATCCTGGGGCGTGTTCAGGTTGACGAACGAGGCCAGCTCCGGGTCCAGACCCCTGAGCGTCGCCTCGTCCACGGCCTCGATTCGAACCCCGGCGTCACCCAGGTCCAGGAGGCTGCTGTTGGGCCGGAGCATGAGCTTTCTGGCCGTGGTTTGGCAGCCCCGCGCGTAAGCGGCCAGGAGCGGCTCCCACCCCTTGGCGTGACGCGGGATCAAAGCCCTGGCCCCGGGCTTGGTTTCCGAGGCCCGCCGGGCCAGGTAGTCCACGAGTTCGGGCCGGACAAAGGGCAGGTCGCAGGCCAGGAGCAGCACCCAGTCGGTGCGGGCGTAAAACAGGCCCGTGGCGAGCCCTCCCACGGGTCCCAGGCCGGGGGCGAGGTCGCGCACGATTTCGAGGTCCACGTTCAGAAAGTCGGTCGGCCGGCTGGTGACCACCAGGATGCGGCTGACCGCCGGGGCCAGGACTTCCCGCACGCGTTCCAGGATGGTGCGGCCGCCCAGCTCAAGATGGGCTTTGGGCCGGCCCATGCGTTTCGAGGCGCCTCCGGCTAGGATCAGGCCGGTGATGGGATAAGGCGGGGTCGGAATGGCCATGAACGTGTGAGCGGCCGGACTTGGCCGGGCTAGGGGGTGGTTTCTCTTTCCAGGATGGGGCCGGGGTCTTGGTCGCGGTTGAGGAAGATGGCGCAGCGGGGGCAGGGGCCCGGGCAGGCCGTTTCCTCGTTCTCTCGCACCTGCCAGCAGGGACGATGGGGGTCGTGGAAGGCGGAGCATTGCTCCTTGTCGAGGCACTCGAAGATGTTCCAGCACGGGGCCAGGACCAGGAGCTGGCGCAGGCAGGCGATGGTGAAGCCTTGGTTGTGGATGAGGTGATTGACCCTCCGGATCTGCATGATGTCGAAGGGGGTGAAGATGCGGTTGTTGGTTCGCGGCTCCCGCTCCGGCTTGATGAATCCCTCCTCCTCATACTCCCGGATGCGCTTCTGAGACAGGTTGACCTGCCGGGAGACCTCGTTGATCATGAAGGTTTCATTTGTCGCGACCGCGGCCATCGATGTTCCCCATCCTCTCACACCGCCGCCATATGACCCAGGCGGTTTATTCCCTTGAGGAAAATACCATTTTACCGCCGAGAGCGCAAGAGCGGGGGCGGCGAGAGCTAGGGGCCGGGGGCTCGGATTTTTCCCTGTTCCGGGCCCTGCCCCGGAACAAGGATCAGACCTGTGGCGCTTTCACGCGGCCGCCCGGGCCTTCTCCGCGGCGGTTCGAGGGATGAGCGTGAACAGGATGCCGGACAGGATGATCATCACGATGAAGGCATAGAAGGCCACGCTGTAGCTGTGGGTGGTGTCGTACAGATACCCGGCCAGGACCGGGGCGAGCACCGTGCCGATCATGGTCAGGCTGGTGGTCATCCCGGCGATGGTGGCGTAGTTCTTTCGGCCGAAAAGGTCGGCCCGGAAGGCGATGGTCAGGGGGATCAAACCGCCGTAGCCCATGCCGTAAATCAGCACGAACAGGTACAGCAGCTGCGTGGTCCGGGCGTGGATGAAAATGAAAATCCCGGCGGCTTGCAGCAGGCAGAGCAAAAGCATCAGGAGCCGCTTCTCGAAACGATCGCCCAGCCAGCCGAAGATGAAACGGGACGGAATGCTCATCAGGACCATGGTGCCCAGGACCGTGGAGGCCGCCTGGTAGGGAATGCCGATATCGGTCAGGTGAGGAATCTGGTGGATGACGATCGAACTGAGGATGCAGGACCTGAGGATCATGGAGGCGGCGTAGGTCCAGAAGGCGCGCGTCTTGAGGGCCTGCCGCACGGAGAAATCCTCGTTTTGAGGCTCTTCCTCCACCAGGCTCGCCTCCTTTGCTTCGTTCGCGGGAGCCGCGGGCCGGGCCGGGGCGGCGTCTCCGTCCGGCTTGAGGCCCATTTCCTCGGGAGTGCTCCTGACGAGAAAACTGAGGGGCAGGGGCAGACAGAAGGCGGCCACGCCGAGGATGACGGTCGCCGTGCGCCAGCCGAAATGAATGATCAGGTAGGCGATGATGGGTACGAAAATCGCGCCGCCCACGCCGTTGCCCGTGGTCAGAATGGAAAAGGCCCGGCTTCGCTTCTTGACGAACCACTTGGCGATCACGGCGCCGCTGGCATGGGTGTAGGCCAGGTTATAGCCCACCGACAGAATCAGGAAGAGGGCATAGAGGCTGAAGATGCTGTTCACCAGGGAGATGGCGATGAATCCCACGCCGCTGAGGGCGATGCCGATGTGCATGAGCCTCTTGGAGCCGAAGCGATCGACCAGGTAGCCCACCAGCGGCCCCTCGATGCCGCCCTCCAGCCGGGACAGGGAATAGACGCCGGACATGGCCGCCCGGGACCAGCCGAACTCCGTGATCATCGGGTTGAAAAAGGCGCTGAACCCGTAAAAGAACGTACCGATGCCAAAGGCGTTGAGGCAGAAGCCCACGCCCACCAGCCACCAGCCATAGAACACGTTTTGCGTTTTCGCCCTGATCCGATCAACCAGCCGCATGCCTCATGCTTCCTTCCCCTTGCCCTGAAGCGATACGTCGCTACAGGCTTTTCGCCGCTCGAAGCGCGCCTCAAAGCCGCTTTTCAGTTGGAGTCATCACATAGAAAGAAAAGCGGATGCCCTAGCCAAGCCCGGACATAATTATCCAAGGCCTCTCCCCCTGTCAAGCGGTTGCACCGCCCGGTAGTGGGTCAATTTAAGGATTCAGTTGTTACCCTTGCCAAATGCCCCGATTCGACTGCAACCTGTTTTTCACCGCCACCCAAGCCCAATTCGTCATTCCCTCGGAAGCGGGAATTTAGGCGTGAAACCTCCCAGCGAGGTGGCGCCTCCCAAAAACCATTTGGCCGCCGTGGTTTTCATTGCGAGGCAGTTCGGACTCCGAGTTGTTCAAGACTGGATTCCCGCCTTCGCGGGAATGACGTTTCGAACCACGGAAAAGGGAAAACACGTCACCCCGGTGAGCGCGAAGGCCCAGGAATTCCTAGGAAGGGGGGTATGGATTTTCCCAAACTAACCCACTACCCACCGCCCTTGCCCCCGCGGGGCCGCCGCGGACCGGACCGCCAAAAAATCATACCGGAGTCGTATTGACGAACAAGGCGCTTTTGTATTTTTATGGTTGGTGAGGCCGGCTGGTTGCTTCGACGGGTCAGCGGCTGACGCCAGGCTTCATCACGGGGAGAGGCTGCCATGAGAAATCGAGCGCGCGCGGGTGTGATCTTGTTGCTGCTTGTCACGATTCTGATCGGCGCTTCGAATGCCGGGGCCACGATCTACCACGAGGACTTCAGTTCGAGTTCGGATTTGAGCCGCTGGATTCCCGGACCGTCGCACCTGGACGCCTACGGCATTGTCAGCGGGCAGCTATACATCGACGGTTGGGGTTCTCCCAGCGTCACGCCCGGGGGGTGGGGCGTGCTTCAGTACGACGCCAACCTGGGGGACACGTTCGTGGCCACCTGGCAGACGCGCGTCACCTACTATGAATATGCCAACTTCGTTTTATTCGCCGGCGCGCCCTGGGATTTCAACGTGTCCACCGGCTACGCGAAAAACGGGTACGTGCTCTGGCTCGACATCAACGATCCCACGCTACCCAAGCTGGACATCATGAAAATAAAAAACAGCGCGGGCGTCGATCTGCCGGGCGCCACCCGAAACGTCGGCCTCAGCTACGATCTTCCCTCAAATCAGTGGTTCGACTGGCGGCTGGAAAAAGGCCCGGATTACCTCCGGGTATATATCAACGATATACTGGTCATCGACACCTACGACGCCGAGTTCGCCCACGCGGATTTCCGGCTGGGCCTCAGCTTCGGGGAAGACAGCCGGGGATACATCGACAACCTGACCATCACCACCGCCCAAGTGCCTCTCCCGGCCGCGTCCTGGCTCCTGGCCTCCGGGCTATTGGGCTTTATCGGCCTCCGAAGGAAGCTGTCCAGGCGGACTTAGGCTCGATTGTTGGCCGGGCCGTTCTTATTTATTCCCACTCCAGAACGCCGGAATCCCAGTCGTACGTGCCGTCGCCGTCCGTGTCGGCGATCACGCGGTATATATGGTGTTGAGAAAAGCGAAGTTGGGCCTTGGTGTTGTTGGCGCCCTCAAGTTGGAGCACCCCCCGAAACACAGAGCCAGCGTAGCTTATAATAAAAGTCACTTCGTCTGAATCTGAAACATCGACGTAGCCTAAATCGGATTCGTAATATCGTCCCGTGAAGCGCATGTCCGAATCATCACCAAAGTCATAGTACCTGAATTTAAATCCATCGACGAAGTAGGCAATGCCCGTTCCATGATCTTCAAACAGCAGGTTCGTGGTTATCGTAACTCGGGTCCCCGAGACAGAGGAGTCGTATTCGCTTTCAAGGTCTATAATCCCTTGAATGATGGAATCTTGCTCGTCTTCGGTTATGGTCACGTTTTCGAAGGTAATTTTGTAGCTTTCATAGTCTTGCCAATATTGGTCGAGCTGGCCGCCGATTCGAATCCGACCGTTGTAAATTATACCGTCCTCGCAATATGAACGATATTCAATGTCGCCGCTGAACTTTCCCGTGACATCATCGAAGGTCAGAGAATAAGCGATCTCCCCTCCGCAATTTCCATATTCGGTCCATGTATCCTCTATTTTTGCCCGCGCTTGGCTGGCCTGGTCTGTAAAATGGTTCCGGATGGTCCGTGAGATTTTATCTAGGCCGAGCAAAGCTTTCGGCTGGGGTTCGCCCTCAATAGTCGACTCACGCCCGGCGCTTGCACCCGCGCCAAAAAGATATTGGCAGTTCATACCCCAGCTTAGCTGGAAAGCGTTCACAGCCAGGTATTCGGCGTTTTCTTCCGTTATGATCGCTTGCGACCTTGCTCCCGTGTAAGGAAGGTCTATTCTCTGGTCGCCCCCACCGCCGCCTCCACCGCCGCCGCTGCAGGCCGCCATGAAGCCGACCAACGTCAAAATGAATAGACATCGGGCCACTTGCATCCCAAAACGCGTGCTCATGGGGTCCCCCTATTCTTTTGTGTCTGGCAGACTACTTTCGACCGATTATTCCGTGCCCTTGGTCTTGGTGCGGATTTCTTCCATGAGTTCGAGTTGGACGTTTTGGATTTCGATGAGGCGTTCCCATTGCTGCTTCAGGAGGTGGTCCACCTTCTGGTGGAGGTGGCGGATTTCGAGTTCGGCCTTGAGGTTCACCTGGTAATCGTGTTGGGATCGCAGCCGGTCCCGGGCCTCCTGCCGGTTCTGGCTCATCATGATGATGGGCGCTTGGATCGCGGCCAGGCAGGACAGGACCAGGTTGAGCAGGATATACGGAAACGGATCGAAGGGCTTTTGAAAAAGCGCCACGGTATTCGCGGTAATCCACACGGCCAGGATGGAGCCGAAGATGATGATAAACTTCCAACTGCCGCCGAACGAGGCGATGTGGTCCGAAAGCCTTTCGCCGACCGTAAGCGCGGTGATGAACTCCTTTTCCACGTCGGTGGAAAGAATCTCGTTCTCCTTGAGACTTTCCAGCACCTCCTCCTCAAGCGAGGACAGGTCGCCCTTTTCGTCCTCCAGGATGGTTTCGATATAGCGGCTGCGGAACAGATTGAGGTCGTCCAGGCAGATCGAGGCCTCAAGGGAAAGGTCCGGGTGGGCCTTGACGATCTCCTGGACCACGGCCGGCCGGAGAATACCGACCGGCGCCATCTGGGTCTTGGGCCATTTTTTACCGCAGATCGGACAAGTTTCAGTCAGCTCTTGCATGCCTCGCCTCGCTTACAAATTCATCGCCTTGCCAGGGCGGCCCCTGCTATTCCTGGACCCGCTCGATCTTGAAGACCACGGGCTTGAACCCGTCGGTGCAGCAGGCGATGGTCACGCCTTTTTCCTTAAAGGAGAAATTGTCCCCGCCGCCGAAGATCAGCATGATCTCCTTGTGGATGTCCGACCAGGCCCAGGGGCAAAAACCCTCGGGCGGAGCGGCCCAGTTATCCAGGATGAATTCCTGGTTGTCCTGGAACATCTCGCACGGCGCCGGGTAGCGCTGGACAAACTCGGGCAGCCGATACTCCTCGATCAAATCCTGGTTGGACATCCGCCTCAGCACCGTGACCTTGCATTTCGCCATGTCGAATCCTCCTGATTGGTTTTGGATTGAGCTTTGAAACGAGTAGAAAGTGCAGCTTCTTGTCTGCCTGCGGCAGACCCGGACGTTGTCCGGGCAATCAGTGAGTTATGGCCCTGTGAGATCAGGGAAATCCTGCATCGATAATAGTTTTAACTTTGCATTTGGATCGTAGGCATACTCGCCCGCTCTTCGTATCAGCGCCTTGATTACTGTAATAATCCACTCTTTTTCTTTTGGGCTGAATTCTTTGTACACTCCATTTTTTGGGGCTTTGCGGGCTTCTGCAGGATCGCCTTTGATTGTTACGAGTTTGCCTAATTTATCCAAAAGTTCATATTTAATATTGTATCGTGTTGCCACTTTTTTTCGTTTTTTTGGATTTTCTTCTTTAGATTCAAGGATAGTTAAGCAAAAATACGCCATGGAGGCAAGAGTCTCTTGTTTTTGTTGATAAGCTTTATATCTAAAGTACATTTTTTCAGCTCCGTTTGAAGCGCTAAACTTGTTAGGAAAAGGAGGGTACTTAGTCTTTGAAACATGAACTGTGAAGCTAGCAGATGCAACAGCGTGAATTGCGACGTGCACATCCAAGTAGTGTACCCCTTTGTCATCCCTATCAGGATTCCTATCAATGAGATCGGTATGGTCAAATTTCAATCGGAAGCTATCGGGACCATGTTCTATGCCGGCTAAGATATCCCAGGCTCTTAGATATTGTTCTATCACCGCTTTGGCTTCATCGGCAGATGCATAATGCTCTTTCATTTCAAATATTGCAGCTTGCCCTTCTATGGTGAGATCAAATTCTTTCGTACTTTCGGATAAAGGCGGAGCTTTATTGTAATCAACATCTTTTCCCACTACAACCCGATAGTGTAGCGCCTTCACGTGGGGATCATTCATCACTTGCCCAATCCTATTCCAGGTCTCTCCTCGTTCCAGGGCTCTGCCCTGGAACGTCATATAGCCTTGAGGCTCTGCCTCAACCTCAACTCCACTCGTCTTTACGTTCTAAGTTGCGAATGTGTCGGGGCAGAGCCCCGAATCTATTTCCCGTTCCAGGGCAGAGCCCTGGAACGAGGGGATATCGGGATCACTTGTGCTTTTTACTCATGCTCATCCTTGTCCGATGTTCTGCGTCTCCGATCGAGGAATCGCGCTACTCTCGTCGCCACGAAGGCTCCGATGACCGCGACGCCGAAGGCGACGGCCACGGCTTCGGGTATGGACATGGGCCGCCTCCCCTTACGGCCGGTATGGCGCGGCGGTCTGGCCGAGCTGGGTTTTCAAAATGGCCTGGGCCTCCTCGACGAATTCGCAGAGCAGGGGCCGGGTGTCACGCGGGTCGATGATATCCGTGCCCGCGGCTTCGGCCGTGCGGAAGGGCGAGGCAATGGCCTTGAGCATCTTTTCCACCTCGGCCAGCTTGGCCTCGGGGTCGGGGGCCGATTCGATCTCCCGGCGGTAGGCGGCCATGGCCCCGCCTTCGATATGCATGGAGCCCCAGTTGGCCGAGGGCCAGGCATAGCGGCGGTACATGCCCGAGGGCCGGTGCTGGCATTGGCCGGCCACGCCGTATAGCTGGCGCATGACAATGGTCATCCAGGGCATGCGGCTGCCGCACGTGGCGCAGACCAGCCGCGCCCCGGCCCGCTCGATGCCCTGCTTCTCGGACTCCAGCCCGACCATGAACCCCGGCTCGTCGGCAAAGGAGACGATGGGCAGATGGAAGGTGTCGCAAAGCTGGATCAGGCGGATGACCTTGTCCCCGGCGGCCACGTCCGTGGACCCGCCCAAGTGGTAGGGGTTGTTGATCATGACGCCCACCGGGTAGCCGCCCGCCCGGCCCAGCCCGGTCACCCGGGAGCGGCCGTAGAACGGGGCGATTTCGAAGAACGAGTCCTTGTCCAGCACGCTTTTGAGGATCGCCCTGGGGTCGTAGGGCTTGCGGGTCGAGCGGGGGATGGCCTTGATAAGTTTTTCGTCGCGGCGGCCCGGGTCGTCGGTCGGCTCGGCGCGCGGGGCCATCTCCCAGACGTTGGGCGGCAGGAAGCTCAGGAACTTGCGGATCATGGCGAAGGCCTCTTCCTCGGTCTCGGCCAGGTTGTCCACCACGCCGCTTTTGTGGACGTGAATGCGCTCGTCGCCCAGGTCCTCCTTGGTGATGTCATACCCCAGGGAGGCCTTGACCACGGGCGGCCCGCCGGGGAAGAGCTGGCTGATGCCCTTGACCATGACGTTGAAATGGGCGATGCAGGCCTGCACGGCCGGCAGCCCGGCCACGGAACCCAGGACCGCGGAGACGACCGGCACCATGCTGAGCAGTTGGACCTCGACGCAGGACCAGATGTTGCCGTCCGGGAGGTAGGTCCGGCCGATCTCCTCGAAGCTGCGCACGCTCCCGCCGGCCGCGTCCAGGAGCCTAATGTAGGGCAGCCGCCATTCGCGCGCCCGGTCGTGCGGAGCCGGCTCGAAACCGAGCCCATGTCCGTGGCTGCCGGCCGAACCGCCCCGGACCGTGAAATCCCCGGCGATGACAATGGCCTTGCGGCCGTCCAGCTTGACCAGGCCCTGCACGGACGGCTTGGGCGTGAAGCCGGTCAGTTCGTCGTTTTCGTACACGCCGCTGCCGGTCAGGCCGCTCCATTCCTGGAACGAGCCCGGGTCGGCCAAGGCGTCCAGCCGCTCCCGGACCAGCAGTTTGCCCCGCTTCTTCTGCCGGGCGATGCCCTCGGCCCCGCCCATCTGCCGGGCCAGTTCCCGTCGCTTCTTCAGTTCCTCGATTTCCGGTTTCCAGGTCATGATGCCATCCTTCGGCTTGTATTATGAGGCCCCTGCGAGTCGCAGCGGTTTCATTCGGAATGTTCCTCGATCCAGGCGGCGATGTCGCGGATCACGTCTCCGCTGACGTGGCCGGCGACTTGGTACTCGGCCGGCGCGCTTTTCCCTTGGCCGGGCATGAACAGGTGGTTGAGCGACGGGTAGAGTTTGAAGGTCACGTCTGGCTGCCCGGCCAGGGCCTTTTTCCAGATGTCGAAGTCGGCCCGGGTGGTCTGGTAATCCCGGCCGCCTTGCAAAACGAGCAGCGGGACGCTCAGTTTCCTGGCCGCTTCGGCCGGGCGGTAGCCGCGCAAATCCAGCCAGTAAGCGCCGGGCACGCCGAAAGGGAGTTCCTTGAGAGGCGTGTCCTTGGACAGGGCCGGGCTTTTGACCATGTCAACCTGTTGTTTCAAGTGGGCCAGCTCTTTCTTTTCGGCCGCGTCCAGGCCGCCGTCCAGGGAAAACAGGTATTCATGTTGAGCAAGGATGATGTCTTCCAGGGGCCGGGTCGGACCGGCCATGACGATCAGCCCGCGAATGTTTTTTCCTTGGGCGCCGATCCTGGGGATGAGCATGGCGCCCAGGCTGTGGCCCAGCACGAAAATTTTGCCGGGGTCCACCCCGGGCGTGGCGGCCAGCAGCCGGACCGCGAGCAGGGCGTCCTCGATGGTTTCCTGTTCGACGGTTATGGCGGCCTGCATCTTTTTCATCTCTTCCGGGTACTGCTGGGTGCGTTTCTCGTAGCGCAGCACGGCCACGCCCTGGGAGGCCAGGCCCCAGGCCAGGTCCCGAAAGGGCTTGTTGGGGCCGATGGCCCCGTCGCGGTCATTCGGTCCGGAGCCGTGCACCAGCACCAGGCCCGGGTGCGGGCCAGGACTCTTGGGCAGAGACAACGTGGCCGGCAAGGCCCATTTGCCGCTGCCGACCGTGCCTTCTTTTTCTTCAAAGGTCTTAGGATCGATGTACGGCGGTTGCTCGGCCGCGGCCTCCGCTTGGCTGGGCTGGAAAAACAGCCCGGCCACCTGACCCTCGCCGTTCAGCACCACTTTGATGTCCAGCCGAACCCGTTCGAAGGCGCAGGTGACCAGGACCACGTCATAGGGTCCGACCTTTTGGACGCGGCTTCCCAGCCGGCTCTGGAACGCCCCGATCTGACCGACCACCTGTTGCCACACGGCTTCGAGTTTCGCCTGGGGCAAGGCCTGCCGCATGGTCGGGTCAAAGGTCTGGTACGCGGCCTCGAAATCCTCGGCGGCCAGCCTGTCCACGAACCGCTCGGCCAGGAGCCTTGGTTTGTCAGCCGCGGCCGGTGAGGCCGGAAGCGTCAAGCAGACCATGGCGGCCAGCAGCGCCGCGACAAAAGTCCACGAACCGTCACTTTTTTTTGTCAACCGTTGGGAAATCATTACAAGGCCTCGAATGCCTCCGACTTTACGCTTTTCTTCCATACATTTCAATCAGATTTGCATTTCGTCCTCATCCGCGACTGGGGCGGGCCGCCTGGGGATCGAAGACCGCGGCGGCCCGCGTGGCCGACAAGCGGCCATGCGCCAGGCCTCGACCCGGGCGGTGACCTTGCCCGGCGCCGCCGGGTCAATCTGCTTGACAGATGATCTGGCGCGCGATATATGAATCAAGTTAACCAGTTGCAGGGCGAGAGTGGCGGAACTGGTAGACGCACTGGCCTTAGGAGCCAGCGATCTTGGATCGTAGGGGTTCGAGTCCCCTCTCTCGCACCAGAAGCGCTCGGATGGAGACACATATGAACTTCACTTGGGAAGACGTGGAAACCAACAAGAAAAAGCTCACGGTGGAGGTCCCGGCCGAGACCGTGGCCCAGCGCCTGGAAAGCCGCCTGCGCGAGGTGGGCAAAACCGTGCGTTTCAAGGGATTCAGACCGGGCAAGGCGCCCCTGGGCATGGTCAAACGCATGTACGGCCCCCAGGTCGAACAGGAAATGACCGAGGCCCTGATCAACGAGGCCCTGACCGAGGCCCTCAAGGAAAAAGATTTCGACCTGGCCTCCCCCCCGGACCTGGAAAAGGCCGACTTTAAGGAAGGCCAGCCCTTCCGTTTCATCATCAACCTGGAGATCAAGCCCGAGTTCGAGCTGGCCGAATACAAGGGTCTCGAACTTTCAAGGCCCGAGGTCCAGGTCACCGAGGAGATGGTGGACGAGCGTCTGGAGCGCATCCGGGAAGCGCACGCCACCACCCGCAGCCTGGACGCGGACCGGCCCGTGGACCTCAACGATATTGTCGTGGTGGATTACCAGGCCTTTGAGGGCGAGGAGCCGGTGGAAGGCCTGGCCAACCCCAACTACCAGCTTGAAATCGGCCGGGGCCAGTTTCATCCGGCCTTCGAGGTTGCCCTGGTCGGTATGAGCAAGGGCGAATCCAAGGAAATCACCGTGGACTTCGAGCCCGAGCATTTCAACAAGCGGCTGGCCGGCAAGAAGATTCTTTTCAAGACCCGGCTCCTGGACATCAAGGAAAAGGTCCTGCCCGAGCTGAACGAGGATTTTCTCAAGGAACTCGGCGATCAGTTCAAGACCATGGACGATCTGCGCCAGCGCGTGCGGGAGGACCTGACCCACATGGAGGAGCAGCGCGGCCAGGACCTACTCCGTGCTCAGGCCCGGGACCGGCTGCTGGAGCTGGCCGACTTCGAGGTTCCCAGCGGCATGGTCCAGCGCGAGGTCGAGGCCATGGTGGCCAACACCAGCTTCAATTTCACCCGCTCCGGGCTTTCCCTGGAAGCGGCCGGCATGTCCGAGGACAAGCTGCGCGAGGACTACCAGGAACCGGCCCGCAAGCAGGTCAAGACCGGCTTGATTCTGGACCGGATCGCCAAGGAGAACGAGCTGGCCGTGTCCGAGGAGGAGATGCGCGGGACCATCATGGCCATGGCCCGGCAGAGTGGGCAAGCGCCGGACAGAATTCTCGAAATATACAGCAAAAACAATATGCTGGATAGGTTGCAGGAGGACCTGCTGGCCGAAAAGACCTTGAATTTTGTCCTGGAAAATGCTAAAGTTGAGATCACCGCTCCCGAGGCGCCGCCCGCGGCCGAAGAGACGGCCGAACCAGAGGAAAACTAGGACGGACGCGCCTCGGCCGGCCGAGACCCCTTGAAGTCGGCCGGAATGTGTTTATTATAGAGTTTGAGGACATACGACAATGACCCTAGTGCCGATCGTTGTGGAACAAAGCGCCCGAGGCGAGAGAGCTTACGACATCTATTCCCGCCTGCTCAAGGACCGTATCATTTTCCTGGGGACTCCCATTGACGACAACGTGGCCAACCTGATCGTGGCCCAGCTTCTGTTTTTGGAATCCGAGGACCCGGACAAGGATATTCATTTCTACATCAATTCCCCGGGCGGCAGCGCCACCGCGGCCCTGGCCGTGTACGACACCATGCAGTACATCAAGCCGGACGTGGCCACCCTGGCCATGGGCCAGGCCATGAGCGCCGGGGCCTTGCTGTTGACTGCGGGGACCAAGGGCAAGCGCAACGCCCTGCCGCACTCGAACATCCTGATCCACCAGCCCCTAGGCGGATTCCAGGGCCAGGCCACGGACATCGACATTCACGCCCGGCAGATTCTCAAGCTCAAGGCCGAGCTGAACGCCATCTTGGCCGCGCACACCGGCCAGCCCATCGAAAAGGTCGAGGCGGATACGGAACGCGACTTCTACATGACCGGGCTGGAGGCCGTCGAGTACGGGTTGATCGACAAGGTCATCGCCGCGAGGGATGCCATACTTTCGAACCGGAGGGAAGGTTCATGACACGCAAAGGCGAGGGCAAGCCCGGCGACCTGCTGTGCTCTTTCTGCGGCAAGAGCCAGGACGAGGTCAAAAAACTGATCGCCGGTCCTTCGGTCTATATTTGCGACGAGTGCATCGAGCTGTGTAACGACATCATCGCCGAGGAAAACGAGCGCGAGGACGGCGACTCGGCGCTGCACATCCCCAAGCCGTCCGAGATCAAGGCCACGCTGGACGAGTACATCATCGGTCAGGACCAGGCCAAGAAGGTCCTGGCCGTGGCCGTGCACAACCACTACAAGCGCATCGAGTCCAAGGTGGAAGTGGGGGACGTGGAACTGCAGAAATCCAACATCCTCATCGCCGGCCCCACCGGGTGCGGCAAGACCCTGTTGGCGCAGACCCTGGCCCGTATCCTGAATGTGCCCTTCACCATCGCCGACGCCACGACCCTCACCGAGGCGGGTTACGTGGGCGAGGACGTGGAAAACATCATCCTCAACCTGCTCCAGGCGGCCGATTACGACGTGGAACGGGCCAAGCGGGGCATCGTGTACATCGACGAGATCGACAAGGTGGCCCGCAAGTCGGACAACCCGTCCATCACCCGGGACGTCTCCGGCGAAGGCGTGCAGCAGGCCCTGCTCAAGATCATCGAAGGCACCATGGCCTCGGTGCCGCCCAAGGGCGGCCGCAAGCACCCCCAGCAGGAATTCGTCAAGGTGGACACGACCAACATCATGTTCCTCTGCGGCGGCGCCTTCGTCGGGCTGGAAAAGATCATCCAGGCCCGGATCGGGGTCAAGGCCATGGGCTTTGGCGCGGAAATCCGCAGCGCCAAGGACGAACAGAACGTGGGGGAGATTCTGGCCCATTGCCAGCCCGAGGACCTGCTCAAGTTCGGCCTTATCCCCGAGTTCGTGGGCCGGCTGCCCATCATCGCCACCTTGGACGAGCTGGACGAGGACGCCCTGGTCCGCATTTTGAAAGAGCCCCGCAACGCGCTGGTCAAGCAATACCAGAAGCTGCTCGAATTCGAGAGCGTGACCCTCAAGTTCACCGAAAGCGCCTTGACGGCCATCGCCAAGGAGGCGCTCAAGCGCAAGTCCGGAGCGCGGGGGCTCAGGGCCATTCTGGAAAAGGTCATGCTGGAGACCATGTACGAACTGCCTTCGCTGGAGAACGTCCGCGAGTGCGTCATCAGCGAAGAGGTGATACTAAAAGGCGAGCAACCGATTCTGCTGTACGAACAACAGGTCGAATCGGCGTAAGGGTCCTTCGGTAACCTCCGGGTGTTGGGAAGGCCGGCCAAGGACGGCCTTCTTTTGTCTGGAAACCGAAGCGCCCGCACCTAGGCTCTTTAAGGCCGCATCTTTAGCCTAAAAGGAAATCATCATGCTTTTTAATCTAAATAGAAACAGACCCGGCGGCAAACTCGACGGCGAAAAGCTGCACCTGCCGCTTCTGCCTCTCCGGGAAATGGTCGTCTTCCCGCATATGGTGGTTCCGCTGTTCGTGGGGCGTAAAAAATCGATCAAGGCCCTCGAACACGCCATGAACCTGGAGAAGAGCATTCTCCTGTCCGCCCAGGCGGACGCCACCAGGGACGACCCGACCGAGCAGGATATCCACGCCATCGGCACGGTGGGCACGGTCTTGCAGCTTCTGCGGCTGCCCGACGGCACGGTCAAGGCCTTGGTGGAAGGCAAACAGCGGGGCCGCATCGTCGAATTTCTGCCCAACCCGGATTTCTTCTATGTTGAGGTTGAAGCCTTGGCCGAGATCGAGGACAACCCCATCGAGATCGAGGCCCTGGTCCGCAGCCTCCACGGCGCCTTCGAGCAGTACGCCAAGATGAACAAGAAAATCCCGGCCGAGGTGCTGCAGAACGTCCAATCCATCACCGACCCCTCGCAGTTGGCCGACACGGTCGTGGCCCACACCAACATCAAGCTGCCGGATAAACAGAAGCTTCTGGAAACGATCAGCCCGGCCGAACGGCTCAATCTCCTGCTCACGCTCATGCGCCAGGAAGTCGAGATCATGGAGATCGAGCAGCGCATCAAGGGCCGCATCAAGAAGCAGATGGAAAAGACCCAGAAGGAGTACTACCTCAACGAGCAGATGCGGGCCATCCAGAAGGAGATGGGCGGCCGGGACGAGGCGGCCAACGAGATTCAGGAACTCGAAGAGGCCGTCGAAAAGAAGCGCCTCTCCCGGGAGGCCAAGGCCAAGGTCTCCCACGAGATCAAGAAGCTGAAGATGATGTCCCCCCAATCGGCCGAGGCGACCGTGGTGCGCAACTACGTCGATTGGATTCTGTCCCTGCCCTGGTACGAGCGGACCCGGGACATCATGGACATCGGGGAGGCCGAACGCATCCTGGAAGAGGATCACTACGGTTTGAAAAAGCCCAAGGAGCGCATCCTCGAGTACCTGGCCGTGCAGAAGTTGGTCAAGAAGATTCGAGGCCCGATCCTTTGCCTGGTCGGACCTCCGGGCGTTGGGAAAACCTCCCTGGCCAAATCCGTGGCCCGGGCCACGGGTCGTAACTTCACCCGGCTCTCCCTGGGCGGGGTGCGGGACGAGGCCGAGATTCGGGGCCATCGCCGGACCTATATCGGGGCCTTGCCCGGCAAGATCATCCAGAGCCTGCGCAAGGTCAAGTCCAACAATCCGGTCTTCTGCCTGGACGAAGTGGACAAGATGAGCATGGACTTCCGCGGCGACCCGTCGGCCGCCCTGCTCGAGGTCCTGGACCCGGAGCAGAACCACGCCTTCAACGACCATTACCTGGACCTGGACTACGACCTGTCCGAGATTCTGTTCATCACCACGGCCAACACCTTGTACACCATCCCCCAGCCGCTCCAGGACCGCATGGAGATCATCCGTCTGCCGGGCTACACCGAGGATGAGAAGCTGAACATCGCCAAACACTTTCTGGTCAAGAAGCAGATCGAGACCAACGGGCTGAAGCCGGAACACATCCGTTTCTCGGACAACGCCATCCTGCAGGTCATCCGGCGTTACACCCGGGAGGCCGGCGTGCGCAGCCTGGAACGCGAAATCGCCGCCATCTGCCGCAAGGCGGCCAAGGAGGTCGTCCGCGACCCGGAGAAGACCCGGCTGTCGGTCACGGCCAAGAACGTGCCTTCCTACCTGGGCGTGCCCAAGTTTAGGTACGGCATGGCCGAGGAAAAGGACGAGATCGGCCTGTCCACCGGCCTGGCCTGGACCGAGGTGGGCGGCGAAATCCTGATGACCGAGGTGGTCATCATGCCCGGCCGCGGTCAGCTCACCCTGACCGGCAAGCTGGGAGACGTGATGAAGGAATCGGCCCAGGCGGCCATGTCCTATGTCCGCTCCCGGGCCTCGTCCCTGGGGCTGCACGAGCAGTTCTACCGCAAGGTGGACATCCACGTGCACGTGCCCGAGGGCGCCATCCCCAAGGACGGACCCTCGGCCGGCATCACCATCACCACGGCCATCGTCTCCTCGCTCATCAAGAAGCCGGTGCGCCGCGACCTGGCCATGACCGGCGAGATCACGCTCCGGGGCCGGGTCCTGCCCATCGGCGGTCTCAAGGAAAAGATCATGGCCGCCCATCGGGGCAATATCAAGACCGTGCTCGTCCCCAGGGAGAACGAGAAGGACCTTAAGGACATCCCGCCGCACATCCTCAAGGCGCTCAAGATCATCCTGGTGGATCACATGGACGAGGTGCTGGAAAACGCCATCGTCGTCAAGGAGGGGGAATCCCTGTTCGTCGAGCCTGAGGAGCCCAAGGCGGACGCGGCCTTTCTGCCGGCTCAGGACCAGCCCGGTCCGGAAGTTACGGCCCATTAGGCTTTTCCCCCTGATTTTGCTTGACAGGGCCCGGGATTGTCCTTAGATTGGGTCCGCCGTGGGCGGGTAGCTCAGCTGGGAGAGCATCGGCCTTACAAGCCGGGGGTCACAGGTTCGAGTCCTGTTCCGCCTACCAGGGTTCTTTGAAGCATATTTTCGGGGACGTAGTGAAGCGGTTCAACACGTCGGCCTGTCACGCCGAAGATCGCGGGTTCAAATCCCGTCGTCCCCGCCACTTTTAGAAACGAAAAACAGGGTGTTCGCCTTCCGGCGCACCCTGTTTTTCGTTATCAGCGCGTTATCAGCGCGTTATCAGCGTT
>Ga0068713_1002087_pt1 | contig 22003 bp, 17 predicted proteins | sample MTBAKSrepl2MetaG_FD_62223 | JGI IMG/M metagenome (GOLD analysis project Ga0068713, IMG submission 62223) | Enrichment culture microbial communities om Arthur Kill intertidal strait, New Jersey, USA, that are MTBE-degrading - MTBE-AKS2 (Arthur... | ecosystem: Environmental > Aquatic > Marine >...
CGGCCCCGAGAACTACACCTGCATCCGGGTGCGCGGGAAAAGCATGTACCCGGTTCTGGACGACGGGGACATCGTGGCCATCGACCATTTCACCCGCCCCACTGAATTGAACGACCTCAAGCGCCTCGACGGAAAGATTGTCGCCTTCCGGGTAAATGGCAGCGTGACCATCAAGTGGCTGAAGTACATAGAAGAGCGGGGCACGGTCATCGGCATCCCCGAGAACCACGCCGAGCTGGACTACGCGGTCATGCTCCAAGGCGAGGAGATCAATCAGGGGATCGTGGGGCAGGTGAGATGGCGGTGGAGTAAGAGGTGAGGTAACAAATAAGTTTATGGGAATTCGGTGAGATTAAGAAATAGTGCAGAGACTGTCGAAAAATATATTTATCCAACGCCTTTTTCCTAAAGATATTTCCATCGCGCCCTAAAAGCTGCGGCCTATTTGTAATGTAATATGCTGAAATAATTTTAAAAATACTTGATTTAGGAGAGATTTTTTGCTAGAATTACAGCTAAAAATCCTCAAGGATCAGCAGCGACCATGGCCAAGTATAAGAGCTATGACCATTCACTATGACCATTCACAAACGGTGATGATTCCCGTTTCACTCGATGATCAGCTGGTACCAGGGACCTTGGAATTTGCGATTCATACCCTGGTCGAGACACAGATGGACACATCGATCTTTGATGTTCACTACCACAATGACGAGGTGGCTAGATTAGCCGAAGCTTCATCGCCCAAAAAATATCGATTGCAGCGTACCCCTGATCTCTTCCCAACTGTAGTGCCCCATGAAAATCCTATAACACATGAAATCAAAGGCGCCGAAGAGCATATCCATGTGCATTTCAGGAGCGATGGTTTCGGGTATCAGTCCCTTGGCCTGAGCTTCTCGGAGATCTTTACACAGCGGGTCCAGCATCTTCTGATAAATGGCGTGGACGTTCACCTTCGAGTCGGGTTTAAGACCAATGGACTCGGCCCGGATGATGTCAATGATCTTATGATATTTCTGATAATAGGAGAAATAGCTCCGGCCCCGGGCCTGCATCCGAGCAACGAAGTCGGTCTCTTCGGCTATCTCTTCTTCGACGCTAGTCAGGGAACTGATGAGATGATCGAACACGGCCACGAACAGGTCGTGCTTGTCCTTGAAATACTGGTAGAAGGTGCCCTTGGATATGTGCAAGGTGTCGGCGATGTGACTGACATGAGTCCGATGATATCCCTGCCGGCTAAAAAATTCGACCGCCGTCTCGATAATCCTTTGCCTCTGCCGATTTCCTTTCGGACCCCTCCTCGGATCCATCCCCAAGGCCGGGGCCTCGGCGGAAGCGGCGGAATTCCATCTGCCGGCGAAGCGATTTCTAACCTGGGCGCGAATCGCGGCAACAGACATTCCCCGTTTTTTTTGCACCCCTTTTATGAATCGGAGGCAGTCCGCGTGGACATCGGAATACAGGGCCATGGTCCGGCCAGTCTTCAAAGGCGGAGGGAGCAGGTCTTCTTTCAGATAATAGTGAATGGTGTAACGGCTGACCCCGGTTGTTCGAGAAAGCTCGTTGATGCGTATCCATTGGGGATGACCCTCGCTATGTTTATCCATAAGTCGCTCCATTGTTTGATCCAAATTGGGTTGAGCGCAAGGAATGCGAGGAGAACCGGACCTTGGCTTAAATCATGCCAGGGAGACGGCTCTCGGCGCGCATAGGCTCCACAACACCATTCCGCCATGTTCGAAGCCGAAATCCAGCGTTTTCCGAGCCGCGTTCCGACCTTGAGCGGGCTGGCCTCGAAACACCTGTGCGTCGATGGAAATTCCAGCAATGCGGCGCAACCTGTCTAGAGCTGGTTTCAAAATCTCTCATTGGGCTTGATCTCTTTGTCAAGCTTAAGGGACAACTCTAAAAAAATATTCTTGTATATTCGAATAGTTGACCTTATGCCCTTCTCGATTTTGACCCCAATTGAAGGCCCTGAAATGGCTTCCATGGGGTTTTGAAACCAGCTGTAATACCTCCATACAATAGCCGTCCGGTTCATGCGAAGAGGGCCTTATCCGGCCGGCTCGGCGCCACTATATCATAAAACATCAAATGGTTATGCCGGTTTTTTCATTCCGAGCGTCGGACCGCGCCGTTTCGTCGTTTTTTGCTTGACAAATCCCGCGTTACTCTATAGTTAAAAAACCGACCAGTCAGTTTTTTATTGTATATCATATCAGAAAGGGGCGTGCAACGCCTTTGCGGCTGGCAGGCCGGAAAAGGAGGGGGCTATGGCAGAAGCGTCCGCATTGAAAGAGAGATTTGACGAAAACCGGATTCTGGATGTTCCAGAAATCCTGGAGGCGTATTCGTCCGACCTCAGCTTTGTCTCTCGCATGAGGCCGAGGGCCGTGGTGTTTCCCATGAACGGCAAAGAGGTCCAGGAGATCGTCGGGTGGGCCAACGAAACGATGACCCCTCTGATCCCGGTTAGTTCCGGGTCGCCGCATTTCCGGGGGGACACGGTTCCGGCCATGGGGGGGGCCGTCATCATGGACTTGAGCCGGATGAAGAAGATCCTCCGGGTTGATCCTAAGAACCGGGTGGCCATGGTGGAGCCGGGTGTGACCTTTGGCGAACTCCAGCCCGAGTTGGAAAAGGCCGGGCTGTCCGCGTACCTGCCTTTGTCTCCCCGAAGCGCCAAATCCGTGGTCGGCTGCATGTTGGAAAGAGAGCCTATCATCATCCCGAGCCAACACTGGGACAGCCTCGATCCCCTGCTTTGCGCGGAGATCGTTTTCGGGACCGGGGACAAGCTCAGAAGCGGGGAAGCCGCCGGGCCTGACTCGATCGAGGACCAATGGAAGATCGGCAAAGCCCAGATGACGCCCTTTGGGTTGGGGCAGTTTGACGAGAGCCGGCTTATTTCCGGAGCGCAGGGCGCGATCGGAATTGTCACCTGGGCCACGCTGAAATGCCGGCCCTTACCCGAGTTGAAGCGGGCTTTTCTCGTGCCCTCCGAGACGATCGAGCCCCTGCTCGACCTCAGCTATCGCCTGGTTCGGCTGAAACTGGGCGAAACATGCTTCATCGTCAATGGATTGAGCCTAGCCTCTCTCCTCGCCCTCACGCGGGAAGAAATCGAGAGTTTAAGGGAAATCCTGCCCAGATGGACCCTTGTGATCGCCTTTGAAGGGTCCGGTCCGTTGCCAAAAGAAAAAGTGACCTATCAGGAGGCCGATTTTCGGGAATTGCTGGCTGAAACCTCCAATCTCCAAGCGAGGGACGCCCTCGGAGGTTACAGCGCAGACGATGTGGCTGACCTGGTCTCCAAGCCCTCCTCTGACCCCTGCTGGAAGCTCAGGTGCAAAGGGGCCTGTCAAGAAATCTTTTTCCTCACCACCTTGGACAGGACGCCCGATTTTATCGAGTCCATGAGGGTTCTGGCCCGGTCGCGCCGTTTCGAAAGTGGGGACATCGGTGTTTATATCCAGCCCGTGGTGCAAGGGACAAGCTGCCATCTGGAATTCGATCTTTTTTACGATCCAACCGATCCGGACGAGACGGACAGGGTGAAAACGCTGAACGTGGACGGGGCCGTGAGTCTGGCCAACCTGGGGGCCTTCTTTTCGCGGCCTTACGGCCCCTGGGCGAAAATCGCTTACGGCCGGGCAGCCGACACCATGATCCTGCAGAGAAAGGTCAAGAAGATATTTGACCCCAACAATGTCTTGAATCCCGGGAAATTGTGCTTCTAAGAGGTTCGAGAAAATTTCAGGAGGCGATCCGATGGCTATAGAAGATTTCGAACACGACTCGTTGAGGTGCATAAGGTGTTCCTATTGCAAATGGATACCTTGGGAAAGCATGAGACATCCGGATTTCATGCAGGGTTGTCCTGCGGCGGCCAGGTATCACTTCCATGCCTATGCTTCCGGAGGCAAATTCAACATGGCTTTGTCTCTGATGAAGGAAAGAATCGATTACACCGAAGGATTTCTGGACGCAGTCTATAAATGCCAGATGGACGGGTGTTGCGATGTTTCGTGCAAGGCCGTCAACGATATCGAACCTCTTCAGTTGATGCAGGAGCTGAGGATCAAGTGCGTGCAGGACGGTCAAGGCGATCCCGTTCATGCGCTGATCGTCGAGGGGCTGAGGAAAGAAGACAACATGCTGCAGCGCTCGAAAGCCGACCGGGGCCAGTGGGCCGAGGGCCTGGCGGTTAAGGACCTGACCAAAGAGAAGGCCGAGGTCGCCTTTCACGCCGGTTGCCGGTACTCGTTCGACGAGGATCTCCGTCCCACGGTCCGCGGGGCGTTGGGCTTGTTGCTTGGGGCCGGCGTCGATGTCGGGATCATGGGGGAAAGCGAGGTCTGTTGTGGGGGCAGGGCCTACGAGATGGGCTATCTGGGCGAGCTGACCAAATATGCCGAACACAATCGGGAGACCCTGAAGACCGCCGGCGTCACTACCTTGGTCACCCCCTGTTCCGACTGCTATCAATCGTTCAAGGTCCAGTACGATAAAATAGGCCGGAGTCTTGGGATCGAAGTCCTGCACATCACCGAGTACCTCCACCGCCTGATCCGGCAGGGCGGGATCAGGCTCACCCAGGAAGTCCCCCTGACCGTGACCTATCACGACCCCTGCCACTTGGGCCGATTGTCCGAACCCTGGGTCCATTGGCAGGGAAAAGAAGTGAAGGTGCTCAACCAGATGATCTGCCACGAACCGCCAAAGAAGTATAGGCGCGGGGCCAACGGCGTTTACGACGTTCCCCGAGAGATTCTGAAAAGCATCCCCGGCCTCAAGCTGGTGGAGATGTATCGCATCCGGGAATCGGCTTGGTGCTGCGGCGCCGGCGGCGGCGTCATGGAAGCCTCCCCGGATTTCGCCGTCTGGACCGGCGCGGAGCGTCTGAAGGAGGCCCGGGCCGTTGGGGCCGAGGCCATTGTCAGCGCCTGTCCCTGGTGTACACGGAATTTTTTGGACACGGCCGGAGAGACGGGGGAACGGATCGAAGTTTATGACCTGATCGATTTGGTACGGCAAGCGATCTAGGCAATCCACTGGAGAAGGAAACGAGGAGATTCGATATGGAACTGATCCAAGAGGCTTACGCTGCTCTGGAAGATATTGTCGGGTCGGAGCATATATCGCGGGACCCGGCTATCCGGGACACCTACAATCAGGTCTGGGGGAACAAGCTGGTTTTTGGAGAAAAATGGTCGAACCGGCCGGCGGCCGTGGTTCTTCCGGGCAGCACGGATGAGGTCCAGGCCATTGTCAGAACCTGCAATCGGTACAAGATTCCCTTCAAGCCCTTTTCTTCGGGATTCGAAATCGTCGCCACGGCGTTGGCGAACGAATCGAGCATCCTTCTGGACTTGAAGCGGATGGACCGCATCCTGGAGATCGATGCGCGGAACATGCATGCCGTGGTGGAGCCTTACGTTTCGATTTACAGGCTCCAGATGGAACTGGCCAAACACGGGCTTTTTATCGGCGCCATATCGGCCGGGCCCGAGGCTGGCGTCATCGCCACTTCCTGCTGCCATTTCGGATCTGGCACGACGCAGGTGTTCACCGGCGGACTGGGCCGGAATGTGCTGGGTTGTGAATGGGTGCTGCCCAGCGGGGAAATCCTGCGCCTGGGTTCGGCCGAGGCGGGGGGCGACTGGTTTTCCGCCGACGGACCGGGATTCAGCCTGCGCGGGATACTGAGAGGTCATTCCGGGGCCAACGGCGGCAACGGGGTCATCACCAAGGTCAGCCACAAGCTGTATCCATGGTATGGTCCGGCCGAATGGGAACTGGCCGGCTCGCCTCCAGCCCTGAAACAACTGGAAAAAATTCCGGACGGGTATAAGCTCTTCGTCTTCACCTTCCCCACCCGGGACCAATCCTATGACGCCCTGCGCGAGATCGGACAGGCCCAGATCGCCTATTCGGTCGCAGCCCTTATGGGGGTTCGCAACGCCGAAGGTAACGACGAGGCATTCGCCATGGCCATGGAGAGACTCCGGGCGTTGCCGCCGGGCGCCATGAATCTTCAGGATCGGTCCCTGATCGTTCTTCTCGGCGCCGGCACCCGAAGAGAGATGGAATACCGCGAAAGCTGTCTGTTCAAGGTTTGCGAGAAATGGGGCGGCTCCATGGTTCCGGAATTGAATGACCCCAATTTCCTTCCCTGGCAATTCGCCATGCTCATCTGGAGTTTCGGCATGGTCCGACTCGCCTTCCGGCCCTGCTCCGAGTTCCACATCTACCCCTGCACCGACGCCAGCGAGGACATGATCAAACTTCAGCGTCAGGCCGCCGTGCAAACCATCGCTCCGTACGTCCAAAACGGCTCCTTGTTCACGCTGTCGCCGGCCGCCTTTCATCTCCCTTACGAGAATTATTCCACCGGCTCCCATATCGAAAATCTCACCTGCTATGACCCCTATAACGAAAAATCGTTGGCTGGAATCCGGTCCCTCATCGAGGAGGCCTTCGACCCGAACGGCAAATTCAAACCATTCGGAGTGGCCGGTCTGGGCGGTGGGCTTCAGATCGAGTGGGAAAACCATGTCAACCAAAGATGGGGCCCGATTTACGACAATTACGATTTTTGGCTCAGAAAAATAAAGGAAACCCTAGACCCCAACTGCCTCGGCGATTGGTCGGGCTATGTGCCACCGGTCTTTCCCTGAGTCGTTCGAGTGAAGTACCTTTGCCCGGATTCGTCCCCGGCTGGCCGTTCCGGCCCGGACCGGCGCCCGAACAAGGAGCGGAAAAGTGAACCCACATGGCCCGGTTCTCGTGCTCGTGGAAACCGAGGAGGGCAGGTGCGCTCCTATCACTTTCGAGCTTTTGAAGGCTGGCTCGGAGATTGCTCAAGAGGCGGAAGATGCGCTCTGCGCCTTCGTCGTCGGCCATGACGTGAGCGGACCGGCGGAAGAGGCGGCTGGATATGTTTCTCGAGTCTATGTGGCGGACGATAGATCACTCTCCCCTTTTCAGCCCGATCTTTACGCCCAGGTCGTCCATGATTTTTGCCTGTCCTTGAAGCCGCTCTCCCTGATCATGGGCCAGACCTATGAAAACCTGGAGATGGCCCCCAAAATCGCCCGCCGGTTGGGAACCGATCTGATCACGGATTGCATTCGGGCGGAAAGAGACTCGGCTTCGGGCCATCTCCTGTGCGCCAAGCCGGTTTACGGGGGGAACGCCCGTGCCGTGTTTGAACTGGACGCATCCCCCCAGATGGCGCTCATCCGGCCCAAGGCTTATGAACCGACGATCGAGGGTCGTTCCAAGGGAGAGATCATCCCCGTGGATTGTCGCGTCGATCCGTCTCTGGCTCTGACCGAGTCGCTGGACGTTGTTTCCGGTGAAATCGTCAACCTCGACCAGGCTGAAGTCATTGTCAGCGCTGGGAGAGGCGTCAGGAACATCGAAGGGATCGAGAAGCTTAAAACCCTGATCGTGGCGCTGAGGAAACGTTTCGATCGTATCGAGCTAGGGGCCAGCCGGCCGATGGTGGATGCAGGGCTTATTCCTCGTTCCAGGCAGATCGGTCAGACCGGGGAAAGGGTTGCGCCCCGACTATACATCGCCGTGGGCATATCCGGTTCGATTCAGCATCTGAGCGGCATAACGGGTTCGGAAAAGATCGTGGCCGTGAACAAGGATGCGGAAGCCCCAATCTTCGGGGCGGCCGACTACGGCGTGGTCGGCCCGTTCGAGGAAGTGCTGCCGGCCTTGATTGAGCAGCTGGAGGAGTTGCCATGAAACCTCCTGCGATCATTGTCTGTCTTAAAATCATCCCCGATCCTTCCGGACCCGCGTCGGCCTTTCAGGTCGATTCGGAGCTTAAAAAAGTAGTCCCTTCGGGAATCCCGCCGGTGATCAATCCCTATGACGAAAACGCCCTGGAAGCGGCCCTGCGCTTGAAGACCCAATGGGGCGGCAGGGTGGTGGCGGTCAACCTTTCCGAGAAATCCATGGTTACGATTCTGCGCAAAGCTCTGACCGTGGGCGCCGACGACCTCATCGTCGTGGAGGACCCGGATTTTCAGGATTTGACCAGTCAGTCAATCGCCGGAGCGCTTTGCGCCGCGGTCATGAAGATTGGTTCTTATGACCTGATTTTGACCGGCCGACAGGCCGCGGACTGGGAATCGGGGCAGGTGGGGTTGCTGATGGCGGACATGCTGGGGATACCGGCGATCAATCTGGCACAAGCCATATCTATCGAGAATGGAAAGGTGGTCGTGGAGAAATTGAAACGCCGAGGCCATGAGCTGGTCCGGGCGCCCCTCCCGGCCTTGGTCACGGTAAGCAACGAAGCCGGTGAACTCAGGACCCCCAGCATCAGAGCCATCCACGAATCTCGGAAAAAGCCGGTGACGGTCTGGAAGGCCAACGATATCGGCATCGATCCTCAGGTCCTCAAGAAGAGGAAACTCCGTGAATTGTCCCGCCCGCCGGCCAGGGCCAGCTCCTGCTGTATGGTCGAAGGTGAATCCGCACAGGAGAAAGGCAGGGCTTTGGCTCTGAAGCTGCGCGAGGAGGGGATCATATAGGAAGAGACCGTTGCAAAAAGAGAAGGGCTGTCATTTTTCTTTTCGGCCAGAGCTTTTTCCGGCGAGTCCGGCCGAGGATTTGGTGTTTGAGGCCCTTATTGAAGGCCGAAGCACCCTATTTCATACCCGCAGGGACCTTCTTTGAGGTCTCTGCCGGCCTTTGGACGTTCTACCGCCTTAGGTCGCCATCAGTCCCACCGCCTTTTTCAAGTTGAAGGCCATGGCCAAGAGATGAAACTCGATCTCGGTTTTGAGTCTCCCCAGGTAACGCACGCGGCCGAAACGGTAGGAGCGCTTGAGCGTGCCGAACCCTTGTGCTCCACCACGTATCGCAGCTTGGCGATGAGCAGGTTGCGTGTCCGGGCTTCCTTGGGAAGCGGATGACCCCGCCAGGCCTTCTCCATGATGCCGTTTTTCAGTTCTCGCGCCGAGGGTGTACAAATAACTGTGTAACTGGCAATCTTTAACCCTTCAGGGAGGAGGAATAAGATGGCCAGAACGAAATCGAAACAGGACGCCCTCATTGACGAGGTACTGAAAGAGTGCCAAGACCCGCGGGGCCTTTCCTAATGATGAGGCGATTATCAAGATCATTTACTTGGCCATCAATCGGGTGGCCAAGAAGTGGACGATGCCGATTCGCGATTGGAGAGCTGCCCTTAATCAGTTCGTCATCCTGTTCGGGAACAGGGTGCCGGTATGAGTACCAGTTACACAGTTAACTTGACATCCCCGCATTGGCAAGAAGCAGCGGCTGCGCAGAGCAAAAATTGTATGGTATAACCATACAATTGTGTGGTTACACCATACAACATGGCCCTCCTAGCCGGCATCCTCTCTTGCTATCTCCGGCTCATAGATTGCGTTGTTGCTAATAGACGGTTGAAGCCTAATCCTCCCCGTCTAAATTCATCATGTCACGGATAGCATTTCGGAGTACTGGAAGGTCTCGTTCGATGATCTCCCAGATGCGCTCAATCTTGATCCCGAGGTAGTCGTGCACCAATACGTTGCGGAAAGCGGCGATGCTGCGCCATTCCACTTCGGGATGCTTTGCCATGAGAGCATCTGAAAGGCGTTGCGTGGATTCGGCCATGACTTGGAGTTCATGTAAGGCTGCGCTTTGTGTCTTACGATCTTGAAGGAAGAATTCTCGGCCCTCGCTGGTGTGGCGGTTGATCCACTCTAAGCATTCGGAGATGTGGGCGAGATAGACTCGATCGTTCTTCATAGAGGCAAGGCTTCCTTGAGGATATGTTCCCTCAGCGGCTCTCTGAGCGCGTCTGCCTCCACGACATCCACCCGCCTCCCCAGCAAGTCCTCCAGGTCGGCTACCAAGCCACCAGGAAACCACGGGGAGGTCTGGCCGCCGACCTCCACCAGAAAGTCAACGTCGCTATCCGGGCTGGCCTCACCGCGCGCAGTAGAGCCAAATATCGAGATGGTCTTGACGCCATGTTTAAAAGCGATCTGAATGATGCGTTCCCGCTTTTCTTTCAACGTCTCTTCGATGCCCATGGCCTGATTCCTTATAGATCCGTCCAGATAGGGTATCCTAACCGAATCTGGTCAATTTTGCCGCTTGACAACTTTCTTTTTATCTTTATACTCTATTTAGCCACCTTCATTCAAGGCCTTCCGTCCGTCAGAGGCGATACATGGCGGGCAGACGGCGCTACAAGCAGTGCAACAGGAAAAGGACGTCACTCACTGACAGTGAGAGATGGTCCTTTTTCTTTGCCTACCGGCGCCGGCGCCGACTACTTTCCTGCCCTCGCCTGATCGCTTGCCCCTAAGGCAGAATGGCTTGACTTTTCCGGCGAACTCGTACCACACTTCCCCTGACGTTTCCGAAGGAGCTTTGAGGGGGAGGTTGTGTATGCTTGGCGGTATTTACTCGGACCAGGTCTGCCCGGTCTGCGGGGAGAGGTTTAAGGACGACGGCAAACGAGGCCTTTCCTGTCCACGACACCCGGATAAGCGCGCCACGCGGTTCTCGGTGCGCTTCAAGGGGGTCCACAAGCGGTTTAACAACTACTCTGAGGCGGCCCAGTTCATCGGAGGCCTTCGCTGGCAAGAGGCGGCCGGGTCATTCGACAAGCGGGATTTCGAGCGGGACCGCCCCTTAAGCTTTCGCAGTCTGGCCAAGGAATGGCTGGATGTCCGCCGAGACGAGGTCCGCTGTTACCGCAACCTCCGGCTTCATATAGCCAGGGCCGCGGCCTTCTTCGAAGACAAGAACATTAAAGAGATCGGCTACGCTGAGCTCGAAGACTTCCTGAAGTCCATGCCGGCCGCCATGTCCTCCAAGTCCAAGGCCAATATCTTTGCCACTCTTCATTCCTTCTGGACCTGGCTTCGCAAGAGGCGCGTCCTCCGGTTGGACCAGATGCCCGAATGGCCCCAGGTCCCCTATGAGCTCGCCTGGCGAAAGACCGTGGACAAGGAAACCCAGGAAGCTATCATCGCCGAGGTCAAGCGGATCAGCTACCATATCAACCCGCGAATCTGGCTCGGGATCAAATGGCTGGCCACCTATATCTCTGTTCGGCCGGCCGAGCTGCTCCATATCAAGGAGAAGGACTTCGACCTGGACCTGGGGCTGCTCCTTATTCGGCACAAGAAGGCCGGGGATCCTCACCCTGTGGGTCTCCTGCCCGAAGACGTTGAACTCGTCCGCGCCCTGCCCCGCGGCTTCCCCGAGCTCTATTTCTTCCGCCACGGTCGGCGCAAGGGTGTTCGGGCCGGACAAGAGAAGTTCGGCAGGGACTATTTTTATGTGTGGTGGAAGGCCGCTTGTAAGAACCTGGGCATTGAGGGTGTCGACCTTTACGGCGGAACACGACACAGCTCGGCCCGGGCCCTGAAAGAATACTTCTCACCGGAGACAATCCGAAGGACCGCCACCAAGCACGCCATCAATAAAGCCTTTGCCCGCTACTTCGAGGGCGAGCTTGAGGACGATCGGCAGGTCTACGGAGCCACCAGACCCAAAGCGGAAAAGGTGGTAAAGCTCCCTGGTAAAAAACTGGTAAAGGATTTTTAAAGAAGCACTACTCATAACCTATCGAAATTAAATAGATTTATGGTGTTCAGGACGGGTTCGATCCCCGCCCCGGGCACCATTGAAATCTCTTCCTTTCCTTCAGCTAAAAGGTCGAAAATATGACGGCGCAGGTCGCAAAAAAAGTCACCCTGGAAGAAATTTTCTCTCCGCGCGGCATCGCCATCGTGGGCGTATCCTCCTCCCTGGCGCTCAACTTCGCCTCCATGGTCTTACTCGCGCTCAAAGAGGCCGGGTTCCCGAACATCTATCCGGTCAATCCCAAGTACACCGAAGTGCTCGGACTGCCCTGCTTTCCCAACGTCCAAAGCATCCCCGGCCCGGTGGACCACGTGGTGGTGAGCATCCCGGCCGAGCAGTCCCTGGCCCTGCTTGACGACTGCGCGGCCAAGGGCGTTCGCTCGGTTCATTTTTTCACCGCGGGTTTCGGCGAAAGCGGCGAAGCGGACCGCGCCGATCTGGAACAGGCCATGCTGGCCAAAGCCACGGCCGGCGGCTTCCGTATCATCGGCCCCAACTGCATCGGTCTGTTCGTGCCCAGGAGCCGCCTGGCCTCCAGCCCGGGCGTGCCCATCGATCCCGGCCCGATCGCCTTTCTCTCCCAGAGCGGCGGCCACGCCCAGACCCTGCCCGCCTTTTCCGCGGTGCGGGGGCTTCGCTACAGCAAGATCGTCAGCTACGGCAACGCCCTGGACGTGGACGAATGCGAGCTGCTGGACTATTTTGCCCAGGACCCGGAGAGCGAGATCATCAGCGCCTATATCGAGGGCGTGAAGGATGGCCGCCGGCTCTTGAAATCCCTGGAAGCGGCGGCCAGGGTCAAACCGGTCGTGGTTTACAAGGGCGGCCACACCGAGGCGGGTCAACGGGCCGCTTACGGGCACACGGCCAGCCTGACCAGTTCGGTGGCGGTCTTCGAGGGACTGCTGAAGCAGAAGCACGTCATCCGGGTGGACGACATCGAAGATATGATCGACGTGCTCGCCGCGCTTCGTTTTGTAAAGCCTCTTCCCACGGGCACCGGGGTGGCCGTGATCGGGGCGGGCGGCGGACCTAGCGTGGCGGCGGCTGACGAGCTGGAGGCCGTGGGCCTGACCGTGCCAAGGCTTTCAGAAAAGGTGCAAACCGAACTCAAGAAGCATTTGCCCCTGGCCGGCAGCATTTTCGTCAACCCCATCGACGCCGGGAATCTGACCACGCCCGAGGCCGTTGCCGTGACCATGGAGGTCTTGGGGAGCGCGCCCGACATCCACATGTACCTGTACCACCTGGGATTCCACCCCATCGGACGGTGGGGCATCGGTCGGTTCAGCCGCTCCGAGTTCCTGGAACCCTTTGTCCGCGCTCTGGACCAGGCCCGCGAAAACACGGGCAAGTCCGTGCTTCTGGCCCTCAGGCCGCCGGACGACCTGGTCGGCATGCAGGAGTTCCTTGACGTGCAGGAAGCGCTGGTCCAGGCCGGTTTCCCGGTCTTTCATTCCCTTCGGCGGGGCGGCCGGGCCATGGCGCAGGCGATCGCCTGGAAAAAGACACTTAAAAGCGTCGAATAAAAATACCATTTTTTTTATTTTTAATGATTGTTGTAATGGGTTGTGTAATCGCTCGATTGCATAACACAACGTCGCAAAGCCTTCTTTTTCACCATAAACGACTAGTATCATTATTAAAAAAATAGACCCCCCTAAGCGACAATTTAGTTGACACCTGAGTAAATTTTTATTATAGTACGATTTCAATATCGAATTATTTTATCAAATCCCACAGTTTTCGTGAAGCGGATCTATAAAATATGCGACGCTATATCTTGGTGAGAATTATTCATTCTCTTCTGCTGTTGGTCGGAGTCGTTATCATTACCTTTATTATGGTCAGGCTCCTGCCGGGCGATCCCATTCGCGCGGCCATGCAGCAAAACGTGGATATCGGCGACGACAACATCGTCAAAGAGGTGCGGGCCCGCTACGGCCTGGACCAGCCCGTTCACGTGCAATTCTATATCTGGCTCACGGATTTCCTAAAAGGGAATTGGGGCACCTCCTTGACCAGCGGGGACAAGGTTACGTCCATGTTCTGGCGCAGACTGCCCGTGACCCTGGAGCTTTTCGTTCTGGCTACTTTTTGGGCCTGGATTCTGGGCATTCCCCTGGGCATTATCAGCGCCCTCAAGCGAAACACCTGGCTGGATTTCTTCATCACCGGCGGTTCGGTCCTCGGGATCGCCATTCCTGTTTTTTGGGAAGCGATCATTTTGATTTATATCTTCGCCGTCATTTTGAAAATCATGCCGCCTTCCGGGTATGTCCCCTTTTTCGAAGACCCCGTTAAGAATCTTCATTGCGTGCTCATGCCCACCTTTGTCATGGGCACCCAGGCGGCCGGCGGATTGGCTCGGTACATCCGTTCGAGTCTGTTGGAGGTGCTGGGCCAGGACTTTATCCGAACCGCCAGGGCCAAGGGACTTGGAGAAAAAGTCGTGATCTTCCGGCACGCGACCAAGCCGGCCATGATCCCGGTGGTGACCATCGTGGGCATGTCCTGGGCCGGCATCCTGGGTGGAGCCTTTATCATTGAACTCATGTTCGCCATTCCTGGGTTGGGACGCATGGGTCTGGACGCGATTTTCACGCGGGACTTTCCCATCATCCAGGCCATGCTGGTGGTCATCTCTCTAAACGTCCTCATAGCCAACCTGCTTACCGACATCGCCTATGGATACCTGGACCCCCGCATCCGGGTGCAGAAATAAATCACAAGGACAACTCCATGACGGACCCCGCCATCGCTCAGGAATTCGAACCGCGTCGCAAATCCACGGTCGGTTTCAAGGCCGTCATGCGCACGCTCTTTCGGCAGAAGCTTTCGATCATCGCCCTGATCATCATTGTCTTTTTGTTCGGCCTGGCCGTTTTCGCGCCGCTGGTCGCGCCCTACCCTCCCGAGGAACCCGATTTTTACAATGTGCTCAAAGGCCCCTCGGCCAAACACTGGCTGGGCACGGACGACCTGGGCCGGGACCTGCTCTCCCGGGTCATTTACGGCGCGCGGGTTTCCATGACCGTGGGCATGGCCTGCACCATCTTCTCCCTGATGCTGGGGACCTTTTTGGGATTGTTGGCCGGGTTTCGCGGCGGATTGACCGACCAGGTCATCATGCGTTTGGTGGACATGATCATGATCTTCCCTGGACTCATCTTTGTCCTGGTCCTGGCCGCGGCCCTGGGACCGGGCATGATCAACATCATCATCGCCATCACGCTTTTCGGCTGGGTGGGTGTGGCCCGATTGGTGCGGGGGCAGGTTCTGGCCGTGCGCGAAGCGCCTTACGTGGAGGCGGCGAAAGCGGTGGGAGCCTCCCATTGGCGGACCATGTTCAAGCATGTCTTCCCCAACTGCACCGCTCCCTTGATCGTGGCCGCGGCCTTGGGGCTGGGCGGCGCGGTGGGCATGGAAACGGGCGCGGCTTTCCTGGGTATCGGCGTGCAGCCGCCCACGCCGAGTTGGGGCCGGGAGCTGCGCACGGGTTTTACCTATCTGACCACGACCCCGCTTTTTTCCATTGCCCCGGGCGCACTCATCACCTTGGCCATCCTGTCCTTTGTTCTGTTAGGGGACGGCCTGCGCGACGCCTTGGACCCGCGTCTGCGGGGGATCATGAAAAAGAGATAGGAAGCTAACCGCGAGTTTCCCATGTGTTTCGTTAAACATTGAGATGAAGTTTTGCCGATCGTTTTATTTAAGGAGATGAGAATGGAGTCTAAAAAAGTTCATGTCGCTTCGAGCCTTCTTGCGTGCGCGTTCCTATGGCTGCTGGCGCTGCCGTCGGGTTCAACCGTTTGGGCTAAGGATACCGACGTGGATACCGAATGGGTTTGGACCGAGGAGCGTTCCAAGCCCATGTGGTGGAAGTGGGACAAGAGCTACTATGCCACCAAGCCTGTGCGGGGCGGCTATTATCAATCCTGCGCGACCCGATACATCGGTCTGATGAACCCGAATCACTGGCCGGTGAACGATTGGGCCACATTGGCCGCGATTCACGACCGGCTGTTGTACCCGGACGGCACGCACCGGGCCAGGGTGCCCTGGGTGGCCAAGTCCTGGAAATACGAAGACGACCTAACCCTGGTCATGACACTGAGAAAGGGTGTCACCTTTCACGACGGGGCCAGGTTCGACGCCCATGCCCTCAAGTACCAGGTCGAATGGATCAAGGACAAGGACAACGGCGCCTGGTCCCGGCACTGGATTCAGCCCTTGGAGTCCATCGAGGTGGTGGACGACTACACGGTGCGTTGGCACTTCAAGGAGGTTTGGGCCAGCTTCTTCGATATGTTCGCCAATGTCCCGGGTTGGCTGATCTCGCCCAAGGCCTTGAAAATCGACGTGGCCATATCGGATTCCAAGCGGCTGGATAGGAAGATCAAGCTGGAACAAAGGCGGTTGGCTTCGGCCGAGAAGGAAGCAGCCGAGGCGGCCTCCCAGGGAGAGGCCGTCGTGAAAAAGGCGCTGGCCAAGGCGAAAAAGTCCAAGGACAAAATCGCCCAGATGGAAAAGGCGTTGAATGAAGCCAAGGCGCTGGCCGAGGGAGCGACCCCCTTGGACGCCAAGGCCGTGGGCAGCGGGCCGTTTATGGTGGAGGAGGCCCGGGAAGGTAATTACATTCAGCTCAAGCGCCATCCCAACTGGTGGTTCGGCAAGAGCATCGGCCATCCGGATATGCCTTATTTCGACGGCATCCGCGTCACGGTCATCCCGGAAAACAGCGTCAAACTGGCCAACCTCAAAGCCGGCAAGATCGACACCCTGGTCATCGAAAAATCCCAATACCCCCAGGTGAAGGATGACCCCAACCTCAACGTCTGGATCACGCCGCTCAACTTCACGGTCCTGCTGGCTTTCAACCACCAGAGCAAGCCCTTCAAGGACATCCGCATGCGCCAGGCCATTGCCCACGCCATTGACCGCAAGGCTCTCATCGCCGCCCAGGAACAGGGTTTCGGCCGCGTGGCCAGTTGCTATTTCCCGGACGACCATTACGCCCACAACCCCAATCTCAAGCCCGTTACTTACGACCCCGAATTGTCCAAGAAGCTGATGGCCCAGGCCGGTTATCCCAACGGCCTCAAGCTCAAGGGCCTCATCTATCACGATCCATCCTCGGTGCGTTTCGGGGAGATCATCAAGGCCATGCTCCGAAGGGTCAACATCGACTACCAGCTCGAAGCCACCGACCCGGTCTCTTACTCCGACAAAGCCCGGAACCTGGAATACGACCTGACCACCATCGTGGCCATCTACATCAAGGACCCGGACTCCTCGCTGACCAACACCTACGATCCGGCCGCGGATTCGGAAGAACGTCGAAGAACCAACAACCCCACGGCCACCGAACTGATCCGGGCGGGACGCAAGGAGCTAAATTTCGAGAAGCGGACCAAGATCTATCAAGAGGTGGAAAAGGTTTTGTACGAAAATTACGAGGACGTCTGGTTGTATTACTACACGCTCATCACGGCCACCCGGAAGCAGGTACTGGGATACAACCGCGAAATGTCCATCGCCGGAGGCGAGAACTACAACGCCACGCACCCGGGTTGGTTCAAGGACGGAAGACGCGAATAGCCGCCGGAACGTTGTCTGACAATGCGCCGGACATGGCGAGTTGAACGGTTGCCGAGGCTGTCGGCCTGATACGCAAGGGCCGTTGGGCGAAACGGTTCAAGCCGTCTTTTTGAGCCCGCTAAACTTTTTTTAGCCTGATCGGCTTTTCAAATTGACGGCGCCCGCCTGGATGCAATAGCATCGACCGAAATCAATACTGATCGAAGAGGAGAAGCACCCATGCCTTACGCAGACTTGGACTACCAACTGACGGACGACCAAAGAGCCATGCGCGACCTGGCCCGAAAGTTCGGTGCCGAAGTGATGCGGCCCGCCGGGATCGAACTTGACCTGTTGGGCGACCCGGCGGCCGTGATCGCCGAAGGTTCCCGGTTGTGGGACGTTTTCCGTCAATACCGCGAACTGGGGCTGCACAAGCGCGGCTTCGTCAAAGCCTTCGGCGGCCTGGCCGAGGAGATGAATCCCATGATGGGCTATGTCCTGACCGAGGAGATGGGCTACGCCGACGCCGGCCTGACCATCAGTCTGGGCGTGGCCAGCATGCCTTTCGCCTACTGCCAGCTTTCCCCGGCGCCCAAACTGCGTGATCTGGCCTTCGCCTATGTCGAGGACACCAAGGCCGAACTGATCGGCTGCTGGGCCATCACCGAGCCGGATCATGGCACGGACTGGGGCCTGGGCGGCGAAGACCCGAAATGCGGACCGTCTCTCAAGGCCGTGCTCAAAGGCGACGAATACATCATCAACGGCCAGAAATCCGCCTGGGTCTCCAACGGCACCATCGCCACCCACGCCACGCTGCACGTGGGCCTGGACCCCTCCAAGGGCATGATGGGCCAGGGTATCGCCATCTGTCCCCTGGACCTGCCAGGTGTCTCCAAAGGCAAGCCCCTCAACAAAATCGGCCAGCGGCCCCTGAACCAGGGCGAGATCTTCTTCGAGGACGTGCATCTGCCCAAGGAATACATGATCGTGCCCGATTACTCCATCTTTCAGCAGGCCGGCGGCCGAGGCGGGCAACCGCCCATGTCCGGCATGGCCGTCATGTTCGGGGGTCTGGCCAAGGCCGCTTTGGACGAAGCCATCAAATACGCCCGGGAGCGGATTCAAGGCGGGGTGCCCATTATCCAGCACAAGAACATCAGCCTCAAACTCTTCCAGATGTTCATGCAGGTCGAGGCGGCCCGATCCCTGGCCCGCCGCATGTTCCTGTACAACGCCCACAGCGGCGCCTCGTCCATGCCCCACGTCATGGCTGGCAAATGGCTGTCCACCGAAACGGCCTTCAAGGTGGCCAGCGAGGCCCTCCAGATTTTCGGTGGAAACGGGCTCTCCAAGGAATACGCCATCGAAAAAATCTTCCGAGACGCGCGCGCCGGTATGATCGAGGACGGCACCAACGAAGGCCTGGCCTTGACCACCATCGACGAATTGTAGAAATTCGAACCGAACTGTTCCAAGGACGGCGGGCCGGGGTCCTATCGACTCCGGCCCGTTTTGAATTTCCATCATTCCAAAACAGAAAAAGCTTGACTTCCATAATATTACGTGTAGATACTCTTATTCGGAATGAAAGATACCAAGAAACCAAAAGGGAAAAACGACTCAAGCGGCCTAACGTCCACCGCATCGGTCAACGTGTGCGTGGCCTCGAATCTGCGCAAGGCCTCCCGCTTGATCTCCCAAATCTACAATGAATTTTTGAAGTCCACGGGCCTGCGGGGAACGCAGCTCGGGTTGCTGCGAGAAATCCAGGAATCCGGTGGCGTAACCATCACCGGCCTGGCCGCGCGAGGCACGATCGACCGCACCACCATCACCCGCAACCTGAAGCTTTTGGAGAAGAAAGGTCTGGTGCGCGTCACCGTGGGTGACGACCATCGGGAGCGGATCGTTACCATCACGGACCAGGGCGAACAGGCCGTGGCCTCGGCTTTCCAGGCCTGGAAGCAGGCCCAGCGTCACGTGATGGAGGTCTTTGGCCGGGAGCGGACGGGCCTGCTGTTGGAGGAGTTGCAAAGCCTGATCGTCTCTTTTCAAAAACGATAATTTTTTTAATCAAAAACGTGCAATTACACCTGCAAGCGTGAAGGAGGCCGACATGAGCGAGTGGAAAAAAACAACCTGTGTGCTGTGCGGCAATCTCTGCGGTCTGGAAGTGCTGGTCGAAAACAACCGTATGGTCAAGGTCCGCCCAGACAAGGACAATCCCCGCAGCCAAGGCTATGTCTGCCGCAAGGGGCTGAATATCATCCACCACCAGCACCACGCCGACCGATTGACCCATCCGCTCAAAAAGACCGATCAGGGCTTCGAGCGCATCTCCTGGGACCAGGCCCTGGACGAAATCGCGGAGCGGCTCCAGGCAATTGTGCAAGAGCACGGGCCGCGCAGCCTGGCCCTCATGGGTTCGGGCACTCTGGGCTGTCCCTCCCAGGCCGCCTTTGCCGCGAGCCTGCTCCGCGGCCTCGGGTCCCAATACATCTATAACGCCCTGGCCCAGGAGCTGACCGGCCGTTACTGGGCTGACGGCAAAGCCTTCGGTCGTCAGTTCCTGCACACCACGCCGGACCACCACGAGACGGACATGCTGCTCGTGGTGGGCAAAAACGCCATGATGAGCCACCACCTGCAACAGGCCCGCCGGGTGATGACCCGTTTCGCCAAGGATCCGAATAAAATTCTGGTGGTCGTGGACCCCAGGCGCTCCGAAACCGCGCGCCTAGCCCACATCCATCTGGCCATCCGGCCCGGCACGGACGCTCTCTTCTACCGAGCCTTGATCGCCATCATCCTGCAGAACGGCTGGCAGAACCAGGACTATATCGACCGGCATGTCAGCGGGTTTGAGACCATCCGGGAGGCCTTCCTGAATTTCGACGCCAAAGCGGCCCTCGCGGTTTGCGAACTGGACTACGACCAGGTGAAAGAAGTGGCCCAGCTGTTCGCCACCCGAAAATCCAGCCACGAAACCGACCTGGGCGTGCTCATGACCCGCCACAGCACGCTCATCTCCTACCTGGAGAACGTGCTCCGCGCCATCTGCGGCCGGATCGGGGTTCCGGGCGGCAATGTCTTTCCCTCCTCCCTACTCGGCCGCGGGCCCCATTCGGACGAAACCAATCCCAAAACCTGGCGGACCGTGGTCACCAACTTTCCGGCCATCACCGCCTTGTTCCCGCCCAATGTCATGCCCGAGGAGATTCTGACCGATCACCCGGACCGGCTGCGGGCCGTGATCGTCACCGCGGCCAACCCGCTGCGCTCCTTTGCCGACACCTCGGCCTACGAACAAGCCTTTGCTGAGTTGGACCTCCTGGTGTCCGTGGACATCGCCATGACCGAGACCTCGGCCCTGGCCCATTACGTGCTGCCGGCCCGCTCGGGTTACGAATCCTGGGACGGCCCCATGGGCGCGGGCTATCCCGAGGTTTTTATCCAATGGAAACAGCCCCTGATCGAACCCGAGGGCGAACCGCTGGAAGCCGGTGAAATTTTTGTCCGGCTGGCCGACCGCCTGGGTCTGATCCCGGACATTCCCCAAGACCTTTCCCAGGCGGCCGCGTCCGGCGACCGTCTGAAATTCGGCGCGGCATTAATGGGCTTTCTTCAAACCCATCCCGAAGCCGGCCGGCGCATGCCCTTTATCCTGGCCAAGACCATGGGAAAAGCCCTGGGTTCCGTGCACCTGGCCTCGCTCTGGGGTGTCCTGCAAAACCTGCCCCCGCGCACCCACGAAAACGCGGCCCGAGCCGGTTTCACGCCCGGACCCAAATTGGGAGACGACATCTTCCAAGCGGTCCTGGACCACCCCGAGGGCCTGTTCGCGGGCGTTGTCGATCCGGCGGACAACCTGGCCGCCCTGGCCACGGACGACGGTCGCATCCACCTGGACGTCCCGGAAATGACGACCTGGTTGAACGAAATCGAACCGGAGCGCGAAAAGGCCGCGCTGACCGAGAACGAGGAGCGATATCCCTTTATTCTCTCGGCCGGCCGGCACCTGGACGTGAACGCCAACACCCAGATGCGGGACCCGGTCTGGAACGAGGGCCGGCGGGCCTGCACGGTCATCATGCATCCGGGCGACGCCGAGGAATTCGGCTATACCGACGGGCAGCAAGTTAAAGTGACCACCGAGGCCGGAGAGGAAATCGTGGAACTCGAAGTGACCGAGGATACACGACCGGGTTACCTCATGATCCCGCACGGTTTCGGACTGGTCTTTCAAGGGAAAAAATACGGCCCCAACGTCAATCGGCTGACCAAGAACACCCACCGCGATCGTCTCGCCGGTACGCCGCTGCACCGCTACATCCGCTGCCGGGTGGAGGCGATCTGACAACGGTTTGACGGCGCGGCTATTCTAAAGCCGCGCCGCAGCCGGTAGGGTGGAGAAACGTATCTTACAGCCGAAAGGTCTGCGATTCGGTTTCGCCATCGCCTGGACGCTCGGAAACGAGAGTGTTCAAGAACCCGGTAGTGGGTTAGTTTGGGAAATTCCATACCCCCCTTCCTAGGAATTCCTGGGTCTTCGCTTTGGCCGGGGTGACGTGTTTTCCCTTTTTCGTAGTTCGAAACGTCATTCCCGCGAAGGCGGGAATCCAGTCTTGGACAACTGGGAGTCCGAACGGCCTCGCAATGAAAACCACGGCGGCCAAATGGTTTTTGGGAGGCGCCACCTCGCGGGGAGGTTTCACGCCTGGATTCCCGCTTCCGCGGGAATGACGAATTGGGCTTGGGTGGCGGTGAA